>CXWL01009056.1_pt2 | contig 89770 bp, 81 predicted proteins | sample 590931 | NCBI WGS metagenome assembly CXWL01 (sample SAMEA3498368, study PRJEB10139) | groundwater metagenome | biome: water well; material: biofilm material | place: Germany | collected 2015-04-27 | reverse complement strand
ACATCGTCTCCACCTCGCGCGCCTCGATGCGCGCGGCGATCCGCAAGCTGCCGCGCGGCACCTGGCACTCCTCGATGACGCTGGACGGCTACGAGGCGCCGGTCGAACTGAAGGCCGCGCTCACCGTGGGCGACGGCGCGATCCACGTCGACTACGCCGGCAGCTCGCCCGCCTCGCGCTTCGGCATCAACTCGCCCAAGTGCTACACCGAGGCCTACACCTCGTTCGGCGTGAAGTGCATCGTCGCGCCGGGCATCCCCAACAACGCCGGCTCGCTGGAAATGGTGACCGTCTCCGCGCCGGAGGATTCCATCGTCCATCCGCTGCGTCCGCGCGCGGTGACGGCCCGCCACGTCATCGGCCAGATGCTGCCCGAGCTCGTCTTCGGCTGCTTCGAAGAGCCGCTCAAGGGTTCCGTCCCCGCCGAAGGCGCCGGGGCGATGTGGATCCTCGGCATGTCGGGCGGCCCGCAGATCGAGGGCGCGAAACCGGATGCTTCGCGCTTCAACGTGATCTCGATCGCCATCGGCGGCATGGGCGCGCGCCAGGCCAAGGACGGCCTCTCCACCACTGCCTTCCCGAGCGGCGTCGGCGCGATCCCGGTCGAAGTCACCGAGGCGCAGTCCCCACTGCTTTTCCGCCGTCGCGAACTCTCCGAAGGCTCGGGCGGCGCGGGACGGCAGCGCGGCGGCATGGGCGTGGTGATCGAACTGGAGAACACCGAGCCCGCGCCCTTCAGCATCGCCTGCGCCACCTTCGACCGGCGCCACAATCCCGCGCGCGGCCGCGCCGGCGGCAAGGATGGACGCGTCGGCCGCGTCGCACTGGCGAGCGGCAAGGTCCTGCCCGGCAAGGAAACCTACGTCGTGCCCGCCGGCGACGCGCTCATCGCCGAAATGCCGGGGGGCGGCGGGTATGGAAGGAAAACTTAGCGTGCAGGAAGCCCCGCGGATCACCTTTCCATCGGTGGATGGCGCCTCCCTCCTCGCGCGCGCCCTGCGCGCCGCGCCGCGCTTCGACGTCATGGCGACGCTCGAAAAAGGGCCCGTCTGCTACACGAAGGTCCTGGGCAAGCGCATCTACTTCGTCAACGACGCCGAGTACGTGAAGCGCATCCTGCTCGACAACCTCGCCAACTATCCGAAGTCCGTCACCTACCGCAACAACCTGCGCCCCTTCCTCGGCGACGGGCTGCTGATCTCGGAGGGCGATTTCTGGAAGCGCCAGCGGCGCCTGGCGCAGCCCGCCTTCCACCTGCGCCGACTGAAGGCGCTCGCCGCCGTCATGGCCGACTGCGCCGCGCGCATGGCGCAGGGCTGGGAGCACGGCAAGGTCATCGACGTGACGCCCGAGATGAACGCCGTCACCATGGAAATCGTCGCCAAGACCCTGTTCAGCGCCGACGTGAAGAACGACATCCCGGTCGTGGCGGAGTCCATGCGCGTGCTGGGCGAGGGCTCCGGCCGCATCCGCCCCACCGCGTTCTTCGACCTGCCCGAGTTCATCACCCGGCCCCGCGGCCGCGGCTTCGCCGAGGCGATTGGCGCGCTCGATGCCATCCTCAACCGCATCGTCGCCCAGCGCCGCGCCGAAATGGACAAGGGCGGCCAGCCGCACGACGACCTGCTCTCCATGCTGCTCGAGGCCCGCGACGAGGAAAGCGGCCAGGGCATGACCGACAAGCAGCTGCGCGACGAGCTCGTGACCCTCTTCCTCGCCGGCCACGAGACCACCTCGATCTCGCTCGCCTGGACCTTCCACCTGCTGGCGCAGAACCCGGCGGCGGAAGCCAAGCTGCACGCCGAAGTGGACGCCGTGCTCGGCGACAAAAGCGCGCCCTCCTTCGACGACCTCGCGCGGCTGCCGTACGCCCGCATGGTCGCCGAGGAAGCCATGCGCCTCTATCCGCCCGCCTACGTCTTCAGCCGCCGCGCCCTCGCCGACGACCAGCTCGGCCCCTGGCACATCCCCGCCGGCGCGCACATCATCATCAGCCCCTATGCGCTGCAGCGCCACCCCGATTACTGGCCCGAGCCCGACGCCTTCAAGCCCGAACGCTTCGCGCCCGATGCCCCGAATGACCGGCCCAAGCACGCCTACCTCCCCTTCGGCGGCGGACCTCGCATCTGCATCGGAAATTCCTTCGCGATGATGGAACACGCCATCGTCCTCGCCGCGGCCGTGCGGCGCTGGCGGCTGGAATCGATTCCGGGACATGTCGTGCGCACGGAGCCGCGCATCACGCTCCGGCCGCGCGGCGGATTGCCGATGAGACTGATGCGGCGCTAGCGATGGACTGTAGGCGCCGAAATTTGATGAGAGTCGGAGCCGCCTACGCGCTCGGCGGCCTTCTGCCTTGGAATACACGTGCGGACGAAGGCGACAGACAGGTTGAAAGACTCTATTCGACTCGTCCAGTTCGCTTCACGCTCGGCCGACACAATTACGTGATTCCAGCGAACTACTTCGGCCCGAAGTATTTCGAAGACCGACCGATGAAGGCCAAGGTAGAGGGATTCGGATTTTTTCTTTTTCGCCCGGACTACGGTGGCTATACCAAGGAAAATTGGCGCGACCAATTTGATCGTCGGAAAATTACGATAGTCCGGCTGGAAGGGATCGAGAAGAACGTCATGGGCGTCTATTCCGACGGCTCTCGCCGCCCCCTGCCGACGGATCGCTTCGACCCTCGCGTAAGATTCGGGCACATGAAGTCGGCGCTGCAAGACGCGTCATTCGACCTTCATGACTTGACGGTCTACCGTTTCAAGAACGACGAAAACCTGCCAGGCGCCGTTTGGGCAGGACATCGACCTAATGGAGAATTTTTTTGGTTCCGCTCAAGCCTTGCCCCGGGACAACCCAAGCGAAACGGATTTCCGCCCAATCCACTATGCGATGTTCGCTACTACAGCGCAAAGGAAGATCTTTCCATCGTCTATCGCTACTCGCAGGATCATGTCGCCGAATGGCGGGAGATCGATAGCGCAATCTGGGCCAAGGTCCATCAATGGCGAGCAACCTGAGCTTGTTGAATGCTGGCACTTGAGCAGATGGCCGAACGAAAAATCGCCGAGGCCGCCGCGAAGGGCGAATTCGACGACCTGCCGGGCGCGGGCAAGCCGCTTGACCTGGAGGAGAACCCGCTCGTCCCCGAAGACCAGCGCATGGCGAACCGGATCCTGCGCAATGCGGGGTTCGTGCCGCGCGAGGTGGAGGAGTCGGCGAAGGGGACGAAGAAGCTCTCGCTGCTGAACAGGCGGATCGAGGCGAAGTACTTCAGGAAGGTCGCGCGGAAGCTTGGCGGCTAGCTTGACGGCGTGACCATGTCGGCCTTGCTGGCCGGCACGGAGAAGACGGCGTCGGGGTGCTTCGGCAGGGCGTCGTCCCAGGCCTGGTACCTGACGCGCATCTCGGCCAGGCGCCGGGCATCGCGCTTGCCGTAGTTGGCGCGCTCGCGCTCGTCGAGGGCCAAGTTGAAGAGGAATTCGTCGCCTTCGACCGAGAGGTATTTCCAGTCGCCTGATCGCAGGGCTTTCTGGTTGCGGTAGAGCATCTTCCAGTAAAGCTCGCGTTCGAACACTTTCGCGGGATTTTGCAGGACAGGCAGCAGGCTTTTGCCGTCCAGGGGGAATTCCTTCGAAGGCGAAACCTTCGCGACCTCCAAAAAGGTGGCCACCCAGTCCATCGTCACCGCCTGCTGCGTGGTGACGCCGCCCGGCTTCACCTTCGCTGGCCAGCGGACGATGTAGGGAACGCGGATGCCGCCTTCGAGCAGGTCCATTTTCTTGCCGACCAGCGGCCAGGTGTCGGAGTAACGCTCGCCGCCGTTGTCACTGGTGAAGACGACGATGGTGTTGCGGTCGATTTTCGCGGATTTCAGGGCGGCGAAGATGCGGCCGATGCCTTCGTCCATCTGCCTGATCATGGTCAGGTACGTCGAGACCGAGCCGCCGTCGAAGTGGTAGATCTTCTCGAGGCGCTCGGCTTCGGCCTCGTCGTCGCGCGTCTCCCAGGGCCAGTGCGGGGCGTTGTAGTGGACCGAGAGGAAGAAAGGTTCCTTCCGCTTGCGCTTCACGAATTCCACGGCGCGGTCGGTGAAGAGGTCGGTGAGGTAGCCCTTCTGGTGCGACTCCTGCTCGCCTTCCCACAGATCGTGGATGCCCGCGGTGTCGAGGTGCGTGTGGTAATCGAAGCCGCCGGAGAGTGCGCCGAAGAATTCCTGGTAGCCGCTTTTCTGCGGCCCGAAATGCGGCGGAAAGCCGAGGTGCCACTTGCCGACCAGCGCGGTGGCGTAGCCGGCCTCGCGCAGGAGCGATGGCAAGGTCGGGTGCGCCGGGGGCAGTCCGAGTTGCGGATTGCCGCGCGCCGCGCCGCTGCGGATCGGTTCGTCGGCGCCGCCGCGCAGGCGGTGCTGCCAGCGTCCGGTCATGAGCGCGAAGCGGGTGGGCGAGCAGACGGAGGAGTTGGCGTAGCCCTGCGTGAAGCGCAGCCCTTCCTTCGCCATGCGATCCAGGTTCGGCGAGCACTTCGACCTTCCCCCATAGCAGCCCAGGTCCGCATAGCCGAGGTCGTCGGCCATGATGAAGATGAAGTTGGGCCGCATCAATCCAGCTTGAGGCCGATTCGCGTGACGACCGGCGCCCATTTCCTCGCGGTCGCCTCGATCGTCGCGCCCGCCTCCTGCGGCGAGCCGCCCAGCGTGACGATGTCCAGCGCGGCGACGCGCTGCTTGAGCGCGGGTTCCGCGAGCGCCTTCGCCACTTCGGCATTCATGCGCGCAATGATCGCCTGCGGGGTGTCCTTTGGCGCGAAAAGCACCAGGTAGAACGGCGCGTCGAACCCGGCGACACCGGCCTCTTCCGCGGTCGGCACCTCCGGCGCGATGGGAGACCGCGCGCGGGTGGATACCGCGAGTGCGTTCAGCTTGCCCGCCTTGACATGCGGGAGCACGGTCGGCGTGGCGAGGAATCCGCACGGAACCTGCCCGGCCACCACGTCCGCGGTTGCGGGAGCGGGACCTTTGTACGGCACGTGCAGCATGCTCACTCCGGTCATGGAAAGCAGCAGCTCCGAGGCGAGGTGCCCCGGAACGCCGGCGCCACCCGAAGCGTAGGCAAGCTTGCCGGGCTTCGCAAGCGCGATCAGGTCGCGCAGCGTCCTGACCGGTACCGACGGGTTGCACACCAGCATCTGCGAGAAGCTGCCGAGCAGGATCACCGGCGCCAGATCGACCGAGGGTCGGAAGGACATCTTCTGGTACACGAGCGGATTGACCGTGTACAGCGTGTCGGGAGTGACGCCGAAGGTGTAGCCGTCGGCGGCCGCCTTGGCGACGGCGTCAGCGCCGATATTGCCGCTCGCTCCCGGCTTGTTCTCGATGACGAGCGGCTGGCCGAGCGTCGGCAGCAGGCGCTCGCCGACCAGGCGCGTGAGGATCTCCGAAGGCCCGCCGGGCGGGAAGTTGATGATCACGCGGATCGGCCTGTTCGGCCATTCCTGCGCGAGCACGCCGGTCGGCAGGCCAAGGCACAGCAGCGTCGAGAGCAGCCCGAGACGGGCGAAGGGCATCAGTTGGGCGGTCATGGATCCTCCTGCCCCGCAAGATACCCAGTCCGCCGGTGCTCCGATAGTCGTAACACCGGCTGATAGTGATAACTTCCGGTTATCCCATGCGCCTGAACCAGATCCGCGATTTCCTCGCCACCGTGGAGGCGGGCAGCATCCGCGGCGCGGCGCGGGGGCTGGCGCTCAGCCAGCCCGCGCTGACCAAGAGCCTGCGCCTGCTGGAGAACGAACTCGGTGCAGAACTGCTGGTCCGGGGCGTGCGCGGCGCGCGGCCGACCGACCTGGGGCGCGCCTTCCTCGCCCGGGCGCGCGCCATCACCGCCGACCTGCAGCGCGCCCGGGACGAACTCGCGCAATTGCGCGGAGCGGCGTCCGGCAGCCTGTCGATCGGTACCGCGCCCGGGCCGGCGCTCAGCCTGCTGCCCGCGACGCTCGCGCAGGTCCGCGCGCGATGGCCGGAGGCGGCCATCCGCGTCGTGGATGTTTCGCCCTCGGGAGTCTTGCCGGCCCTGCGGGAGGGCGCGCTGGATTTCGCGGTCTGCGCGAGCGTCGGACCGTTGGCAAGCGTGAACGCCGAGTGGGCGGTCGATCCGCTCTATCTCAACGATTCGGCGATCGTCGCGCGCCCCGGCCATCCCCTGCGCCGGGCACGCCGCATTGCCGCGCTCGCCGGGACGGAATGGGTGCGCAGCGGCGATCCCGGCGATTCGTCCGCGCTGCCGGACGCATTCAGGAAGGCCGGGCTGCCGCCTCCGAGCTACCGCGTCGATTGCCCGTCGTTCCTCATGGTCCCTGCGGTCGTCGCGCAGACCGACCTGCTGGCGGTCGTGCCCTGGCAGCTCGCCCAGCGCGAGGTGCGGGCCGGCCACCTGGCGCGCATTCCTCTCATCGAAAAGCTTCCGCCGCGCCAGATCAGCCTGTACAGGCGTGCGGACATTCCGCTGACGCCCATCGCCAGCGATTGCGCCGGGATCCTGCGCGCGGAAGCCCGTCGCCAGCGGCGCGCGCCCTGGGCCTAGCGAACCACCTTGTCATCGTCAGGAAAGCTTGCGCGCGGCGGCGTCGATGCGCTTGCAGGCCTCTTCCAGCTGCGGCAGGGCGCTGGCGAAGGAGATGCGGAAGTACGGCGACAGGCCGTAGCCCGCGCCATTGGGCAGGGCCACGCCGGATTCGAGCAGGTAGGCCGTGACATCGGCATCGTTGCCGAGGACCCTGCCCTGCGGCGTCTTTTTGCCGAGCCAGCCGGCGCAGGAAACATAGATGTAGAAGGCGCCGTGCGGCGATTCGCAGGCAAGGCCCGGGATCGCCTGCAGCCATTTCACGATGGCGTTGCGGCGCGTCTCGAAGATGGCGCAACGCTCGCGCACGATGTCCTGCGGGCCGTTCAGCGCCGCGATTGCCGCAGCCTGGCTGACGGAAGACGGATTCAGCGAGCTCTGCGCCTGCAGCCTGCGCATGGCGCCGATCAGCTCCACCGGCCCCGCCGCGTAGCCAAGTCGCCAGCCGGTCATGGCGAAGGACTTGGAGGCGCCGTTTACGGTGAGGACGCGCTCCTTGAGCTGCGGCGCAACCTGCGCGAGGGTGGAGAAGCTGCGACCGTCGTACAGGATGTGCTCGTAGATGTCGTCCGAGATCGTCCAGACGTGGGGATGGCGATCGAGCACCGACGCGAGCTCGCGCAATTCCCCGGCTGAATACACCGCGCCGCTCGGATTCGAGGGCGAATTGAGCATCAGCCACTTCACGCGCGGCGTGATCGCACGCTCCAGCTCCTCGGGGCGCAGCTTGAAGCGGTTCTCCGGCTTCGTCGGCAGCCAGACCGGCACGCCCTCGAACAGGTGGGTGATGTCGGCGTATGCGACCCAGGAAGGCGCCGGGATCAGCACTTCGTCGCCCGGGTCGAGCGTGGCCATGAGCGCGTTGTGCAGCACCTGCTTGCCGCCCGCGCCCGCGGAGATGTTCTCGGTCTTGTAGTCGAGTCCGTTCTCGCGCTTGAACTTGGCGACGATCGCCGCCTTCAGCTCCGCGGTGCCGTCAGCTGCCGTGTAGTGGGTCTGGCCAGCGCGCATTGCCCTGTACGCGGCCTCGATCACATGGTCAGGGGTGTTGAAGTCGGGCTCGCCCTGCGCGAGCTCGATGATGTCCACGCCCGAGGCGCGCAGCTCGCGCGCACGCTGAGCCGCCGTGGCCGAAGCGGACATGCGCGCCCTCGCGGCGCGCTTCGAGAGCATCTCTGCCGGCTACTTCTTGGCGTGCTGCTGCTCGTGCGCCGCGATTTCCTTCTTCAGCTTCGTGAATTCCTCGCAGCCGAAGGTGCAGAGCTTGTCCAAATGGGCGAGGTGCTCCTTCGCCTTGGGCAGGTTGCCCGACATGAGGTAGGCCTCGCCCAGGTACTCGTGCGCGCCACGGTGCTTCGGGTCGATGCGCAGCGCCTCGTTGTAGTGGCGGAACACCAGGTCCATCGCCGGGTTCGGGCCCTTGCGCATCGAGTAGGCGTAGAGGTTGTGGTAATTGGCGTCCTGCGGATGGCGCGCCACCGCTTCGCGCAGGACCCCCTGCGCCTTGCCCCAGTCCTGCTTCGAGATGGCGTCGCGCGCCTGCTCCATGGCCGGGTCCTTGGGCTTCTCCGGCTCGGGCTTGGGGGTATCCATCGCGAACGACGATGTGCTCGCAAAATGCGCGACGAACAGTGCTGTTACAAATGCATGGATTTTCATCTGGGTGTCCTGTGGGTTCTACCTACACTCAACGTTAACATGCGCGGCCTGCCGGTATTCCCCGCTACGCGCATTCCCGGCTAGGCCTGGCTTTTCGCCGCGCTATCGCCATCCACCGGCTTGCCGGTGAGGTAGCCCTGCAGGTAGTCGCAACCGCAGGCCACCAGCATGGCCTTCTGCGCCTCGGTTTCGACGCCCTTGGCCACCACCTTCAGTCCCAGCGCGTGGCCCAGGCCGACGATCGCCGGCACCACCGGATGCCGCTCGCTTGCCTTGGGCACCACCTCGACCAGCGAGCGGGCGATCTTGATCACGTCCACCGGCACGCGGCTCAGGTAGGCGACGCCCGACAGGCCGATGCCGAAATCGTCCAGCGCGATGCGCACGCCCAGCGCCTTGAGCTTGTTCAGCGACGCGAGCACCAGGTCCGGCTGCTGCATCGCCACCGATTCGGCGATCTCCAGCTCCAGTTGCGCCGGCGGCAGGCCGGTGTTCTTCAGCACGCGCGCCACGAGGTCCACGAGCTTGGGGTCGTTGAACTGGCGCGCCGAGAGATTGATGCTTACCGGGAGGCTGCCTGCACCGGCGCCCTGTGCGCCGGCCCCTCCGGCGCCCTGTGCGCCGGCCCCTCCGGCGCCTCGTGCGCCGGCCCACCTGCAGGCCTCGGTCATGGTCCATTCGCCCAGTGGCAGTATCAGCCCCGTGTCCTCGGCGACCTGGAGGAAATCCTCGGGCCCGATGACGCCGCGCGCCGGGTGCTGCCAGCGCAGCAGCGCTTCATGCGAAGCGGCCTGCCCGCTCGCCGCATCGACCACCGGCTGGTAGTACACGCGCATCTCGCCTTCGCGCACCGCGCGCCGCAGGTCGCTCTCGATCACCAGCCGGCGCGAGGCCGCCTGGTTCATCTGCTCGGTGAAGAACTGGTAGTTCGCGCGCCCGGTGCCCTTGGCGTGGTACATCGCGGCATCGGCGTTGCGGATCAGGCTCTCGGCGTCGCGCCCGTCGTCCGGGAACACGCTGATGCCGATCGAAGTCGTGATATGCAGCTCGCGGTCCTCGGCGCCGAAGGGCTGCGCCATGGTCTCGAGGATCTTGGCCGCGACGTTGGCCGCGTCAGAGGCGCGCTTGATCTCCGGCAGAATCACCACGAACTCGTCGCCGCCGATGCGGCACACCGTGTCGACGACGCGCAGCTGCTTCATGAGGCGCTCGGCGACTTCCTTCAGCACCACGTCGCCCACGGCGTGGCCGAGCGTGTCGTTGATGTTCTTGAAGCGGTCCAGGTCGACGAACACCACAGCGGTCTGCTTGCGGTTGCGCTGGCTCGCGGCGAGCGCCTGGGTAAGGCGGTCCTCCAGCAGCCGGCGGTTGGGCAGCCCGGTGAGCGGATCGTGGTCGGCGAGGTGCTGGGCGCGCGTCTCGGCCTGGCGCCGGTCGGCGATCTCGGCCTGCAGGCGCTCGTTCGCCAGCTGCAGTTCCAGCGTGCGCTCGGCGACCGCGCGCTCGAGCGCGTCGCGCGAGGCTTCTGCGGCGTCGCGCGAGGCTTCCAGCGAGGCGCGCGTGGCGTGCTCGGCGGTGATGTCCTCGTAGATGCTGATCGCCCCTTCTTCGGGCTTCTTCGGATCGATCGCCTTGGCCACCACCTTGCACCAGAACGTCGAGCCATCCTTGCGCCTCAACTTCTGCTCGACCGTGTAGGACCCGGTGGACACCATTTCCGTGTACAGGCGGTCGATCACGCTGTCGTACTCGGGAACGGACTCGAACAGCTCCGAGCTCGTCCTGCCGACCAGCTCGCCCGGGCCGTAGCCGAACATCTGCTCGAAGCGCGGATTGCAGCGCTGCAGCACGCGGTTGCGCGCGAACACGATGCCGACAGTGGCGTTGGCCAGGATCAGCTCCTGCTCGCGCAGCGCGCGCTGCACGCGCGCCTCGGCCTCGCGCTCGGCGGTCACGTCCTCCAGGCTCCAGATCCATTCCTGGTCTTCGCCGCCGGCGTCGATGCGCCGCCCGCGCGTGCGGCACAGGAAGGTATTGCCGTCGGCGCGCTTGAAGCGGCATACGGCGTCGTGCGTCTCGCCGGGCCCGGTTTCGGCGTAGGCAAGGCGCACCGCCTCCTCCCATTCAGCCTTGTCGGCGAACATCACCGACGAGGGCTGGCCGATGAGCCCGCCGGGCGCCGCGCCGAGCATTTCCTCGAGGAAGCGGTTGCAGCGCTGGATCGCGCGGCTGCGCACGAAGGCGATGCCCACCGCGGCGTTGCCGAGGATCAGGTCCTGTTCGCGCACCATGCGCTGGACCTCGGCATCCGCCCGCTTGCGCTCGGTGATGTCCTCGTAGAGCCAGACGTAGCCTTTCGCGACATTGCCAGGCTCGAGCGCACGGCCGGTGCGCCGGCACCAGAAACCGGAGCCGTCCTTGCGCCGCAGCCACTGCTCGAAGGTCGGCATGTTGCCGCTGCCCAGCCCCTTGATGAAGTGGCCCGATTTGTCGAATTCCTCTTCAGTGAAGTAGTAGCTGCGGGAAGGCATGTCGAGCGCTTCGCCGGGGGCGTAGCCGAACAGTTCCTCGAAGCGCCGGTTGCAGCGGATGACCTTGCGGTCGCGCAGGAAGGCAATGCCGATCATGACGTTGTTGGTGATCGCCTGCTGCTCCGCCAGCACGCGCTGCAGCTCCTCCTCGGCACGCTTGTGCTCGGTGATGTCCTCGAGCAACCAGACGTAGCCGCGCCCGGGATCCACCGGGTCGACGGCGCGGCCGGTGGCGCGCTCCCAGAACACGCTGCCGTCGCGCCGCCTGGCCTGCAGCACGTGGGTGTAGTTCTGGCCGCGCGCCATTTCCTTGTAGCCCTGCTCGGCCAGCGCGTAATCGCCGTCCCCGGCGTAGGTGATCGAGGTCGGCTTGCCGTTCAGCTCGCCGGGCCCGGCACCGTACATTTCCTCCATGCGCCGGTTGCAGCGCACGATGTGCCGGTCGCGCACGAAGCAGATGCCGATGGAGGCGGTGTCGAGGATCGCCTCCTGCTCACGCAGCAGCCGCGCCACCTCGTCGGCGTGGCGCTTGCGCACCGTGATGTCCTCGAGGATCCAGACCGTACCCTTCTGCGCATCGCTCGAGCTGACCGCCTTGGCGATCAGGCGCGCGAGGAAGGTCGTGCCGTCCTTGCGCCGCACCTCCCATTCAACGTCGAGCTGGCGGCCCGACCCGAGCACCGGCATCGCGATCGCCGCCATCGCCTCGTAGCTTTCGCGCGAGGGATACACCACCTCGCCCGACTGGCCGATCAGCTCGTTCGGCTCCCAGCCGAGCATCTCCGCGAACTTCGGGTTGCACAGCGTGAACTTGCGGTCGCGCGTGAAGGCGATGCCGATCGAAGCGTTGGCAAGGATCGCCTTGTACTCGAGCTGCGCGTCGCGCGGCCGGCCGGCGTACCCGGCAGGCGGTTGTTCCACCCCCTGTGGCGCGCCGTCGTCGATGATGCTGCGCTCGTTCACTGTTTGCTGAGCGATTCGAACAGTCCGGCGAAGCGCCTCAGCCGCGCGGCCACGTGCTCGCGCTGCTCCGCTGAAAGCGTACGGTCCAGGTCGAGCAGCAGTTTCGTGTATTCGGCGCGCGTCGCCTGCGACGATTCGCCGTAGGCGGGCTCACGGCCACCTTCCCAGTCCTGCGCCCAGGCGGCCAGGCGCCGCGTCGCCTCCTTCGCGCGCAGCATGGCGACAAACTCGCCCTGGCGGCGCTTGCGGTCGCGGTCGCGCAGCCCGGCGGAGAACGGTGCCCGCTCGCTGTAGAGCCGCACGCGCGCGGCCTGCGCTTCGCCAAGCGGGCCGAACCACTCCTCGAGCCTGTCGACGTTGCGCTTCACCCGCCGCTTGTGGCGCTCTTCAAGGGTTCCATGCATGCGCTCCTTCGCGAATTCGCGGTTGCCCTCGGCCAGCCTGCGTTCGAAGTGGCCGATCTGCTCCGGACTCAGCCGGTCAAGCAGCCCCCCCGCCTCCCCGGCGGCGACACCCAGTGCCTCGCGTACCTGGGCCCGCACCGCATCGTAACTCCAATCGAGGTCCTCCTGCCGGATGCCGCGCGACACGCGCACCGCCGCTTCCTCGGCGAGCTTTGCGTACCGCGGCAGGGCTGCGGGGCGATGCCAGGCCAGGGTTGCCGCGATGGCGCGGTCGAGCTCATCGCTCTGCTCGTCCTGGAAGTCGAAATAGTGGTTTGCCTGCCAGCGCAGGAACACGTCGGCGTTGTTGTAGGCAAGGCGCGTCACGCTGCAGCTGGACAGCAAGAGGATTGCGGCCAAGGCCGCAATGCGCATTGCTGTCGCCCCCGCGCAGGCGGGGGCCCAGCTGGCTGGCCTCACCAGAAACTCTCCACGGTGATATGGCCCGGCGTGCGGCGCCTGTTCTTGCGCAACCCGCGGGTTGCAAGCACCGCCGACACGTCCTTCAGCATGGCCGGATTGCCGCACAGCATGAATTGCGAGTGTTCGGGGGAAATCGCCGCGCCCGCCGCCGCCTCGAGCCGCCCGTCGGCGATCGCGGCGGGGACCCGGCCCTGAATAGCATCTCGGGTCTTTTCTCTCGTTGTGAATTTGATGAACACAAACCGGCTTCCGTGCGAATCTGCAATCCCCCGGATCATGCCCTGGTAGACCAGCTCATTCCCATGGCGCGCGCAATGCACAAGGATCACCCGCCGAAAACGCCTCCAGGGTTCCTCGGTGCGCAGGATCGAGAGGAACGGCGCGATGCCGGTACCGGTGGACACGAGCCACAGGTCTTCGGCCGGCGCCACTTCCCCCAGCACGAGAAATCCGGACGGATTGTCCGCGACGTAGAGCGGATCGCCTGCCTTGAGACGCGCCAGATGCGGAGACAAGGGGCCCTGCGGAACAATCACGCCGTAGAACTCCATCACCGGATCGCCGGGCGCATTGACGAAGGAAAACGGGCGCGCGATGCGCTCTCCATCCAAATCGAGTGCGACGCGCACGAACTGGCCCGCCTGAAAAGAGAGCTTTTCCGCTCTTACTTTCAGAGAAAAAAGAGCTTCCGTCCAAGCGCGGTTTTCCAGGACCCGGCCTTCAATCCAGCCGCTCATTGGATGGCGTAGGGCTCGGTGTACACGTCCTGCACGTCCGCGCCAATCAGCGTGATGGAGCCTCGGCGGCGATTGTCGCCGGTGTCGGAGAATTCGAACACGAACACGCGCCGGATCCTCATGCGCCCCTCCGCGTCGCGCGCGAGGCGCGTGCTCGCGCCGCTTACCGTCTCATCCAGCAACTGCAGGCCGTTCCGCTCGCAGGCCGCGCGCCCCGCGGCCAGTGCGCGCTCGCGCGCCCGCAGGCTGTCGATCCAGAAGAATCCGGCCGCGAGGATCAGGAGGATGGCGCCAGCCTCCCACATCTATTGCGCGCAGGGGCTCGGGTACACGGCGTTAATCGCTTCTATGTCGTCCAGAATTTTCCTGGATAACTTCAATTCAAAGAACCCCATAAGTTCATCCAGCTGCTTGATCGACGTCGCGCCGATGATGGTCGACGCGGTGAAGAACCTGCTCTTCGTGAACGCGAGCGCGATGCCGGCGAGCGGCAAGCGATGCTTCTCGGCGAGCTTCTGGTACTCCCCGGCGGCCAGCAGCGCGCGCGGGCGCTTGTAGCGCTCTCCGAAATCGGGAAACTTCTGCAGGCGTGTTTCGCCGGGCCACGGCTTCGTTTTCATTTTTTCCGAAAGCAGGCCCATGGCGAGCGCGGAATACGCCAGCAGCGGCACGTTGCAGCGCCGGCTCGACTCGGCCGGGTCGCCATCGAACATGCGGTTGATGAGGCTGTAGCCGTTCTGCACCGAGGCCGGCGGCGGCAGGTTGTTCTCCCTGGCCACGCGCGTAAATTCGGCGATGCCCCATGCCGTCTCGTTCGACAGGCCGTAGGCGCGGATCTTCCCCGCCTTGATCGCCGCAGCCATCGCCTCGACCTGTTCCAGGATCGGCGTCTCCTCGCGCTCCTTCGACGGATCGTATTGCCAGGCGCCGAAGGCCGGCACATAGCGCTCGGGCCAGTGGATCTGGTAGAGGTCGATGTAGTCCGTCTGCAGGCGCTTCAGGCTGTCCTCCAGCGCCCAGGGGACGGTCTTCTTCGTCACGCGGTTCTCGCCGTTGCGGATCCAGTCGCGCCGGCCCGGGCCGGCGATCTTGGAGGCGAGCACGATGCCGGCGCGCCTTGCCTTGTTCTTTTCCAGCCAGGCGCCGAGGATGGTTTCGGTGGCGCCCTGCGTCTTCTGCGCCGGCGGAATCGGGTACATCTCCGCCGTGTCGATGAAATTGATGCCCTTGGCCAGCGCCCATTCGATCTGCGCGTGCGCCTCGGACTCCGTGTTCTGCTCGCCCCAGGTCATGGTGCCGAGGCAGATGTCGGTGACTTCGAGCGCGCTGGCGCCCAGTTTTCGCCTGTTCATGCGGGCGATTCTCCCATGATCAGGCTGGCGCCTTTCTCTGCAATGGCGATCACCGCCGCATTCGTGTTGCCCGATACCACCGCCGGCATGACGGAAGCGTCGACGACACGAAGGCCCTTCAGGCCACGCACGCGCAGTTGCGAATCCACCACCGAGCGCTCGTCGGTGCCCATGCGGCAGGATGAGGTGGGGTGGAACACGGTTTCCCCGGTCTTGCGCACCACGTCGAGCAATTCGTCGTCCGTCTGCACCTCGACGCCCGGGAACTCCTCCTTGACGATGTAGCCGGAAAGCGGCGCCGCGGCGGCGATGCGCCGCGCGATCTTGAGTCCCTCCACCATCACGCGCCGGTCGTTTTCGGTGGCAAGATAGTTGTAGCGGATCGCCGGCGCGGCGCGCGGGTCGGACGACTTGATGCGCACCGAGCCGCGCGACTCCACCTGCAGCTGCGACACCGAGAGCGTGAAACCCGACCAGGGGTGCAGCACGCCGCCGCGCTTGGCGGTGGAGAAGTTGATGAAGTAGAGCTGCGCGTCCGGGCGCTTCAGGTCCGGCCGCGTGCGCACGAACGCGGCGCCCTGCCCGGCGCTGATGGTGAGCGGACCGCGGCGGAACAAGGCGTAGTCGATGCCGATCTTCGCCTTCCTCCAGATGCTCAGCATGTCGTCGTTCAGGGTGATCGGCTTGTTGGCGCGCCAGAAAGTGCGGCAGTAAAAATGGTCCTGCAGGCACTCCCCGACATCCGGCGCATCGTGCACGACCGGGATGCCGTGCTCCTGCAGCAGCGCGCCCGGACCGACGCCGGAGAGCTGCAGCAATTGGGGGGAATTGAAGGAACCCCCGGACAGGATGACTTCGCGACTTGCCCTGGCCTGAACCTGCTTTTCGCCCTGCTTGTATTGAACTCCGACGGCTTTCTTTCCTTCAAACACAATCTTCTCTGCAAGCGCGCTGGTTTCCACCCGCAGGTTCGGGCGTTTCTCCGCCGGCCGCAGGTACTCGACCGCGGTGCTGCTTCGCCGGCCGTTCCGCATCGTGGCCCGGAAGTAGCCCGTGCCTTCCTGGCGCTCGCCGTTGAAATCGTCGTTGGCCGGGATGCCCAGCGATCGCGCCGAGGCGATGAAGGCGTCGGCCAGCTCGTGCCGCTCGAGGTCGGAAATCCCGACCTGGGTCTTCTGGAAGTAGGGCAGGAGTTCCACATGCGACCAGCCGGGCACCTCCCAGGCGTCGTAATCCTCGGGCTGGCCGCGGATGTAGACCAGGCCGTTGATCGAGGAGGAACCGCCCAGCACCTTGCCGCGCGGGCTGAAGATGCGCCGCCCGCCCAGGGTCGGTTCAGGCTCCGATTCGTAGGCCCAGTTGATGTCGCGCCGCGCGAACAGCTTGCCGTAGCCCAGCGGCACGTGAATCCAGGGATCGGTGTCGCGCGGCCCGGCTTCCAGCAGCAGCACTGTCGTGCGCCCGTCCGCCGTGAGGCGGTTCGCCAGCACGCAGCCCGCGGAACCCGCTCCTACGAGGATGTAGTCGAATTCCCCAATCATCTCGGCGTTGCGATGTGCATCCCGCCGTCGATGAAGATGGTTTCGCCCGTTACCTGGCGCGCGCCCTCGATGAGCCAGACGATGGTCTCGGCGATGTCCTCGGGCCGCGCGTAGTCCTTGAGCGGCACCATCGTCGAGTAATGCGCCGCGGCCTGGTTGGCCCTCTCCTGCCCGAGCGCGCCGGTCTGCCAGGGCGTGTCCACGTAGCCTGGCAGCACGGCGTTGACGCGCACCTCGGGCCCGAGCACGCGCGCGAGCGACCGGGTCACCGAATTGAGCGCGGACTTGGACGCGGCGTAGGCGATCGACGATCCCGTTCCAAGCAGGGAAGCGACCGACGACACGTTCACGATCGAGCCCTTGTTCGCCTTCAGCGCCGGGGCGCAGGCGCGCGCCATCTGGAACGGCCCGACCACGTTCAGGCGGTAGATGCGCAGGAAATCATCGGCGGAGAGCCCGTCCAGGTCCGTGTGCTTGACGAACTTGGTGGTGCCGGCGTTGTTAACCAGCGCATCGACCCTGCCCCACTTGTCCAATGCCGCCTGCACCAGCCTTTTGCACTGCGCGTCGTCGCCGACGTCGGCCTGGACGACGATGGAATCCGCGCATTTCGCGGCGACCTTCTTCGCCTCGGCTTCGCTCTTCGAGTAATTTATGACTACGTTCCAACCGCGCCTGGATAGATCGATTGCAGTTGCGGCTCCAATGCCAGATGCCGATCCAGTAATAATTGCAGTTCTGTTTTTCATACAGTCGCCACAGGAGTTGCGGGTGAACCAACGGCGCCCGGCAGCCGAAGCGGCGGGGCCGTAAGGAGGAAGCGGTTGCGCTTGTGCTCGCGCAGCCAGTTGGCGAGCGGCGTGAAGTACCACAGCTCGCCCAGGTGGATGCCGTTCTTGAACAGGCAGTGCTGGTGCAGCGGCAGCATGGCGTGGCTCTCGTTCTTCCAGGGCGCGGCGGAGAACAGCTCCACCGCGTAGTTGTCCGCCGCCAGCACCGAGAGGCCGGAATCCGAAATCCACTGCAGCAGCTTGTCGTCGCGGCCATCCAGCCCCGTGCAGGTGTTGTGCAGCGCCTCGGGCGTCGGGTTCTTCTTGAATTCCATCACCATTTCGGCGAAGCCGGTATGCAGGCAGACGATGTCGCCCTTCTCAATGGTTACTTTGTCTTTCTCCAATACCTCCATTAAATCCTTGAAACCAACGGCTTGCCTCTTCCTGCCGAAATGCGCGTGCAGGTCGATCATCACGCCGCGGCCCTGCGCGCCGTGCTCGGCGAGATTCTGGATGCCGAGCGCCTCCGCGCGGCTGCCTTCGAATTTTGCCCAGGACTCCGCGGCCGGGTTTTCGACGGCAGGAACGATTTCCTTGCCCGCGCGAAAGCCGTTGTAGAACACCGCCTCCGGCTTTCCATCGCCGTCCGCGTCGAACATGCTGCCGACATGGGCGAAGGAATCCCACTGCGTCGAGTACTGCAGCGTGAGCAGCACCAGGTCATCGCACACGACGTCGGTCTGCATCGGGTTGTCCTGCCGCACTTCGTAGGCGAAGTTCTGCCTGCCGTTGCGATGCGTCGCCGCGATGCGCGGCGGATGGCGCCGCGCGTTGAGCACGTTGCCGCCGGGATAGTCGAGCGGCAGCGAGAGCACGAAGGTCAGGCCCTCCTTCACTTCGGCCACGCCCTGCAGCACCTTCTCGCGCGTCACCCAGTTCATGCGGCCGCGCTGGTCGTCGGACCCGAAGTCTCCCCAGTTGGAGCCCTGGGGGCGGTTTTTCCATCGAGTGTTTTTCATCTAGAAGTAGTGCCTCCCAATGGATTCGGCGATACAAACCGGTTTGTCCCCACCCTCACGCTCGAACGTAACTCCCCAGGTGGTCTGCACGCCGTTACCCTCGATCTTCTCGAACTTGGTGAGCACGAAGCGCGCGCGGATTTTCGCGCCGGCGGGCACGGGCGAGGTGAAGCGCACCTTGTTCAGGCCGTAGTTGACGCCCATCTTGCGGTCGGCGAACTCGAAGGTGGATTCGGAGAGCTTGGGCAGCATCGACAGCGTGAGGAAGCCGTGCGCGATGGTGCCGCCGAAGGGCGAATCCCTGGCGCGCTTCGGGTCGACGTGGATCCACTGGAAATCCTCGGTCGCCCTGGCGAATTCGTCGATGCGCGCCTGCGTCATCTCGACCCAGGGCGAGACGCCGACTTCCTTGCCGACCTGCGACTCGAGGTCCCGGAGCCTGATTGCGGTCTTAGCCATGCGCCTCCCCCACGAATTTTTCGATTTCGCCGCACACCAGGTCCGGCTTCTCATGCACGATCCAGTGCGAGGCGTCCGGCGCGCGCACTACCTTCAGGTCGGGCACGCACTGCTCCAGGCCTTCGACGCAGCCGGTGAGCAGCGCGGTGTCGCGGTCGCCCCACAGCACCAGCGTCGGCACGCGCACCATGAAATCCTCCGGCTTCAGCTGCAGCTTCTTCGCGCCCGGATCGTCGGCCGTGGGCGGATACATCGGCGAGGCGCGGTAATAGTTCAACCCTCCGGTCAGGGCGCCGGGCTGCGACCAGGCCGCGACCAGCTCGGCGCGCCAGGCCTCGGGCAGGTGCATGAACGCGCCCAGCAGGCGCGCGTAGCCGTTCTCGGACAGCACGCGCTCGGCCTTGGGCAGGCGGAACACGTTCATGTACTCGCTCGCCTTCTGCTGCGCCGGGTTGTTCGAGAGTTCGCGCCAGAACAGGTAAGGATGCGGCGAATTGATCATCACCAGCTTCGAAAGACGCTGCGCATGGCCGATCGCGAACGCCCAGGCCACCGCGCCGCCCCAGTCGTGCGCGACGAGAACGAATCTGTCTTTCGAGAAATGCGATGCCACGGCGAGTACGTCGTTGATCAGGTGCTTGGCCTTGTACGGCTCGACGCCTTCGGGCTTGTCGGAAAGGTTGTAGCCGCGCAGGTCCGGCGCGACGCAGAGCCAACCGCGCGCGGCGAAATGCGACATGGGTTTCCGCCACGCCGCCCAGAACTCCGGGAAACCATGCAGGAACAGCATGAGCGGCCTGCCCTCCTCCCCAGCGACGGCGCAGTGCAGGCGGATACCCCCGGCATCGACCCTCTCGTGGCGGACATCAGCGGCCACGGCTTTTCCTGACGACGCCCGGGTCGATGTGGGCTTCCCATTGGGCAACCAGCTTGTCCATCAGCGCATTCATCTCAAAATGCCGGGCGTTCAGCTTGCTGCGGTCGAAACTCCCGATCGCATTGTCGATCCATCCGAGTTCCGCCAGCAGCCGCTGCGTATTGGCCCACGCACTTTCGATCCTGTCGGGCGGGGACCCCGCCGGAGGCGGGCTGATCGATGAAATCTGCTTCAGCAGGACGGTGCGGCGCGATTCCAGGGATACCGCGAACTGCTTCCTTTCCTCGAGTCGCGTCGCTTCGTCCCGCCGATTCTCCGGCTTCAGTTTCAGGTCAAATTCCTCCAGCCGCCGGAGGGCCTCCGCCAGCTCGAGGTATGCGCCTCCCATCTTGTCGGGCGGGGACGAAATCAACTCCGCCGTCCGTTGCGCGAGCGACTTCAGCAACCCGCCCCGGCGGTCGCCAACCGCCGGTTCGACGGGCCTGTCCGCGCGCCCCGCTTCGGGCTCCGGCGCGGCTCCGAACGCAGGTGCGGCCTTGCCCGGAGAAATGACTTCGACCTTCGGCGCGCGCGCCTGCTTCGCCGGATCGTCGAACCAGGGCGGCGGATAGCTGGAGAACTTCACCGCTCCGGTTTCCGGCTCCACCCAGCGGTACAGCTGGCCCGCGGCGGAACCCGCCCACATGGACACCAGCACCGCGACCGGGACCGCGATGCGCATTGCTTCCTTTTTCACCATGGTTCCTTTGCCAGACACTCGCGAACCCCCGCCGCCACCGCCGCCGCGATCCGGCCGCGCGTCCCGGGATCGCGCATGCGCCGCTCCTCTTCCCGGTTGACGATCACGCCGCCCTCGACCAGCACCGAAGCCATCGTCGCGCCGCGCGCCACCGCCAGGTTGTCATAGTAGTGCACCCCGTTCGCCTCGTCGGCGAAGGGCCGGGATTCACCCAGCACCGGATCGGCATGGTAGCGCGAGGGCGTGAAGCCGGCACCCCTGAGTTTTGCACCAATGGCGCTGGCGCAGGCAAGGCTCGTCTTCAGCTGCGGATTCTGCCTGGAAATGAAGAGCGAAAAGCCCGCGAAGCGGTCCGCCTGCGCCAGCCAGCGCTCCTGCACCGAATCATGGTGGATGGAGACGAATAGGTCGGCGCCGCGCGCATCCCTCGTCCGGTGGTGCAGCACTGCATAGTCGCCGCGCTCCCCGATCAGGCGGACCTTGACCTGGTGCTTCTCGAGCTCCGCTTTTACTTCCACGGCAAGCGCAAGGTTGAATTCGAATTCCGGGATCCCGCTCGCGGAGATGACGCCCGGCTCTGCCGCGTAGTGGCCCACGTCCAGCGCGACCTCCTTTGCGGCCACGGTGAGCGCCGCCGTCATCGCGAAGCTCATCGCCATCCCCGCGAAGGCGGGGATCCAGGCTTTCTTCATCGCTCACTACCGTGCGCCCTGACCCTGGCTTCGAGCGCCTCCAGCCTGCGATCGCGGATCCCGAGCTGGCGCAGATGCGCCACGGTGTCGAACAAGTAGTCGCAGCAGCGGCCCATCACCCCCGCGCCCGTGGCGAGGTATCGCGCCACGGCTTCCTCCTCGAGCCCCGGCACGTAGCGCTCGTGTTCAGGATTGGCGCTGAACGCGATGGCCGGCTCGCGTCCGCCGGGCGTGTGCGCGATGGTCCACACCGGGCGATACGCCATGGTGGCCATTTCGCGCCGCCAGAGCACGTCGAGCTCGGTCTTCGCCGCGCGCTCTTCCAGGCGGTAGGCGACGCCAGTGCAGCTGCCGCCGTTGACCAGAGACAGCATGAGGCCCGGCCGCTCGGGGCTGCCGCGGCCGGCGCGCGCCCAGAGGCAGAACTGGCGGTGGTAGCCGTGGATGCGCGCGGTGCGTCGCTCGACGAAATGGAACGCCGGATTCCAGATCAGCGAGCCGAAGGCGAACACCCAGATGCGCCGCGGGCGCGGCGCGCGCGCGAGGATCTCCCCGATCTGCGCGGCACGCTCCTCTGCGGACATGAAGCGCACGCCCGGGCCAAGCGAGCTGCGCACCGCGGCGTGGAACGTGCCGTCGAGGATACTTTCGCGCGTGAGGCTGACGGGCAGGGTGACTGGCTTGGCGGCGCCCACGGAGCGCGCCGCTAGAACCTGGAAAAGTCCGGCTTGCGCTTCTCGAAGAACGCGGTCATCGCTTCCCTGGCCTCGGGCGAGGAGAGGCGCTCGCTGAAGACCTTGCCCTCTTCGGTCATCGCCTCGCCGACGCGGTGCCCGAAACGGCTGCGCATCAGCGCCTTGGTGGCGCGTACGGCGGCGGGCGGAAGCGCCGCGATGGCGAGCGCGCCGGCGCGCGCCCGCTCGAAGAGTTCCTTTTCGGGCACCACCGCAGTGACGAAACCCGCCGCGTAGGCCTTGTCGGCATCGAAAGGCTGGCCGAGCAGCAGAAGTTCGGCGGCGCGCTGGTAGCCCGCGATGTACGGCAGCAAAAAGCTCGAGCCCGCCTCGGGCACCAGGCCGAGCGGCACGAAGGGCATCTGGAAGCGGGCGCCGGGCGCGGCGTACACCAAATCACAATGCAACAGCAGGGTGGTGCCGATGCCGACCGCGGGGCCGTTCACCGCCGCGAGCAGCGGCTTGCCGAAGTTCGCGATGCCGCGCAGGAAGCGCGTGGTGGGGCTGGTTTCCGTGTGCGGCGGACGGTTGAGGAAGTCCTTCAGGTCGTTGCCGGCGGTGAAGCAATCGCGTGTGCCGTGGATCAGGACCACGCGCACCTGCGCATCCCCGTCGGCGGCGCCGAGCGCGTCGGCCATCGCGCCATACATCTCCTGCGTCAGCGCGTTCTTCTTGTCGGGGCGCGCGATCTCGATGCGAAGCACCCGGTCTTTCGTTTCAGTTTTGATCACGTTGGCAGCTTGTAGTCCTTCATTTTCTGGCGCAGGGTCAGCTTGGAAAGCTTGCCGGTGGCGGTGTGCGGCAATTCGTCCACGAACACCACGTCCTCCGGCATCCACCACTTTGCGATCTTGCCCTCGTAGAATCCTGAGCAGCGCCGCCTTCTCCAGCGCCTGTCCCGCCTTCTTCACCACCACCACGATCGGGCGCTCGTCCCACTTCGGGTGAGCGATGCCGATCACCGCGGCCTCCTGCACCGCCGGGTGCGCCACCGCGATGTTTTCCAGGTCGATCGAGCTGATCCACTCGCCGCCGGACTTGATCACGTCCTTCGAGCGGTCGGTGACCTGGACGTAGCCGTCCGGGTCGATGGTCACCACGTCCCCGGTCGGGAACCAGCTCGCGCCCGCGTCGTCCTTGCGCATCGGGTCGCCGCCCTCGCCCTTGAAGTAGCCGTTGACGATCCAGGGCCCGCGCACCTGCAGGTCGCCGAAGGCCTTGCCGTCGTGCGGCAGCTCCTTGCCGCTCTCGTCCACGATGCGCGTGTCGACGCCGAAGATCACGCGGCCGACCTTGTTCTGCAGCGCGTAGCGTTCTTCCTTGGTCGACTTGGCGTGCTTCGCCTTGAAAGTGCAGACCGTGCCGAGCGGGCTCATCTCGGTCATGCCCCAGGCATGCAGTACCTGCACGCCGTACTCTTCCTGGAAGGTGCGGATCATCGCCGGCGGCGCCGCCGAGCCGCCGATCACCACGCCCTTGAGCGTCGAGAACCTCAGCTTCTGCTCCTTCAGGTAGTTGAGCAGGCCGAGCCAGACCGTCGGCACGCCGGCCGACATGGTTACGCCTTCCTGCTCGAACAGCGCGTGCAGGCTCTTGCCGTCGAGGTGATGGGCGGGGAACACCAGCTTCGCGCCGGTGGCGGCGCAGGAATACGGCAGGCCCCAGGCATTGACGTGGAACATCGGCACCACCGGCAGGATCACATCGCGCGCCGAGAGGTTGAGCGCATCCGGCAGGCACGCGGCGTAGGCGTGCAGCATCGTCGAGCGATGGGAATACAACGCGCCCTTCGGATTGCCCGTGGTGCCCGAGGTATAGCAGAGGCAGGCGGCGGTCTTCTCGTCGAAGGTCGGCCACTCGAATTTGTCGTCCTGCGCCTCGATCAGCTCTTCGTAGCAATGCAGGTGCGGGATATTCGCCTTGGGCATCGTCGCCCGGCCGGTCATCGCCACATAGGCCTTGACCGTCTTCAGCAGCGGCGCGAGCTTCTCCACCAGCGGCGCGAGGTTGATGTCGAAGAACAGCACCGTGTCCTCGGCGTGGCCGGCGATGTAGCCAATCTGCTCCGGGAACAGGCGCGGGTTGATCGTATGGATCACGCCGCCCGAACCCGCGGTCGCGTAGTAGATCTCGAAGTGCCGGTAGCTGTTCCAGGCAAGCGTCGCGACCCGGTCGTGCATCTTCACGCCGAGCGCGGCGAGCGCCTTGGCGAGGCGTTTGGAGCGCCGGTGCGCGTCGCGATATGTATATCTGTGGAGGCTGCCGTCTTCCACCGTCTTGGTGACGATCTCGGTGTCGCCGTGGTGCCGGTCCGCGTGCTTGATCAGGTCGCTGATCAAGAGCGGCATGTCCATCATCAACCCGTTCATCGCTTCCCCCCCCGTCTAAATCAGGGACAGTCCACGTTTTAAAAACGTGGACTGTCCCTGATTTCCCTATGGCATCTGGATCTTGCCGCCACCGCCGCCGGGGCCCATCGGCGGNNATGCGGCACCACGATCTGGGAGGCCTGCTGGCGGCGCAGTTCCTGGAGTTCGCGCACCGTGCGTTCGATGCCGGCCTTGGCGGCGGGACCGAACATCTTCGCCGCCTCGTCGAGCGACTTCGCCTCGAGCACGAAATTGATCGGCAGCGCGCCCATCTGGCTCATCACCTGGGTCTCGCCGATGAAGAGGATTTCGCGGCCCGGGTCGCGCGCGCCGGCGCCGTCCACGGGCGTCATGCGGCGGATCGTCCCCACGCGCCGGTCGGTGAAGATTTCTTCGAGCCAAAGGTCCGCCGGGTTCATCTCCGGCTCGATCATGCGTTCGTCTGGTCGAGTTGCCATGCCTTCCTCGCTACGACTGCGGAAGGGTAATTCTATTTCAAGTTCTTCAGGTTCATGGCCACCATGGCAAGTTGCGACGTAATCGCAGGGTATTCCGTCTTTTCCTGGATCCAGGTGAGGGCCGCGATGACGTTGGCGCCGATCTGCCCCGAGGGCATGTTCTCGACGTCGGCAAGGCGGGCCGCGATGTCCGCCAGCCCGGCCGCCTCGGCCAGGCCCCTGACCTGCACCAGCCGCTCGACAATGGCGGCGCGGTCAAGGTTGGTCGGCCATCTAAGCGTCTCGTTCTCTTCGCTCACGGCCCGACCTTACCGGGGGTTATCCGAGCGGACATGCGCGAAAATCCGCATTTGACCAATCCTGACGCGCTACCCGACGGATGGCGCCTGTTCACGGACGAACGCCGAACGAACTGCGGCCCGGCGTGCGCAACGGCGCGGCCAGCTCGGCGAATTCGCACAGTAGCTTGCGCGTGTCCCGCGGGTCAATGATCTCCTCGACGTCGAAGCGCTCGGCGCCGCGCATCGGCGACGCAAACTTACGGATGCGCCGCTCTATCTCGGTGCGTTTCGCGGCCGGATCGGGCGCGGCCTCGATCTCTGCGCGGTAGGCCGCTTCCAGGCCGCCGGCGATCGGCAGCGAGCCCCATTCGGCGGAAGGCCAGGCCATGCGCATGCCGTAGCGGGAGGAATTCTGGTGCAGGGCGCCGGCGACCCCGAACACCTTGCGCACGATCAGCGAGCACCACGGCACGGTGGATTGGAGGATCGCCGTGGCCGCGCGCATGCCGTAGCGGATGGTGCCCTCCTGCTCCGCCTGCGGCCCGATGAGGAAGCCGGGGCAATCGACCATGTGCACCACCGGCAGGTGGAAAGTCTGCGCCAGGTCGACGAAGCGCATGATTTTCTCCGAGGTGCGCGCGGTCCAGGCGCCGCCGTACTGCATCGGGTCGCCCGCCATGATCGCCACCGGCCAGCCCGACAGGCGCGCGAAGCCGGTGATGATGGAGCGGCCCCAGAACTTGCCGATTTCGAAGAAAGAATCCTTGTCGACCACCGAGGCGATGATCTTTCGCATGTTGTAGACCTTGCGCGGGTCGCGTGGCACGGCCTCGATCAGCCAGGGGTCGGCGCGCGCCGGATCATCCTTGCTTTCTGTTCTTTCCGGAAGGTCGTGAACGGAATTGGGCAGGTAGGAGAGGAACCTTCGCGCGCGCTCGAACGCGTCCGCCTCGCTTGCCGCCTCATCGTCCACCGCGCCGTTGCGGGTGTGGATGTGGCTGCCGCCGAGCTCGTTCTTTTCGAACTTGCCGTGCGTCCACTCCACCACCGGCGGCCCGGCGACGAACATCTGGGAACTTCCCTTCACCATCACCGAGTAGTGGCTTGCGACCACGCGCGCCGCGCCCAGGCCCGCCACCGAGCCCAGCGCGAGCGACACCACCGGGACCTCCGACAGGTTGCTGGTCCACCAGTCCCAGAGGAAAGCCTTCGGCATCGGCGAGTGGCCCTGCAGTTCCAGGTTCTTCACCGAGCCGCCGCCGCCGGTGCCGTCCACCAGGCGCAGCAGCGGCAGGCGCAGGTCGCAGGCCATGCGCTCCACCGCCAGCAGCTTGTTCTTGATGCCGCCGTCGTTGGCGCCGCCGCGCACGGTGAAATCGTCGCCGGTGACCGCCACCGGCCGGCCGTTGATCGTTCCCCTGCCGAAAATCAGGTTGGCTGGGGTGAAGTCGGCCAACGCGCCGTCAGCGCCGTACTGCGCGACGCCGGCAAGGCCGCCGATTTCGTGGAAGGAGCCCGGGTCCAGCAGCTGGTCGACGCGCTCGCGTACCGTGAGCTTGCCGCCGTCGTGCTGGCGCTTGACCTTGTCCGGGCCGCCCATGCGCCCGGCGAGTTCCTCGCGCCGGCGCAGTTCCTCGATTTCCTTTTCCCAGCTCATGGCCTCAGAGTTTAAGCGCGATCAGCCCGGCAAGCACCGCCGCCGCGCCGGCCAGGCGCTCCCTGAGATGGCCTTCCTTGAGCAGCCAGGCGCCGATCAGCGCGGCAAAGATCACCGACGTCTCGCGCAGCGCGGCGATAGCGGCGACGGGTGCGCGCGTCATGGCCCAGAGCGCGATCCCGTAGGACAGGCCCGAGAGCGTCGCCCCGGCGACGCCGCGCCACCAATGGCGCCGCGCGTGCGCGACAAGTACCCCGCGTTTCATGGCCAGCACGGCGAGGCCGAAGGGCAGGCCGAGGAAGACGAACAGCCAGACCACATAGCGCTCGGCGCCGCCGGAGACGCGCACGCCGGCCGCGTCGATGAGCGTGTAGACCGCGATGATGGCCGCGCAGCCGAGAGCCCAGAGCGTCGCCGCGGCGGGGTTCCTGCCCGCGGCCCTGCTCTTGCTGCCGCCGACGAAAGCCAGCGAAAGCACCCCGCCGGAGATCAGCACCACCCCGGCCCAGGTGCCGGCGGAAAGTCGCTCGCCGAACCAGAAGCCGCTCGCCAGCGCCACCAGCAGCGGGGCGACGCCGCGCATGATCGGGTAGCTGTGCGACAGGTCGCCCAGGCGGTAGGCCGCCGCGATCGCAACGTAGTAGCCGATGTGAACGACCACCGTCGCCAGGATGTAGGGCCAGGACGCCCTCGCCGGCGCTTCCACCAACAGGGTCAGCGGCAGGGCAATCACGGTACCGGCCAGCGCCACCAGCGCCGTGTCGAGCAGCGGATCGCTGCCGCCCTTGATGATCGCGTTCCAGGCGGCGTGCAGCAGCGCGGCACCCAGCACCGCCAGCGTGATGCCGAAGCTCAGTTCGATGAGGCTGTCCGCTCCAGGATCAGAGGCCGTTGCGCTTCGCGACGCCGCTCACGTCGGCGACATCCGGAACGGCGCCGATTTCCTCGCGCAGGCGCGTGCGCGTGAGTGCGCCCGCTTCCTCGAGGATCGGATAGGCAATGGCGCAGAAATGGGAGTTGATGCGCTTGAACTCGTTGATGATGTCCAGGTGCAGGGAGCTGGTCTCGACGGACTCCGGCGTCTGCCAGGCGAGCCGGTCGAAATGCGTGCCGGCGTAGGCGCGCTCCAGGTCGCGGAACTCGGCCTTCTGCGCGATCAGCGTCTGCGCGCTCTTCAGGTCGCCGTTCAGGAACACGTTCAGCGCGAGGTGCAGAGTGGCCATGAGCCGCGCGTGCAGCTCCTCGACCTCCTTCATGCCCGCCGCCGAGAACGACCGCCCTTTGGAGATCTTCTTCTCCTCCAGGTCGTCCACGATGTGCTCGACGATGTCGCCGACGTGCTCCAGGTTGATGGTGAAGGACATGATCTCGGCCCAGCGGCGGCTTTCGCGCTCGTCAAGCGCTTCGCGGCTGACCTGCGTGAGGTAGAACTTGATCGAGGTATAGAGGAAGTCCACCTCGTCGTCCATGCGCTTGACTTCGCGCGCCAGCCTGCCGTCATTGCTGCGGATCGCGACCAGTACGCCGGCCAGCATCTTCTCGACGATGTCGCCGATGCGCAGCGCCTCGCGCACCGCGTTGCCGAGCGCCAGCGCGGGCGTATCCAGGGCCGCCTGGTCGAGGTGGCGCACAGCCGTAGCGGCGGACTTCTTCGGGTCGTCGGGCATGAAATAGGTCGCCAGCCGCGCGATCGGACCGGTGAAGCCGATCAGGGTCGCCGCCAGCAGCACGTTGAACGCCGTGTGGAAGTTGACGACCAGGCGCTGTGGTTCCGGGTCGAGCGCCGCGAGCCCGGCCTCCAGCCAGCCGATGAGCGGGATCACGATGAGGCAGCCGATGACCTTGAAGAACAGGTTGCCGAGCGCCACGCGCCGGCCCGCCGGGTCGGCGCCGGCGGTGGCCAGCAATCCGAGCAGGCCGCTGCCCAGGTTCGCGCCCAGCACCAGGAAGAGCGCCACCTTGGTGCCGATCAGCCCGCTGGCCACAAAGGCGGCGGTGAGGAGCACGACCGCCAGGCTCGACCAGGCCAGCACCGTGAACAGGGCGCCGATCAGCAGGTCGAGCATCGGATCTCCCGACAGCGTGGCGAAGATCACCTTGACGCCGGCGCCCTGCGTCAGCGGCCGCGCCGCCTGCAGGATCATCTGCAGCGCGAGGATGATCAGGCCGACGCCGATGGCGACGCGCCCGATCTGGCCGGCGCGCGTGGCCTTGCGCGACAGGTGCAGGATCACGCCGCCGCCGATCGCCAGCGGCGAGAGCCAGGAAAGGTCGAGGGAAAAGAGCTGCGCCACCAGGCTCGTGCCGACGTCGGCCCCCAGCATGATGGCGAGCGCCGGCGTGAGCTGCATCAGGTTCTGGCCGACGAAGGAACTCACGATCAGCGCCGTGGCGCTGGAGGACTGCACCAGCGCGGTAACGCCGATGCCGGCGAGGAACGCATGGAAGCGGTTGCCGATGCTGTCGGAAAGCACCTTGCGCAGGTTGCCGCCGAAGATGCGCAGCACGCCCGAGCGCACGATGTGCGTACCCCAGACGAGGAGCGCGACGCCCGCGAGGATGTTGATCAGGGTCTGCACAGGCGACAGTGTAGATCAGCCTTGCTAGAATTGAGGCTCCCCTGAGGAGGAGAGATTCCGCAATGAGCGAAGCGGCTTCGCATTCTGCGCACTATTCGGTCACGGACGGCATCGCCGTCATCACCATGAACAACCCGCCGGTCAACAGCATGTCGGCGGCAAATCGCGTCCACGTGGGCGGCGCGCTGAAGCAGGCGGACGCGGACCCGGCCGTCAAGGCGATCGTGCTGATCGGCTCCGAGAAGGCTTTTTCCGGCGGCGCCGAGATCCGCGAGTTCAACACCGAAAAATCGCGCGTCTCGCCGGTGCTGCCCGAACTGAACGACATCCAGGACGGCCTGAAGAAGCCGCTGGTGGCGGCGATCGGCGGCTTCGCCCTCGGCGGCGGACTGGAGCTCGCGCTCGGCTGCCATTACCGCGTCGCGACGCCCAAGGCGCTGCTCGGCCTGCCCGAAGTGAAGCTCGGCCTGCTGCCCGGCTCGGGCGGCACCCAGCGCCTGCCGCGCGTCGTGCCGATGGCAGAAGCGGTGCGCATGATGACCACGGGCACGCCGCTTTCCGGCGCCAAGGCGAATGTCCTGGGCCTCGTGGACGAAGTTGTGCAAGGGAATCTGCTGGAAGGGGCTTTGGCTTTTACAAGAAAATTAATAGAACAAAAGAAGGGGCCGAAACGGATCCGCGACCTGCCACCCCAGATCGAGGGCGACGTGAAGGCATTCTTCGACGCGGCGCGCGCCGAGGTGAAGAAGACCTCGCGCGGCTATCCGGCGCCGCTCGAGATCGTCGCCTGCGCCGAAGCGGCGGCGACCAATCCCTTCGACGAGGGCCGCAAATTCGAGCGCGAGCGCTTCATGGTGCTGGTCGAGGGCATCGAATCGAAGGCGATGCGCCACATGTTCTTCGCCGAGCGCCAGACTTCCAGGATCCCCGACGTGCCGGAAGACACGCCGCTGCGCGCCGTGAAGAGCGCCGCGGTGATCGGCGCCGGCACCATGGGCGGCGGCATCGCCATGAATTTCGCCAACGCCGGCATCCCGGTGGTCATGATCGACATGAAGCAGGAAGCCGTCGACCGGGGCCTGGCAACCATCATGAGGAACTACGCCTCGACCGTCTCCAAGGGACGGTTGAAGCAGGAGGAAATGGATAAAAGGGTTTCCCTGATTAAGAAATCCATCAACCTGGAAGACGCGAAGAACGCCGATATCGTCATCGAGGCGGTGTTCGAGCGCATGGACGTGAAGCAGGACATGTTCAGGAAGCTCGACGCGGTGATGAAGCCGGGCGCGATCCTCGCCACTAACACCTCCACGCTCGACGTCAACGCCATTGCCGACGTCACCAAGCGCCCGCAGGACGTGATCGGCACGCATTTCTTCTCGCCGGCCAACGTCATGCGCCTCCTCGAAGTGGTGCGCGGCGCGAAGACCGCGAAGGACGTGCTCGCCACCACCATGAAGCTGGGCAAGACCATCAAGAAAGTGCCGGTGGTCTCCGGCGTGTGCGACGGCTTCATCGGCAATCGCATGGTGGAGAAGTACGGCCAGCAGTCGCTGTTCCTGCTGGACGAGGGCTGCAGCCCGCAGCAGGTGGACGCCGCGGCCTACAAGTGGGGCATGGCGATGGGGCCGCTGGCGATGGGCGACATGGCGGGCCTGGACATCGGCTGGGAGATCAGGAAGCGCCGCTACGTCGAGCGCCCGAACTTCATCTATTCCAAGGTCGGCGACAAGGTGGCCGAGCTCGGCCGCTACGGCCAGAAGACCGGCAAGGGCTGGTACAAGTACAACCTGCCCGACCGGAAGCCCATTCCGGATGCGGAAGTGGACAAGATCATCGCCGACTATAGAAAAGAAAAGAACATCCAGACCCGCCAGATCTCCAACGAGGAAATCGTCGAGCGCCTGATCTACGCGCTCGTCAACGAGGCGGCCTACATCCTCGAGGAAGGGATCGCGCTGCGGGCTTCCGACATTGACATGGTCTACCTCACCGGCTACGGCTTCCCGGCCTACCGCGGCGGGCCGATGTTCTACGCAGATACGGTTGGGTTGAAAAATGTTCTGAATTCAATTCTTAAGTTCCAAGCCGGATATCAGGGCGAAGTATGGAAACCGGCCCCACTACTCGTGAAACTCGCAAATGAAGGGAAAACATTCAATGGCTGATGCCGTCATCGTATCCACCGCCCGCACGCCGCTGTGCAAGAGCTGGCGCGGCGCCCTCAACATGACCCACGGCGCGACCATGGGCGGCCACGTCGTCAAGGCGGCGCTCGAGCGCGCCAAGCTCGCGCCCGCCGAAGTCGAGGACGTGATCATGGGCTGCGCCACGCCCGAGGGCGCGACCGGCGGCAACATCGCGCGCCAGATCGCGCTGCGCGCCGGCATGCCGGTGACGGTCTCCGGCATGACCGTGAACCGCTTCTGCTCCTCCGGCCTGCAGACCGTGGCGCTCGCCGCGCAGCGCATCATCGCGGGAGAGGCGGACATCTTCGTCGCCGGCGGCGTGGAGTCGATCTCGCTGGTGCAGAACGAGGCCAATAAGCACCACGGCAAGGACGAATGGCTGGCCGCCAACAAACCCGAGATCTACTGGAACATGCTGCAGACCGCCGAGTATGTGTCCAAGAAATACGGCATCCCGCGCGAAGCCCAGGACCGCTATGGCGTCGAGAGCCAGAATCGCGCCGCGAAGTCGCGCGCCGAGGGCAAGTTCAAGGACGAGATCGCGCCGATCACGACAAAAATGAAGGTGGTGGACAAGGCGACCAGCACGGAGACCATGAAGGAGGTCACCGCGGAGCACGACGAAGGCATTCGCGCCGACACCACCTACGAAGGCGTGTCGCAGATCAAGCCGGCGATCGAGGGCGGCGTGATCGCCGCCGGCAACGCCAGCCAGTTCTCCGACGGCGCCGCGGCACAGGTGCTGATGAGCGACAAGCAGGCAGCCAAGCGCGGCCTCAAGCCTCTCGGCATCTACCGCGGTTTCGCGGTGGCGGGCTGCGAGCCGAACGAGATGGGCATCGGCCCGGTATTCGCGATCCCGAAACTGCTCGAGAAAACCGGCCTCAAGATCGGCGACATCGGCCTGTGGGAACTGAACGAGGCCTTCGCGGTGCAGGTGATCTACTGCCGCGACAAGCTCGGCATCCCGAACGATCGCCTCAATGTGGACGGCGGTGCGATCGCGGTCGGCCACCCGTACGGCGTCACCGGCTCGCGCCTGGTCGGCCACGCCCTGATCGAAGGCAAGCGCCGCGGCGTCAAGTACGTGGTGGTGACGATGTGCGTTGGCGGCGGCATGGGTGCCGCCGGCCTGTTCGAGGTGGTCTGACGGAAAATCGGGCTCTGACCCCGATTTTCTAGAAGACGATCACGCCCCGCGCGTTCTTGCCGCTTTCAAGGTCGGCAAAGGCCTGGGGCGCTTCGTCGATCCCGTAGCGGCGGGTGATCAGTTCGTCGAGCTTGAGCTTGCCCGCCATGTAGAGCTGCAGCATGCGCGGGAAATCGATGCGCGGAACGCAGGAGCCGAAGTAGCTCCCCTGGATCGATTTCTCCTCGAACACCATGCTCATCGGCTTGAACGACGTGGCGTCGGTCGCGCGTGCCACGCCGACGATCACTGCCTTGCCGCCGCGGCGGACCGCCTTGTAGGCGAGTTCCGCGAGCGCCCCCGAGCCGACGCACTCAAAAGCGTAGTCGGGGCCGCCGCCGGTGAGCTTCTTGATTTCCTTGGTCGGGTCCTGGCCGGGCACCGCCAATAGCACGTCGGTGGCGCCGAATTTCCTCGCCATGTCGAGCTTGGATTGCATGGTGTCGATGGCAAGGATGCGCTCGGCGCCGGCGATCGCCGCGCCCTGGATCGCGTTCAGCCCGACACCGCCGCAGCCGAACACCGCGACGCTCGCGCCGGGCTCCACCCTGGCCGTGTTGAACACCGCCCCCACGCCGGTGGTCACCGCGCAGCCCACCAGCGCCGCGCGGTCGAGCGGGATTCTCGGGTCAATCTTCACCAGGTTATCTGTCGATAGCGTCGCGTACTCGGCCATCACGCCGCAGCCGGAGAAGATGTTCAGAGGCTTGCCGTCCTTGTCCTTGATGCGCGGCGTGCCTTCTGGCGGCGTCACCAGCGCCTTGCCCTGTTCCACGCACAGTACCGGGCGCCCGCCCGCGCAGAAGCTGCACTTGCCGCACATGTAGATGAAGGAAGTGACGACGTGGTCGCCCACCGCAAGCCCCGCCACGCCCTCACCCACCTCGACGACCTCGCCCGCGCCTTCATGGCCGAGCACCAGCGGCGGCGGCAACGCGATCGTGCCATTGGTGGCCGACAGGTCCGAATGGCAGACGCCGCAGGCGGCGAGCTTCACCATCACTTCGCCGCGTTTCGGGCTGTCCACGGAAATGGTCTCGACGACCACGGGTTTGTTCAGTTCGCGGCAAATCGCCGCCTTTCCGCTGCGTGCCATCGGGAGCTCCGGTTTTTTCGAGCCCGCAGTATAGCGACCGGTATCGCTAGCGCCAGTCCCCGCGCATCGCCAGCACGCTCGCCTGCAGCGTTTCGGGCGCCGCGGCGGCGGCGGGCACCGCGGCGCCGACGGCCAGGCCGATTCTGCGGAACGGGATGAAGCGCCAGGGCTTGCTCATCGCGGCGCCGTCCTTGCGCGAAAAAAAGGAGCCCCACAGGCCGCGCAGCGCGATCGGGACCACCGGCACCGGCGTGGCATCGAGGATGCGCTTGATGCCGGGCCGGAATGGATACATCTCTCCCGTGTCGGTGATGCGGCCCTCGGGAAAGATCGCGACCAGGTCGCCTTCCTGCAGGGCCTTCGCGATTTCCGCGAAGGCGTGCTCCATCATCTCCGGATCCTCTTTGGCCGGGGCGATGGGGATCGCGCGCCCGGTGCGGAACACGAAGGAGATGACCGGCAGCCTGAAGATGCGGTGGTCCATGACGAAGCGGATCGGACGCGGGCAGGCCGCCGCGATCACCAGCGCGTCGACGAAGCTCACGTGGTTGCAGACGATCACCGCCGCACCCTCGTCCGGGATCCTCTCCAGGCCTGACTTCTCCAGGCGGTACACCGAATGGATCAGCATCCAGACGATGAAGCGCATCAGGAACTCGGGCACCAGCGTGTAGATGTAGACCGCGACGGCGGCATTCAGGATGCCGACAACCAGGTAGAGCTGCGGCAGCGACAGGCCCGCTTGCAGCAAGCCCGCCGACATCACGGAGGCGACCACCATGAAAAGTGCGTTTAGTATGTTGTTCGCGGCGATGATGCGCGCGCGGTGCGTGGGCTCGCAGCGGCTCTGGATCAGCGCGTAGAGCGGAACGCTGTAGAAGCCCGAGAACATGGCGAGCAGGAACAGGTCCGCGATGACGCGCCAGTGCGCCTGGTCGGCAAGGAACGCGGACAGCCCGGACATTGCCTTCGGAGCCAGGCCGCTGCTGGCCAGCCAGAGATCGACCGCGAACACCGTCATCCCGATCGAGCCGAAGGGCACCAGGCCGATCTCGACCTTGTGCCCGGAGAGCCGCTCGCAGAGCAGCGAACCGACGCCGATGCCGATCGAGAATACCGCCAGCAGCAGCGTCACCACGTTCTGGTCGCCGCCCAGCGTTTCCTTGGCGAAGCCGGTGAAAGTGGTGAGGAATATCGAGCCGAAGAACCACAGCCAGGAGATGCCCAGCAGCGACAGGAACACCGCCCGGTTGCCGCGCGCGTGCCCCAGGTTCTTACAGGTCTCGGTGAACGGATTCCAGTTGATCGCGAGTCCCGGCTCCGGCGCGGGCGATGCCGGCACGAAACCCGCCGCGATCCGGCCGGCGATTGCCAGCACAAGCGAGACCGCCGCCACCAGGTCCGGTCCTATGCCGGGCACACCGACCAGCACTCCTCCAAGGATGGTGCCCAGCAGGATGGCGACGAAGGTGCCCATCTCCACCATGCCGTTGCCGCCCACCAGTTCCGATTCGTGCAGGTGCTGCGGCAAATACGCGTATTTCACCGGGCCGAACAGCGTCGAGTGCAGGCCCATGAGGAACACGCCGGCCAGCAGCAGGAAGACGATCTTGCCGACGAAGCCGGCGGCGATCGCCAGCATGATCGCGATCTCGAGGTTCTTGACGAAACGGATCAGCGCCGCCTTGTCGTACTTGTCGGCAAGCTGGCCTGCTGTGGCCGAAAACAGCACGAACGGCAGGATGAAGATGCCGCCGATCACCGCGCCCGCCGATTTCGGATCCATCCCGCCCCACTCGGCCGCGCTGTAGGTCGCGAGCACCGTGAAGGCGAACTTGAAGACATTGTCGTTGCCCGCGCCGAAGAATTGCGCCAGGAAAAACGGCAGGAAACGCCGCTCGGTGAGCAGTCGGAACTGGCTTCTCTCGGACATGATGGAACGGTATAGTAGCGCTCCGCTTTGCCTCCCGAGGGCGTTATCCATGATTCTGCGCGACAGGTTCTTCATCAACGGCCAGTGGGTTGCTCCCTCCGCCGGTGAAACGATCGACGTCCACAACGCCGGCACCGGCGCGGTGATGGGCAAGGTACCGGCGGGCACGGAAAAGGACATCGATGCGGCAGTGGCCGCCGCGCGGGCGGCGTTCGACGGCTGGAGTTCCACTCTCGTGCCGCAGCGTGCGGAATTCCTGCAGAAGATCTCCGATGGGCTGAAGGCGCGCGCGGCGGAGCTTTCATCGACCATCGCGCAGGAGGTCGGCATGCCGATCAAGATGTCGGGCCGCATCCAGGCGGGATTGCCGATCGCTAATTTTGCGAATTATTCAAAGCTTTTGAATGACTATTCCTTTGAAAACCGCGTCGGAAATTCTCTTGTCGTGCGCGAGCCCGTGGGCGTGGTCGGCGCGATCACGCCATGGAACTATCCCCTGCACCAGATCGCGCTCAAGGTCGCGCCGGCGCTGGCCGCGGGCTGCACCGTCGTGCTCAAGCCCTCGGAAGTCGCGCCGTTCAATGCTTTCATCCTCGCCGAAGTGATCGAGGCTGCAGGCCTGCCCAAGGGCGTTTTCAACCTGGTGACGGGCTTCGGTCCGGCCGCGGGCGAGGCGCTGGTGCAGCACCCGCAGGTGGACATGATCTCCTTCACCGGCTCGACGCGCGCCGGCAAGCGCATCTCGGAGGTCGCGGCGCAGACGGTCAAGCGCGTCGCGCTGGAGCTCGGCGGCAAGTCCGCCTCGGTGATCCTGGAGGACGCGGACCTCGCCGCCGCGGTGAAGGGCACGGTGAACGGCTGCTACCTGAATTCCGGGCAGACCTGCACCGCGCTCACGCGCATGCTGGTGCCCGCTTCGCAGTACGACGAGGCGGCGAAGCTCGCGGTGGAAACCGCGAAGGGCTTCACGCTGGGCGACCCGATGTCAGAGGCCACCCGCCTCGGTCCCCTTTCGTCGCAGATGCAGCTCGAGCGGGTGCGCGACTACATCAGGAAGGGGGTCGCGGAAGGCGCGGAACTCCTGGCCGGCGGCGCCGACCAGCCGGACGGCCTGCCCGGCGGCTACTTCGTTAAGCCGACCATCTTCGGCAAGGTGAAGAACTCCATGGCCATCGCGCAGGAGGAGATTTTCGGCCCGGTGCTCTCGATCATCGCCTACAAGGACGAAGAGGAAGCCGTCCGCATTGCGAACGATTCGCCCTACGGACTGGCAGGTGCGGTATGGTCGAAGGATGAGGCTCGCGCGCAGAAGGTGGCGCGCAGGATTCGCGCCGGTCAGGTTGACGTGAACGGGGGTGCATTCAACATGAACGCGCCTTTTGGCGGCTTCAAGCAATCGGGTCACGGCCGCGAGGCCGGGACCTACGGGCTCGAGGAGTTCCTCGAGTACAAATCACTGCAACTCAAGGGTTGATTCCAATGATGAAGATTTTCATTTCAGGACTGGCCATCTTTTTCTCCGGGCAGGTTTTCTCTCAAGCCTGTCCCGACAAGAGCATCAACTACTGGCAGGCCTTCCCCGCCGGCGGAGAGTCCGACCTGTCGGGCCGCCACCAGCAGCTGGTGCTGAAGAAGCGCTGCCCGGCCGTCGAAACCATCATCCAGTACAAACCCGGCGCCGGCGGCGGCCTGATGTGGTCGCAGATGAACGCGCTCGCGGGCGACGGCACCAACATCGTCGGCATCAACCTGCCGCATATCGTGTTCCAGCCGATCGAAGGACAGGTGCAGTACAAGACCGACGACGTCACGCCGGTGTTCTGGTTCCATTACACGCCGGACGCGCTGGTGGTTCCGGAATCCAGCCCGGCGAAAACCTTCCAGGATTTCGTCAGGCTGGCGAAGGCCGAGCCCGGCAAGATCTCGCTCGGCGGCTCGGGCCTGAATACCGCGAATCACGCCGCGCACGAGCGCATGAACGCGGCCTTCGGCTTCAAGACGACCTACGTGCCGTTCAAGGGCACCGGCGACATGACCACCGCCGTGATCGGCGGCCATGTCGGCGGCGCGATGTCGTACACCGCGTTCGCGGTCAACAACCGGGGCAAGGTGCGCGCCCTGGCGGTGGCAATGGACAAGCGCCACCCGCTGCTGCCCGATGCGCCGACCTTCAAGGAACTCGGCATCGACTGGGTGGATGGCGCCTACCGCGGCATCGGCATGCCGAAATCCACGCCGGCCGACGTGAAAAAGCGCGTCTCGGACCTCTGGACCGCGCTGAACAATGACCCGGAAATGAAGGAACTGGCGGCCAAGAGCGGCTTCGAGCTGGTGAACGTGGGCGTCGGCCAGATGGACGCCTTCATGAAGGAGAAGGTCAAGCTCTACACCGATGGCGCGCAGCGGTTGGGACTCGGCAAGAAGTAACGGAGGATCACAGATGAACATCCGGACATTGCTCGCCGCGGCGTTCTGCGCCGGGGCCCTGCTTCAAACCGCAGGCGCAGCGGCCCAGGCCTGGCCGGCCAAGCCAATCCGCCTCATGGTGCCCTTCCCGCCGGGCGGCTCGACCGACATCGTGGCGCGCATCGTCGCGCAGAAGCTCGGCGAGAAGCTCGGCCAGCCCATCGTCATCGAGAACCGCGGCGGCGCGGGCGGCACGATCGGCACCGCGCTGATCGCGAAATCCGCGCCTGACGGCTACAACCTCGCCGTGGCGTCCACCAGCACGCACGTGGTGGCGCCGGGCGTCTACGCGAAGCTCGACTACGATCCGGTGAAGGATTTCGCGCCGGTCGGCCTGATGGCGATATCGCCTTACCTGCTGGTGGTCAATCCGTCGGTGCCGGCGAAATCGGTCCAGGAACTGGTCGCGCTCGCGAAAAAGCAGCCGGGCAAGCTCAACTACGCCTCCGCGGGCGTCGGCTCGACCACGCAGCTCGCGATGGAGATGCTGAAGTCGGCGTCGGGCACCTTCATGCTGCACATCCCCTACAACGGCAACGGCCCGGCCGGCACTGCCGTGGTCGGCGGCCAGGTGGAAATCCTGTTCGGCAGCCTGCCCGCGCTGCTCGGCCACGCCAAAGGCGGGCGCCTTCGCGCGCTCGCCGTGGGCACGCCGAAGCGATCGCCTTCGCTGCCCGATGTTCCGACCGTGGCCGAGTCCGGCTATCCGGGCTTCGACGCTTCGCTATGGCTGGCGATCGTCGCGCCCGCGGGCACGCCGCAAGCGATCATCGACCGCGTGAACAGGGAAATCGCGTCGATCGTCTCCGCGGCCGACACACGTGAAGCCTTTGACAAGGCGGGCACCGAACCGCTGACCGGCACGCCCGCGGACCTGGCGGCGATGATCCGCGACGGCGTACCGAAGTACGCGCAGATCATCAAGCGGGCGGGCGTAAAGGCGGAATAGGCCCCGCTGGCGGACGCGCTAGCGGGAGCGGGCGTTCTTCACGAACTCAAGCGACGTCCGGAACAGTTCCAGATCCTTCTCGTACTCGGCGGCGTCGGCGCGGTCGATCTGGACCCATTCGCGGGAACTCGACACGCCGCCCGGCTGGAACGGCATCACGTTGTCCCTCGAGAACTGCAACTCGGTCGCGGTGGCGACGGGCAGGCGCAGGCCGACCCCGCTGCCGCTGATGCAGGCGAACATCTTGTCGCCGACGAAATAGGCGTCGAGCTTGTTTATCTTCTTGGCGACGACACCCGGCAGCTTTAGCAGCACCGCGTCGATCTGCGCCTTGCGGATGGCTTCAGGAGACTCTGCGCCGCTCATGTCCGCATCACGATCAGCGCGTCCAGCGCGATCGCCCCGTCGGAACGCGCGAGCAGCGGATTGACGTCGACCTCCTCGATCTGGTCGGCGTGGTCGGCGGCGAACTCGGAAATGCGCACGATCGCCTCGCAGACGGCATCCAGGTCCGCCGCCGGGGCGCCCCGGTAGCCTTGCAGCAGCTTGAAGCCTTTCAGGCTTTCCAGCATCCGCCGCGCCTCGATCCTGCCGACCGGCGCGAGCGCAAGCGCGGTATCCCGCAGGATTTCCACCAGCACGCCGCCCAGGCCCACCAGCAGCACAGGGCCACATTGCGGGTCGCGCTTGATGCCGACCACCAGTTCGACCCCGCCTTTCACCATCGACTGGACAAGGAAACCGCTCTTCGCGGCGGCCATCGCGCCGCAGGCGGCGCGCAGCGCGGCCTCGTCGCGCAGATCGAGCTTCACGGCGCCGGCCTCGGTCTTGTGCTCGATGTCGCCATCGGCCTTGAGGACGACGGGGTAGCCGAGCTCGGCCGCCGCCTTGACCGCTTCGTCCGCATTCTTCGCCTGCCGCTCGGGCGCGGAGCGGATGCCGTACTTCGCGAGCACCGCTTTGGCTTCTCTTTCGCCTAGAATTTTTTTCTCAAAATTAAAATCAGACTTCTTCACAATTCTCTCTTCCGGAACTCTTTTCTCGTGCCATCGCTGCCAGGCGGCGATGGCCGCGTAGCAACGGTCCAGCGAACGGAAGAATCCGACCCGGTCGTCGGCCTCGTAGGCCTCCGACGCCGGTCCCTGCAGCCACTCCGACACCCACACCACTGCGATTGGCTTGGACTGCGAGCGCGCGAGACTGGCGATGTCGGCAGAGCGCTTGGCGCCGGTCTCGCGAGCCGAGACGCTCATCGCGCACAGCAGCACGCCGTACTGCGGGTCGTCCAGCAGCGCCTGGCAGCACTTGTTGTAGGACTCGGGCACGCTAAGCACCTGCCCGGTCGGATCGCAGGGATTGCGCGCGGCGCCGAATTCCGGCACCACCGTGCGTAGCGCGGCGACGGTTTTTTCGGTGGGCTGAGGCATCGGCACTCCGTGGCGTGCCGCCATGTCCGCGGCGATGATGCCGGCGCCGCCCGAGCCGGAAACCACGGCCACGCCCTTCGCGAGCGGCTTGCCGGCGGCGGCAAAGAATTTCGCGTACTCGACCAGCGCCTCGTAATTGTCCACCGTGGCGAAGCCCGCACGGTCGAACAGCGCCTTGAACGCCGCTCCGGAGCCGGCCAGCGAGCCGGTGTGCGAGCGCGCGGCGGCGGCGCCGTCTTCGCTGACGCCAAGCTTGTAGACGATCACCGGCTTGCCGGCGCGGCGCGCCTTGTCGCCGGCCTCGAGCAGCCGTTGCGCGCTTGGCACGCCCTCGAACAGGCAGGCGATGGCGCGTATTTCCGGATCCTCGGCCATCGCCCCGATCAGGTCGGCGACATCCACGTCGGAAGAATTGCCGGCGGAGAAGAAGTAACGGAAGCCGAGCCCACGCTCGGCGGCCTGCGCGAGGCAATAGCCAAGCGCGCCGGACTGGCTGACGAACGCGATGGGCCCGAGCCGGCGCGGCATATTCGAATACTCGGGGATAAAGCTCACGCCGACGCCGAGTTCGTGGTTCACCAGGCCCATGCAATTGGGCCCCAGCACCGGCATGCGCGCGGCGCGCGCGATGGCGGCCAGGCGCTGCTGCGCTGCCGCTCCCTCGTCGCGCGCCATCTCGCCGTAACCCGAGGCATAGACGATCACGCCGCCGGCGCCGGCCGCCGCCGCTTCGTTCAGCGCCGCTTCAACGCCTTCGCGCGGCACCACCAGCGCCACCAGGTCGGGCTTGCCCGGCAACGCGGCAAGCGACGGATAGCAGGCATGCCCGCCGACTTCCTGGTATTTCGCATTCACCGGCCAGATGTCGCCGCGGAAATGCGCGAGGTTCTCCAGCGTGCGCAGTCCGAACGATCCGGCGCGCGGGGAGGCGCCGACGATGGCAATGGAGCGCGGCGCGATGAGGCGCGCGAGTTCGGCGCGCGTATACAAGCTTCGGGATTGCATGCGGCAGCTATACTAGCATCCGGATTTCAGGGAGATTTTCATGCCGGTGAAACAACTTTTCGATCTTTCAGGCCGCACCGCCATCGTCACCGGCGGCTCGCGCGGGCTCGGNNTCGCGCGGGCTCGGCCTGCAGATCGCCGAGGCGCTCGGCGAAATGGGCGCGAAGCTGGCGCTCACAGCGCGCAAGAAGGATGAACTCGATCACGCGGTCGAGCATCTCGCCAAGAAGGGGGTCGAGGCGCACGCCTTCGCCTGCGACATCGGCAAGCGCGACAGCATCCCGGGCGTATTCGACCAGATGATGGCGAAACTGGGCCGCGTCGACATCCTGGTCAACAACGCAGGCGCGGTCTGGGGCGCGCCTGCCGAAGACCATCCGCTCGAGGCCTGGGACAAGCTGGTCGGCCTGAACCTGGTCGGCAATTTCGTGATGGCGCAGCAGGCGGCGAAGAAGGCCATGATCCCGGCGAAGTGGGGCCGCATCGTCAACGTCGCCTCGATCGCCGGCCTGGCCGCGAGCGATCCCGAGGTCGTGCGCACGGTGTCCTATAACGCCACCAAGCACAGCGTGGTCGGCATGACGCGCCAGCTCGCCGCCGAATGGGGCGTGCACGGCATCACCGTGAATGCCATCTGCCCGGGCTTCTTCCCCTCGAAGATGACGCATGCCACTCTCGATACCGCGGGTGAAGCGGTGCGCAAGGTGACGCCAACTCGGCGTCTGGGCGGGCCGGAGGACCTGAAAGGCCTGGCGGTGCTGCTCGCCTCGGAGGCCTCGCGCCACATCACCGGCCAGGCGATCGCGGTCGACGGCGGGTTCCTGCTGATATGAGCACAGTGCCGAAGGAAACCTTCGAGTTCACGAAGAACATCCCGTTCTCGGAGCACCTCGGGATCAAGGTGGACTCGCTCGAGAAAGGCGTGGCGCGCCTGTCGATGCAGATCCGTCCCGAGTTCATGACAAGCTGGGGCACCGCGCACGGAGGCTCGATCCTCTCGCTGCTCGACATCACCCTGTCGATGACCGCGAGAACGCTCTACGATCCGCCGCGCTCCATCATGACCATCGACCTGAACACGCAGTTCATCGGCACCACCACCGGCCTCCTGCGTTGCGAGGGCCGCGTGATGAAGGCCGGGCAGACGACCATTTTCTGCGAAGGCGAAGCGCGGGATGAAAAAGGCGAGCTGGTGGCGAAAGCCATCGGGACTTTCCGGGCCAGATCACCCAAATAATTTTCGCCCGCTCCAGAGCCACGCGAGCCCTGCCGCCTGCAGCAGCCACAACCCGCCCAGCGCCCAGGGATAGGCCTCGGGCGCGTAGCCTGCGGCGGTCGCCGGCCAGAGATTGAGCACCGCGCCGACCGCCCACTGGCCGCTGAACATGCCGACGAACACGGAAACGTTCAGCGCTGAATTCACCCGGCCGACCATCTCCTTCGGGTAGCGGCGCGAGAACAGCGTGTAGGACAGCACGACCGACGTGGTGCCGCCGAAGAACAGGCTCCAGAGGACCAGGTTGCCCGGGCGCAGGCCCGCGGCGAGCAGCGCGAGGCACAGCGACCCCAGCGCCACGCCGCCCGCCAGCAGCGGCAGCGTGCTGCGGCCGCTACGCGTCATGCGGTCGGCGAGCCGGCCGAAGCCCAGGTAGCCGGCGATCATCACCACATTGAACAGCAGCAGAGCCTGCGCGACCTCGGCCTGGGTGTAGCCCGCGACGTCCCGCAGCCAGGTCGCCACCCAGAGGGTGCCTAGCGACACGGCAGCCAGTTGGCTGGTGCCGATGCACAGGGCGATGCGCCAGAACGCCGGGTCGCGCGCGAGGGCGGCGAACTCGCGCAGCTGCACTGCAAGCGGAACTGCGGGCTTGCCGCCCGGGCGCGAAGCAGTCTTCTCCGGAACGACGAAGAACAGCACCAGGCTCGCGGCCACCGTCATGCCGACGATGCCGTAGAACACCTCGCGCCAATGCAGCACGCGCAGGACAACTTCCAGGGGAACCGTCACGGTGATCGCGCCGAGCATGCCGGCGGCGAAGGCGATGCCGTTCATGGTCGCCAGGCGCTCGGGCGGATACCACAGCGCGAACGCCGAGAACGAGGCCATCAGGCAGCCCGAGACGCCCAGGCCGATGAGCGCGCGGGCAAATACGAGTTCGGCACTCGAGCCGGCGAGCGCGAACCACAGGCCGCCTGCCGCCGCGACCAGCAGCAGGGTCGCGTTGACGCGCCGCGGCCCGTAGCGATCGAGCAGTACGCCCAGCGGCAGCTGGAACAGCGCGAAGGAGAAGAAGTAGATGCCGGAGAGCAGGCCCAGCCCGGCCGCCGACAGGCCGTAGTCGCGCGCCAGGTCCGGCCCGATGATGGCGTTGATCGAGCGGTAGATGTACGAAACGAAATACCCGGCCAGGAACGGCAGGGTGACGCGCCAGAAAACAGGGACAGTCCACGATTTCCCGTTCCTGGAAATCGTGGACTGTCCCTGATTATCGGCTTCGGCTATTTCGGCGTATCCAGGCCGCCGACGTAGAAGCGGTTCCAGGTCGGCGCGATCACGAGCTCGTTGACGCAGCTTCGCGCCGGCATCGTCGCCACGAACAGGATCGCCTTGCCGAAGTCCTCCGGCTGGGCCATGCGCGCGCGCTCCTCTTGCGAGGGCGGCACCGGACGCTTCTCCATGATCGGCGTGGCGACTTCGCCCGGCAGGATGGAGCAGGCGCGAATGCCGTGCATGCACTCTTCCATGTTGATCGATTCGCTGATCGCGATCACGGCGCGCTTGGTGGCGTTGTAGGCCGGCCCGGTAAGCGAACTCGCGTAGCGCCCGGCCCAGGAGGAAATGTTGATGATGAGCCCGTCTTTGCGCGCGCGCATGCCAGGGATCACCGCGTGGCAGCAGTAAAACAGGCCGTTCAGGTTGATGTTGACGACGTCGTCCCAGCCTTCCAGCGACATCGACTTGAAATTTCTCTTCGGCCCGCTGATGTTGGTGCCCGCGCTGGTGACCAGGATGTCAATGCGGCCGTGGCGCTTCTCGATGTCGGCCGCCGCGGCCTGCACCGCCTTCTTGTCCGAGACTTCGAGCTGGACGGACTCGGCTTCACCGAGCGCTTTCAGTTTCTTTTCCGCTTCCTTGTTGGTCTTCTCGGTCCGGCCCGATATGACCACCCTGGCGCCTGCCTTGACGAGCTCCTCGGCTCCAGCGAGCCCGATCCCGGAGCCACCGCCGGTAACCCACGCGACCTTACCGCTTAGCATACTGGGCAGCCCCGAAAAGATTCTCCTTCTGCTCCTTCGTCATCTCCGGCACGGCCTTGCGCCGCTCGGCGAGGACGGTAAAGGCCTTCTTCACCGCCGGGCGCTCATAGATCGCGTCGCGCCATTTCTTCAGCGCCGGGTACTCGTCGATCTCGACGCCCTGCCGCTCGGGGTAGCGCAGCCAAGGCACGGTGGCCATGTCGGCGATGGTGTACTCGTCGCAGGCGAGGTACTTCGATTCCTTTAGCCGCCGGTCGACCACCATGTAGAGGCGGTTGGCCTCGTTCTTGTAGCGGTTCATGGCGTAGGGGATCTTCTCCGGCGCGTAGCCGAGGAAGTGGTGCGCCTGGCCCAGCATCGGCCCGATGTGCCCCATCTGGAACATGGTCCACTGCATCACCTGCCACTTCAGGCGCAGGTCCTGCGGCAGGAAGCGGCCGGTCTTCGACGCGAGATAAAACAGCATTGCACCGGACTCGGCGAGCGCGAAGGGCTTGCCGCCCGGTCCGTCACTGTCGACCATCGCAGGCATCTTGTTGTTGGGGGAAATCTTGAGGAACTCCGGCTTGAACTGGTCGCCGGCGCCGATGTCGATCGCGTGCACGTTGTAGGGCGTGCCCGTCTCCTCGAGCATGATGTGGACCTTGTGGCCGTTTGGCGTCGGCCAGGTGTAGAGCTCGATCATGTGGGGTTTCCTAGGCTAGTTTGACCAACTGCTTGCCGAAATTCTCGCCCTTCAGCAGGCCGATGAACGCCTTGGGCGCGCTCTCGATTCCCTGCGCCACGGATTCGCGGTACTTGAGCTTGCCCTGCTGCAGCATGCCGGCAAGATCGCCGCGTGCTTCCGCGTATCGCTGGTGCCAGTCGAACACGATCATGCCCTGCATGCGGATGCGGTTGACCAGGATCGAGCGGATGTTCTTCATCTCGTAGGGCGTGGTCGCGTTGTAGCCCGAGATCAGGCCGCAGACGATGACGCGCGAGAAGGTGTTCATCATCGGCAGGAGGGTGTCGAAGATCTCGCCGCCGACGTTCTCGAAGTTGACGTCGATGCCCTTGGGGCAGGCCGCCTTGAGGTCGGCCTTCAGGTTGCCAGCCTTGTAATCCACGCAAGCATCGAAGCCGAGTTCCTTCACGACGTAGTCGCACTTCGCCTTGCCGCCGGCGATGCCGACCGCGCGGCAACCCGCGGCCTTGGCGAGCTGGCCGACGACACTGCCGACCGCACCCGACGCAGCGGACACGACCACCGTCTCCCCCGCCTTCGGCGCGCCAATCTCCTTCATGCCGAAATACGCCGTGAGCCCGGGCATGCCGAGGCAGCCGAGATAGGTCGAGAGCGGCGCGCGCGCGGCGTCGACCGCCGTAAGCGTGTTGCCCGGCGCGCAACCATAGAGCTGCCAGCCCATGCGCTGGCCGGTGATGACCTTGTCGCCGGGCTTGAAGCCCGGATGCTTCGACTCGACGACTTCGCCGGCGGTTTCACCGGTGATGACGTCGCCGATCTCGACGCCCTTGGCGTAGCTCTGCGCCTGGCTCATGCGCCCGCGCATGTACGGGTCGAGCGACAGCCAGAGGTTCTTCACCAGCACCTCGCCGTCCTTCGGCGAGGGCGCCGGCGATTCAATCAATTTGAAATTGTCCTCAACAACCCAACCGGACGGATAACTGGCAAGCGTCCACGCTTTATTTACATTCATGAGAAAAACTTCAAGACAATGCCGCAAACCGCGCGAGATGGTGCTCCGCGTCGCCGAACTGCTGCGCGATCATCGTCAGCCGCTTGAAGGTATGGCTCACCTTCATCTCGTCGGTCATGCCCATGCCGCCGTGCAGCTGGATCGCCTCCTGGCTGACGTGGCGGCAGTTGTCGGCGATCTTGATCTTCGCCGCAGAGATCGAGCGGGACCTGTCCTTCGCGTCGACCGGCGAATCCGCCTTCGAGGCAGCGAGGCAGGCCATCGACTTTGCCTGCTCGTAGCTCACATACATATCCACCATGCGGTGTTGCAGCGCCTGGAAGGTGCCGATCGTCACGCCGAACTGCTTGCGTGTCTTCAGGTACTCGAGCGTGGTGTCGCAGGCGAACTTCATCGCGCCCACCGCCTCGGCGCAGATCAGCGCAGTGGCGAAGTCCATCACTTCTTCGATGACGGGAAGCGCGCCGCCCTCGGCGCCCAGCAGTTCGCCCGGGGCCTTCGACAACGAAACGTCGCCCGCGCGTTGCTCGTCGAGGGTGACGTACGCTTTCACTTTAGTTGCTTTTGAATCTACAAGGAACAAGGACAAACCCTTCTCGGTCTTCGCCGATACGACGAACTTGTCCGCCGAGGGCGCACCCAGCACGACGAACTTCTCGCCCGTGATCTCCCAGCCCGAACCAACCTTCTTCGCCGTCGCATCCACTTTCGAAAGGTTGTAGCGCGAGCCCTTCTCGGTATGCGCGAAGGCCATCTTCAGTTTGCCTTCGACGACCGCCGTGAGGATCGCCTTCTTCTGCGCGTCGCTGCCGGCGCGCGCGACGAACTGCGCGCCCAGGCCGACGGTGGCGAGGTAGGGCTCGACCAGCATGGCGTCACCCGTCGCTTCCATCACGCCCATCAGGTCTACGGCACCGCCGCCGAAGCCGCCGTAGTCCGGCGAGAACGGCAGGCCCATCAGGCCCATCTCGCTCAGTTGCGCCCAGACGGCCGGACTCCAGCCATCTTTCGAGGCGACGATCTTCTTGCGCGCCTCGAAGCCGTAGTCCTTGGTGAGGAAGCGCCGCACGGAGTCGGCGAGGAGTTGCTGTTCTTCGTTGTAGTCAAAGTTCATGGTCAGAGTCCCAGCGTCATTTTGGAAATGATGTTTCTCTGGATTTCGTTCGAGCCCGCATAGATCGTGGTCTTGCGAAAATTGCAGTAGCGCGGCGCGAGGCCGGCGGTGAATTCGTCGAAGTCCGGGTCATTGGCGACCGACTTGAACGGCTGCGCCATGGGACCTACCGCGGCCATCGACAGTTCGGTCAGCGCCTGCTGGATCTCGGTACCCTTGATCTTCAGCATCGAGACGTCCGCGCCCGGCGGCTGGCCGCTGCGGCGCATCTGGTCGAGGAAGCGCAGGTTGGTGATCTCGAGCGCCATAAGCTCCACCTCGACGCGCGTCAGCTTGTCGCGGAAGCGCGAGTCGTCGATGAGCGGTCTGCCGTCGTCGCCGGTCTGCTTCGCGGCGAACTCCTTCAGCTTGGCGAGTTCGCGCTTCGAGGCACCGATGCGCCCGGTGTTCATGCGCTCGTGGCCGAGCAGGTACTTGGCCACCGTCCAGCCCTTGCCTTCCTCGAAGATCAGGTTCTCGGCCGGCACCTTGACGTTGTCGAAGAACACTTCGTTCACTTCGTGCCCGCCGTCCATCAGGATCAGCGGCCGCACGGTGATGCCCGGCGTCTTCATGTCGATGAGGAGGAAGGAAATGCCTTCCTGGCGCTTCGACAGCGTCGAGTCGGTGCGTACCAGGCAGAAAATCCAGTCAGCGATGTGGCCGAGCGTGGTCCAGATCTTCTGGCCGTTAACGATGTAGTGGTCGCCTTGCCGTTCGGCTTTCGTCTTGAGGGACGCGAGGTCGGATCCCGAGCCCGGCTCGGAGTAGCCCTGGCACCAGAACACGTCGCCGTTGTAGATATCGGGCAGGAAGCGCTTCTTCTGCTCCGGCGTGCCGAAGCGCAGGATGACGGGACCGCACATCGAAAGGCCAAACGGAATCAGCGGCGGGGTGCCGGCAAAGCCGCACTCCTCCTCGAAGATGTAGCGCTGGACGACGTTCCAGTCGGTGCCGCCGAATTCCTTCGGCCAGGCGGGCGCGACCCAGCCCTTCTTCGCCAGGATCCTGTGCCAGCGCAGCAGGTCTTCGCGGCCGAGTTCGTCGTAGTTGGCGATCTTCTCGCGCAGGTCCTGCGGCAGGTTCTGCTTGATCCAGCCGCGAACCTCGTCGCGGAACGCGGACTCGTCCTGGGAATAGTTCAGATCCATGGCCCCTCCGGGGGAAAAGCGTGAACAGCGGGAATTCTACTGCCGGGAGACCCATGCGGGAGCGGAATGCCGCCGCGTTTGAAACGTTGTATCCCCCTCTCTAGGACAGCGCGAAACCTTCGTAGCCCCGCGCCGCCACCTCATTGCACTTCTCGACGTAGGGCGGAAACCCGACCAGGGGCATGAATACGCGCGGCTTGCCGGGGACATTGGCGCCCAGGTACCAGGAATTGCAGGTCGGGTATAGCGTGCGGTCGGCGACCGCGTTGACATGCTCGCCCCAGGCGGTTTCCGCCTGCGGGGTGGCCTCGATGCGCGTGCGCCGCTGGCTCCGCATCCAGTCAAGGCAGCCCCCGATCCAGTTCACGTGCTGCTCGATGGACACCATCATGTTGGTCAGCACCGAAGGGCTGCCGGGGCCGCTGATGGTGAACAAGTTCGGGAAGCCGGCGCTGCCCAGACCCAGGTAGCTGCGCGGCCCGTCGCGCCACTTGTCGCGCAGCGCCAACCCGCCACGGCCCCGTATGTCGATCGCCATCAGCGCGCCGGTCATGGCGTCGAACCCCGTGGCGAAGATGAGGCAGTCGAAGGCATGCTCCACGCCGCCGCTGTGCACGCCGGCCGGTGTGATCGCCTCCAGGGGCGACTCGCGCAGGTCCACGAGGCGCACGTTGGGCCGGTTGAAGGTCGCGTAGTAATCCGTGTCGACGCAGAGCCGCTTGCAGCCGATCGTCTGGCGCGGCGCGAGGCGCGCCGCTGTTGCCGGGTCCTGCACGGTTTCCTGGATCTTGCCGCGCACGAACTCGGCGGCGGCGGCGTTGGCTTCGGCATTGAGCAGCAGGTCGTTGAAAGCACCCATGAACGGCAGCCCGCCGTGCTGCCAGCGTTCTTCGAAGGCCTGCGTGCGCTGGCCTGCGCCGACCGACAGGGCAGACACCTCGTTTCGCGGAAGGTCGGTACCGAACGCGTTCGGCATGCGGCTGTTGCGCTCGCGGAACCCGGCATAGTCGGACTTGACGCGCGCTTCGTACGCCGGATCGGTCGGACGGTTGCGCGCCGGCACCGTGTAGGTCGGCGTGCGCTGGAATACAGTGAGGGATTTCGCCTCGCGGGCGATGAGCGGGATCGACTGGATCGCCGAGGAGCCCGTGCCGATCATGCCCACCCGTTTCCCCGAGAAATCGACGGCGTGATGCGGCCATTTCCCGGTGTGGTAGCGCTCGCCGGCGAAACTTTCGATGCCTTCGATCTCCGGCAGCTTGGCGGACGACAGGCAGCCCGTCGCCAGGATCAGGAACTGCGCCGATGCCTCGGCTCCGTCGCTCGTGCGCACGTTCCAGCGCCCGGCGTCCTCGTCGTACACCGCCGCTTCGACGCGCGTATCGAACTGGATATCGCTCGTAAGGCCGAAACGCTCCGCGACATGCTCGGCATAGCGCAGGATCTCCGGCTGCGGCGAGTAGCGCTGGCTCCACTTCCACTCCTGCTGCAGCGCTTCATCGAACTGGTAGGAGTACTCCAGGCTGTCGACGTCGCAACGCGCGCCCGGATAGCGGTTCCAGTACCAGGTGCCGCCCACGCCCGAGCCGGCTTCGAAAGCGCGTGCGGTCAATCCAATGCTGCGCGCCTTGTGCAGCATGTACATGCCGGCGAAACCGGCACCGACTATGATGACATCTACGCCCACTTAACTCGCAGCGTGCGCGGTCCCCGCACCGTTCCTTCCGACCAGGTTACGCCGGCGGAATCCTCGAGGCGGAACGCCGGAATGCGCTTCAGCCACTCCTCGATCGCCACGCGCAGCTCCATGCGCGCGAGGTTCGAGCCGACGCAGCGGTGGATGCCCAGGCCGAACGCCGCATGGCGGTTCTCCTGCCGGTCGAGCAGCACCTTGTCGGCGTCCGGGAACATCTCCGGATCGCGGTTCGCCGCCGGGAACGAGAGCAGCACCATGGCGCCCGCCTTCATAGGGCAGCCGCCGACGGTCACGTCCTTCACCACCTCGCGCGCCATCGTCACCGGCGCGAAGGCGCGCAGCAGCTCCTCGATGGCGGTGTCCATGAGGGCGGGCTCGGCCACCAGCCTGGCGACGTCCTTCGGATGCTGCGCCAGGTGCCAGAGGCTCGAGCCGATCGCGCTCCAGGTGGTGTCGATGCCCGCGATGAGCAGCAGGCGCAGCGTGCCGATCACTTTCTCCGGGGCCAGCGGCTGGCCGTCCACGCGCTGGTCGCGCATGAACGAAATCAGGTCGTCGCCCGGCTTGTCGCCGCGCTTGGCCAGCTCCTGGCCGAAGTAGATCGTCATCTCCTTCAGAGAATCCATGACCTTGGAGTTGTCGTGGATGCCCTCCTCCAGCGCCATCTTGATCCAGCGCCGGTAGCGATCGCCGTCGTCCTCGTTCATGCCCAGCATCTTGGCGATCACGCGGGTGGGGATATGCTGCGCGTAGTCGGTCGCCGCGTCGCAGGAGCCCTTGTCGATAAAGGAATCGATCAGCCGGTTGCACAGCGCGCGTGTCCCTGGCGTGAGTTTCTCGATCGCCTTCGGGTTGAACGCGGGCAGCAGCGGCATCCTTGCCGGCCGGTGCTCGGGCGGATCGGAAGTGATCGGCGGCGAAGGCATCACCGGGTTGAACTTCTTCTCCCGCACGATCACCCGCCGCGAGGAGAAATGCTCGGTGTCGTAGGCGATCTCGCGCACGTCGGCGTAGCGCGAAGGGAAGAAAGCGCCGTCCTCGAAGCGCTCGCTGTGCGCGACCGGGCAGCGCTTCCTCAGGTCGTCCCAGATCGGGAACGGATCCCTGTTCCAGACCGGGTCGGTGTGGTCGAAATCGGTGGCCCAATCCTTCACAGGCGGCTTCGCGCCGGATGGATTCGAACTCATCGCCGGCCTCCCCTGCTCATTTGTTCGACGCCCGGATCGCGTGCTCGGGACAATTCGCCATCGCCAGCCTGGCCTTCGCCTCCAGCGCTGGCGGCACCATTCCGTCACCCTTCACGCGCGCGTTGCCGAGGTCGTCCGCCTCGAACAGTTCCGGCGCCACGGAGCAGCAGCGGTTGTGCCCCTGGCAGAGGTCGCTTTCAATTCGCAGGCTCAGCATTCTCGACATCTCCTTTTTCTCTCCGTGGAACTTATACTCCCGCAAATGATGAAGAACAAGGTTGTGCTGGTCACGGGCGGCGGTTCCGGCTTCGGGCGCGCAACTGCCTTGGGGCTCGCGGCCCAGGGAGCGCGCATCGCCATTGGCGACCTGAACCTGGAAAGCGCGGAGGAGACCGCGCGCCTCGCCAGGTCGGCCGGCGCCGAGGCAAACGCGCTGCCCCTGGACGTCACGCGGGAGAAATCCGTGCACGCCTTCACCGACGAAGCGCTGCAGGCGTTCGGCCGGATCGACGGCGCGTTCAACAACGCCGGGATCCTGGGTCCGGTGAAGGAACTGGCGGAAGTACCGCTCGAGGATTTCGAGCGCATCATGGCGGTGAACGTGCGCGGCGTCTGGCTGTGCCTGCAGGCGCAGATTCGCGTCATGTTGCGGCAGGCGCCCCCGGAAGGCGGCCATTCGATCGTCAACATGGCGTCCGTCGCCGGATTGTCCGCGAGCCCGATGCTGCCCGCCTACTCCGCGTCGAAGCACGCGGTCGTCGGCCTGACGCGCAGCGCGGCGCGCAGCTACGGCAGGCGCGGCATCCGCGTGAATTGCGTCTGCCCGGGACCGGTCGAAACGCCGCTCGCCGAGCCGCTGTTTGGAGCCGGCGGCATGCGCGAGCTGATGCTCGCGCGCCAGTCTATGGGGCGTTTCGGCACGCCCGACGAAGTCGCGGCGCTGGTGCTGTGGCTGTTGTCGCCCGCCGCTTCGCTCGTCACGGGCACGCCGGTTCGAGTCGATGCCGGAGCGCTGGCCTAGCGCAGCGAGAAGTCGACCACGCGGCGTCCCGTAACGCGGGCGGCGAGCACATCATCGAAGGTCTGGTCGAGTTCCTCGAAGCGGATGCGGCGTGCGATGCGGTCCAGGTGTTTCGGCTTGCAGTCCGTGGCAAGGCGCTGCCACAGGCGGCTCATGGTCGCGTAGGGATTGTTCACGTTTACACCGAGCAATCTCACGCCTCGAAGGATGAACGGCAGTACGTTGCCCGGGAATTCGGCGCCGCCCGCATTGCCGAACGCCGCCACCACGCCGTCGCGCTGCATGCGCCGCAGCAGCCAGGCGAGCTGCGGCCCGCCCACCGAGTCCACGGCCCCCGCGTATTCGGGAGATTCGAGTGGCCTTTCCTTCTCGGGGTTTTTTCTTTCTAGAAATTCCTTTGCCCCCAGAGCGCGCAGGTACTCATGCTGCTCGCTCTTTCCGGTCATCGCGACCACGTGGTAGCCGCGCTGCGACAGGATGTCGATGGCGATCGACGCCACGCCTCCCGTGGCGCCGTTGACCAGCACCTTGCCCTTCGCCGGCGCGAGGCCGTTCAGCTCCATCAGGTCGATCGCCAGCGCCGCCGTGTGCCCGGCGACGCCCAGCGCACTGGCTTCGAACAGCGTCAGGCCCCTGGGCAGCGGAATGATCCAGTCCGCGGGAAAGCGGCCGAACTCGGCATAGCCGCCGTCATGCTCCGCGCCCAGGCCGAAACTGTGGACGATGACTTCGTCGCCGGCCTTGAAACGCGCGTCCGCTGACTCCTCCACGGTGCCGGCGAGGTCGATTCCCGCGACCAGCGGAAACTTCATCGCGATGCGCGCCTTGCCGCGCGCGGTGAGCGCGTCCTTGTAGTTGACGCTGGCGTAGGCGATGCGCACAAGCACGTTGCCCGCGTCCAGCTCTTCGCGCGGCATGTCGCAAGCCCGGCCGCTGCCGAATTTTCCGCCTTCATATACGCGGTAGGCTTTCAAACGACGGTGACCCCGCCATCCGCGACGATGACCTGTCCGGTCATGAACGCCGCGGCCTCGGAGGCAAGGAACACAGCGATCCCGCCAATGTCGCGCGGCACGCCAAGCCGGCGCAGCGGCGTTGAATCCTCGCGCGCCTTGCGCCGCGCTTCGTCTTCCCACAGCGCCTTGGCGAAATCGGTCTTGATCAGGCCGGGGGCGATGGCGTTGACGCGCACGTTCTTCGGGCCCCATTCGGCGGCGAGGTTGCGGATCAGGTGGTGGTCGGCGGCTTTCGACATGCCGTAGGCGCCGATGACCGTGTTCGCCTTGATGCCGCCGATCGAGCCGACGGTGATGAAGCTGCCGCCGCCACGCTGCGCCATGCCGGGAAGGGTAAGCGATGCAAGCCACAGCACGCTCTTCACGTTGTTGAGGAAAACCTTGTCGAAAGCCTCATCCGGAATCTCCGTCAGCGGCCCATAGTAGGGATTCACCGCCGCATTCGCGATCGCGATGTCGACGCGGCCCCACTTGGCGGCCGCAGCGTCGACCAGCGCCTTGAGTTCCTCTTTCCTGGAGACGTTGCAGGGCTGGGCGATCACCTCGAAGCCCTGCTTCTCGAGTTCGGCCCGCACCGCTTCGCAGGCGTCGGCCTTGCGGCTGGAGACCACCACCTTGCAGCCCGCGCGGGCCAGTTCCTCGGCCATTGACTTGCCGATGCCGCGCGTCGAGCCGGTCACAATGGCGACTTTTCCGCTCAAATCAAACAATGACTTGGACATGGTTATTCCGCTAAGTGAAATTGAATATGACTAAGTTGACATGCCGTTGGCACGGATGGAATATCGAAATGCGAAACATTCTGCAGTATCCATCCAGGAGAGTTCCATGGGTGCTTCCGAGCCCGCAGCGTCCCTTTCCCCGAGCCCCGGGCCCTACAGCTACGAGCACGAGGGCGACCGGCAGTTCGCCACCACGCTTGCACGGGGCCTGGAAGTGCTGCGCTGCTTCACGCCGGTCGAGCCGATGCTCGGCAACAAGGAAATCTCGGTGCGCACCGGCCTGCCCAAGCCCACCGTATCGCGCCTCACCTACACGCTCACCAAGCTTGGGTACCTGCGCCACAACATGCGCCTGGGCAAGTACCAGCTCGGCTCGGCGGTGCTCTCCATCGGCTACCCGCTGCTTGCCTCGATGAGCATACGCCAGATCGCGCGCCCGTTCATGAAGGAGCTCGCCGACTACGCCAACGGCTCGGTGAACATGGGGATCCGCGACCGCCTGAACATCGTTTTCGTGGAAGCCTGCCGCAGCGGCAACCTCACCACGCTGCCCGACATCGGCACCTCGGTTCCCATCGGCCAGTCGGTGATCGGCCACGCCTTCCTGTATGCCTGCACGCCGCCCGAGCGCGAGGCAGTGCTCAACCAGATGAAGGTCAAGGAACCCGAGACGCTGCGCAAGTTCAGGCTCCAGATCGACAAGGGCCTGGAAGACATCCGGCGCAAGGGCTATTGCATGTCGAACGGCGAGCTGCGGCGCGGCGTGCACGGCGTCGGCGCGCCGATGCGGCGCCACCTGGACGGTGAAATCGTGACTTTCAACTGCGGCATTCCCTCGTTCGGGGTCAGGAAGGGCCAGCTCGAGGACGATATCGGCCCGCGCCTGGTGGCGATGGTGCGCAATATCGAGGCCGCATTAGGGATTCACTGAAGGAATCCGCGGAATGATCCGCGACGCCGGCAGGCAGGAGCGGCTGATCGCGGATGTCCGCCGCTTCGTGCGGGAAGTGGCGATCCCGAACGAAGACCGGGTCGAGCGCGAAGACCGGATTCCCGACGAAGACATCGCCGCTTTGCGCCGGCTGGGCAGCTACGGCTGGAGCATTCCCGAGGCCTATGGCGGCGCCGGCCTGACCACGGAAGAACTCGCGCTCGCCTTCATCGAGCTGTCGCAGTGCTCGGTCGCCTACCGCGTGCACGGCGCGACCAATGCCGGCATCGGGTCGGAGGCGATCATCCAGGACGGCACCGAGGAACAGAAGCGCAGGTACCTGCCGCGCCTCGCCTCGGGCGAACTGCTCGGCTGCCTCGCGCTCACGGAGCCGGAGGCGGGCTCGGATGCCACCGCACTGCAGGCGACCGCAGTGCGCGACGGCGACCACTACGTCCTGAACGGCAACAAGCGATACATCACGTTGGCGCCGGTGGCCGACCTGTTCCAGGTGTTCGCGCGCAGCGATCCCGCGAACAAGGGCGCGGGCGGCGTGAGCGCCTTCCTCGTCGAGCGCGGCACGCCCGGCCTGTCCACCGGCGGCTCGACGCCGAAGATGGGACAGGAAGGCGCACCGATCGGCGAAGTGTTCCTCAAGGATTGCCGCGTGCCGGCCTCAGCCATCATCGGCGGCGAACCCGGGCGCGGCTTCAAGACGGTGATGAAGGTTCTCAACAAGCAGCGCGTGAACCTGGCCGCGCTGTGCACCGGCCCGGCCATCCGCATGCTCGACGAGATGATCGGCTACGCCCGCGAGCGCAGGCAGTTCGGCAAGCCGATCGGCGACTACCAGCTGGTGCAGGCAATGCTCGCCGAGTCGAAGATCGAGATCGAGGCGGCGCGCGCGCTGATCCTGGAGACCGCGAAGAAACGGGACCGCGGAGAGGACGTCACCCTGGATGTCTCGATGTGCAAGCACCTCGCCACCGAGATGTGCGGCCGTGTCGCCGACCGCGCGGTGCAGGTTTTCGGCGGCCAGGGCTATGTCAAGGGCCGCGGCATCGAGCGCTTCTACCGCGACGTGCGCGCCTTCCGCATCTATGAAGGCACTAGCCAGATCCACCTCCTCAATATCGCCAAGCATCTGCTACGCTAGGGACTCCTTCTGGAGGAGGGGTCATGAAAACTGCATTTTTGCTTCTGGCTGCGGCTGTTCCTTTCCTGGCGAACGCGCAGACCTTTCCGCAACCCGGCAAGCCCGTGCGCATCGTGGTGCCTTTCGCGCCCGGCGGCCAGACCGACATCCAGGCGCGCGCCATCGCGCTGAAGATGGGCGCGACGCTCGGCGCCTCGGTGATCGTGGAGAACAAGCCCGGCGGCTCGACCGTGATCGGCGCGCGCGAAGTAATGAAAGCGGCGCCCGACGGGCACACCCTGCTCTACACCATCGCGACGCATGTCCAGATTCCCCACCTGTACAAGGTGGCGCCCTGGAACGTGTTCAAGGATTTCACGCCGATCACCCCGGGAGCCAAGTCGAACACCATCCTGACCGCGCACGTCTCGATGCCGTTCAACAACGTCGCAGAACTGGTGGCCTACGCCAAGGCGAACCCGGGCAAGCTCAACTACGCCTCGTTCGGTGCCGGCAGCACCTCGCACCTGAACGGCGAGCGTTTCGCGCGGCTGGCCGGCATCCAGATCGTGCACGTGCCCTACAAGGGCAGCGGCGACGCGATGAAGGACCACCTCGCCGGCGTGACGCAGATCTTCTTCGACGGGCCGACCACCGCGATCACGAACGCGAAGACCGGCCGCGTCAAGCTGCTCGCCACCGCCTCGGAGACGCGCGCCGCCGCACTCTCGAACCTGCCGACGATGAAGGAGCAAGGCTACGACGTCGGCATGTGGGGCTACCTGTGGTTCTGGGGCCCCGCGGGCATGCCCGCGGCGACGGTGGATACGCTCTACCGGCACCTCGCGTTTGCGATCAAGCACCCCGACACCGTGAAGCTGTTCGCCGAGGGCGGTTCCGAGGCCTCCGGCATAACGCCCGCCGAGATGGCGAAAGAGGTGCGGCGCCTCGACGCGGGCTGGAGCGCGGTGATCCGCGAGGTTGGCATCAAACTGGACCAGTAACGCGATGGGGCCGCTTGCCGGACTGAAAGTCCTCGAATTCGAAGCCATCGGGCCCGGCCCTTTCTGCGGCATGATGCTCGCCGACATGGGGGCCGACGTGCTGCTCGTCGACCGCCCGGGCGATTCGGGCCTCGGCCTGGGCCGCAACCGGTGGTTCGACGTGATGATGCGCGGCCGGCGCTCGGCGACACTGGACCTTAAATCGAAAGTCGGCGCCGAGGCAGCGCTGGAGCTGGCTGCAAAAGCCGACGCCGTCATCGAAGGCTTCCGTCCGGGCGTGATGGAGCGCCTCGGCCTGGGACCGGACACGCTGCTGAAAAGGAATCCGAAGCTGGTCTACGGCCGCATGACTGGCTGGGGCCAGGACGGGCCGCTCGCGCCGCGCGCGGGCCACGACATCAATTACATCGCCCTCACCGGAGTTCTGCACGCCATTGGCCGCGCCGGCGGCGCGCCGGTGCCGCCGCTCAACCTGGTGGGAGATTTCGGCGGCGGCGGCATGCTGCTCGCCTTCGGCATCGCCTGCGCGCTGGTCGAGGCGCAGAAATCCGGCAAGGGCCAGGTGGTGGATGCCGCGATGGTGGACGGCGCCTCGACGCTCGCGGCCATGTTCTCCGGAATGCTGGCTGCCGGCCGCTGGAGCGAGGCGCGCGGCGAAAACATCCTCGACACCGGCGCGCCGTGGTACGACACCTACGAAACGAAGGACGGCAAGCACGTCGCCATCGGCTCCATCGAACCGAAGTTTTACGAGGATTTGATCTTTCGTCTCGGGCTGAAGGACCAGAACCTCCCGCCGCAACAGGACCGCAAGGGCTGGCCAGCCCTGAGGAAGATCCTTGGAGAGAAATTCAAAGAAAAGACGCGAGACGAGTGGTGCAACGTGTTCGAAGGTTCCGATGCCTGTTTCGCGCCAGTGCTGACGTTCTCCGAGGCGCGCGCGCATCCGCACAACGTCGCGCGAAAGACTTTTGTGCACTCGGGCAAGGTGGACCAGCCGGCCCCTGCGCCGCGCCTCTCGCGCACCCCGGGCGCAATTCGCCGCGCACCGCCGGAACGGGGGGAAGGTGGCAGGCAGGCGCTCGTCGACTGGGGATTCAGCGAACTGGAAATTTCTTCGTTGAAAGAACGAGGGCTTGGATTCAAATGAACGGTCCCCTCCAGGGCCTGAGAGTCCTGGACATCTCCAACGTCATAGCGGGGCCATTCGCCGCTGCGCTGCTGGGCGATTTCGGCGCCGAGGTCCTGAAAGTCGAACTTCCGGGAGGTGGCGACCCCTTGCGCGGGCTGCCGCCGCACAAGGACGGCAAGCCGCTGCTGTGGAAGGCGGTCAACCGCAACAAGCAGGCGATCACGCTCGACCTGCGCAAGCCTGAGGGCCAGGCGCTGTTCGGCCGGCTGCTGCCGCGCTTCGACGTGCTGATCGAGAACTACCGTCCCGGCACGCTGGATCGCTGGAATCTGTCCAAGGAGGCGCTGTGGACGCTGCAGCCGAAGCTGGTGATCCTGCGCGTCACCGGCTTCGGGCAAACCGGCCCCTACAGCGGCTACGCCGGCTTCGCGCGCCTGTTCGAGGCCTACGCCGGGCTGACCTACATCACGCGCGCGCCCGGCGAGCCGCCGATGCACCCGGGCTACCCGATCGGCGATCCCATCGGCGGCGTGTTCGGCGCCTTCGGCGTGCTGGCCGCGCTCATGCACCGCGCCAGGAATCCGGACGCGCCCGGACAGGAGATTGATTTGTCCTGCACCGAGGCGATGATGCGCCTGCTGGAGGTACTGCCGATCGAATACGACCAGCTCGGCCAGGTGCACGAGCCGATCGGCAACGGCAACGCCTATGTCTCCCCGGGCGGCATGTTCCGCTCCGCCGACGGCGAGTGGCTGAGCTTCACGGCGGCGACGCAAAGCGTGTTCGAGCGCTTCTGCCGCCTGATCGGGCGACCGGAGCTGATCGCGGACCCGAAGTTCGCCAACAACCCGCTGCGCATGAAGCACCAGAAGGAATTGAACGCGATCGTGACGCAATGGATCGGAGCGCGACCTTACCGCGAGGCGATCCGCGAACTGTCGGAGGCCGGCGTCTCGGTGGCGCCGGTCTACTCCAACCGCGACATCGCCTCCGACGCGCAAGTCGTCGCCAGGGAGTCGATCACCCGGGTGACGGATGCGGACTTCGGCTCGGTGGCGGTTCCCTGCGTCGTGCCGCGGCTCTCCGCCACGCCGGGCGAGGCGCGCAGCGCGGGCCCGGCGGCCGGCGCGCACAACGCCGAGGTCTACGGCGGCTGGCTGGGACTGTCGGACGCCGAGCGCGCGGCGCTCGAGCGCAATGGCGTGATATAAGAAAACAGGAAGGACAAAAGCCATGTTCGGTCGCCTGATGCCCCGCGAGGGGAACTTCTTCGAGCTGTTCAACAACCACGCCGAGCGAATCGTCGAGGGCAGCCGCGCGCTCGCACTGATGATCACCACCTTCACCGAGGTGGAGAAGCATGCCCAGTACATAGACGCCGCCGAGCACGCCGCTGACAAGATCACGCACGAGACCATCACGCTGCTGCACAAGACCTTCATCACGCCCTTCGACCGGGAGCAGATCCACCAGCTCATCACCGCGATGGACGACATCCTCGACCTCATGCAGGACGTCGCCGAGACCATCGTGCTCTACGACATCCGCAAGATCACCGCGGAATCCCGCCAGCTGGCCGAGATCTGCCAGATGTGCTGCGAGCGCGTGCGCACCGCGGTCTCCCTGCTGAAGAACGTCAAGGACACCGAGGCGATCCTCAAGACCTGCCAGGAAATCGACCGGCTGGAGTCGGATGCCGACCGCGTCATGCGCTCGGCGATGTCCAAGCTGTTCCGCGACGAAGCCGACGTCAAGCAGCTGATCAAGCTGCGCACCGTCTACGAGCTGCTCGAGCAGATCACCGACCGCTGCGAGGACGTCGCCAACGTCATCGAAGGCATCGTGCTCGAGAATTCCTGACCTCGCATGGAGGTCTCGCAAACCGCCCTCTGGATCGTCGTCGCGCTGGTGCTGGTCGCACTGGCGTTCGATTTCATGAACGGTTTTCACGACGCGGCGAACTCCATCGCCACCGTGGTCTCGACGCGGGTGCTGACACCCTACCAGGCGGTGATGCTCGCCGCGTTCTTCAATTTCATCGCGCTGTTCGTGTTCCAGCTGCATGTCGCGACCACCATCGGCCGCGGCATCATCGACCAGGGAATCGTCGACCATTACCTCGTGTTCGGCGCGCTGGTGGGCGCAATCAGCTGGAACGTGATCACCTGGTACTACGGCATCCCCTCCTCGTCGTCGCATGCCCTGATCGGCGGGCTGGTGGGGGCGGCGGTGGCCAAGGCCGGCACCTGGGCCCTCATTCCGGCCGGGCTGCTGAAAACCATCGCATTCATCTTCGTCGCCCCGATGCTCGGCATGCTGCTCGGGGCGCTGCTGATGCTGATCGTCGCCTGGGTGTTCGTGCGCAGTTCGCCTAGCAGGGTGGACCGATGGTTCCGGCGCCTGCAGCTCGTCTCGGCCTCGCTCTACTCGCTTGGCCACGGCGGCAACGACGCGCAGAAGACCATCGGCATCATCTGGATGCTTCTGATCGCGACCGGTTACCTCGGCACCAAGGATCCCGTGCCCACCTGGGTGATCGCGGCCTGCTACATCGCCATCGCCGCCGGTACCGCGTTCGGCGGCTGGCGCATCGTCAAGACCATGGGGCAACGCATCACCAAGCTGAAACCCGTCGGCGGCTGCTGCGCCGAAACCGGCGGCGCCATCATGTTGTTCGTCGCCACCGGATTCGGCATTCCAGTTTCGACCACGCATACGATTACCGGCGCCATCATCGGCGTCGGTTCCGCGCAATCGGCCTCCGCCGTGCGCTGGGGCGTGGCGGGCAACATCCTCTGGGCCTGGATCCTGACCATTCCCTGCTCGGCGTTCATCGCCGGCGCGGCCTGGTACCTCGGGCGATTGCTGCTCGCCCCATCCTGAATCAGGAGTAGGTCAGCGCGCCGGCGCGGTCGGGCCGGTCCAGGTGCGGCACGTTATTGAAGCTCACGCAGTGGATCCTGTTCGCGCCGGCCTGCAGTTCGCTGATCCCGGTATTGCGCGTCTGCAGGTTCAGGTCCACCACGCCGCGCTGCGGCATCCGGAGCACGTCGGCCAGGATGGTGGAGATCGGGCCGCCGGAACTCACCACCAGCACGCGCTTCGCCGCGCCGCGGCGAACGTCGGCCAGCGCCGCCAGCACGCGGCCGCGGAATTCGCTGAACGGTTCGTGCGGCGCTCCGGCGAGGGTCCCGTCCGTCCAGGCATACATTGCCTCGCGCAGGATGCGGAAGTGCTCGCGCCGGTCGCCGCCCTGCGGCCGGGGCACGCCCTTGAGGTGCGCCTGCAGCAGCTCGTCAGCGTTGTACTCGTTCAGGCGGGCGTCTTCACCCCCCTCCAGCGCGCGGCCCATGCCTTCGGCAATACCCGCCAGCGTCTCCGCATGGCGCCGCAGCGAGCCGCGCACCACGCGGTCGAATGCTGCACCGCGCTCGGCAAAATGCTCTCCCAGCCAGCGTGACTGGCGCCAGCCCAGTTCCGAGAGCTTGTCGTAGTCGTCCGCCCCGAAGGACGCCTGTCCGTGCCGCACAAGTACCAGTTCAGCCATAGCCCGGGATTGTATGAAATATGGAACAATCTCCGCATGAAAATCAAAGATAAAGTCGTGGTCGTCACGGGGGCCGCGAGCGGCATCGGCAAGGCGCTGGCGGCGCGTTTCGCCCAGGAGGGCGCGCGCGGCGTGGTCTGCGCCGACCTGAACGAATCCGACGCCAAGGCCGTCGCCGCAAGCGTGGGCGGGCTGGGCGTGCGCTGCGACGTGGCGCAGGAAGGCGACATGAACGCGCTGGCGGTCGCGACGCTGGAAAAGTACGGCGCACTCGACATCTTCTGCTCGAATGCCGGCATCATCGGCCGGCACGGGCTGGACGCCTCGCTCAAGGAATGGCGCCGCACCATGGACGTGAATTTCATGGCGCATGTGCTCGCCGCGCGCGCAGTGGTGCCGATCATGCTCAAGCAGGGCGGCGGCTACATCGTCGCCACCGCCTCGGCGGCCGGCCTGCTGATGCAGGTGGATTCGGCAACCTACACGGTGTCCAAGCATGCGGCGGTCGCCTTCGCCGAATGGCTGTCGGTGAACTACGCCGAGCGCGGCATCAAGGTGTCGTGCCTTTGCCCGCAGGGCGTGCGCACGCCGATGCTGCTCGGGCCCACCGGCGACCGCAAATCGTTCCTGTCGGAGGGTTCGGTGAGCGCCGAGGACGTCGCCGCGCGCGTCATGGAGGCGATTGAGGCCGAGAAATTCCTGATCCTGCCGCATCCCGAGGTGGCCGAGTACGAACAGCGCAAGGCCACCGACCGCGACCGCTGGCTGGCCGGCATGCGCCGCTTGCGCGCCGCAATCCTGACGGATCCGAACATGAGGGGGCTGGAATGACGAGAACTGTCGTTACCGTTGCATTGCTCTTTGTCGCGGCAAGTTCATTTGCGCAAACCTTTCCCTCCAAACCCCTGCGCATCATCGTGCCCTTCCCGGCGGGCGGCATCGTCGACCTGATGGCGCGCACGCTGAACGACAAGCTCGCCGCCAGCCTCGGCCAGCCGGTGCTGGTGGAAGCGCGGCCGGGCGCCAACGGCAGCCTCGGGACGGAGGCGGTCGCCAGGTCGGATCCGGACGGGCACACGATGGTGCTGGCGACCCTGTCGCACGTCACGACGCCGGCCCTCACGAAGACGCCCTGGCATCCGGTGAAGGACTTCACTGGCGTCGTGGTGATGGGCCACGTGGCGAACGTGGCGGTGGTCAATCCCGACCTGCCGGTGAAGACGCTGCGCGAGTTCATCGAGTACGCCAAGGCGCGGCCGGGGAAAATCAACTTCATCAACGCCGGCGTCGGCACCTCTCAGACCATGAGCACGGAGCTCTTCAAGCGCAACACCGGCATCGACCTGGTAGGCATAGGCTACAAGGGCTTCCCGCCCGCGGTTCCCGACATCCTTTCGGGCCAGGTGCAGTTTTCCTACATGCCCTTCGGCGTCGCCGCGCCGCACATCCGCGGCGGCAAGCTGCGCGCGCTCGCCGTCGCCTCGCCATCGCGCAGCAAGTTGTTCCCGGAAGTCCCGACGATGGCGGAGGCAGGCCACGCCGAGTCGCAGGTCATCTCCTGGTACGCCTACCTCGTGCCGGCGGCGACGCCCAGGGCGGTGGTGGCGCGGCTGAATGCCGAATTCGGCAAGGCGCTCGCCGATCCGGACGTGATCTCGCGCATCGAGAAAATCGGCGGCGATCCCCTGCCCGCGGGCAAGCCCGAGGAGGTGGATTCGATGCTGGCGCGCGAACTGGAGCGCTGGAGCAAACTCGTCCAGGCTACCGGGATGAAAATAGAATAGTTTTTAGTGCTTGTGCGGCATGGCCGGAGCACCTCCGCCCATGCCGCCGACCTGGAATTCGGCGCTCACTTCGCCGGCCTTCTCGAATTTCAGCTTCACCGGCAGCTTCTCGCCTTCCTTGAACGGCCGCTTGATGCTCATGAACATGAGGTGCGCGCCGCCGGGCTTCAATTCGAACGACCCTTTGGCCGGAACGTCGTAGCCCGGCACTTCGCGCATTCTCATGACGCCGTTGTCGTTGACATGCACGTGCAGTTCGACCTTTCCGGCGGCAGGCGAAGACGCGGCCACCAGCCGGTCGCCGGCGGCGCCCTGGTTGCGAATGACCATGTAGCCGCCCGCCACGCTGGCGCCGGGCGCGGTTGCGCGCGCCCAGGGCTTCTCGACCTGGATCTGGGCCAGCGCGGGAGTGGCGACGAAAAACAGCAGCGATAGCAATCGTTTCATTTTCGGTTTTCCTCTTCCTGGAGCTTCCTCCAGAAGACCTTTCCAGTGGCGGTTTTCGGCAGCGCGTCGACGAATTCCACCAGACGCGGCGCCTTGAAGGCGGCCATTTTCTCATGCGCCCACGCGATGATCGCCTCGGGCTCGGTCCTGCCGCGCGAGGCGGCTTTCAGCACCACCACCGCTTTCACCGTTTCGCCGCGGCGCGGATCCTTCGCGGAAATGACGCAGGCTTCCTGGATGTCCGGATGCGCGTACAGCATTGCCTCCACCTCGGCCGGCCAGACCTTGAAACCGGAGCAGTTGATCATGCGCTTCAGGCGGTCGGTGATGAAGAAGTAGCCTTCCTCGTCGTAGTAGCCCAGGTCGCCGGTGCGGAAGAACTCTTCCCCGTCATGCGAGAGGAACGCGTCGGCGGTCGCCTTCTCCTGCTTCCAGTAGCCGCCGAACACCTGCGGGCCGCGCACGATGATCTCACCCACCTCGTTCGGTCCGAGCTCCTTGATATTCGAGGGGTCGATGACGCGCGAATCCGTATCGAAATACGGTATGCCGCCGCACTGGCGCTTGGGGCGGTGCACCGGGTTGGAGTGCGAGGGCGCGGAAGTCTCGGTCAGGCCGTAGCCCTCGAGGAACGGCATGCCCAGCATCTTTTCCAGTTTCGCGGCGACCGCCTCGGGCATCGATGCGCCGCCGCCGCCGATGCGCACGATGGAGGACAGGTCGTACTTGCCGAGGTCGGGATTGGCGAGGAAGTCCACGATCATGGTCGTGATTCCGGTGACGCCGGTGACGCGGTGGCGCTGGATCAGCGCCGCGGCCGTATCCCGGTCCCAGCGCGTCATCAGCACGCTGGTGCCGCCCAGCTGGATCGGGATGTTCATGTTCGCCTGCATGCCGGTGAGATGGAACATCGGTAGCACGCCCAGCACCACCGCCTCGCTGGAGGTCTGCGACCAGTTGCAGGCGCCGGTGCTGGTGGCGAGCAGGTTGGCATGCGTGAGCATGCAGCCCTTGGGCAGGCCGGTGGTTCCCGAGGTGTACGGGAGCACCGCGAGATCGTCGTAGCGCGACTCGTGCGCGCGAGGAACGAGGCCGGCGGACAGGCATGCCTTCCAGAGGCTGATTTCAGGACGGCCCGGATCAAAAGCCGGCAAGCGCGCCACGTCCGGCACCTTCAGATCGGTATCGTCCGGGACGTAGTCCGCGTAGGCCGCCAGTACGCAGTGTTTCAATCCCGCGCCCAGGTGCGGCTCCAGTTCCTTGTAGAGCTCCTGCGCCGCGATCGCGACGCGCGCGTCCGAATCCCCGATGTAATGCGCGAGTTCCTCGCTCTTGTTCATCGGGTTGACCGGCACCACGACGCCGTCGGAGCGCAGGATGGCGTAGTAGCCGATGATGAACTGCGGGCAGTTCTGGGCGTAAAGCAGGACGCGGTCCCCGCGCTGCACCCCGCAACGCTGCTGCAGGTAGCCCGCCAGCGCGTTGGCCTCGCGCTCCAGTTCGGCATAGGAGATCGGGCGGCCGTAGTAGACGATGGCCGCCTTGTCCGGGTAGCGGCGCGCGCTGACCTCGAGGTTGTAATAGAGGCTGGTGCGCGGCACCGTAAGCGTCTTCGGCACGCCCGGCGGCCAGTGCGCGAAGTGGCGCTCGAACCTGCTCATGCCGCGTATTTCTTCACGGCCTTCTCGTTCCAGCGCATGCCCAGGCCCGCGCCCGGCGCGCCGACCGCGCGTCCTTTGATGATCCTGACGGGTTCCTCGATCACCGGATTGGCCCAGTCCACGTATTCCAGCCAGTGGCAGGTAGGCGTGACGGGCAACAGCTGGCAGCTCGCCTCGGGAAACAGGTGGCTCGACATTTCCAGCCCCGCGCCTTGCGCCAACGCCGCCGCGCGCATCCAGCCGGTGACGCCGCCGATGCGCTGCGCGTCCGGCATGACGTAGTCGCAGCAGCCGGCGGCGATCGCCTGCGCCATCTGCTCCGGTCCCATGAAGTTCTCGCCGATCTGGATCGGCGTCGCCACCTCCCGCGCCACCTTGGCGCAGCCGGCGAAATCGTCGGCGCGGACCGGCTCCTCGATCCAGTGCACGCCGCCCTCCTCGTCGATCATGCGGCCGCGCCGGATCGCCTCGGCAACGGTGAGCGCCTGGTTGAAGTCCACCATCAGCGTCACCTGCGGGCCGATCGTCTTCTTCACGACACGCAACGCGTCGATGTCCGCCTTCGCCGTCGGCCGTCCCAGGCGCAGCTTTACCGCGGAGAAGCCATCCGCCACGAGTTCCTCCGCCTCCCTTGCCAGCGGTTTCAGATCCTGGATGCCCAAGCCGTTGGAGTTGTATGCCAGCACCGGCCTCGGCTCGCCGCCCAGCAGCCGCACCACCGGCTGGCCGAGTGCCTGGCCGAGTGCGTCCCACGCGCACATGTCGATCGCCGACATCGCGAACAGCACGATGTTGTGCACGCCGAGCAGGGTGTATTTCGCGCGTAATTTCCTTTCGATTTCAAAAGGCGCGACGCCATCGCCCTTCAGGAGCTCCGCCATCGCCTCCACCAGCGCCGCAATCGGTTTGATATTTATTGAAGAAATACAGAATAAATATGAACGGCCGACAATTCCCCCGCTCGTCTTCAGGTCCACCAGCAGCAACGGCGCCACGCTGATCGCGCCGGTGCTGGCCTGCAGCGGGCGGCGCATCGGCGCGGCGACCGCGCGCACGGAAATCGACTGGATCTTCAGGCCGGTTTTCATGATTCAGGGTTTGCTCTCATGGTTTACCTGCAGGGCCCCAGATCGAAGGTGGCGCGGCGCGCGGATCGCGCTCGCCCCAGCTGCCGTCCTCGGCCCGGCGCAGGAAATCCTCCAGCAGCTGGTTGAAGAGGCCCGGCTCCTCGACGTTGATGCCGTGTCCCGACTTGGCAAGCAGCGCCAGCCCGGCGGTGGGCATCGCGCGCTTTAGCATCATTGAAGCCTCGAGGCAGGGCTCGTCCTCGTCGCCGGACATGATGAATACCGGCACGCCTACACGCGATATCTCGCCGGTCAGGTCGTACAGGCAGGGACGCCGGCCCTGGTATCCCTCCATGGTCCTGGCCATGCCCGCCGGCGAGTGTTCTGCCAGCTGGCGGTTGTATTCCGCGAAGCCGCGCGGGTCCTTCTTCTGGAACTGGATGCGCGCCGCGCCGTGCCCGTAGGAATCGGTGAAAGGCCCCATGCCGTCCTTGCGGATCGCCTCCGCGTTGGCGCGCGAACTCTCCTGGAAGGCCTTGTACGTTGCCGGATGCGCGCCCGAGCCCACGCCGGCAAGCGTGAGCGAACGCGCCTTCGGCGGCATTCCCTTCGCGCAGTACTTCATGCCGAAGTGCAGCGTCGCGAACGCCCCCATCGAAAGACCCACCACGTGCGGCCGGTCCAGCTTCAGGCCATCCACCACGGCGCGCACATCCTCGCGCCAGTGCTCCTGCGAATAGTTGTCGACGCTCTCTGGAATATCCGATGGCAGGTAACCGCGCGCGCTGTAGGTGATGCACCGGTAGCTGCGGCTGAAGTAGCGCATCTGCGGTTCCCAGCTGCGCCAGTCGCCGGCGTACTCGTGCACGAACACGATCGGCACGCCACTGCCGGCTTCCTCGTAGTGCAGTTTCACCCCGTCGTCGGCTTTGAGCGTAGGCATGTTGTTAAACTGGAAAGTATGGAACTCAATCTTAAGGGCAAACGCGTCCTGGTCACCGGCGCGTCCAAGGGCATCGGGCGCGCCTGCGTCGAAATGCTTTCCGCCGAAGGCTGCACGGTGCTCGGCGCGTCGCGCAGCATCGCGGCCAGCGCCACCACCAAGGCGGCGGACCTGTCGCAACGCGGTGCAGCAGAGGAGCTCGCCAAATGGGCCGGCGACCTCGACATCCTCGTGAACAACGCCGGCGCGATCCCTGGCGGGGATCTGCAGGGCGTGGACGAAGACACCTGGCGCAAGGCCTGGGACCTCAAGGTATTCGGCTATATCAACCTCACGCGCGCCGTGTACGCCGCGATGAGGAACAAGACGCGAGCGTCTTCCTCACCGGTGCGCGGCGTGATCATCAACATCCTCGGCAACGCCGGCGAACGCCTGAACCCGGCCTACATCGCCGGCAGCACCGCCAACGCGGGCCTGATGGCCTTCACCCGCACTCTCGGCGGCGCCTCGCACGCCGACGGCATCCGCGTCGTTGGCATCAACCCCGGGCCGGTCGCCACCGACCGCCTGATCAGCCTGCACAAGCAGATGGCGCGAACGAAGCTCGGCGACGCCTCGCGCTACGAGGAACTGTTCAAGGAAATGTCCTTCGGCCGCCCCGCGACTTCCGAGGAGATCGCTTCGGCCGTCGCCTTCCTCGCGTCGGACCGCTCCGCTTACACCACCGGCTGCATCCTCTCCATCGATGGGGGCCTCGCCGCGCGCTGGAGCTAGCCCGGCTGATTCAGCTGGAAGCCGAAGCGCGGGAAGTGCACGTGCACGGTGCCCGCGCGCGGATCGGTGCGGCGCAACACGATCTCATCGACCGAGGCCGTCATCAGCTCCCCAGTCACCGGGTCGAAGCCGCTGTCCGCCGGCATCACCGAAGCCTGCTGCCCGAGTTCGATGCCGCCGGTTTCGAATGCAATCGCACCCTGCAGCGCAAGCGGCGTGGCCGCCTTGGCGATGCGGATCGCGTCGCCGCTCGATATCTCCGTCGCCTTGCCGTGGCCCATGGCGACGATGCGCTCGATGAATTTCTGCGTCTTCGGGAACGGCGTGAGCATCTGCCGCGTCTCCGGTACTTTCCAGAACGGCCAGATGACGTGGTAGAGCGAGAAATCCGCGGCGCAGGGCTGGTCGCCGAACAGGAACGCGCCCTTCAATTGCCCCTCGACCTTCGCGAGCAGACCCTGCGTGTTGGCGACGCATTCATGCAGCGGGCCGCGGCGGATGGTGCCGCCCTGGCGGATCGCGGCGCGGTCCTTGCCGAAGGCGGCGAGGAATTCCGGCGTCGCGTCCGGGAAATGGAGCTTCATCATGCCGCCGCCCGGCTGGAAGATCACCGGCATGGTGATGTTGAACATCACGCTGTCGGCGAAATGGGCCGCCGCCTGCACCGCCAGCGTTTCGCCCTGCGGAAAGAGCGACGGCGAGGGCGCGACGCGGTCCAGCACGCGCGCGATCAGCGCGGTGTCGCAGTAGATGTCCGCGCCCAGCTGCAGGATGGGCGTCTTGCGGTAGCCGCCGGTAAGCGCGACCACGTCGGGCTTGGGCATGATGAGCGGAATTTGCACCGACTTCCACTCCAGGCCCTTGTAGCCGAGAATGGCGCGGATCTTCTCCGCGAAAGGAGAAACGGGATAATGATGCAATACGGGGTGAGATGCAGGTTCAGCCATAATTCGCCCTTCAATTGTTGAAATTCAACTTCATGGTAACCCGATGAAAGCTGTCCTCTGCAAGCAGTTCGGCCCGCCGGAATCGCTCGTGATCGAGGAACTGCCTTCGCCCAAGGCTGGCCCGGGCGAAGTCGTCGTCAGCGTCAAGGCGGCGAGCCTGAATTTCCCGGACGTGCTCATCATCCAGAACAAGTACCAGTTCAAGCCGCCCCTGCCCTTCTCACCCGGAAGCGAAATGTCCGGCCTGGTGAAGGAAGTCGGCGAAGGCGTGAAGGGATACAAGCCCGGCGACCGCGTCATTGCGTTCACTACCTACGGCGCATTCGCCGAGGAAGTGAAAGTCGAAGCGAGCCGGCTGGTGCCGATTCCCGAGGGCATGGACTACAACAGCGCGGCGGCCTTCCTGCTCACCTACGGCACCTCCGACCACGCCCTGCGCGACCGCGGGCAACTCAAGTCCGGCGAAACGCTGCTGGTGCTGGGCGCGGCGGGCGGCGTCGGCCTGGCGGCGATCGAGATCGGCAAGGCGATGGGCGCAAAAGTGATCGCCTGCGCCTCGAGCGCGGACAAGCTGGAGGTCTGCGAGCAGCACGGCGCCGATGCCGGCATCAACTACGCCAGCGAAGACATGCGCGAGAAAATCAAGGAACTCACCGGCGGCAAGGGCGTGGACGTGATCTACGACGCGGTCGGCGGCCCCTACACGGAGCCCGCGCTGCGTTCATCCGCGTGGCGCGGACGGCTGCTGGTGGTCGGATTCGCCGCCGGCGACATTCCCAAGATTCCGCTCAACCTTACCCTGCTGAAGGGCTGCTCGATCGTGGGGGTGTTCTGGGGCGATTTCGCGCGCCGCGAGCCGAAAGCCTTCGCCGAGAGCATCGGCCAGCTCGGGATATGGTTCCGCGAAGGAAAGCTGAAGCCTCACGTATCACAGACGTTCCCGCTCGAGAAAGCGGTCGACGCGTTGAAGCTGATGGCTGCGCGAAAGGTAAAAGGAAAGGTCGTTCTTACGGCTTAGTACCGTCGCCGGGGCCTAGCGGCAGCTGCATGAAAACCGTATCCACCCAGCGGCCTAACTTGTAGCCGGACGAGCGCAGGGTTCCGCAGCGGACGAACCCGAGGCTCGCGTGCACCGCGATCGAGCCCGCGTTTGCGCTGTCGCCGATCACGGCGATGACCTGGCGATAGTTGAGCGCCGTGCAGCGCGCGATCAACTCCGCGAGGACGGCCTTGCCGACGCCCTTGCCCTGCTTGCCGTTCTTCACGTAGATCGAGTCTTCGAGCGTGTGCCGGTACGCGGAGCGCGTCCGGTAGAGCGCGCAGTAGCCGTAGCCCAGCACTTCGCCTTTCTCTTCAGCGACCAGGTAAGGCAGCCCCTGCCGGGTCACGTCCTCGTAGCGGCGCTGCATCTCCGAGAGCGGCGGCGCTTCCTCTTCGAAGGACGCCAGGCCGTTCAGCACATGGTAGGCGTAAATCGACTGGATGGCGGGCAGGTCTTGCGGTGCAGCAGGCCGGATGAGCATGGAAGGATTATAGTTAAGCCATGAGACTTGGCGCTTTCGCTTTCGTCGCGGTCCTGCTTCTCGCCGCCTGTTCCAAGGTCAGCCAGGAGAACTTCGCGAAGATCCAGGACGGCATGACCGAACAGGAGGTCACTGCGATCCTCGGCAGCCCGACGGAATCCTCCAGCGGCAGCGTCGTCGGCATCTCGGGCACCTCTTCGAAATGGGTCGCCGGCGACGCGGTGATCCTGATCCGGTTCGTCAACGGCAAGGTGGCGCTGCGCAGCTTCGACAAGCCGGGCAAGAAGAAATGACGCTGCAGGAAGAGCGCTCGCGCGCCGTGGGCGAGCTGATCGGGCGGGTACGCGCCATCGAGTCGCAGGCAGGGGTGACGCGCGCATCGCTGGACCTGATCAAGGCGGAGCTGATCGCACTCGCCAGCCGCACCGAACTGTTTCCCGCGGCGCACTTTGCCAACAACCCGGGGCGCGCGGGCACCATTTACCACCTCGCCGAGGACCCCGACGGGCGTTTCGCGCTGTACGGCTCCGCAGGCGTGCCGGGCAAGGCGCAGCCGCCCCACAACCACACCACCTGGGCGTCGATCGCGGGTGTGTACGGCGACGAGCACAACGTGTTCTACGAGCGCATGGACAGGGGCGAAGTACCGGGCGAGGGCAAGCTGCAGAAAACGCACGAGCTGACAATCCGGCGCGGCACCGCCTGCGCCATGCTGCCGGGCGACTTCCATACCATCGAGGTCACCAGCAAGGTCGAGTCGCTGCACCTGCACCTCTACGGCAAGACGCTGGAAGACCTGCCGGACCGGATCGGATTTCCGTCCAGCAACGGCGGCAAGGTGGCGCGCTTCATGGCGAAGCCCGACATCTACAGCCCGCGCGTCACGCCACGGGAGCTCCGCACGCTGATTTCCGCGGGCGACGAGCTGGCGATCCTGGACGTGCGCGAGGAAGGCGTGCATGCGCGCAATCACCTCTTCCTGGCCGCCTCGGCGCCACTGTCGCACCTCGAACTGCGCATTTGCCGCCTCGTGCCGAGACTCGCCACGCGCATCGTGCTGGTGGATGACGACGAGCAGCTCGCGCAGCGCGCGGGACGCGTGCTGCGGCGCCTGGGCTACCGGGACCTGCACGTGCTGGCGGGCGGCAATGCCGCCTGGAAGGCGGCGGGCTACGAGCTCTATTCGGGCGTGCATGTGCCGTCCAAGGCTTTCGGCGAGCACGTGGAGCACCGCGAAGGCACGCCGCGCATCGCGGCGGCGGAGCTTAAGGTAAAGCTCGATGCGGGCGACAACCTGGTGGTGCTCGATTCGCGCCCGATGAGCGAGTACAAGGTGATGAACATCCCGGGCGCGCTCGACTGCCCCGGCGCCGAGCTGGCCCTGCGCGTGCACCAGGTAGCGCCGGATCCGGCGACGCTGGTGGTGGTGAACTGCGCCGGGCGCACGCGCTCGATCATCGGCGCGCAATCGCTGATCAACGCCGGCATCCCGAACAAGGTGGTGGCGCTCAAGAACGGCACCATGGGCTGGCACCTGGCGGGCCTGCAGCTGGAGCGCGGACAATCACGCATGGCGCCCGCGCCCTCGAGGGATGCGCTGGAGAAGGCGAAGGCTGGAGCACGGAAGGTCGCCAGGCAATTCTCGATTCAGTTCATTTTCCCCAGTGAAATAGAAAAACTGAGAAATGGTCGCACCCTCTATCTCTTCGACGTCCGTTCACCGGAGGAATACGCGGCCGGCCACCTGCGCGGCTCGATATCGGCGCCCGGCGGCCAGCTGGTGCAGGCGACTGACACTTGCGCCGCCGTGCACGGCGCGCGCATCGCGCTCGTCGATGACGACGGGGTGCGCGCGACCATGACCGCGTCCTGGCTGCTGCAGATGGGATGGCCGGAGGTTTTCGTCGTCAAGGATGCAGCGCTGGATACCACCGATGTGGAGGCTGCGGAGAACGGGCCTGCCTGCGCGACAATTCCCGTGCGGGACCTGGAACCGGGGGAGGTCCTGGTGCTCGATTTCGGCACCAGCCTCCAGTATCGCGCGGGCCACATCCCGGGCGCGTTCTTCGCGATCCGCTCACGCCTGGCCCAGCACATCCAGGCCTGCGGCACGGGATCCGTCGTCTGCACGTCGCCCGATGGTGCGCTTGCCCGCTATGCGGCAGCTGATCTCGCCCTGCTCCTCGGGCGCGAGGTCAGGGCGCTGGATGGCGGCACCACCGCCTGGAGCGCGGCCGGACTGCCGCTGGAAACCGGCGACACGCGGATGCTCGAGCCGGCGGAGGACGTCTGGTACAAACCCTACGACCACAAGGCGCAGATCGAGGCGGCGATGCAGGACTACCTCCAGTGGGAGTTAGGATTGCTGGAGCAGGTACGCCGCGACCCGGACTGCCGATTCAGGAATTTTCCCAAGGAGCAACCATGATGCGAATCCTTTTCCTCGCCGCCGCGCTGCTGTGCGCAGCCTCGGCCAACGCGCAGGGCTATCCAAACAGGCCGCTGCGCATGGTGATCCCATGGCCGCCGGGTCAGGCGACGGACCTCGTCGGCCGCCTGATGGCGCAAAAACTGTCGGAGCAGCTCGGCCAGCCGATCGTGGTCGACAACAAGCCCGGCGCCGGCGGCACCATCGGCACCGACAATGCCGCAAAATCGGCGCCCGACGGCTACACCATCCTCGCCGGCTCAAGCGGCCCCGCTACAGTCAGCCCACTGCTGCAGAAGGTGCCCTACGACGTGGCGAAAGACTTCGTTCCCGTGCGCCTCATCGGTGTCTCGCCCTACCTGCTGGTAACCCATCCGAGTTTTCCGGCCGCCAACGCGAAGGAGTTCGTCGAACTGCTGCGCGCAAATCCCGGCAAGTACACGTTCTCTTCCTCGGGCACCGGCGCCACGGCGCACCTGATCAGCGAATGGTTCAACTCTCTGGCGCAGGTCAAGGCGGTGCATGTGCCCTACAAAGGCAGCGCGCAGTCGCTCACCGACCTGATGGCCGGCCAGGTTTCCTACAGCATCGAAACGCTCGCCGGCACCGGCCCGCATGTGCGCGCCGGCAAGCTCAAGACCTACGGCATCTCCTTCGAAAAGGGCAGCACCTTGGCGCCGGGCGTGCCCGCGCTTGCCCAGGCCGCGTCGATGCCCGGCTTCGATGTCGGCGCCTGGCTGGGTCTCATGGTGCCCACCGGCACGCCGAAGGACATCGTCAACAGGCTCGCGGCGGAAGCCGACAAGGCACTGCAGACAGCGGACACGCGCGAGAAGCTCTCGCTCATCGGCCTGGAGATCATCTCCAGGGGCCCGGACGAATTCGCGGCCTACCTGAAGGGCGAGAGCACGCGTTTCGCCACGATTATCAAGAACGGCAACATCAAGGTCGATTAGCAGCCGGCGCCAAGGCCTTGCAGCCGGTTCCCTGGTCCGCGGACCTTCACGCCCTCGCACAGCGTTTCGGCGATCGAACCGCGGTTCGCGGCGCGGGAGCAGGCCTTTCGTACGCCGCGCTTTCGGCGCGCGCCCATGCCCTCGCTGCAATTCTGGAAAAATCGGGCGTCGCGGCGGGGGAGTCGGTCGCCTGGTCGCTGCCCAACGGCCCTGAAGCTGCCTGGACAAGCTACGGCATCACGCTATACGGCGCGGCCGAAACGCCCATGGCACCCTCGCTCACCTCGGAAGAGGTCGCATGGTTCGCCGGGCTTGCGGGCACCAGGTGGATGGTCACGCAGGCCGCGCGCCGCGCTTTTTTCGCTGCGCTCGGGATGCGCGTCATCGCGGTCGAGGATGTCGGGGCCGATGGTCACGCCCCCCGCCCTGCCGTGCCAGGCGCGACCAGGGGCAAGCTGATCGCGACCTCCGGCACCACGGGCAAGCCCAAGGCGGTCGTCTACAGCCACGGCAAGCGCGCCATCGGGCACGCCCTGCTGAATTCGGTGCTGCCCTTCCGCCCGCAACCGGGCGAGGCGATCCTGCTCATGACGCCGTACTCGCATGGCGCCGGTGCGTTGGGCTACGCCTGGTTCGACCATGGTGGGGAAGTCGTGCTGCTCGACGGCGTGATTCACGCGCAAGTCGAGCGCGCGCTGCGCGGCGGCGTGGACGCGGTGTTCGCGCCGCCGACGGTGATCAACAAGCTCGCCGAACTCTTTCCGCAGGAACAGTTTGCCGGCGTGCGTAGTGTCTTCACGGGAACGCAGACCCTGACCGAGGCCACCTACCGGCGCGCGGAACGCCTGTTCGGCCCGGTGGTGCGCGTGACCTACGGCAAGTCCGAATGCACCAATCCGATCACCGTGCTTGCCCCGGCGGACACCGCGGCGCACTACGCGTCCGAAGCCACGCCCGAGGGCGCCTGCCTGGGCCTGCCCGCGAAAGGCGTGCAGCTCGAGATCCGCGACGGCGAGATCTGGCTGCGCGCACCGCAGATGGCCGACGGCATCATCGATGCGACGGGTTTCCATGAATTCGAAGGCGGCTGGCACGCCACCGGCGACATGGGCTGGATCGACGGCCGCGGGCGCCTCTGGCTGTCGGGACGCGCCGCGGACATCATCAAGACCGGCGGCTACAAGGTGCAGCCGGAAGAGATCGAGGCGGTGCTGGCGGGCAATCCCGGCTGCGGGCAGATCGTCGTGGCAGCCCTGCCCTCCGACTACTGGGGCGAGGTGATCGTCGCCGCCACGGAGCAGGCAAGTGGCGACTGGCGTGCGCAGGCTCAGGCGCGCGTCCAAAGCCTGTCGAAGCACAAACGGCCGCGGGCCTACGTAGAATTGGCCGCCTTGCCGCGCAACGCACAGGGCAAGATCAGCCGGCGCGAGGTGCGCTCAGCCATCCTCGCTCTGTACGACCTCGCGGATGGACCTCGTCCGGAACTGAAATCGAGGGCCTGATCCGGTAGAATCGCGCTCCTTTTTCGGAGCACGACGTGATCCGTTTTTCCAACATCAGCCTGATCCGCGGCACCAAGGTGCTGCTCGAGGGCGCCGACGCGGTGCTCAACCCGGGCGACCGCATCGGCCTGATCGGCGCCAACGGCGCGGGCAAGTCGAGCCTGTTCTCGGTGTTGCGCGGCGAGCTGCATACGGACAAGGGCGACGCCGAGTTCCCGCCGCAATGGCGCGTGGCGCATGTCGCGCAGGAAACCCCCGCGCTGGACCGCCCGGCGGTCGAGTACGCCATCGATGGCGACGTCTATCTGAGAACTCTCGAAAAGTCACTTCTTCAGGCGGAAAGGGACAACGACGGCAACCTGATCGGCGAGATCTACGCCAGGATGACGGACGCCGACGCCTACACCGCGCGCCCCCGCGCCGAACAACTGCTTATTGGTCTGGGGTTCAAGAATAGTGAACTGGAAAACTCGGTCTCAAGCTTCTCCGGCGGCTGGCGCATGCGCCTGAACCTCGCGCAGGCGCTGATGTGCCCTTCGGACCTGCTGCTGCTGGACGAGCCGACCAACCACCTCGACCTTGACGCGATCCTCTGGGTGGAGGACTGGCTCAAGCGCTACCAGGGCACGCTGCTCGTCGTTTCGCACGACCGCGATTTCCTCGACGGCGTGGTGAACGTGATCCTGCACATCGACCAGAAGAAGCTCAGGCGCTACGCCGGCAACTACTCGGATTTCGAGGTGCAGCGCGCGCAGTCCATCATCCTCGCCGCCGGCCAGCGGGCCAAGCAGGAACGCGAACGCGCCCACCTGCAGTCCTTCATCGACCGCTTCAAGGCCAAGGCCACCAAGGCGCGACAGGCGCAGAGCCGCATGAAGATGCTGGCCAAGATGGAAGACCTTGCGCCGCTGCATGTGACGGCGCCTTTCTCGTTCGAGTTCCGCGAGCCGCTGCGCGCGCCTAATCCCCTGCTGGTGCTGGAAGACGCGGAGGCGGGCTACGGGGAAAAGACTGTCCTGCGGGATATCAACTTTTCCCTGCAATCCGAGCAGCGCTATGGCCTGCTCGGCATCAACGGCGCGGGCAAGTCCACGCTCATCAAGACCATCGCCGGAGAACTCAAGCCGACCAAGGGTACCGCCCTCTTCAACAAGGGCCTCGTGATCGGCTACTTCGCCCAGCACCAGGTGGAAATGCTGCGCGACGACCAGTCGCCGGCCTGGCACCTGCAGCAGATCGCGCCGCAGATCCGCGAGCAGGAGGTGCGCAATTTCCTCGGCGGCTTCAATTTCCCGGGTGAGATGGCCCTCGGCCCGATCGCGACCTTCTCGGGCGGCGAGAAGGCGCGCCTCGCCCTCGCCCTGATCGTCTGGCAGCGGCCCAACCTGCTGCTGCTGGACGAACCCACCAACCACCTGGACCTGGAGACGCGCGAGGCGCTCACCGTGGCATTGGCGCAGTTCGAGGGCACGCTCGTGCTTGTGTCGCACGACCGGCACCTGCTGCGCGCCACCACCGACCAGTTCCTCATCGTCGCCGACGGCCGGCTGGAGCCTTTCGACGGCGACCTCGAGGACTATCGCGACTGGCTGCTGAAGAGCAAGCGGGAGAAGCCGGAGGCACCCGCCCCGGCCGCGCCTGCGCCGGCAGTAAAGAAACCTGCCCCAAAGCCCACCGGCAACAGGAAAACCCTGGAAGCGAGGGTCAAGCGCCTGGAAGAAATGATCGCCCGCCTGAACGCGAAGAAAGCTGAGATGGAAGCGCGCCTTGCGGATCCGGCGATCTACCAGGATGCCTCGAAGGATTCGCTGGAAGTCGTGCTGCGCGACCAGGCTTACGTCGGCAAGGAACTCGGCGAACTGGAAAGCGAATGGCTGGAAAAACAGGCCATGCTGGAGCACATCGGGGCTTGACCCCGATCCTGCAAAGGGTCTGACCCCGATTTGCTCCCCGGACTGCCTTACGCGCCCCCCGCCGTAGCCTCTGCCGCAGGTGCCGGCGCTTCCGCCATCGGCAGGTCCAGCATCGGCGGCTCGGCGGCCTGGTCCTTGCGGACCTTGTGGTACGCCATGCCGGTACCCGCCGGGATGAGGCGGCCGACGATGACGTTCTCCTTCAGACCGCGCAGGCCGTCGCGCTTGCCCATGATCGCCGCCTCGGTCAGCACCCGCGTGGTCTCCTGGAAGGAGGCTGCGGAGATGAACGAATCGGTGGACAGCGACGCCTTGGTGATGCCGAGCAGCATGTAGCGGTAGGCGGCCGGCTTCTTGCCTTCCTTCGCCGCCTTCTCGTTCTCCTCCAGCACGTCGGCCTTTTCCGACTGCTCGCCGGTGATGTACGAGGTTTCGCCCGGATCGGTGACTTCAACGCGACGCAGCATCTGGCGCACGATCACTTCGATATGCTTGTCGTTGATCTTCACGCCCTGCAGGCGGTACACGTCCTGCACCTCGTCGATGATGTAGCGCGCGAGTTCCTCCACGCCGAGCAGCCGGAGCAGGTCGTGCGGATCCACCGGGCCGTCCACGATCATCTCGCCCTGGGTCACCGCCTGGCCGTCGTGCACCAGCAGGTGCTTGTCCTTGGCGATCAGGTACTCGTGCTGTTTCAGCTCGGGATCGGTGATCACCAGGCGCTGCTTGCCCTTGGTGTCCTTGCCGAAGCTGACCGTGCCGGTGACTTCCGCGAGCATGCCCGCGTCCTTCGGCGAGCGCGCTTCGAACAGTTCCGCCACGCGCGGCAGGCCGCCCGTGATGTCGCGGGTCTTCGAGGTCTCCTGCGGGATGCGCGCGAGCACTTCGCCCACGGACACCTGCTGGCCGTCGCGCACCGCGATCACCGCGCCCACCGGGAAACCGATGTTGACGGCGTGGTCGGTGGCGGCGATCTTCACCTCGTCGCCCTTCTCGTTGATCATCTTCACCGAGGGCCGCACGCCCTTGGACGCCGCGCTGCCGCGGCGCTTCGGGTCGATCGCGACCAGGGTCGAAAGGCCCGTCACGTCGTCGATCTGCTTGGCGACCGTCGTGCCTTCCTCAACGTTCTCGAACTTCACCGTGCCGGCGTACTCAGAAACGATCGGGCGATGGTGCGGGTCCCAGTTGGCCAGGTTGTTGCCTGCCTTGACCTGCTTGCCGTCGGTGACCGAAAGGATCGCGCCGTAGGGAACCTTGTGGCGCTCGCGCTCGCGGTGGTTGTCGTCCTCGATGATCACTTCGCCCGAGCGCGAGATCACCACCTTGTCGCCCTTGGCGTTCTGCACGTAGCGCATGGTCGCCGTGAAGCGGGCGGTACCCGAGGATTTCGCCTCAACATGGCTCTGCACCGCGGTCCTGCTCGCTGCGCCGCCGATGTGGAAGGTCCGCATCGTCAGCTGCGTGCCCGGCTCGCCAATGGATTGCGCGGCGATCACGCCGATCGCTTCGCCGACGTTGACCGGCGAACCGCGGCCGAGGTCGCGCCCGTAGCACTTCGAGCACACGCCCCAGCGCGTCTCGCAGTTAAGCGTGGTGCGGACCTTGACTTCGTCGATGCCGAGGCTGTCGATGGTATCCACCGAATCCTCGTCCAGCAGCGTGCCGGCCGGGATCAGGACGTCCTGCGTCTCCGGGTGCGGCAAGTCGACCGCGACCACGCGGCCGAGGATGCGCTCCTTCAGCGCCTCCACTACCTCGCCGCCCTCGACCAGCGCCTTCATCGAAACACCGTTCTGCGTGCCGCAGTCGTCCTCGATCACCACCAGGTCCTGCGTAACGTCCACCAGGCGCCGCGTGAGGTAGCCGGAGTTGGCAGTCTTCAGCGCCGTATCCGCGAGACCTTTGCGGGCGCCGTGCGTCGAGATGAAGTACTGCAGCACGTTCAGGCCCTCGCGGAAGTTCGCGGTAATCGGCGTCTCGATGATCGAGCCGTCCGGCTTGGCCATCAGGCCGCGCATGCCGGCCAGCTGCCGGATCTGCGCCGCGGAACCGCGCGCGCCCGAATCCGCCATCATGTAGATGGAATTGAAGGCTTCCTGCTTGACCTTCTTGCCGTGGCGATCGGTGGTTTCCTCGACGCCAAGCTGCTCCATCATGACCTTGCCGACCTGCTCGCCGCAGCGCGACCAGATATCGACCACCTTGTTGTAGCGCTCGCCGACCGTGACCAGGCCCGAGGTGTACTGCGACTCGATTTCCTTAACTTCCGCCTCGGCCGCGCCGATCATTTCCTGCTTGACCGTCGGGATGCGCATGTCCTGGACGCCGAACGAGATGCCGCCCCGCGTCGCCATGGTGAAGCCGGACTGCATCAGCTTGTCGGCAAAAATCACCGTCTCGCGCAACCCGCAGCGCCGGAAGCCGACGTTGATGAGGCGCGAGATCTCCTTCTTCTTGAGCGGCTTGTTCAACAGGTCGAACGGCAGGCCGGGCGGCAGGATTTCCGACAGCAGCGCGCGGCCGACCGTCGTTTCATAGCGCGTGATCTTGTCCTTGCGTTCGCCATCGGCGCCGATCTCGACTTCCTTGATGCGCACCCAGCACTTGGCGTGCAGTTCCGCCTGGCGCGATTCGTAGGCGCGCGACACTTCGCCCACGTTGGAGAAGCTCATGCCTTCGCCCTTGGCGTTGATGCGCTCGCGCGTGGCGTAGTACAGGCCCAGCACGATGTCCTGCGACGGCACGATGATCGGCTCGCCGTTGGCCGGCGACAGGACGTTGTTGGAGGCCAGCATCAGCGTGCGCGCTTCCATCTGCGCTTCCAGCGACAGCGGCACGTGGACCGCCATCTGGTCGCCGTCGAAGTCGGCGTTGAACGCGGCGCAGACCAGCGGGTGCAGCTGGATCGCCTTGCCCTCGATCAGGATCGGTTCGAAGGCCTGGATGCCGAGACGGTGCAGCGTGGGCGCACGGTTCAGCATCACCGGATGCTCGCGGATCACCTCTTCCAGAATGTCCCAGACTTCCGGAACTTCCTGCTCGACAAGACGCTTGGCCGCCTTGATGGTGGTAGCCAGACCGAGTAGCTCCAGCTTGTTGAAGATAAAGGGCTTGAAAAGCTCCAGCGCCATCTTCTTCGGCAGGCCGCACTGATGCAGCTTGAGCTGCGGGCCGACCACGATGACCGAGCGGCCCGAGTAGTCGACGCGCTTGCCAAGCAGGTTCTGGCGGAAACGGCCGCCCTTGCCCTTGATCATGTCGGCGAGCGACTTGAGCGGACGCTTATTGGCGCCGGTCATCGCCTTGCCGCGGCGGCCGTTGTCCAGCAGCGAGTCCACCGCCTCCTGCAGCATGCGCTTTTCGTTCTTGACGATGATTTCCGGGGCCTTGAGCTCCAGCAGGCGCTTGAGGCGGTTGTTCCGGTTGATCACGCGGCGATACAGGTCATTCAGGTCCGAAGTGGCGAAGCGGCCGCCGTCCAGCGGCACCAGCGGGCGCAGTTCCGGCGGCAGCACCGGCAGCACTTCCATCACCATCCAGTCCGGCTTGATGTTCGAATTCTTGAAGCCTTCGAGCACCTTGAGGCGCTTGGCGAGCTTCTTGATCTTGGCGTCCGAGCTGGTTTCCTCGAGATCCTTCCTGATGGTTTCGATTTCGCGCTTCAGGTCGATCGCACGCAGCAGCGTGCGCACGCCCTCGGCGCCCATGCTGGCGGAGAAGTCGTCGCCGTATTCCTCGACCTTGGCGAGGTAGTCGTCCTCGGTCAGCAGCTGGCAGCGCTTCAGCGGAGTCAGGCCGGCGTCGGTGACGACGTAGGCTTCGAAGTACAGCACGCGCTCGATGTCGCGCAACGTCATGTCCAGCACCAGGCCAAGACGGGAGGGCAGCGACTTGAGGAACCAGATGTGCGCGACCGGGCTGGCGAGCTCGATGTGGCCCATGCGCTCGCGGCGCACCTTGGCCAGCGTCACTTCGACGCCGCACTTTTCGCAGATCACGCCGCGGTGCTTCAGGCGCTTGTACTTGCCGCACAGGCACTCGTAATCCTTGATCGGCCCGAAGATCTTGGCGCAGAACAGGCCGTCCCGCTCCGGCTTGAAGGTGCGGTAATTGATGGTCTCCGGCTTCTTCACCTCGCCGTAGGACCAGGAGCGGATCTTCTCGGGCGACGCGAGTCCGATCTTGATCGCGTCGAATTCCTCGTCCTGCTGAACCTGCTTGAAGAGCTCGAGTAGCGCTTTCATTAGTATCTCTCCAGGTCGATATCGATACCCAGCGAACGGATTTCCTTGACCAGCACGTTGAACGACTCCGGCATGCCGGCGTCAATCTTGTGGTCACCCTTGACGATGTTCTCGTAAACCTTGGTGCGGCCGTTGATGTCGTCGGACTTGACCGTGAGCATCTCCTGCAGCGTGTACGCCGCGCCGTAGGCCTCCAGCGCCCAGACTTCCATCTCGCCGAAGCGCTGGCCGCCGAACTGCGCCTTGCCGCCCAGGGGCTGCTGCGTGACCAGCGAGTACGGCCCGGTCGAGCGCGCATGCATCTTGTCGTCGACAAGATGGTGCAGCTTCAGCACGTGCATGTAGCCCACCGTCACCTGCCGGTCGAAGGCTTCGCCCGTGCGCCCGTCGTGCAGCGTCAGCTGGCCGGAAACCGGAAGGCCCGCGAGTTCCAGCATCGCAGTGATCTCGGCTTCCGACGCGCCGTCGAACACCGGCGTCGCGAACGGCACGCCTTCCTTCAGGTTGAGCGCCAGCTGCATGATCTCCTCGTCGGAGAGTTTGGCGATTCCCTCTTCCTTGCCGCTGGCGCTGTAGATCCGCTCCAGGTACTTGCGCACTTCGACCAGTTTCGACTGCGCCTTGAGAAGCTCGCCGATCTTGATTCCCAGCCCCTTGGCGGCCCAGCCCAGGTGCACTTCGAGGATCTGGCCGACGTTCATCCGCGACGGAACGCCCAGCGGATTGAGCACCAGGTCGACGGGCGTGCCGTCGGCCGAATGCGGCATGTCTTCCACCGGCACGATCCGCGAGATCACGCCCTTGTTGCCGTGCCGGCCGGCCATCTTGTCGCCGGGCTGCAGGCGGCGCTTCACCGCGACGTACACCTTGACCATCTTCAGCACGCCCGGTGGCAGCTCGTCGCCCTGCGTCAGCTTCTTGCGCTTGGCCTCGAACATGGAGTCGAATTCCTTGCGCTTCTGCGCAATGGAATCCTTCAGGCCTTCCAGCTGCGCAGCCGCTTCCTCGTTGCCGAGGCGGATATCGAACCAGTCGTGGCGCTCGATCGTCTCGAGGTAGCCCTTGGTGACCTTGGTGCCCTTGGCAAGGCGCTTCGGGCCGCCGTTGGCGGTCTTGCCCGTGAGCAGGCGCTCCAGGCGCTCGAATGTGTCGGCTTCCACGATCCGCATCTGGTCGGCGAGATCGGTCTTGTAGCGCTTGAGTTCCTCTTCGATGATCGACGCGCTGCGCTTGTCGCGCTCGATGCCTTCGCGCGTGAACACCTGCACGTCGATCACGCAGCCGGAGATGCCAGAGGGCACGCGCAGGCTGGTGTCCTTCACGTCGGAGGCCTTCTCGCCGAAGATCGCGCGCAGCAGCTTTTCTTCCGGGGTCAGCTGGGTTTCCCCCTTCGGGGTCACTTTGCCGACCAGCACGTCCCCGGCTTCGACCTCGGCGCCGATGTAGACAATGCCGGATTCGTCCAGGCGCGACAGCTGCGCCTCGGAGAGGTTGGAGATGTCGCGCGTGATTTCCTCAGGCCCGAGCTTGGTGTCGCGGGCGACCACGGTCAGTTCCTCGATATGGATCGAGGTGAAGCGCTCATCCGAAACGACCCTCTCCGAGATCAGGATCGAGTCCTCGAAGTTGTAGCCGTTCCAGGGCATGAACGCGACCAGCATGTTCTGGCCGAGCGCGAGCTCGCCCAGGTCCGTGGAGGCGCCGTCCGCGATCACGTCGCCTTTGGCGATGCGCTCGCCGGGCTTCACCACCGCACGCTGGTTGATGTTGGTGTTCTGGTTCGACCGGGTGTACTTGGTCATCTTGTAGATGTCCACGCCGACGTCACCCGGTACCGTTTCGTCGTCGTTCACGCGCACCACGATCCGGTTCGCATCGACGTAGTCGACGATGCCGCCGCGCAACGCGACCACGCAGGTCCCAGAGTCCACCGCCGAGGTACGCTCGACGCCGGTGCCGACCAGCGGCTTTTCAGGGCGCAGGCAGGGAACCGCCTGCCGCTGCATGTTCGAGCCCATCAGGGCGCGGTTCGCGTCATCGTGCTCGAGGAACGGGATGAGGGAAGCCGCGACCGAGACGATCTGCGACGGCGCCACGTCCATGTACTGCACGTCCGCGGGCGCCTTCAGCTCGAATTCATTCTTGATCCGGCAGGACACCAGTGTGTCGGTCAGCTTGCCGGCCTTGTCGATCGCCGCGTTCGCCTGCGCGATGACGTAGTGGCCTTCCTCGATCGCCGACAGAAACTCGATCTGGTCGGTGACCTTGCTGTCCTTCACCTTCCGATACGGTGTCTCGAGGAAGCCGTACTTGTTGGTGCGCGCATACAGCGCCAGCGAATTGATCAGGCCGATGTTCGGGCCCTCGGGCGTTTCGATCGGGCAGACGCGACCGTAATGGGTCGGGTGCACGTCGCGCACTTCGAAGCCGGCGCGCTCCCGCGTCAGGCCGCCCGGTCCCAGGGCAGAGACGCGCCGCTTGTGCGTGATCTCCGACAGCGGGTTGGTCTGGTCCATGAACTGCGACAGCTGGCTGGAGCCGAAGAACTCCTTGATCGCGGCCGAAATGGGCTTGGCGTTGATCAGGTCGTGCGGCATCAGGTTCTCGGATTCCGCCTGTGACAGGCGTTCCTTCACGGCGCGCTCAACGCGCACCAGTCCAGCGCGGAACTGATTCTCCGCGAGCTCGCCCACCGAGCGCACGCGGCGGTTGCCGAGGTGGTCGATGTCGTCGATGTCGCCGCGGCCGTTGCGCAGCTCCACGAGTATGCGGATGACTTCGACGATGTCCTTCGGGCTGAGCGTAAAGCGCTGCTCGATCTTGTAGTCGAGCTTCTGCTTGTCGACGCCTTTCGACTTGAGGTCCGCATACATCTTCTCGACGATGGCCGTGGCATCGGCTTCCGTCGCCGCGCCTTCCAGGCTGACTTTGCTGAGCGACAGTTCGGGCGCGTTCTTGAAGTATGAGCGCACCTCCATCTCGATTTCCTTGGGCAGGGAGTGATTCTTGAAGCGCACCTGCCAGCTGCCTTCGGTCGCGACGCCGATGCGCCGGTTGAACTTCATGCGGCCGACGGCCGACAGGTCGTAGCGTTCCTCGCCGAAGAACAGGCCGTTGAACAGCGTCTCGACCGCGTCTTCCGTGGGCGGCTCGCCGGGGCGCATCATGCGGTAGATCGCGACGCGCGCCTGGGTGCGGTCCGTGGTCTCGTCGGTGCGCAGCGTCTGCGACACGTAGGGTCCCTGGTCCAGGTCGTTGGTGAACAGCGCCTGGATCTTGCCGGTCTTGCTCTCGCGCAGCTTGGCGAGCAGTTCTTCCGTGATCTCGTCGTTCGCATTGGCGACTATTTCGCCGGTGTCTTCGGTGACGACGTTGTGCGCCAGCGTGCGCCCGAGAATGAACTCATCCGGCGCCGTGATCTTCTTGATGCCCGCCGACTCCATGTCGCGGATGTGCTTGACGGTGATGCGCTTGTCCTTGGCGACAATGGTCTTGCCCGACTTGTCGGTGATGTCGAAGCGCGCGACTTCTCCGCGCAGGCGCTCCGGCACGATTTCGAACAGCACGTGGTTCGGCTCGATCTGGAAGGTATCGAACGCGAAGAATTCCTTGAGGATCCGCTCCGGCGTGTAGCCCAGAGCCTTGAGCAGGATCGTCACCGGCATCTTGCGCCGGCGGTCGACCCGGAAGAACACGATGTCCTTGGCGTCGAACTCGAAATCGAGCCAGGAGCCGCGGTAGGGGATGATGCGCGCCGAGAAAAGGAGCTTGCCGGAGCTATGCGTCTTGCCGCGGTCGTGCTCGAAGAACACGCCAGGGGAGCGGTGCAGCTGGGAAACGATCACGCGCTCGGTGCCGTTGATGATGAACGAGCCCGTGGTGGTCATGAGCGGGATTTCGCCCATGTAGACCTCCTGCTCCTTCACTTCCTTAGGGACCGGCTTGGGTGCTTCCTTGTCGAGGATGACCAGGCGCACCTTGGCGCGCAGCGGGCTGGCGTAGGTCAGGCCGCGCTGCTGGCATTCCTTGACGTCGAACGGCGGCTCGCCGAGCTGGAAACTGACGAATTCCAGCCGAGCGTTACCCGAGTGGGACGAGATCGGGAAGATCGAAGTGAACGCGGCCTGCAGCCCCTCGTTCCTGCGCGACTCGGGCGCGACGTGCGCCTGCAGGAAGGCGGTGTAGGACTCGAGCTGCGTGGCGAGCAGGAACGGCACAGGTTGCACGTTCGCGCGCTTGGCGAAGCTCTTGCGGATGCGTTTACGCTCGGTCAGCGAATAAGTCATGAATGCTCCTAAGTCCCTTGCGGCAAAGGGTTTTACTCAATAAATGCAAAACGCCGGGAGGGGGTCAGGTGTGACCGGGAGATGCAATCTCCCGGACCCCAGGGACCCCGCCCCGGTTCCAGCGTTCACTACTTGATTTCGACCTTCGCGCCAGCGTCGGTGAGCTTCTTCGCGATCGCGTCGGCGTCGGCCTTGGAGATGCCCTCCTTGACCGCCTTGGGCGCGCCGTCGACCAGGTCCTTGGCTTCCTTCAGGCCCAGGGCCGTCACTTCGCGCACCGCCTTGATCACGTTCACCTTGTTGTCGCCGACTACCGTGAGCATGACCGTGAATTCGGTCTGCTCTTCGGCCTTGGCGGCGCCCGCACCGCCGGCCGCCGCCGGTCCCGCCACCGCAACCGCGGCTGCGGCCGACACGCCGAACTTCTCTTCCATGTCCTTGATGAGCTGCGAGAGCTCGAGGACGGTTAACTTCGATACGGCTTCCAGAATTTGTGCACGTTCCATTGTCATCTCCTAAATTCGAAAAGGTTCCTGATACGTCTTGTTGGTTTAGGCGGCCTGCTTTGCTTGCGAGTCGCGCACCGCGGCGAGTGTCCGGACGAACTTGCCCGGCACTTCGTTCAGCGTCTGGACGAACTTCACGACCGGTGCCTGCATCGTGCCCAGCAGCTTCGACAGCAGCTCTTCACGGCTGGGCAGCGCCGCCAGCGCCTTGACGTCCTTGACGGACATCAGCACGTTGGGCATCGCCCCGGCGCGGATCACGAGCTTCTCGTTGTCCTTGGCGAACGCCGAGAGCACCCGCGCACCAGCGACCGGATCCTGCGAAATGCCGTAAATCAGCGGCCCGGTCATCTGATCGGACAGCTTCTCGAAGGGCGTGCCTTTGACGGCGCGCCGCGCGAGGGAGTTTTTCAGCACCCGCAGGTAGAGGCCGGACTTGCGCGCTTTCGAGCGCAGTTCGGTGACCGCGCCGACGTCGAGGCCGCGGTACTCCGCGACGATCACCGACTGCGCCTTGCCGAGCTGCGCCGCGATCTCGCTTACGACCGCTTGCTTCTGCTCAAGATTAAGACTCAAGGTCTACCTCCTTTCGTTGATAAATCGGCGACCTTGAATCAGGAACCTCATTGCATTCCTTCTCCGGGTGCACCGTCTGCGCGGGGTAATACAAACTATTAAGCGCGGATTCCAGTTTCTGCGCCCCTGCGGTCTTTGACAGCTGTCGCTCCTTCGAGCAACGGCCCAAAGTTCTTTTGTATCCGTTACTGCGCCTGCGCCGAGAGCGATGCCGGGTCGACTTTCACGCCCAGTCCCATCGTGCTCGACACCGATACCTTTCTCAGAAAAATGCCCTTCGTATTGGCGGGCCTCGAGCGGTTCAGCGCCTCGACCAGCGCCGCCAGGTTGTCGCGCAGCTGCTCGGGGGAGAACGACGCGCGGCCGATCGTGCATTGCACGATGCCGGTCTTGTCGGCCCGGAACTGCACCTGTCCGCCCTTGGCGTTCTTGACCGCCGCCGCGACATCCGGCGTCACGGTGCCCACTTTCGGATTCGGCATCAGGCCGCGGGGTCCGAGGATCTGGCCCAGCTGGCCGACGATGCGCATCGCATCCGGCGCGGCGATCACGACGTCGAACTCCATGCTGCCGCCCTTGATGGTCTCGGCAAGGTCTTCCATGCCGACAAGCTCGGCGCCAGCCGCCTTGGCCGCCTGCGCCTTGTCGCCCTGCGCGAATACCGCGACGCGCACCTTCTTGCCGGTGCCCGCCGGCAGCACCACGGAACCGCGCACCGTCTGGTCCGACTTCTTGGCATCGATACCAAGGTTGACCGCGACATCCACCGATTCGTCGAATTTCGCGGTTGCCGTTTCCTTGACCAGCTTCATCGCGTCCAATGCCGCGTAGGCCTTGGCGCGGTCCACTTTGCTGGCGAATGCCTTCCTGCGCTTGGAGATCGTACCCATTTACATGCCCTCCACGATGATGCCCATGGAGCGTGCGCTGCCTGCCACCGTGCGCATCGCGGCCTCGATGTCCGCCGCATTCAGGTCCGGCATCTTCACCTTGGCGATTTCCTCGACCTGCTTCTTCGTGATCTTGCCGACCTTGTCGGTATGCGGCCGGGGGCTGCCTGATTCGATTCCGGCGGCCTTCTTGATCAGCACCGTCACCGGCGGCGTCTTGATGATGAAGCTGAAGCTCTTGTCCGTGTACGCCGTGATCACCACGGGCAACGGCAGGCCGGGCTCCACCTTCTGCGTCTGCGCGTTGAACGCCTTGCAGAATTCCATGATGTTCAAGCCGCGCTGGCCGAGCGCCGGCCCGATGGGCGGGGCAGGGTTCGCCTTGCCTGCAGGAACCTGCAGCTTGATGAATCCAACGATCTTCTTTGCCATTTTTCTCTCCTCCTAATATGGGTGCAAGCGAGGCCGAAGCCTCTCCCCGGGGGTACTACGCTTTTTCTACCTGACCGAACTCCAGCTCCACGGGCGTCGAGCGCCCGAAAATCGTGACCGCAACACGCAACCGGCTTTTCTCGTAGTTCACGTCTTCCACCGTGCCCTGGAAGTCGGTGAACGGGCCGTCCTTGACGCGCACCATTTCGCCGTTCTCGAACAGAACCTTGGGCTTGGGCTTCTCCACGCCTTCGCGCATCTGCTGCATGATGGCGTTGACCTCCTTCTCGGAGATCGGCGTAGGCCGCATCGCGGAGCCGCCGACGAAGCCGGTGACCTTGTTGGTGTTCTTCACCAGGTGCCAGGTATCGTCGTTCATTTCCATCTCGACCAGCACGTAGCCCGGGAAGAACTTGCGCTCGGACATGTGCTTCTGGCCGCTCTTCATCTCGACGACTTCCTCGACCGGCACCAGGATCTTGCCGAACTTGTCCTTCATGCCGGCGCGGTTGATGCGGTCCTCGAGCGCGCGCGACACCGACTTCTCGAAACCCGAGTAGGCGTGCACCACGTACCAGCGCTTCGCAGCTTGTGCGGTCATGTTTTCTTCCATCCCAGGACTAGGTCGTACAGTACCCATTCCAGTGTCTTGTCGCTGACCCAGAGGAACAACGCCATCACCACCACGAACGCGAATACCGCCGCGGTCGTCTGCACCGTTTCCTTGCGCGTGGGCCAGACCACTTTCTTCACTTCGACCAGGGACTCGCGCGCAAACTGGAGGAACTCCTTGCCCAGCCCGCTCGTCATGGCCATGGCGATGCCGGCGACAATGCCCGCGACCACGGCCAGAATTCGCAGCACGATGGAGTGCGCCGCCAGCTGGTAGTAGCCGGCGATTCCGGCCACCACGAGCCCGACCGCGACCGCCAGCTTGATCTTGTCCGCTACCGAATTTTCAGTCGTGTCCGTCATCGTCCGTTCGTGTCTGTGGCAGGGGCAGAGGGAATCGAACCCCCAACCTTCGGTTTTGGAGACCGACGCTCTGCCAGTTGAGCTATGCCCCTAT
>CXWL01013708.1_pt1 | contig 89856 bp, 88 predicted proteins | sample 590931 | NCBI WGS metagenome assembly CXWL01 (sample SAMEA3498368, study PRJEB10139) | groundwater metagenome | biome: water well; material: biofilm material | place: Germany | collected 2015-04-27 | reverse complement strand
ACCACGAACACCGCCAGCTTGCGGCGCCGGCGCCGGCGACCGGCCTGTACTGCTCGATCGAATCGATCCCGGCTCGGCCGGACGCTCAGATCTGCGTCATCGCCGAGCTCGAGCACCTCGAACCTGCCATTGGACCTATCCTCACGGTGAGTCATGAGAACTCCTTCAAAGTCGTTGCGAGACGCCCTGACGCGCGATGGAGGTGCTTCTTGACGGAACCGACCGAGATGCCGAGCGTGTCGGCAATCGATCGCTCGTCGAGGTCGGAGTAGTGACGCAACAGCACGCACTCCTGCTGTCTTCGAGGCAGCGCGATGACGGCGCTGAGCACCGCAGCGCGTTCGGGGCGCCGAACATCGTGGTGGATCAACTCGTCGCCAGCCCGAGCGCGGAGACGGTGCTCGACCGCTCGCGCGCGGCCTCGTCGCCGCACATGGTTGCGAGCCAGGTTCAACACGATCGACCGGTAGTACGCCACCACACGGTCAGGATCCCGCACCCGCTGAAGCGAAGCATGCAGGCGGATTGTTGCGTCGTGGACGATGTCTTCTGCTGTCGCGACGTCGCCGAGGAGCAACCGAGCAAGACCGACCATCTCGCGATAGTGACGCTCGTAGATCGCATACGCGTCATGCTCAACCCGAGCCTCAACGTCACCGTCGACGTGCGGTTGAGATGTCGACACGACGCCCTGCATACCACGACTGACACCGACGGCGACGAAAGCGTTGACCGGCAATCGAAGTCTCGGCCAGAACCCACCGCGAGACCCGCCGGCAACGACCACGAGGTCCGGCCCTGCCCCTACGACACCGCCGCAGAGTTCGAATCTCATCGTGGCCGCTGAGACGCGCCAATCTTGTCGGCGCGACCGAGACTCAAGGAGGCACGGACTCGAGGGATGCCCGCCCAGTCGAAACGCGCACATGTATGGCACTTGGCGAGTGGCTACCCGCACGGAAACGCCCGCCAGCCACGAACCGGGCCCTCGCGTGCGCCGGATCCTGTAACACCAACCGCTACGGGTGCTGCTTGACGAGGACGTGCTCGTGGTAGCTGATGCCGTGCTCGACGGTGTGGATCACACGGTCGGTCACGGTCCACCCCGCCGCCTCGTAGAAGGCGATCGCGGCAAAGTTTTCGACCCTGGCGTGCAACTCGAAGTCCGAGTGTCCGCCGGCGGCGATCATCGCCTCGCCCTCCGCAAGCAAGCGGCGGCCGAGGCCCATGCCTTGGTGGTCTGGCTCGACGAACAGGTGGAGGAGCTGGTGGCCGCTGACCGTGAAGTGCCCGATCGGCACGCCGTCGACGACGGCTACCCGCGTCTCGAACACGGATTCCGGCTGGAACCAGGCGTGCAGTTGCTGCCTGGTGCCTTCTCGGTCCGGGGCCTCAAACTCGCCAGCGAGCAGCTGCGAGGAGTAGGTGCTCGCGAAGCAGCGGTCGTGATAGCACTCAACTGCATCAGCGTCGTCGGGGGTCGCCGCGCGGATCTCGATCGCGTCCATGTGTCGATACTGACACGTAGCCGCGACCGGGTAGCAGTCTCCTCCGCCCATATCCGCAGCTGTCCCTCCAGCGAACGCCGACTCCTTATCGGCAACTTCATCGGCCACAGCACTCCCCGCACCCCCACCTCGCAATCGCGACCCGGAAACGCCTCCGAGGCATAGTCTGCATACCGCTCGACGAGTTCCGCAGCTCGTCGGAGGTCATCGCTCGTTGGGGCTTCGATGAGGGAGCGGGAAGGTCGCACCGAACCGAGAAAGGCAGCCTCGGTGATTGCTCCACCGGAACGTTCGATCATGAACGTGGCCTCGGCTACCACCATCGCCGGCTAACCCGGCTCGGTTGGCATCGGCCCCCTGCCGGACCNNGCCGCAGGAGTTTCTGGCTCGGGTGCGTGCGCGTCTCGAAGACCACATCGCCGGCACCGAGTCGCCGGCCCAGTGACGGCCGAGCGGCGGGCTGTTCGAGCTACCGCAAGGTTCTTCGAGGACCTGGATCGCCAGCTCGGCGCTTAACGTGGTCCAGATGGTCAGCCTTCGACGAATGACTTTCAGGTGTTCGACCTGTTTCGTATCGTCGAGACCTTCGCCACGCAGTTCGATGAACTTCCGGAGCTCATTCCGGGCCGTACCGACTACCGCATCGTGATAGGCGTTGGCGTCGTTGTCGCCCGTTTCGCGGTGATCGGTCAGCTCGCTCGTGACGGTGCGGTCGAGTTGGTGCAGCTCGACATCGACAAGGGCTCGTAGTGGTGATCCTTTCGAGCGGTGGAGTCCTCATGCACCAACGATCATCCGGAGGGTGTGCCCGCTGAGATGCTGAGATCCGGGGCGAGATCCCCACTTGCTCGAGTCCTAGGACACGCGTTCGCAGTGCTGTGCTCCGTGCTCTTTGGCTGGGCGTTCGTCACTGCCATCCGGATCGCGATTTCTGTTGACCCGATTGGAGTGACCACCTGGGTCTTCGGCGCAGCGTTGCTGTGCCTGGCGTTCGTTGTGGTGGCCACGAGATACGTCATGCGACGGCCCTTCACCGGCGGCTACTTCCTCGTCGCGCTTGCCTGTTTGGCCGCAACCTTCGCGTGCGTCCTCAGTTGGTTCACCCTCCTCGCCCTGTAGAACTAGCGCACTCAATGCCCGATCTCAGCGGCCCTGGCAATGGCGGAGGGCAAACAGGTCACCTCCTCTGCGTGGGGCGGCGCAGATGACCGGTCAGCCGTTGTCGACAACCTGGCTGATCCAGGAGGGGCGCCCGGCCCGTCATGTCGGTCGGCGGTGGAGCGCGTTGGGCGAGCCGACCTTGAGGCGAGCCAGTGTGGGCGGGTCTCCTGTCGCGCCCGCTCGATCATCCGGGGTGGGTCGAAACCGTGCATCGTCAACGGCACCCGCAGCCATTTAGCGCGGTTTCGGCCGCGCGGCGCTGGGTTACTCGGTCGCGGTGTCGCCGAAGTCGATCGACACCCAGAAGGCATCGACGGTGTCGTCGGCAAGGGTTGCGTAGACAGCGAAGGCACGAACGAGTGTGCCGGTGCCGATGTAGACACGCACGTCGGGATCGTCCGTGCTCAACGTCCGTTCCTCAAACCGCTGTGCCAACTCATCGCGGACGAACGGCAGGTCAAGCATCAGGAAGTCAGTGATGCTCGGTGTGCCGTCAGCGCCGCGTTCCTCGGGCAGCAAACGCCCGAGGCGATCGAAGAACTGATCGGTGAAGCGGACCAGGCGCTCAGTCACGTCGGGCGCGGCGCTGGGCGCCGAGTTCGCTCGCAGTGGCGAGCACGTCTGCTTTGAAGACGTCGCCGACGTCGTCCCACGAACGTGCGCGTCCGGCCTCGATCGCGTCGGCCCGTTCTTGGGGCGACAACTTGTCCATCTCGGCGGCGGTGATGGTGCGACGGACCTGGGCCATGAGCGAATGCTACCCCTACCGCGAGCGGAGAGCCGGACGCCTGCTGTGCCCGAATCAGGGTATGTGGCGGCAGGTGCAGGTGCCAGCTTGCCAATCTTCTTGCCAATCTTCTTACAAATTGCTCACCCTCCCAAGGGTGGCGGCACGGGTTCGAATCCCGTTGGGGCTGCGAGGAAAGCCCGGGGTCCGACGCCTCGCGACGGTGCGGTTGAGCTGGTGCAACCCGACATCGACAGCGGCTCGTCGTGGTGATCCGCACGAGCGGTGGCACCCCAACTTGGCCAGGGTGAGGACGCGTTGTCGGTCGTGACCGGGTTGGACGAGCGAGCCCGCGATCGGCCTGTTCCCGAAGGCGAGAACGTGGAGGAGCGCGATTTCGGAGGGTGTCGCCGCGGCGGCTTCATCGATCCCGGCTACAGGTGCCAGCCGCAACGCAGCCTGAACTCACATCCCGCTGCGTCAGTAGGCGGCTTCAGCCGGGTGGGCGGCGAAGCCCGGACTCGGAGAGTGGGAATCCGGTTGTGAGTGAGCCGTCGGTGCCGATTTCGCCGAATCCGACGTTGTCGATGCCAGTTGGGATCTCGGCCATCCAGTAGGTCCGCGCCTCGTCCGTCAACGTGCTCACGTGAACAACTCTGACATCGGCCGGAACCACGTCTGGCAGGTTCGGGCTCCATTCGTATAGTCCTGGCGCGGGTTCCGCCGCGGGTTGGAAGCCGATGACGAACCACCGACCGTCGACGATCATCGATCTCAGCGCTGAGGTGTTCGGGGGCACCGCAGGGTTCACTGCGCGGCACGTTGTTGCATCGGTGAATGTCAGGCACAGCGATTGCGGAACGGCGACGGTGCCGCCGCGCAGCTGAATCGTGGCGTCGCCGAACCCGACCGTTTTGACCGGCGGCGCCTGTTCCAACCGTTGGCTCATCGCCGTCTGGAGTTGAACAGCGGTGGTGCCGTCGGTGGGCTGCAGCGACTCGAGGATGCGGGTGACGAGTGCCGGATCGGGGAGCGCTTCGCTGGACCGTTGTTGTGTGTGCACTTGGATCTGCAGACCATCCGGTCTGATGACTTCGGCCCAGGTGTCTCCCCGACCCACGACGATCGACCCATCAGCCTGGCGAACGCCCTGCATGATCTGCCATGGCGGCAGGCTGACGAACCGTTGCGGCCCGATGGTCACCATGGCGACGGCGCCGTTCATCAGCTCATCGTCGCTCGGCCCGGAGCCCTCGGTGATGATGTACGTCGTCACCGGCCACGAGCTGTGCGCCTCGGACGAGTCCTCGGCGATCAACGCCAGGTCGAGTGGTGAACTCGATGGAAGGAATCCGTCCGCAGAGTCGGCCCGCCACTCCAGGCCGTCGAGCATCGAGATGACCTCGGCTTGCGAGAGGCCCTGTGCCTCGACATCGATCTGTCGGCCCTGCTCGACCCATCTGAGCATCACCGTGGCAGCCGGAAGGACCGATGCCAGCTGATCGCGGAGCGTGACTGTCGGGACGTCGTCGCCGACGACGAGTTCGTTGGGCGTCGACTGGACTCTGATCCACACGCCGGCAGTGACAACGCCCGAATCGTCGTAACGCCCGAACAACTGCTCGACGAATGGTGGCTCAGCCACAGCGCCTGACGTGAACCGGGTGACGTGCCAAATCACCAAGCCGTCAGGCAGATCGAGGGGAGCGAGCGCGTCCGAGACAGCGAGCGTGGCTTCGGACACCACGGTCGCAGCCACACTGTCATCGGCTGGACGCGGGGTGGTGATCGTCGTCGTGGTGCGGTGCCGCGACATGACGATCGTTGCACCCGTTGCCAGCACGACGATCGCCGCCGCGATACTGACTACGACACGGATACGAGACCGAGGACCGTCGCGGTGGCTGCGATCGTTGGCAATGACGACCGACTCCTTCACGAGCGAGGAGTCCAGTTCGTCGGATCCGAACAGGAAGGTCCTCAGTTGCTCCTTGTGTGCGGGGTCGTACTGATCGGTCGGCGGACGCATCGACATCAGCACGTCTAGGTCGTTCATGCTTCGGCTCCTTGTGGACGTTGGTGCTGTAGCGATCGGCGGAGACGATGCAGTCGTGATCGCACCGTGCCGATCGGCAGGTTCATCACCTCGGAGATCTCCCGGTACGTGAGTCGTTCCCAGGCAAACATCAGCACGAGGTCGCGATCGTCGGCATTCAGGGCAACGATCGCGTCGGCGACTCGGATGACGTCGTGCTGGGCGTCGACCCGAGAGTCGACAGCAAGGAGTGGGTCGCCGAGTGTTGCGGGTTCGCCGTGCTGACGGGCGAGCGCCGCGAGGCGTCGCGCCTCAGCGCGCCAGTGATGTCGCAGAACGTTGTTGGCGATACCGAACAGCCAGCTGCGTTCGGTTCCCATGTCTGGGCGGTAGTCCTCGAAGTGCTCGATCGCGACCACAAACACATCACTCAGGACGTCACCCGCAACCGTGCTGCCGACGCGCCGGGCCAGGTATTCGTAGATGGTGTCGGCGTGAGCATCGAACATTTGCCCGATCGCTCGGCGAGCGCGGACCATCGGAGACTGAGCGGTTGGCTCGTCCACAACGTCCACACCACATACTTGCCCGCTCGGCCCAAGCGAGTTCCAAGATCGCCCCGAAACCCTGGAGATCTGGCCACGACGGCCCGACTGGAACGGAAAGGTACGACGGGGGCACAAATCTGGCGCCGGTGGTGTTGCACGCACCGTGAACCCTGCCGACACTGCCGCGCCCGAGCCTCGAGCCGACTTCGAGATACGTGGCCGCCACCCCGACTCGGCGCGACGGGTGACCGACCTGCAGGAGATCATCGATGTCATCCGACCGGTGATCGCCGCCGACGGCGGGGAGGTACGGCTCCTTTCCGTCGACATCGAGACGGGAATCGTGACACTTCAGTTGGCGGGCGCCTGCGGGAGCTGTGCGGTGTCGTCGGCCACGCTCAACCAGGGCATCGACCGCATCCTGCATGACCGGCTCGATTGGGTCACCACAGTTGTCGGATCGGTCGAGGAGTCCGACGTAACCGGATTCGGCGGCTGGACCCCGATGAAGAGCTGAGCTGAACCGAGACGTTCAAGACTCGAGCAAGATCAGCCGATAGATCGGGGTATGTCTGCTGGCTCCGGCGCGCTCCGCCGATTCATGGTGTACGCGGCCGCCACCCTTGTGCCCGTGGCCGGACTGGGCGTCGTGCTGAGCGTCACGTACACCAGGCAGGCCGATGAAGGCGCACGCGCCGATGGGATCGCCCTTGCGTCGGTGATCGCCAACTCCGGCGTCGAGCCGTTCCTCGAAGGCCACCCGCTGATCGAGGGGCTCAACGCGCGGGAGCGGTACTCGTTGATGATGTCGACCGGTGACCTGGTGGCGGAGGGTACCGTGCTCCGCCTGCGCGTGCGCGACATGACCGGCCAGGTGATCTTCGATGCAGCCAGCCCGACCGCGCCCCCTGGTCCCGCCGTGATCGACCAGAACGTCATCGACGCGGCAAGTGGAACTCCCGTGGTCGAGATGACGAAGGTCGGTGGCGACGCACTCGACGGCGGAGCCGGTCAAGGCACCGAGTCGATCGAGGTGTACCTGGCGCTCCATCCGCCCGACGATCCTGACAACGCAGTCGGCGTGCTCGAGACGTACCTTCCGTTCGGGCCCATCGCGGCAGCGCGCGAGGCGTCGTTGCGGGAGATGCAGATCGTGATCGCCGCCAGCCTCGCCGTGCTCTGGTTGGTGCTCGCCGTCATCGTGTTCAGGGTGACTCGCCGCATCCGTCGCCAGAGCGAGTTCAACGAGCACCTCTCGTTGCACGACGCCCTCACAGGTCTGCCCAATAGAACCCTGCACGCCGACCGCGTGGCCACCGCGCTGGCGTCGGCCCGGCGCACCGGCACCGACGTAGCAATGGCGGTGATCGACCTCGACCGGTTCAAGGAGGTCAACGACACGTTGGGCCACCACAACGGCGACGAGTTCCTGCGGCTCATCTCGCAACGGATGTCGGCGGCGATCAGGCCGGGCGACACGCTGGCGCGCCTCGGCGGCGACGAGTTCGGCCTCGTGCTGCCCGGCGTGAACGAGACGACGGTTGCCGAAGTGCTGCAGCGCGTCCAGAACGCGCTCGGCGAGGAGTTCGAGCTCGCAGGGGTGCCGCTCTCCGCCGAGGCGAGCATCGGCTACGCGGTGTGGCCGTACGACGCCGACGACTGCGTCACCCTGTTGCAGCGCGCTGATCTCGCGCTGTACGCCGCCAAGGAGGCCCGCGCCGCGATCGTTCGTTACCACCAAGGCATCGACGAGTTCGATCCGCAACGCCTCGGACTGGTCGCCGAGCTGAAGCGAGCGATCATGGCCGACGATCTCGTGTTGCACTATCAGCCGAAGATCGATGCCTGCAGCGGCCGCGTCGTGGCGTTCGAGGCGCTGGTTCGATGGGAACACCCGATCAAGGGCACGTTGCCCCCGATCGAGTTCATCCCCATCGCCGAGTCGACGGGCCTCATCGCTCCGCTCACCCATTGGGTGATCGACGCGGCCCTCGCCCAGCTCGCGTTGTGGTCGGTCGACATGCCCGACCTCTCGATGGCCGTCAACATCTCGGCCCGCAACCTCCGCGAGGAGCAGCTACTGAACTGGGTGTTCGACCGGTTGACCACCTACGGCATCGAACCAGGTCGGCTGATCCTCGAGATCACCGAGACGTCGTTCGCCACCGATCCGGTGCGGGCGACGGCCTTGCTCGAGGCGTTGAGCCTTGGCGGTGTGAAGGTGAGCCTCGACGACTTCGGCCAGGGTTACACATCGCTCGGGTCGCTCGGCCACCTGCCCGTGAGCGAGCTCAAGATCGACCGCGGCTTCGTGTTCGCCATGCAGTCGAGTCCCGAGGACCGCGCAATCGTCGCATCGGTGATCGAGCTCGGCCATCAGCTCGGACTGACCGTGGTTGCCGAAGGTGTGGAGACGGCGGAGATGTACGACGACTTGCGTCGCCTCGGCTGCGACACGGTGCAGGGCTTCCTCTTCTCCCCTCCGGTTCCGGCCGAGCGGGCGATGGCGCTCGTGGCGCCGCTCGAAAGCTTCGCCTGAGCCGATTGCATGGCATGCGACCCGCGAGCGCGTACTGTTCGTCGCGACGTCATCAGCGCCCCCTCATGAGGGAAGCACCACACACGGAGCAGCCCATGACCCACCTCGACAAGCTCGACCTCTCCCATCGCCTCGATCGCGAGCAGTACGCGAAGCGACTGGAGGACGAGCAGCGACGGCTGCTCCAGCTGCGCCTGCACCTCGGTGGGCAGATGGGCCGTGGCGAGGTAGGGCCGGGACTGCTGGTGCTGTTCGAAGGCTCCGACGCTTCGGGCAAGGGTGGGGCGATCAAGGTGATCGTCGGCCACCTCGATCCGCGTCACTACACGGTGGTCAACTACGCCGGGCCGACGGCGAGAGAGAAGCGCCACCACTTCCTCTGGCGCTTCTACCGGGAGCTGCCGGGGCTGGGTGGCATGGTGGTGTTCGACCGCAGCTGGTACGGACGGGTGCTGGTGGAGCGGGTCGAGGGTTACGCGAGCAAGGCCGAGTGGTCGCGTGCCTACCAGGCGATCGTCGACTTCGAGGAGTCGCTCGTTGAGGAGGGCGTGATCCTCGTCAAGTTCTGGATGCACATCAGCGACGAGCAGCAGCTCGCCAGGTTCCAGGCGCGGTCAGGTGACCCGCTCAAGCGGTGGAAGCTCACCGACGACGATTGGCGCAATCGCGAGAAGAACGGGTTGTACCACGACGCTGCCGAGGAGATGTTCACCAAGACCTCGCACAAGCTCGCGCCGTGGGACGTGATCCCCGCCGAGCAGAAGCGCTTCGGCCGAATCGAGGTGCTGCAGACGCTCAACCGGCGCATCGAGGAGGGCATGCGCCGCTACGGGACGGAGGTGCCGGCGCTGTCGGACCTCGACGTCACCGACGACTGACCGAGACGACGATGACCACACCTCGACGCCTTCTCCCACCTGGCTACCGCGAACAACTCGACCTCGGGTACGCGTTCGGCAGCGTGCTCACCTTCGCCCAGCGGCCGCTCGTCACCGAGCTGCAACAGCTCGTCGACTGGCAGCCCGACGTGGCCGTGCTCGGCGCCCCCTTCGATCTCGGCACCACGAATCGTCCTGGCGCCCGCTTCGGACCGCGCGGCCTGCGGGCCAACGCATACGAACCGGGTACCTATCACCTCGACCTCGGGATCGAGATCTTCGAGTGGCTCGAAGTGGTGGACGTCGGCGACGCGTATTGTCCGCACGGATTGGTGCAGGAGAGCCTCGACAACATCAAGGCCAAGGTCGCCTCCGTCGTCGGAAACGGGATCATCCCGGTCACCATCGGCGGCGATCACACCGTCACCTGGCCGGCGGCCACTGCGGTAGCCGATCACTTCGGCTTCGGCACCGTGGGCATGGTGCACTTCGACGCCCACGCCGACACCGCCGACACCATCGACGGCAACCTCGCCAGCCACGGCACACCGATGCGCCGCTTGATCGAAAGTGGTGCGATCCCCGGCAAGAACTTCGTGCAGGTCGGCCTGCGCGGCTACTGGCCGGGCGAGGACGTGTGGACGTGGATGAGCGACCAGGGCATGCGTTGGCACCTGATGGACGAGGTGCACCGCCGTGGGCTCGACGCGGTGCTCACCGATGCAATCGCCGAGGCGATGGACGGCGTGGATCGCCTTTACGTGAGCATCGACATCGACAGCCTCGATCCGGCCTACGCGCCTGGAACGGGCACGCCCGAACCGGGAGGGATCGCCTCGGTCGACATGGTTCGGGCGATGCGCCGCCTGGCGATGGAGACGCCGCTCGTGGCGTTCGACGTGATGGAGGTGGCGCCGGCATACGACCACGCCGATTGCACCGTCAACGTGGCGCACAGGCTGATCATGGAGATCTGCGCCGGACTGGCGTGGAAGAACCGTCGGGCATCGCAAGGTGAGCCTGGGCTGCCGGGCCGACCGCGCACGTGAGGCGGCCGAACCGGGCGTCGCGAGAGGTGCGTCAGGCCGGCGAACCGAACTGACGATCACCCGCGTCGCCGAGCCCCGGCACGATGAACGCGTTGTCGTTCAGCCGCTCGTCGACCGCCGCGGTGTAGATGGCCAGGTCGAGCCCGGCAGCCTCGAGCACGGCGATGCCCTCCGGCGCGGCGAGCACGCACACGACGATGATCGTGCCCGTCGCGCCTCGCTCGAGTAGCAGTGAACACGCGTGCGCGAGTGACCCGCCGGTCGCCAGCATGGGGTCGAGCACGATGCACTGGCGGCCCGCCAACGACTCAGGCAGCTTGTTCACGTACGGCTTCGGTTGGAACGTCTCTTCGTCGCGCGAGATGCCGATGAAGCCGATGTCGGCGTTCGGCATCAGCTCTTGCGCGGCCTGCACGAAGCCGAGCCCCGCTCGCAACACCGGCACCACGATCGGTTCCGACGCGAGGATTCGACCGTCGGTCTCGATCAACGGTGTGGCTACGCGGACGGCCTTGGTCGGCAGCGACCGCGTCGCCTCGGCGAGCAGCAGCGAACCGATCCGCCCCAGCTCCTGACGAAACAGGGCATTGGGCGTAGCGGCATCTCGAACGCGCACGAGGGCGTCGGCGATGAGCGGGTGATCGACGTGGTGAACGGCAACGGGCATGCCCCGAGTGTGCCAGAAACCGGGGTTGTGGTCAGATTGCGCCGAGGGTGGCGTCGGCGCGCATCAGCGCGTAGCGCGGTTTGATGAGTCCGTTGATTATCCGCAACCTTTCGGGGAACGGCGCGAACGCACTCTTCATCGCGTTGATGGTGAGCCACTCGAAGTCGTCGAGCCCCCACCCGAACGCGTCGTGCAGCTCCATCATCTCGTGGGTCATCGACGTGGCGCTCATCAGCCGGTTGTCGGTGTTGACCGTCACGCGGAAGCGCAGTCGGCGCAGCATGCCGATCGGATGGTCGGCGATCGACGCGCACACACCGGTACCAACGTTCGAAGTGGGACACAGCTCGAGCGCGATGCGCCGATCGCGGATGTAGGCGGCCAGCCGGCCGAGCTGCTCCTCGCCCTTCGGACCGGTGATGTCGTCGACGATGCGCACACCGTGACCGAGCCGCTCGCCCCCGCAGAATTGCACGGCTTCCCAGATGCTCGGGAGCCCGAAGGCCTCGCCGGCGTGAACCGTGGAGTGGAAGTTGGCGCGCTGCACGTACTGGAACGCATCGAGATGATGGGTGGGCGGGTAACCGTCCTCGGCGCCGGCGATGTCGAAACCAACCACGCCGGCATCGCGCCAGCGCACGGCGAGCTCGGCGATCTCGAGGCTGCGAGCCGCGGTGCGCATGGCCGAACAGATGAGGTAGATGGTGAGGTCGGTGCCTGCCGAGCCTTGGCGGAACCCATCGAGCATGGCCGCCACCGCCTCGTCGAGGGTGAGCCCGGCCTCGGTGCACAGCTCTGGGGCCATCCGCACTTCGGCGTACACGATGCCATCGGCGGCGAGGTCGCGGGCGCACTCGTAGGCCACCCGCTCGATGGCGTCGCGATGCTGCATCACGCCGACGGTGTGGGCGAACGTCTCGAGGTACAGCACGAGATCGTTGCGCTTCGCTCCACGATTGAACCACGCCGCAAGATCGTCGACATCGGTGGTCGGCAGCGAGTGGTAGCCGTACTCCGAAGCGAGGGCGATGACCGTGGCCGGGCGGAGGCCGCCGTCGAGGTGGTCGTGGAGCAGCACCTTCGGTGCTGTGGCAAGCGTCTCGTGGTTCATGCCCATCGTCACAGCGTAGGGGGCCGCCTCTGATGGCCCTACCCTGGCGGCATGGAACTCACCGTCTTGGGCGCCACCGTCCGACACGCGATCGAACACGTCGAGGTGTTCCCGGCCCCGGCCAACGTGCAGTCGGTGCGGTTCACCACCGGTGAGCTGGCATCGATGTGCCCGGTCACGCAACAACCCGACCTGTCGCACGTGATCATCGAGTACGAGCCCGACGAGTGGTGCATCGAGTCGAAGAGCCTGAAGCTCTACCTGTGGGGTTTCCGCGATCGTGCTGTGTTCGCCGAGGCGCTCGCCGCCGAGATCGCCGGCGAGGTGATGCTCACCGCTCAGCCCAAGCGGGTCACGGTCACGCTCACCCAACGACCGCGTGGCGGCATCGAAGTGCAGGCCGTGTCGCGTCTCGCTCGCTAGGCCTCACCCTTGCGGTAGACCCGGCCGGCGGATGCCGGCGGGCGCAACCGTTTGGTGAAGAAGACCAGCACGACCAGCACGATCACGTACGGCAAGATCGCCGCCCACCAGTCGGGTGGGGTGTCGGCGAGCAGGTACCAGAGCAGCGAGAACCCGCCCAACACGCCGGCCAGCACGGCATCGGTGCGGTTCTTGCGCATGATCGCCCACACCATCACCGCGAACATGGCGATGGCCGTGACCATCAGCAGCGAGTGCGAAGCCTTGCCGTCGAGGTCCTGCAGATCGAGTGCAAACGGATAGCCGAACAGCATCGCCCCGCCGAACACGCCGGCTGGCCGCCAGTTGCCGAAGATCAACGCGGCCAGGCCAATGAAGCCTCGCCCGGTGGTCTGGCCTTCCTTGTAGATGCCCGATAGCTCTTGGCTGGCCACGAATGCGCCTGCCAGCCCGGCGAGCGCGCCGCTGATGAGCACCGCGACGTACTTGTAGAAGTAGATGTTGACGCCCTGTGCCTCGCCTGCCTCCGGGCGCTCGCCGCTGATCCGCAGACGCAGGCCGAAGCGGGTGCGCCACAACAGCCACGTGATGAACGGCAACATCGCCATGGTGATGACCGTGACCCACGACATGTTGCTGACGAGACCGCGGGAGAACCCGGTGACGTCGGAGACGAAGAACCAATCTTTCTTGGCGAACCAGCCGAGCAGATCGGGTGTCTGCCATCCGAACAGGTCGCCACCGGCGAGGAAAGGGAAGGTCATCCGGCCGACCGTTGGAACGCGTGGCGACTGCGTGATCGACCCCCCGAGGTCTTTGTACTTCACGTTGAAGATCTCTGATGAGAGGAATCGGGCCAACCCGGGACCGAGGATGTTGATCGCCACGCCGGAAATCACGTGGTCGACTCCGAACTGGACGGTGGCGACAGCATGCACGAGGCCGCCGAGGGCGCCGCCGAGCGCGCCGAAGAACAGGCCCCACCAGGCCCCGAACTCGAGAGCGCCCCACGCGCCGAACCAGGTGCCGAGGACCATCATTCCCTCGAGGCCGATGTTGACGATGCCGGCCCGCTCGGAGAACAGCCCGCCGAGCCCTGCCAGTAGGATCGGCAAACCCCATCGGAGCATCGCCCGCGACGAGTTCTCGGCGGTGAGCAGGCTGGTGTCGTCGAAGCTCTGAACCACGTTGAGGACGAACACGCCGACCGCGGCGTAGAGGCTCCACCGGGCCCAGGCGGGGAGGTTCTTCACCCAGGTCATGCCGTCACCGCGGCCAGTGCCGCAGAAGCGGTCTTCGCTTCCTCCCGGTCACGCGCTCGTTGAGCGATCTGGTAGGCGACCACAGCGGCGAGGATGATCAGCCCTTGCATGATCTGGACGATCTCGCGTGATGCCGAACCCGTGTTCTGCAAGATGCCGGAGGAGACGTCGAGGAAGGCGAAGATCAGCGCGGCGACGGCGGCGCCGACCGCGCTGTTGCGGCCGAGGAGGGCCACGGCGATGCCGGCGAAGCCGAGGCCTTGGATCGGGTTGGCCGGGAAGATGCCGCTCTCCATGATCTCGGTCATGCCAACCAGCCCGGCAACGGCGCCGGACAGCACCATCGCCATCACCACCATTCGCTTCGGTGGTACGCCGCCGGCCTGGGCCGCGAACGGGTTGGCGCCGCTGGCGCGCAGGTCGAACCCGAACCGCGACCTGTTGACCAGCACGTGGTAACTGACGCCGACCACGATCGCCACGACGAGCACGCCGGTGAGCTCGCGGCCGCGGCCGATCTCGCGGGTGAAGACCTCGACGATGCCGTTCAGGTCGGGTATCCGCCCGGCCTCGTCCATCTCGGCGGTGCCGACCGTGGTGACGTTGCCGCCGACCGCGCCTCCGGCCTGCCATGCCTTCAACAAGGCGACGATGAACCCGGAGGTGGCGATGGCATTGAGCATGATCGTGGAGATCACCTCGTGGATGCCCCTGCTCACCTTGAGCACCCCGGCGACACCGCTGTAGGCGGCGCCGACGCTCATCGCCACCAGCAACACGACCGCGATCTGCAGTGGTGCCGGCAGGTGGATGAGCCCCCCGACGTGGGCCGCGATCAGTGCGGCGAGCAGGTACTGACCCTCGACGCCGATGTTGAACAGGTTCATCCGGAAGCCGATCGCGGCGGCGATGCCGGAGATGAACAGCGGAGTCGCCCGGTTGAGGATGTCGACCATCGTCTCGAGCTTGCTGGCGTGCCTGAGCATGTCGCCATAGGCCGTGAACGGGTTGCTGCCGGCGATCAGCAGCACGATCGACGATGCGGCGACTGCGAACACCAGGGCCATCACCGGAGCAGCGGCGGCCAGTGCGAGGCGACGAAGTGCTGGTCTCATGCTGCACCCTCGCGCAGTGCTGCTCCGGTCATGTACGCACCCAGGTCGCGTGGCGTCACGGTGGCCGGATCGAGCGTGGCGACGAGCCGGCCACGGAGCATCACGACGATCGTGTCGGACAGGCCGATCAACTCGTCGAGGTCGGCGCTGATCAACAGCGTCGCCAGGCCCGCGGCGCGGGCAGCCTTGAGTTGATCCCACACCGCCGCCTGGGCGCCGACGTCGATGCCGCGGGTTGGGTGAGAGGCGATGAGCATGGTCGGGTTGGCGGCCATCTCGCGCCCGACGATCAGCTTTTGCTGGTTGCCGCCCGATAGCGCATGCGCCGGCACGTCGATGTTCGGGGTGCGCACGTCGAACTCTTCACGGATGTGCTCGGTAGCTGCGCGCATTCCCTCGCGGTTCATCCAGAAGCCGCGGGAGAACGGCTCTTGGGTCTGGTGGCCGAGCGCGGTGTTCTCCCAGAGCGGCGCCCCGAGCAGCAGGCCCTCACGTTGCCGGTCTTGCGGGATGTAGCCGAGCCCGCGCTCGCGTCGGTGCCGCACCGAGGCGCGGGTGATCGCCTCGTCGAGCATCGTGATCGAACCGTGGGCCACCTGGCGGGTACCGATGATCGCTTCGATGAGCTCGGTCTGCCCATTGCCTTCGACCCCGGCGATTCCGACGACTTCGCCGCGGTGCACGGTGAGGTCGACCTCGCTCACGACCGGGCGGTCACCTTCGTTCACCACCAGGTCGCGGACCTGCAGCACGACGATGTCGGTGACCGTCGATTCGGTGGTGGCCGGTGTGGGCAGCTCGGAGCCGACCATCAGCTCGGCCAGGTCGTGGGCGGTGACGTCGGATGGCTTCACCGTGGCCACCGACCGGCCCTGCCGGAGCACGGTGATGGTGTCGGCGATGGCGAGCACCTCGTCGAGCTTGTGGTCGATGAACAAGATGGTGGTGCCGCTGGCCTTCAGCTCGCGCATGTTGCGGAACAGCTCCTCGACCTCTTGGGGCACAAGCACCGCCGTCGGCTCGTCGAGGATCAAGATCTTGGCGCCGCGATACAGCACCTTGATGATCTCGACCCGCTGCCGTTCGCCGACCTCGAGGGTCTCGATCAGCTCGTCGGGGTTCACCTCGAGTCCGTAGGCCTCGCTCACCTCGCGGAGATGACCCTTGGCCTCGGCGAAGTCGATGCGGCCTCCCTTGAGAGTGGGCTCGCTGCCGAGGATCACGCTCTCCAACACGGTGAGCTGTTCGGCGAGCATGAAGTGCTGGTGCACCATGCCGATGCCGAGGTTGATCGCCTCGGTCGGCTTGGTGAACCGCACCTGCTTGCCGAACACCGTCATCGTTCCCTCGTCGGCCGGCTGCATGCCGTACAGGATCTTCATCAGGGTGGACTTGCCGGCCCCGTTCTCGCCGCAGATCGCGTGGATCTCGCCCTCCTCGACGGCGAGGTCGACGCGGTCGTTGGCCACCACCCCAGGGAAGCGTTTGGTGATGCCCACCAACTCGATTGCTCGCGCCACGTGCCCTCCAAAAACACCAAACGGGACCGGACATTAGCCCGGTCCCGTTCGGTTGCGTAACTTCAGGCTGTTGTGGTGATCAGGCCTGGGCCGGATCGGTGGGCACCACGATCTCGCCGCTGATGATCTTGGCCTTGAAGGCATCGAGGTCGGCGACGATGTCGTCGACGAAGCCACCCGATGTCGCGTAGCCGACGCCGTCGACCGAGAGGTTGTAGGCGGTTGGGCCGCCGACGACCTTGCCCTCGATGTGGGCCTTGATGATCTCGTACACGGCGACGTCGACACGCTTGAGCATCGATGTGAGGATGAACTCCTTCACCGCCGCGTCAGACGTGTTGTACTGGTCGCTGTCGACGCCGATCGCCCACACCTTCGTGCCGGACTCGTCGCTCGTTGCCTTGGCGGCCTCGAACAGCCCGGCGCCGGAGCCACCGGCCGCGTGGTAGACGATGTCGGCTCCTCCGGCATACATCGCCGAGGCGATGTCGCGGGCCCGGTCGGGGGCGTTGAAGCCGTCGAAGTCTGGCGCTTCGGTGATGTACTCGGACACGATCTTGATGTCGGGGTTCACTGCCTTGGCGCCAGCGATGTAGCCGGCCTCGAACCGCTCGATCAGACCGCCGACGCCCTTGACGCCGCCGATGAACCCGATCTGGCCGCTGGTGCTCTTCAAGGCGGCGGCAGCGCCGACCAGGAACGAGCCCTGCTCCTCGGAGAACACCAGGCCGGCGATGTTGTCACCGTAGGGCACCGCGCCGTTGGCGAAGTCGAGCATGGCCGAGTCGATCACGCCGAACGTCTTGTCGGGATTGGCAATTCCGACGGCTGCGGCATCGGCTTCGAACAGGAAGCCGACGGCGATCACGATGTCGCTCGACTCGGCGGCGAGGTCGAGCAGTTCCTTGCGGTTCGAGCCGTCGTCGTTGGGCGATGCCTCGGTGAAGGTGATTCCGAGCTCGGCGGCGGCGCGCTCGATGCCTGCGGCGGCGGCGTCGTTGAACGACTGGTCGCCACGACCGCCGATGTCGAACACCAGGCCCACCTTGGGACCGTCGGCGACCGGCGCGGCCGTCGTTGCCGGCACTTCTGCCGCGGTCGTCGGTGTGGTGGCCGCGGGTGTGGTTTCGTCGTCACCGCATGCTGCGGCGAAGAGGCCGAGCACGGCGATGGTGGCTATCGCCCTAGCGCGCGTTGCTGTGCGCATGTTTCTCCCCCTTGGAGTGGTCAAACTTTCTGGATGTGAGTATCCGCTCCGCATCCTAGCCAAACACCGCTCCAGCGGCGCGTCGACCATAAACTGAACCTGCTCATGTCCAGTTCCGCGCACCGTGGTTCTCCCTCGGCTCCCTCCTACCATCGGCGGGTGAGTCAACGCCGCTACATGGTGCGCCGCCTCGGTGCCATGGGGGTTCTGGCGGTCGTCGTCGCCGGGTCGCTGCGGCTCGGCGGTGTGATCTTCGGTGCCGACGACACCGCCGCCGATGCCGGCGGCACCGTGGCCCCGGCGGTCACCAGCGCGATCACCAGTGCGCCGACGGTCGTCGAACAACTCGCCCCGGCGACCACGGCGGCCCCGGTCGACACCACACCACAGGTGCCGACGGCTGCCGATCCGGCCGTCGTGCTGATCGCCGGCGACTCCGAGGCGGGCACGTTCGGCCCGTATCTTGAGACGCTCTTGAGAGAGACCGGCGTGGTGCGCACCGAGCTCGACTACAAGGTCTCGTCCGGGCTGGCCCGACCCGACTACTTCGACTGGCCGGCCCACCTGCAGTCCACGATCCCGTCCATCGCGCCCGACATCGTGGTGCTCACGTTCGGGGGCAACGACGCCCAGGGCCTGTCGGACCTGGCAGGGAACTTCAGCATCGGCCAACCCACCGGCGACGGCGACGAGGAGTGGCGCGCCGAGTACGGCAAGCGGGTCGGAGCGGTGATGGAATTCTTGTCGGCCGACGGTCGCACGCTCGTGTGGGTCGGCATCCCCAACGATGACAACCCCGAGGTCACGGCACGGATGAAAGTGCAAGACGAGGTGGTGCGCGAGCAGGTGGCCGCCCATCCCGATGTGATCTTCATCGACACGTGGAAGCGCTTCTCGGGCATCGAGGGAAACTGGGCCGAGTACGTGATCGACCCTCGCGATGCGCAGGGCAAGGACGTCCGGGCCGACGACGGGTTCCACCTCAACGAAGCCGGCGCCGAGATCCTCGCCCTCGACATCGCCGAAGTGGTTCGTGCCGAGTTGGTGGCACGCGGCGCAACGCTCTGACCGCAGGGGCGAACGACCGATCCTTCGAATCCGTCCGTAGCGCGACGCTCGTGGGCCGTACGGCCCAATACGCTGCGCAACCTTGCACCACGCGGCGCGGTCGGCTTGAGTGGGAGCCGTGGCAGTGCGAGGAGCGGAGACGTCATGCAGACGGTGACGATCAACCTGAAGCGGGCACTGGTGTCGTTCGCCCTCGCACTGCCCACAGGCCTCGTGGTCTGTGGGGTGGCGCCGACTGCCGGGGCCGCGGCCGCAGAGCAATGCTCGGAGGAGACCTTGATGTGGTCGGGCGTGGCGCAGTTCGGTGCCGGCGTCACGGTGGTCGACACCGGCCTGAACGTGACAGCCGCAGCGGGCGTCCGGCTGGAGGTGGTCGGCGCTTCGGCCGACGGTGTCGATGCCTGGGGCAACGCAGTTGCCCTGCCGGTGACGGTCGGGGGCCGGCCCGCGGTGGCCGGAGCAACGGTGGCCGCCGGCCCGGTCGAAGTCCATTCGGCGGACGAGGCGGTTCGTGTCGTCAACGGCGCCTCAGTGGTGCTGCGCCGCTGCGTGCTCGTCGAAGCGCTGGCGGCGCGGCCGGAAGCCACGTCGGGCCCCGATGACGATGTGGCCTCCGAACGGTTGCCGGTCACCGGCACCGACGCCGAGTGGCTCGCCGCCATCACGGTTGCCGCGGTAGCCGCGATCGCGACAGGTGCGCTGATCGCGTTCGGCGCACGTCGACCTGCCCGGGGGTGACCGCGATGGTCAGATATCGGCGTCGTCGGCCGGGAGGAATTCAAGGTGCAGGTCGCCCAGCTTGACGAGCGTGGACGCGATCCATCCGCCGAGCGCACCGAAGTGCTCGTCGAGCAGCGTGCTCGCTCCGTCGGCAAGGGTCTGCTCGGCCAGCTCGTACAACCCCTCGTAGGTGACCTCGATCGCGTACTCGGCCTGCGAATCGGTGCCCTCGTCGGCGAAGGCGATCTCGATCGTGGTGCCGGCGCGCTCCAGACGGCCGTCGCCGATCAGCGGGCTGGTCTCGACGGCGATGTCGCCGAGGATCGACGGGTCGGGCTGCTCGCTCAACCGCTGCACGCGGAGCACGATCTCCATCTCGATCGCGGGGAGCTGGTCGAGCACCTCCTCGACGTACCACCGTCGGTACGACGTCTGGCTCCACGACGGCCAGTCGAAGTTCACGTGGGCCACCACCCGCGGCGGCTGCCCCTCGCCCGGCAGGCCGTAACTGGTCTCCCAGCTGAGGTCGCCGAGGAGGACGTCGACCTGGAAGTGCTCGTCGAAGGCCTGACGTTCGAGGAACGCCGCCTCGAAGGCGTCGCGGAGCGCGGCGATGGCATCGGTGAAGACGTGGTCGAGCATGTGCCGGCGACGCTACTCGTACCTGTCGTGGGCGGGATGACAGAATCGCGCCATGTCGCTCGTCATCGTCGAAACCACACGTGTCGCCGCCAAGGGTGCCGCAGAAGGTTCGCAGCAGTCGGTTGCCACCCTCACGCTGAACAACCCGGATGAGCGCAACACGCTCACCGCGCCGATGGTGGCCGAGATCGTCGCCGCGATGGACGCCATCGAAGCCGACCAGACGATCGGTGCGATCGTCGTCACGGGTGCGGCGCCGGCGTTCTGTGCGGGCGCCAACCTCGGCAACCTCGCCGAGTCGTCGGAGCAGAGCCTCGGGTCGATCTACGAAGGTTTCCTGAGGATCGCCAGGAGCCCGCTGCCCACGATCGCGGCGGTGAACGGCGCCGCGGTCGGTGCAGGCATGAACCTGGCCCTCGGCTGCGATCTGCGTCTGGCGGCGCGGCGCGCCCGGTTCGACACGCGGTTCCTGCAGATCGGCATCCATCCCGGTGGCGGCCACACGTGGATGTTGCGGCGCATCGTCGGTCCCCAGGCGACGTTCGCCGGCGTCGTGTTCGGTGAGGTGATGGACGGTGCAGAGGCCGAGCGTGTCGGGCTGGTGCACCGCTGCGTCGACGACGACCAACTGCTCCCTGTCGCCCTGCTGATGGCCGGCCGAGCGGCTGGCGTGCCACGTGAGCTCGTGATCGAGGTGAAGAAGACGATCCAGGCAATGGCCGACGTCGACACCCATCCCGCGGCAGTGAAGCGCGAACTCGATCCGCAGGTCTGGAGCACGCGTCAGCCCTGGTTCGCCGAACGGATCGCCGCGCTCCAGGCGTCGATCACGTCGCGTCCGAAGCCCTAGAACAGCCCTGACCTGGTGAATCGGGCGCGGGCCGGCGAAAGCGCACACAAAAGTTACATCAGTGCTCTTTCGCCACTGCACCGCCGGGTTTACGGTTTGCCCACGGGAAAGCTCTTCCGCCCGTACGTTCCGAGACACAACGGAGGTACTGATGAGCCAACGGCATCGCAGCACCGAAGCGGCCCCACCGCCGCCGAAGATGGATCTGCGGGCACACGCCCACAACGAGCGGCATCGCATCAACAGCGAACTGCAGGCCGTTGCCGCCCAGGTGAGCGCCGGGTACGAACCCGAGGACGTTCACGAGCCGGGCCGGGCTTGGGTACCGCTCCACCACCACGATGCCGAGAAGGCCAAGGCCCATTCGGGCAAGACCAGCACGAAGCACTGGAAGATGAAGATGTGGAAGCGTCGCACCTCGGTGCGTCAGGCCAAGGCACAAGCGATCCGGCTGGCCGGGGAGTGACGGTCCGCGGTCTTTGCTGACCGCTCAAAGGGTCCAGGCGTCGCGCAACTCGGTGCGACGGTCGCGCCACTCCTCCGCGGTGATCGCGAAGCGCATGTGGTCTTCCCAAGTGCCGTTGATCTCGAGGTAGCGAAGCGCGATCCCTTCCTCGCGCAACGCGAGCTTCTCCACCACGCGCCGGCTGTTCGCGTTGCGCGGCACGATGCAGATCTCGAGGCGGTGCAGGTGCAGCTCCTCGAACGCGAACCCGATGAGCAAGACGAGGCCCTCGGCGATGTAGCCGTGCCCGGCGCGATCACGATCGATCCAGTACCCGACGGTGCCGCATTGCAGAGCCCCGCGGACGATGTTGTTGAGGTTGACCTCCCCGGCGAAGGCGTTGTCGACGAAGAGGCCGAATCCGTACGCAGTGCCGCCCTGCCGCTCGCGGTCGCGGCTGGCACACCGGGAGCTGAACGCGTCACGAGACCTGGTGGGATCGGCGAGGCGACTGGACCGGGCCGGCTCCCACGGCACGAGCCACTGCTCGTTGCGCACGCGCACGTCGGTCCACTGCGGGAAGTCGCCCGGAGTGAGCGGTCGCATCATCACGCGCCGTCCGTACAGCCGCAGACCGCTGACCGATGGCATCGACGGATGCCCGAACGGGACGGACGGGCTCATACCGACCGGCTCATCCGAAGGCATCCGCGGCGCGGATCGTGATTTCGGGGAGGTGGAGCCGACGCATGATGGCGACGAGTATGCAACACCCGGCGACGACCGGCACGACCTGAGATGCGTCGAGTCCCGGGTTGCGGCGCCGGTCGATCTCGGGTTCGGTGGCAAGCGTGCGGAATACGTCCTCGGCCGCGTCTCGGGTGAGCAAGAACGGCAACACCGGTGGAGCCCCGATCTCCACCGCGGCGATGGCCTCCATCTGCGGTCCCACGACCGACGCAGCGCTGCCGACCACGCCGGGGAGCTCTCGCACTACATCGTCGAGATGATCGGTGACCATGCCGATCGCGTTGGCGAGCTCCTCGGCCCGGGGTGGGTCGGATCGAAGGGTGGCGGAGAGGAGGTCGTCGACGCCGATCAGCATGATGTGTTCGGCATCGCCGCCGACGACGGTGGTGGCCGCGGCAGCCACGGTGATCAGGGTGTGGCTCACAGGCGTGATGGCGTTTGCCGGTCGGTGGCGCGCAGCCGCTGTTCGACCCAGGCGCCGACCGGATCGCTTCCGCCTGCCAAGAACCATGCGTAGTGGGCGTGCAGGCACTTGATGCCCTGCCGGGTGCCGGCGACGCCCCCGGATGGTCGCGGACCTGTGTGTGCCGACGGAATGGCCTCGTCACGTTCGGCTGCGTAGCGCCGGTGCGCCGCGGCGACGAGCGCCGGATCGATCTCGGACTCGGCTTGCTTCACGCCACCGCCAGACTCGAGCCGGCTCACCGCGAGCACCTCGGCGGGACCGATCAGCCAGTACCGGGTCGGCATCGGCGAGCCGTCGTCGAGGATCGGGTCGTTCTTCAGCACCACTGGGTCACCATCGCGACCACGCACCACCACCTCGAAGTTGCCTCGCGGCACGCGACCGAGCAGCTCGGCGATCCGCGATCGGTCGTCGGTGGTCGGTCGCTCCTCTCCGCTGGCGGGGGAGGTGATGGCGTCGCCTGTCCCGTTCAGCGCTTGCCCATCCGTCGCAGCACGAACAGCAGGATCGCCAGGCCGACGATGACCGGCAGCGCCCTCTTCAACACCGCCGTTCCGGCGACTCCCGACAGCTCGATCGGCTCGTTCGCCGGCCCCTCGATCTTGCGCACCGTCGGGGCGGCCGGCGCACCGCTAGCTGTGTCGGTTGGCGGCGGCGTCTCCGCAACGGGTGTAGCGGCGGCAGGCTCGGCTGCGGTCGCCGGGGCTTCGAGCATCGTGTTCAGGTTCGTGGCGAACTGGGACATCAGCTTCTTGCTCACGTCGCCCATGATGCCCCGCCCGAACTGGGCGACCTTGCCCGTAACCCGTAGGTCGGTCTCGACGACGCACTTGGTCGCGGACGCGCTGATCGACTGCAGCGAGGCGGTGATCATCGCATCGGCGTTGCCCTTGCCGGTCGTGTCGCGGCCCTCACCGTGCAACACGGCGCGATGGCTCTCGTCGTCTCGTTCGACGAAGCTGGCCTGACCTTTGAACGCCGTCGCGATCGCGCCGAGCTTCACCTTGACGACGCCGCGGTACACGTCGTCTTCGATCTCCAACAGCTGCGCGCCCGGCATGCACGGCGCGATCCGCTCGAGATCGGTGAGGACGACCCAGGTCTCGCCGATCGGGCGATTGACCACGAACTCGTTCACGAGCTTCTCCATTGCTGCGCATCCTCCAGGGTGTCGATGTCGAACGCCGACCCCTCGCAATCGATCTCGTGGACGAGCGCGGGATGGTCACGTAGGAGCGTCCGGGCGCCGCCGTCTCCCGTGCTCGCGAGCATCGGCCAGAGCGACCGGTGCAGGCGAACGGGATGGGGGCCCCGGCGGCCATCATACGCGGCGACCACGATGAGATGCTCGGGTGGTGCCGCGGCGACGGCTCGCCACGCCGTTGGGACGATGCCGGGCTGATCGCCGAGGCCGATCAGCACGAAGTCGGCGTGGCGCTGCTCGGCTGCCGAGACGGCGACCTGGATCGACGACGCCTGGCCACTCGCCCAGTTCGGGTTGTGCCGGACCTCGACGACTTCGGGCAAGGTCAGCTCGACCGCGCCGGTGACGACGATGACCGGGCCCTCGATCACCCGGTCGCCGGTCTGGTCGCCGGTCTGGTCGATCGTGGCGGCGATCAGGTTGGCCACCGACTGCTCGATGACCGAACGGCCGGCCAGGCTGCGGGCGAGGAGCTTGTGGGTGGCCCCGGCGTAGCGGGTGCCACCTCCGGCAGCTAGCAGGGCGGCCACGATCGTCACGGGCGCAGGTTAGGCGTCGGCGTGGCGAGCCCGGAGGCGATGCCCGATGCGGCACCAATATTACGAAATGATGACGACCCGCTTGGACATTGCGAAATGATGACGGTAGGGTTACCGGCTTGAAACGTTCGACATCCATTCGTCATGCTGTGCTGGCCGCCGCAATTGCCGCCGCCGGCATCTCCACCGCCCTTCCCACGTCGGCACACGCCTTTGCCGTCGAGCAGGGACGCCGCATCGACGATCCCGTGGCCCAGCAGGCCAACCAGGCGCTGGCCCTGCTGAACGAGGCCACCGAAACGGGCGACGCCAAGGTGCAAGCCGCCTACGAGAAGGCCCGCGCCGAGATCGCGGTGGCGATCGCCGCCCGCATCGGGTCCGATGTCTTGCCACTGAGCGCTGCCTGGGCGAACGCCGACGTGGTCCACCAACGGGCGCTGATGGCAGCGCTCGGCCAGCTCGGAGTGCCATACCGTCGCAACACCAGCAAGCCGGGAGTCAGCTTCGACTGCTCCGGCCTCACCACCTACGCGTGGGCCCAGGCCGGGTACTCGCTGCAGCGCTCGAGCGCCGCGCAGATCCGCACTGCCGCGGCGATCACGATCGAGACCGCGCAAGCCGGCGACCTGGTGTACTACCCGGGTCACATCTCGATGTGGCTCGGAGTCGACCGGGCGATGGTGCACTCGCCGCAAACCGGTCGCACCGTCGAGGTCGACGTGTTCTCGGCCAAGAAGCGGCTCCGCTTCGCCGATCCCACAATCTGACCGCGAGCGCCGACCGCGATTTCGGTCGCTCAGGTGTGGATCGGGCCATCGGCGTCGCGCAGTGACGGCACCGAGCGGCCGGTACGTCTGGCGATGATCTCGGCACAGATCGAGATCGCCGTCTCCTCTGGCGTCCGTGCGCCGAGGGAGAGCCCGATCGGCGACATCAGCCGTTGCAGTTCGCCAGGCGCCACGCCGGCGTCAAGCAACCGCTCGGTGCGCCTGGCGTGCGTGGTGCGGCTGCCCATCACCCCGATGTAACCCACATCGGTGGACAGTGCGCCTCGTACCGCGGGCACGTCGAACTTCGGGTCGTGGGTGAGGATGCACACCGCGTCGCGCTGGCCGAGCAGGTGACCGCGTTCGGCGAAAACCGGACCCGGCCATGACACCACGACCTCGTCGGCGGCCGGGAATCGACGCCTGGTGGCGAAGATCTCGCGGGCATCGCAGACCGTCACCCTGTAGCCGAGCACCTTGGCGACACGCGACAGTGCCGCGGTGAAGTCGACGGCCCCGAAGATGAGCATCTGCGGTGGCGGTGCCCAGCTCTCGACGAAGACCGAAACGGTCGGGGCGTTGACGAGATCTTCGGGGGTGGTTTCGCCGTCGGGCCCGTAGTGCCGCACACCCGAGCGCCCGGCCTCCAGCTCGGCCAGCGCATCACGGGCGACGATGCGGTCGAGCTCGGCGTTGCCGAGGGAACCCAGCGACTCGGAGCCGGGCACGACGAGCAGCTTGGCGCCGATGGCAGGGCCATCGATCATGGTGACGAGGGCGGTCGGGAGCTCGGCGCGGAGCCGCTCGCGGAAGGTGTCGTAGAGCCGCATCGTTCGCTACCAGTCGAGGGCTTCGACGAACAACCGAATCGTGCCGCCGCAGGTGAGTCCGACGGCAAAAGCTTCGTCGTCGCTGTAGCCGAACGTGATCACCCCGGCCGCCCGCTCGCCATGAAGGACGGCGAGCGCCTCGGTGACGACAGCACCCTCGACGCATCCGCCACTCACGCTGCCGGCCACCTCGCCGAGCTCGTTGACGGCCATCGCCGCGCCGGGCTGTCTCGGTCCGGAGCCCTCGATGTCGATCACCCGGGCAATCGCGACCCGCTTGCCCGCTACGGTCCAGCGATCGATGTCATCCAGCAGCTCGCGCACGAGGTTCGCTCCTCTCCCAGCGATGCGACTCCCCGCCGTGGGTCGAGCGGATGCCGCGCCCGCCGGTGGCCGAGATCGTCGCAGCCAGCTCCTCCATCGCCGCGACCGAGTGCCCTTCGACGAAGGCATCGATGTGGGGCAGCGCGGCGGCCATGCCGCGCGCCAATGGCGCATACCCGGGGGTGACCTTGAGCGGGTTCACCCAGATGGTGCGGAACGCAACTCGGGAGAGCCGTTGCATCTGTTCGGCCAGCACGTCGGGATCGCCGCGGTCCCACCCGTCGGAGAGGATCACCACGATCGCGCCGCGGGCCATACCGCGCACCCCCCAATCGTCGTTGAACCGGTGCAGGCAGTCGCCGAGTCGGGTGCCGCCGCTCCAGTCGAGCACCCGTGCGGTGGCGAGCTGGAAGGCGCGGTCGGGGTCGCGGCTGCTGAGCTCGCGCGTTACCCGGGTGAGTCGAGTGCCGAGCGCGAACGCCTCCACGCGCTGACGCCCGGCCACAGCGGCGTGCACGAAACGCAGCATCCCTCTGGCATACGGCTCCATCGAACCGCTCACGTCGAGGAGCAGCACGAGCCGCCGCAATCGTTCCCCCGGCTCCTGCCAACACCGCACGATCGGTTCGCCCTCGGCTCTCAGCGAGGCCCGTACGGTGGCGCGGATGTCGGGAGCCGAACCGTGCCGTGACGGCCGCATGCGGTAGGAGCGACGCGGCGGACCGGCAAATCGGAGGCTGCCCATCAACTCGTGCGCCTCGTGGAGCTCGTCGTCGCTGTAGGCCGCGAAGTCCTTGTGCCGTAGGACCTCTGTTGCCGAGAAGCGCAGCTGGAGTGTGGGATCGTCGTCGGGGGCGGATGAGTCGGGATCGTCGTCGTCCTCGTCGCCCTCGTCGACGGCGATCGTGATTCGCATCGGTTCCTCTTCGTTCGGCCCATCCCGGGGGCCGCCGTGCTGCTCCCAGAACACAGCGAAGGCGCGGTCGAACAGGCCCAGATCTTCCGGCCGGTGCACGAGCGTGCTGCGCGCCGCCCAGTAGACGCCGTCGCGGCGGTCGAACCCGACGAGTCCGAGCGCCTCGGCAAACTGGATGACGCTGCCGATCGGCACCGCTAGCCCGAGCCCACGGAGCACCTGACCGAATGCGACGGCCATGTCCTCCCCCCGCGACACGATCGGGACCGGACCGTGTGCCGCCCGACCGTTCGACGCTGGGGTTGCGGTCACTCGTGGAACGCTCCGCGCTCGAACGCCTGCTTGACGATGTCGGCCAGACCACCGTGTTGACGAACCTTCTCGTGATCTTCGCGGTACTTGAGCACGGTGCCGAGCGTGGACGCGACCGTCGACTCGTCGAGCTCGCTCACACCGAGCGATGCCAAGGCGCTCGCCCAGTCGATGGTTTCGGCGACGCCGGGCGGCTTGTACAGGTTCTTGGTTCGCATCGCCTCCACCGCACCGGCCACCTGGCGCGCCAGCGGCTCGAGCACGTGCGGGACGCGCAGCCGAACGATCGCGACCTCGCGGTCGAAGTCGGGATGCTCGACCCAATGGTAGAGGCAGCGGCGCTTGAGCGCGTCGTGGACGTCGCGGGTGCGGTTCGACGTGAGGATCACGACAGGTGGGCGAGTGGTGGAATACGTGCCGAGCTCGGGCACCGTGATCTGATAGTCGGAGAGCACCTCGAGGAGGTAAGCCTCGAACTCGTCGTCGGCGCGATCGATCTCATCGATGAGCAGAACCGGTGAGATGAGGCTGCCGTGGTCGACCGCTTGCAGGAGCGCTCGCTTCAGCAAGAAGCGCTCGTTGTAGAGCTGATCCTCGAGCGCATTCGTTCCGAGGCCCCGCGCCTCGCCTGTGGCCTCGGCCGCCCGGAGGTGGAGGAGCTGGCGCGAGTAGTCCCAGTCGTAGACGGCTTGGGCGGCATCGATGCCCTCGTAGCACTGCAGTCGGATGAGTTGGCCACCGGTCCACCTGCTCAGCACCTTGGCGACCTCGGTCTTGCCGACCCCGGCTTCGCCCTCGAGCAGCAGCGGGCGACGCAACGACAGCGCGAGGAAGACCGCGGTGGCGAGGCCCTCGTCTGGGAGGTAGCCGTGCGAGCTGAGCGCTCGCGCGACCTCGGCTGGAGAGGTGCTCGACGTGACCATCACACACCAGGTTAGAGGGACTGCCATGCTGGTGCCCCGTGGAGATCGAGCGAACCGTCCGAGTGCACGCCCCGAAGGCGGGCATCGTCAGTGTCGTCGTCGAGTCGCGAACGGCCGAGGCGCCCGTTGCGGTAGCGATGACACGGTCCGGCGACGAGTGGCACGGCACGCTGCGCGCCGCGCCCGGCGATCGGTACTGGCTGATCGCCGATGGCTCGAAGCCGTTGCTCGATCCGTCTGCATCCGACGTGGAGCTCACCGACCGGGGGCCGGTGAGCGTGGTCCGGGCGACGCCGTGGCCGAACGAACCGCCGCTCGGCCGACATCACCGATGCCCTGTCGTGTACGAACTGCACGTGCGCGGCTTCGCCAGAACCTTTGCCGGAGCGATCGAGCGCCTGCCGTACCTGGCCGACCTCGGCGTGAACGTGGTGGAAGTGATGCCGATCCACCCGTTCGACACGAGTACGAACTACTGGGGCTACATGCCGATCGTGTGGGGGGCGGTGCACCGCCAGTTCGCCGAGGGGGGCGACGCCCCGGCCGAGTTCGCAGCAATGGTTAGCGCTGCGCACGCCAACGACATCGAGGTTTGGGTCGATGTTGTGTTCAACCACACCGGGGAGGGCGACCGCTCGATGCCCACGTGGTGCCTGCGCGGCCTCGACGACGCCGGGGCGTACAGGCACCGACCGGAAGGTTCCTACTTCGACGACAGCGGCTGTGGCAACGACACCGATCCGTCGAGCCCGTTCATCCGTCGACTCGTCATGGAGGCACTTGATCGGTACGCCGACCTCGGCGTCGACGGGTTCCGGTTCGATCTCGCTTCGCTGCTGACCCGCGATGGCGGCCAGCTCGTGCGAGAGATCGGCGATTGGGCCGAGCGGCGCGCCGTGGTGCTCGTCGCCGAGCCATGGGACCTCGGCGCCTATCAGGTCGGCGCGGCTTTTCCCGACGACCGGTGGCTGCAGTGGAACGACCGGTTCCGAGATGACATGCGCGGCTTCCTGCGATCCGAACCCGGGCTGGTCCCGGCGGTGATGCAGGCCGTGAGCGGGAGTCCCGGGCTGTTCGGCGCGACGTCGCGCAGCGTCAACTTCCTCGATGCGCACGACGGTCTCACGATGCACGATCTCACCACGGTCACCGACGATCGCCATCGTTCGTGGGACTGCGGGGTCGAGCTACGCCCGCAACAGCTCGCCAACGCGTTCTGCCTGCTGCTGCTGTCGGCCGGGACGGCGATGTTCGTGATGGGCGACGAGTTCGCCCGCACCCAGGGCGGTCACGACAACCCGTACGACATCGATGGCCCGGTCACGTGGGTGGACTGGACCCGACTCGAACAGTGGCGCGGCCTTGGCGACATCGTGCGACGGCTCATCTCGCTGCGGGCGCGGGCCGACTTCTCGATGGTGCGGTGCCATGGTGTGGACGGTCCACCCGACACCACCGCCGACTCACGCTCGCTCGCATGGTCGGCCGGCGACGTGTACGTGATGGCGAACATGTGGTTCGACGACCTCGCCTTTCACGTGCACGAGCCGGGCCCGTGGGTGGAGGTCTTGTCCACCGCTCCGCGGTCGTCCAGCTTGGCCCTCGGTATGGTGACCGTCGCACCCCGGTCGGTCGTGGTGCTCGGGAGAGACCGGCGCGCATGATCATCGACATCCAGCTCAACCCGGCCGTCGAGCCTTGGGAGGCGATTCGCGACGGCGTGCTCGTCGCCGAGGCTGCCGGCTTCGGCACGGCCTGGGCGTTCGACCACTTCGACGGGGCGATGCTTCGCGGTACCACGACGCTCGAGTGCTTCACGCTCCTCGGCGCGATGGCCGCGGTCACCTCGCGGATCGGGCTCGGGTCGCTGGTTGCCAACGTCGCCAACCGCCACCCCGGCGTGATGGCGATGAGCGCCGCGTCGGTGCAGGCGATCAGCGGTGGACGCCTCGTGCTCGGACTCGGCGCCGGCGCGGCCCCGAACACTCGCTGGTCGGGCGAACATCGCCTGCTCGGGCTACCACTCGAAGGGCGGCTCGCCGATCGCCACGCTCGATTCGGCGCAGCGTTGGACGAGCTCGATCGGTGGTGGAGCGACGACCGTGCCGCGGAGATGGCCAACTATCCTCGCCCGGATCCCAGGCCGTCGGTGATCGTGGGGATCAACAGCGAGCCCCTCGCCGAGCTGGCTGCGCGCCGAACGGATGGCGTCAACGTGCGCGGCGACCACGAGCGGTTGGAGCCGTTCCTCGCCGCGGCGCGCCGTGCCAGGCAGGGATCGGACCGTGCCGATCAGGAGATGGTCGTGTCGGTGTGGGCCGAGTGGGACGACGCCTTGGCCGATCCCGAGCATGCCACAAGGCTGCGATGGGAGCATTTGGGTGTGACCCATCTCGTGATGGTGTGCCGGGCTCCCCACGACCCGGCCGCAATCGCCCGGTTCCTGCGCTGAGCGCACGGCCTCAGAGGTAGCGCAGCTCGCGGGCGGCGCGGTGGAGCTCGTCGCGGAACCTGGGATCGGCTACCGCGATCAATGCGCCGGCGCGCTCACGGATCGTGCGACCGCGAAGCTCGGCGACACCGTGCTCGGTGACCACCTTGTCGACGGTGTTCTTCACGGTGGTCACCACATCGCCGGGCGCGAGCTGTGGAACGATCCGGCTGAGCGTGCCATCACGCGCCGTCGACTGCAGGACGATGAAGCTCTGGCCACCCTCGCTGTACGCGGCACCTCTGGCGAAGTCGGCCTGGCCGCCCGACGACGAGTAGTACCGGCCACCGATCGTCTCGCTGGCGCACTGGCCGAGGAAGTCGACCGCGAGGCTGGCGTTGATCGACACGAAGTTGCGGTCGCGGGAGATGATCCGCGGATCGTTCACGTACCGAGCGGGCCACAGCTCGATGGTGGGGTTGTCGTGGACGAAGTCGTAGAGACGTTGCGTGCCGAGCGCGAACGTGCCGATGACCTTCAGGCGGTTGTTGGTCTTGGCCGTGCCGTTCACCACGCCGGTCTCGATTAGGTCGATGAGGCCGTCGGAGATGAGCTCGGTGTGCACACCGAGGTTGTGGTGGCCGGTGAGGTTGCCGAGCATCGCGTTGGGAATCGCCCCGATGCCGGCCTGGATCGTCGCGCCATCGGGGATTCGCTCGGCCACCAGTCGACCGATCTGCCGATCGACGTCGCTAGGACTCGCTGGGTCGGATGTGATCAGCGGATAGTCGGCTTCGACCCAACCGAGCACCTGCGACACATGGATCTGGTTGCGGCCGGACGTGCGCGGCATCTGCCGGTTCACCTCGAGGAAGAAGGGCGCACGCCCGATGAAGCTGGTGGTGTAGTCGGCGCTCACACCGAGGGAGAAGTTGCCGTGCCGGTCGGGGGGCGCGGCGGCGGCGAGCACGAGCGGCCGGGTGGCGCGGTGGGCGATCAGGTCGTAGACCTCGGAGAAGTGGTTCGGAACCAGGTCGACGGTGCCAGCGTGGAAGTGCGGGCGGGTGATGTGCGACAGGAAGTAGCTGATGTGATGGAGGCGATCGCCGAACGCTCCGCGCATCATCGGCCGATCGCGCAACGCGTGCATCTGGTGCACGGTCACTCCGTCGAGAGCGTCGGCACACCTCTCGATCGCATCGAGCAGGGTCACCGGTTCGCCGTTGGCGATCGGGACGATGATCTCGGTGCCGGGTCGGATGTGGTGGATGACCGCGTCGGCTGCCGAAACCCGCGTCGCCTTGAGCTGGGCATCGATCGTCATGAGTCGAAACCGAGGCCGAAACGATCGAGGCCGCGCAACCACACGTTGCGCTTGCCGGTCTTGTCCTCGCGCTCGAGCGAGTAGCGGGTGGCCTGGATGCCGATGAACCGGAACGGCTCCGGCGGGAACGGCAGCGGCTTCTCCTGGACGAACTTCGTCTGCGTGGCGAGCGAGCGTTTGCCGTCGAGCAGATCGAGCATCACCTCGCCACCGAAGCGTGTGGATGCCACTCCCAGGCCGGTGTAGCCGAGCGCGTAGGCGACGCGACCTTGCCAGGCCTGCCCCCAGAACACGCAGAACCGGCTGCACGTATCGATCGCCCCACCCCACATGTGGGTGAACTTGAGTCCTTCCAGCTGCGGGAACGTGTCGAAGAAGTGCTTGCTCAACTTGGCCCACGTCTCGGGTCGGCTCTCCAGCTCGGTGTTCACCTTGCCGCGCCAGAAGTAGATCGCGTCGTAGCCGCCCCACAGGATCCGGTTGTCCTCGGTGAGGCGGTAGTAGTGGAACTGGTTGGCGATGTCGGACAGGCCCTGGCGGTTGGTCCAGCCGAGCTCGGCCAGTTGCGCTGTGGACAGCGGCTCGGTGACCATGCAGTAGTCGTACACCGGGGCGATGTAGTGACCGATGCGGTTGAGCAGCGGCTTGGACGCGTTCGTCGCCAGTGCAACCTTGCCCGCTCGTATCCGGCCGAGGGGCGTGTTGACCAGCACCCCGACACCATCTTTCTCGATCGAGGTGGCCTTGGTGTCTTCATAGATCCGAACACCGAGCGACATCGCGGCTGCCTTCAGGCCCCAAACGAGTCGCGCCGGGTCGACGATCGCGGCGCGGTCCTTGCGCCACAGGCCGCCGAGGTAGGTGGGCGAGTTCACCTGGCTGCGCATCGCCGCGCCGTCGAGGTACTCGACCTTCTGGCCGAGGTTGCGCAACTGCTGGTAGTCGTCGCGCAACTCGTCGATGTAGGAGGGCGAGTGAAACGTGGTGGCCACGTCGATCACACCGGTGCGCTCGTAGTCGCAATCGATGTTGTAGCGCTTGATCGCTGCTTCGATGTGGTTGAGGTTGTCGAGCCCCAGCTCTTCGAGGAGGGCGATCTCGTCGGGAAAGCGTTCCTGGCCGTTGGCGACGCCGTGGGTGAGGCTCGACTCCATGAAGCCGCCGTTGCGACCGCTTGCCGCCGAGCCGATCTCGTGGGCGTCGATCAGCACGACGTCGCGAGACGGATCTCGTTCCTTGGCGATCAGCGCCGTCCACAGCCCTGTGTAGCCGCCGCCCACCACGCAAAGGTCGCACGTCTCGGTGCGCACGAGTGTGGGGTTGCTGTCGGGCTCATCGGTGTCCTCGTACCAGTACGGATACGGGTCGGCGTCGGCGATGGCGTCGAGGTGGAACTCCTCGATGCCGCTGTCGTCCTCTTCGATTGCCATGGTTCTCACCGGTTACCAGTTTCGGCCCATCGGCGGGCTCGTCCGTCGAGGCTAGCGGCGCTCCCACCTTCGGGTTCCCACCTTCCCGCTCCAACTTTGTCGGTCCCAACAGGTCCAGCCTGTCGAGACCGACAAGAATCGGCGCTTAGAGGAAGGGCAGGCGCTCGTAGGCCATGCCCAGCACGGCATCGGTGGTGGTCGATGCGGCTTGCCCGCTCAGCCAGTCGAGCGCGGTTGCGTAGAGCGACCGAGGGTCGATCAGCGGGCGCAGATCGCCGTCGATCTGATCGGTCGGGTCGATGCTGCCGAACACCGACGGAACCGAGACGCCCCGACCGACCACGAACTGGACGCCGGCCTTGCCGTGGTCGGTCCCACCGCTGCCGTTGGCGACGACGCGTCGGCCGAACTCGCTGGTGGTGATCAGCAGCACACGATCGGCGTGACCGCTCGCTTCGATCGCCGACTGGAAGCGGGCGATCCCCTGGGCAACGTCGCCCAGGAGCCGCTCGTGGGTCAAGAGCTGGTTGGAGTGGGTGTCGAACCCGCTGACGGCCACGTGGATCACGCGCACGTCCGGTTCGGCTGCGATCAGCTGTGCCGCGGTGAGCAACCGCTCCGTCGCCGGCTGGTCGCTGCCCACCTCTGTCGGCAGATCGGCCGGCAGACCGGCCGGCAGACCGGTGGGCGCCGTGAGTCCGGCGAACACCTCGGTGGCCCGGCGCGCCGCGGCATGGTCCGGGCCGAGCGCGGACCACGCCTCGATCAACGATGGCGCCGACGCAGCGTCGCGGAGTGCGAACTGCTCGAGCTCGTTCACCCCGATGCTGCGCGCCGTTTCGGCCCGCAGCGCCGGCACCGCGCCTCCGAGGCCGATCGAGCGGAGCGGATCATCGTTGGCCATCGCAGTGGCGTCGAGCCACCGACCGATCCAGCCGGTGCGGAACGTCTCGCCCGGCGCAGCCGACCACCACATGTCGAGCGACTTGAAGTGACTGCGGTCGGGGTCGTCGAACCCGATGCCGGCGACCACGCCCAATTGGCCGGCAGCGAGCAGCGGATCGAGCGGCGACAGCGCGGGGTGGAGCCCGTACCCGGAGCTGAACGGAAGCGCCATGAGATCGTCGTCTGCCAGCGCCAACGATGGTCTCGCGTCGTGGTACGAGCCGGTCACGGGGATCAGGGTGTTGAGGGCATCGTTGCCCCCACCGAGTTGGAGAACCACGAGGATCCGGCCGTCCACCGCCGCAGGGGGCGCGGCGGTGGACGGGACCGTTGCCTGCCCGACGGACGAGTCAGGGGCGCTCGACGAGGAGGGCACGGTGGCGGCACCACCGGTCGGTGTGGGGACGTCGCTACCGGCCGAGCGCGGACGCGAACCGGACGCGTACACCGCCGAGATGCCTCCCGCCACCACCACCAGCGAACCGGCAGTGCCGATCAGCAGTCGCCGGCGAGACATCAGCGGGACTCGCGCTGCGGCTTGATCCGACAGGCCGCTGGTGTGGCTGCCGGTCGTCGGGTCGGGGGGAGGAAAGCTGTGCACGGTCCGCTCCTAGCAGTTCACGAAATCGGGGGATACGAGCGCCAACGTGAGCCGGTCCAGCGGATCGTCGAGGAGGGCGAGGGCCTGCCCGGTCGATGCCGACCATCCGCCTGGTACGGCGAGCGCCTCGGCCAGCGCCGGGCCGTCGGTGGCGTGGAGCGTTGCGCTGTCGTCAGGCGTGCTGGCGGCGATCATCCGCGCCAGGTTGAACCTGGCCACGAGCGTCGCCGCGTTGCCCCACGCCGTGCCCGTTGGCCATCCGCTCACGTTCGGGGCCAGCCATGGCACCTGGCCCGCGGCGCGCAGCTCAGCGAAGGCGGCCTCCGCGGCTGGCGCAGCGCCGGTGATCCTGCGTGCGGCGACGTACCACAGCAGGGGGCTCGACACGATGGCGCCACCGTCTTGACCGGCGGCTACCTCGTCGACGAGCGATGCAAGGAGCGCCTCGATCGAATGATCGGCGGCGCGGAACCTGGCAGCGCAGCGATCGACCACTTCGTCGGAGACGTTCGGCCCGACGATCTCGACCGCGAGCTTGCGAGCGATGAACGGGGCGAGCGCGGCGTGGTCGGCGATCGCGGCCACCACACCGTCGACATCGGAAACGCCGCTGCCGCCGAGGTACTGCTGCGGGGTGTCATCGTGGCGCCGCGGCACGAACTGCGGCTCGGTGCTTCCCCGTCGAAGGGTCCATCCCGACAGCGCGCTCGCCCCGGCCGATACGTCGGCCTCGGTGTAGGTGCCGTGCCCGAGCGTGAACAGCTCCAGCAGCTCTCTGCTGTAGTTCTCGTTGGGGGATTCGCCGCTCGACCCTGCGCCGTCGAGGTACAGCAGCATCGCTGAGTCCACCGACACCGCTCGGGTGAGGTCGTCGAAGCCGCCGCGGCCGGTGGTTCGGAACAGGTTGATCTGATCGACCATGAACTGCGGGTTCTTCACTTCGGTGATCGCGCTCACGAAGTGGCCGTGCCAGAACCAGCCCAGCCACTCGGGAACGGCGTGGTCGGTCGCAACCAACGCATCCACCCAGGTGGTGATGGCCTGCCGTGCCAGACGGCGGCGCCCACCACCGTCGTCACCGGGATCGACGGTGTAGTCGGTGCCGTCCCACGGATCGGGGTCTCGGGTGGGATCGAGCAGGTTGGCGATGGTCGCTGCCGGATCGGCGGCGCCGGCGCCGGCCGCGACCGCGGTGGAGCGCAAGCCGAGACCGATCCGGCGATGCAGCCTGGCGACGAGATCGTTCGCCCGAAGGGGCGCCTCCTCTGTTTGCTGTGCGGACGCCTGTGCGGACGCCTGTGCGGACGGGGCCATGTATGGCATCGTCGCCTGGAGTTGTGATGAAGCGATGATGAGAGGGTGAGAGGCGGGTGTGCGGGGCCCGATCGACCAGGACTGGCCGGGAGCGGGTGGCCGGGAGGGGTCAGGAGGGGGTCAGCGATCGACGTGCACGTCGATGGCATCGAACAGCGGGTGCAGGGTGGCGACCCTGGCGATCCGGTGGCGACGCATGATCACCAGAGTGATGGCCAGGTCGATGCCGATCTTGCAGTCGAGCCCGCAGTCGAGCCCGGCCGGCAGACGCAATCGTCCGGCTTGACGGCGATGCTGGCCGGCAACGTGGATCGGCGCCACCGGTGCCAGCAGCGACTCGCGGACCTGGTGGGCGGTCCGCAACAGGTGGTCGCCGCGGGCGCTGAGCCGCAACTCGTTGCCTTCGTACCGCTCGAGGAGCTCGGTGTAGCAGCCGACCGTGGCAACGTGCGCGACGTGCGCAGGATCGGCGAGGGCGTCGAGGAACGACAGCTCGAGCAGCACTTCGGGTGGCGTCATCCCTGCACCAGGTCGGCTTCCGCGCCAACTTCCCGGGCGAGGTGCAGGCGCGCTCGCGCGGCGCGCGTGTGGCGCTGACGTCGCTCGACCCGGTTCCAGAACCAGAACGACGCGCCGACGAGCGCGGCCCCGCCGATGCCGTCGATCACCCAGTGCTCGCCGAGGTACACGAGCGAGGTCAGCATCGCCAGGGGGAACAGCATCATCGCGGCCTTGGCCCAGGCGGGCCGCACCATCGGAAGGAAGAACGCCGGCACGAACAGCGCGAGGGCCACGTGCAACGACGGCATCGCGGCCACGGGGTTCGACCAGTCGAGGCTGATCTGCCAGTCGTGGACGAACCCGGTGAAGCCCATGTCGATGAAGCCCCGCCACGTGTTGCGGGTGACCTCCGGTGATATCGACGCGAACCCGAAGCGAGGATCGGCGGCGATCCATGGTGGCACCGTCGGCACGACGATGAACGACACGCAGGCCACGGCGAGAACGGCAGCTAGCCGTTTCATGAACCGGACCCATTGGACCCGGCTCGCGGCCCACAGCACAGCCAGGGCGACCACCGGGACCACGAAGTGGGTGTAGTAGATCGCCGACGCGACGTTGTCGTACCAGCGCACGTCGTCGGGGTGGAACAGGCGATCCTGCAACCACACCGTCGGGTCGGCACCGAGGAACAGCACCCGGTCGAGATCCCGGGCCAAGTCGGCCTGGAGTGGGAAACCGAGGTGGTCGGCGGCGCCGCGCGTCGTCTCGTAGGCGAACCACATCGACGCGTAGAGCGTCGCATCCACCACCAGCACCGCCCACTGCCGCCATGGCTTGCCGATGAAGGCACACAGCAGGAACAGGCCCACCGAAACCGCCACCGAGACCCGATCGGCCAGCAGACCGTCGCGGCGAAGGTGGACGACGTAGGCGACCGCATACGCAGTGATCGCCGACGCGCGCACCCAGAAGAAGCGATCGCGGGGCACCAACGATCGCAGCGCGATCAGCGGCTGGCCTCCTCTAGTGCTCGCCGAACCAGCACCTTGGCGAGGTGCACGCGGTACTCCGGTGAGGCGTTGAGATCGGTCTGTGGCTCGGATTCCTCGGCCGCTGCTTCAGCGGCGTCGGCGATCGAAGCACCCTGTGCCAACGCCGCGCTGACCGCGCTGGCGAGGATCGGGGTGGAGCCCATGTTGACGAGCCCCACGCCGCTCGTGCCGTTGCCGCGCCACGCAGCAACACCGACGATGGCCCAGTCCTGGGCGCGTCGGTTGAACTTCTGGAAGCTCCAGCCGGAACCGTTCATCTTCGGCACGCGGATCTCGGTGAGCATCTCGTCGGCGTCCAACGCTGTCTCGAGGAAGCCTTGGTAGAAGTCGCCGGCGGCGATCTCGCGGGTGCCGTTCGGGCCCTTCGCCACGTAGGTGGCCCCGAGTGCCAGCGTGGTGGCGGGCAGGTCACTGGCCGGGTCGCTGTGGGCGATCGAGCCGCCGATCGTGCCGCGGTGGCGAACCTGCGGATCGCCGACGTGACCTGCAGCATGAGCGAGCAACGGCACGTGCTCGGCGAGCACCGCGCTCTTCTCGACATCCATGTGCCGGGTGAGCGCACCGATTGCGATGTGGTCGCCGGCGTCGCGGATGTACGACAGGTCGCCGAGGCGACCGATGTCGACAAGCACGCTCGGCTGGGCGAGGCGCAGCTTCATCAGCGGCAAGAGGCTGTGCCCGCCGGCGATGAACTTGGCATCGTCGCCGTGCTGGCCAATGAGGCTGATCGCCTCGTCGACCGAGCCGGCGCGGACGTAGTCGAATGCTGCGGGGATCACTTCGTGCCTCCTGTTGCTGTCGTGGCTGCTGCTGTCGTGGCTGCTGCTGTCGTGGCTGCGTCTGACTTGGCTGCTTGGAGCGCTTTCCAGATGGTCTGCGGGCTTGCCGGCATCGACACGTTGGACACCCCGAGGCCGGAGAGGGCGTCGACGATGGCGTTGATGACCGCGGGCGCGGCGCCGATCGTGCCGGCCTCGCCGATGCCCTTCACGCCGAGTTGGTTCGTGGGCGACGGCGTGATCGTGTGTCCGAGCGTGATCGACGGCACGTCGCTCGCCGCCGGAACGAGGTACTCGGCCAGGGTGGTGGTCTTCAGGTTGCCGTCGCTGTCGTACACGGCTTCCTCGAACAGCGCTTGGGCGAGACCCTGGATGACACCGCCGTGCACCTGGCCGTCGACGATCAGCGGGTTCACCTGGTTGCCGCAGTCGTCGACGGCGACGTACTTGAGCACTTCTACCGCCCCGGTCTCGGTGTCGACCTCGACCACGCAGATGTGCGTGCCGAACGGCCACGAGAAGTTCGGTGGGTCGTAGGTGACCTGGGCTTCGAGGTTCGGTTCGAGCCCGTCGGGAAGGTTGTGGGCGGTGAACGCCTCGAAGGCGATCGCGGCCAGCGGCATCGCCTTGTCGGGCGTGCCCTTCACCGAGAACGTGCCACCGACGAACTCGAGGTCTTCCTCGCTCGCTTCGAGTTGGTGTGCGGCGATCTTCCTGGCCTTGTCGATCACCTTGTCGCACGCCATCGCCACGGCGACGCCACCGACGGGCAGCGAGCGCGAGCCGTAGGTGTCGAGCCCGAGCGGCGCGATCGCCGTGTCGCTGTGCAACACGTCGACGTCGTCGGGATCGACGCCCATCTTCTCGGCGACGATCATGCTCCACGCCGTCTCGTGGCCCTGGCCGTGCGGTGAGGTGCCGGTGACCACCTGGATCTTGTTGGTGGGCAGCACTCGTACGGTTGCGGCTTCCCAACCACCGGCCGAGTAGTTGAGCGACGCGAGCACGCGCGACGGCGCCAAGCCGCACATCTCGAAGTAGCTGCTCACGCCGATGCCGAGCCGCTTCGTGGCGCCGGCGACGTTCTGTGCGGTCTGGCGGGCGCGGACGCCCGAGTAGTCGGCCAGGCCGGCCGCCATGGCTGCGGCTGCGGAGTGGTCGCCGCTGTCGTATGTGAGGCCGCTGAACGCGGTGTACGGGAACTGCTCCTTGCGGATGAAGTTGCGCTCGCGCAGCTCCATCGGATCGAGTCCAACCTTCGCCGCGAGCGAATCCATTGCTCGCTCGATGGCATACGTGGCCTCGGGGCGTCCGGCGCCACGGTAGGCGTCGGTGGGCGTCATCGTGGTGAACACCGACGTGCAGCTGAAGTCGTATGCGGTGGGGATGTCGTACACGCCGGCGTAGAGGAACGCGCCGAGGATCGGGATGCCCGGTGTGACCAGCTGCAGGTACGCGCCCATGTCGGCGAGCAGCCTCACTCGCACCGCGGTGAGCTTGCCGTTCTCGTCGGCTGCCAACTCGATGTGCTGCTGCTGGGCGCGCCCGTGGATGGTGGCCTGCGTGTTCTCCGTGCGCTCCTCGTTCCAACGCACCGGCACCTTGTGCTTGCGGGCGAGGGCGACGCACAGCAGTTCCTCGGCGTACACGTTGAGCTTGGCCCCGAAGCCACCGCCCACCGCGGGCGCGACCACGCGGATCAGATGCTCGGGGATGCCGAGCGTGAGCGCGGTCATCACCTTCAAGATGTGCGGCACCTGTGTGGCGCTGTAGAGCGTCATCTCGCCGCCGAACGGCTGCGGCACCGCAGCGACGGCGCGCGGTTCCATGGCCATCGGGATCAGCCGCTGATGGGTGTAGTGCTCGCTGACGGTGAACGCCGCGGCGGCGAAGGCCTCGTTCACCGCACCTTCGTGCGACTCGCACAGCAGGTTCCACGTGTAGCTCTTGTTCGTGCCGAGCTCGTCGTGGATGACCACGCGATCGCTCAACGAGTCTTCGAGATCGACGACGGCCGGCAGTGCTTCGTACTGCACGTCGACGGCATCGATGGCATCGCGCGCCGCGGCGTCGCTGGTGGCCAACACGATGGCGACCCCATCGCCGACGTAGGCGGCCTTCGACACGGCGACGGGGTAGTGCGTTGGACTTTTCATGTCGGCGGTGACGGGCCACGCGCACGGCATCGGGCCCGCCCACAGGGGGGCGAGATCGGCGCCGGTGTATGCCGCGACGACCCCAGGCATGCCGAGGGCTGTGCTCACGTCGACGCTCACGATGCGCGCATGTGCGTATGGGCTGCGCACAACGGCCATGTGCAACGCGCCAGGAACAGCGAGGTCATTGGTGAACTTCGCTTCGCCCGTCAACAGCGCGGGGTCTTCCTTGCGCAAGCGCCGTGTACCCAGCACGGTCGCCGGACGGTTGTCGATGATGGTCATCTTCGTCACCCCTTCGCGTTCGGCCGGGCTAGTCGCCGGCGCAGGCCAGCACGGCCTGGACGATGTTGTGGTAGCCGGTGCACCGGCACAGGTTGCCCTCGAGCCCGATGCGGACCTCTGCCTCGGTGGGCTTCGGGTTCTCGTTGAGCAGGCTCGTGGCCGCCATGACCATGCCAGGCGTGCAGTAGCCGCACTGCAGCGCGTGGTTCTCCATGAACGCCTTCTGCATCGGGTGCATCTCGCCATCGATGGCGAGGCCCTCGATCGTCGTGATCGAAGCACCGTCGGCTTGCACGGCCAGCACGGTGCAGCTCTTCACCGCTTCGCCGTTCATGTGCAGGCTGCACGCGCCACACGACGAGGTGTCGCACCCGATGTTGGTGCCGGTGAGGCCGAGGACCTCACGGACGTAGTGGACGAGCAACGTACGCGGTTCGACATCGCTGTCGTGAACCGTGCCGTTGACGGTGACGCGGATCTGCATGATCGTTGAATCCCCTCTGCACCCGGTCGCGATGACCTTGGATCTGATGTGCCCCCAATTGGCTCGTCCATCATGCATCATTTCCGGACTCACCGCGGCACGCTCGCCCGTCGGCAGTCGGGATCGGGCAGGCGCGCCGACTCGGTTCACGGTACGCCCTGGTCGCGGTACGATCCCCGACCGGTGACCGACATCGAAGAGATCGCACTCCATCGCCTCCGCCAAGACGGGCAACGCTTCACCACCGGCAGGCGGCTGATCCTGCGCACACTGCAACAGGCAGGCGGCCCGGTGACGATCCCCGGCATCCTGCAGCTGCAGCCAACGCTCGCGCAGAGCTCGGTCTATCGCAACCTTGCCGTGCTCGAGCGAGCCGGGCTCGTCGGCAAGATCTCGATGGGCGACGAGCACGCGCACTACGAACTGGGAGAGGAGATCACGAATCATCATCACCATCACCTCGTGTGCACGCGCTGCGCGACGGTCGCCGATGTGACCCTGTCGGCAGCCGTCGAGCGTTCGCTCGACGAGGCGCTCCACGAGGCCGCAACGGGCGAGCGCTTCGAACTGCACCGCCACCGTCTCGACCTGCTCGGGCTGTGCGCGAAGTGCGTGGCCAGCGGCTCGAAGTAGTGCTCAGGCGGCGAGTGCTCAGGCGGCGACGGAGCGAGCTCGCTCGAAGCGTCGCGACACGTCGCGCCAATCGATGAGGTTCCACACCGCGGTCACGTAGTCGGCGCGCAGGTTCTGGTACTGGAGGTAGTAGGCATGCTCCCACGCGTCGATCGCCAGCAACGGCACGGTCGCCAGCAGGTGGTTGTCGTGGTGGGTGGCGAGCTGTTGCACGACGAGTCGCTGACCGAGCGGCTCCCATCCGAGGATGCCCCACCCGCTGCCCTGCACCGACACCGTCACGTTGGTGAACAGATCGCGGAACGAGGCGAACCCTTCGAAGGTGTCGTCGATGGCCCCGCGCAGCGCGCCGGTGGGCTCGCCACCACCGTCGGGCGACAGGTTGGTCCAATACATGCTGTGCAGCACGTGGCCACCGAGGTTGAACGCGAGCGATCGTTCGAGGCCGGGCAGGTCGGCCCATCGTCGATTCCGTCGGGCGTCGTCGAGCTGATCGAGGGCGGTGTTGGCGCCGTTCACGTAGGCCGCGTGATGCTTGTCGTGATGCAGCTCGACGACCCTGGCGGAGAGGTGGGGCTCGAGATCGGCAGGGTCGTACGAGAGGTCCGGGAGGGTGTACGCGCTCATAGGGACGACGGTACCGCCATTGCGGGGGTGGCGGTCCGGGGATTGCCCATGCCTCGCAGTGGTGCCCGCTCCTATGCTGATTCGCGTGACGACACTGGAGATCGACACCGCCGCCGGCGACCGGCTGGCCGCCGTTCTCGCCGCGGCCGATCCCACGGACGGTTTGTGGGAGGCCAACGACGAGGGGTTCTTCACCCGGTCCGTGCCGGAGATCGCCGCCCTCGCGATGCAGCAGGATCCGGTCCACCGCCACAAAGACGTGCTCACTCACACCTTCATCGTCGTCGCCAACACCTCGCCGCGGCTCGTGGTGCGCTTGGCGGCCCTGTTCCACGACGTCGGCAAGAGCCGCACGCGGAGGTTCGAGAAGGGCAAGGTGACCTTCCACCACCACGAGGCCGTCGGGTCACGAATGACGCGCGAGCGCCTCACCGCGTTCGGCTACGAACCACAGCTCGTCGACGACGTGACGCGCCTGGTGGAGTTGAGTGGGCGCTTTCACGGGTACCAGCACGGGTGGGAGGACGCCGCGGTCCGCCGCTACGCCCGCGACGCCGGACCCTTGCTCGGCGACCTGAACGAGCTCGTCCGCTGTGATTGCACCACCCGGCACCCGGAGAAGGTGCGCGGCCTGCAACGTCGCATGGACGAGCTCGAGGAGCGGATCCGCCTCCTTGCGATCGACGAGGCCCGCAAGGCCGAGCGGCCCGAGCTCGACGGCAGCGAGATCATGGAGATCCTAGGAATCGAGCCGGGCCGAGCAGTCGGCGAAGCACGATCGATGCTGCTCGAGCATGCTCGGTCGCACGGCGCGATCGACCACGAAAAGGCGGTGGAGCTGTTGCACGCGTGGTGGGCCGAGCGGGCCGCACTGAGCGGCTGAGCAGAGCGCTCAGAGCGCGACGACGATGTCGCGGATCACGAGGCCGATCAGGAACAGCGCGATCGCTCCACCAAAAGCGGTGTAACCCCAGCGCGCCCGATGATCGGCGCGCCAGAACCGGCGCATGCTGCTGACGATGCAGGCCACGGCGATCGCACCGATGACCGCGCCCACGATCGGAGTGACCCCAGCGGCGAGGCCGATCACGGGCAGCACGAACGGCAGCACGATGTAGGTGAGCAGGCAGCGCACGCCGGCCACCACGACCGACGTCTGGAACGCCTTGCGGGCTTCGCCTGCAGTCGCCGGCGCGGCACCGTCGACGCGCAGGAGGCGGCGCATGAACTGATCGGCTGCCGGGCGTTCGGCGAAGGTGACGGGAGCGTCGGCAGCGACGGACATGGCCGCCATGGTACCCACCACGCCGGCGATCGTCGGGGTGCGGATCAACTTCGGTGCGGCGGTCGGTCAGCTGAGCTTGCCTGGCAGCGTGATCGGTACCGGGAACGCCGACACCGCCGAGTCGACTGTGACCGCCACCCGCTCGCCGACGCTCGGCAGGCGGGACGCGTGGAGGCGGGCCGTCAGTTCGGTGCCATCGTCGAGGGTGACGAGCACGACCGAATCGTGCCCGAAGTAGGTACGGCTGGCGACGGTGCCGAAGGCGCGTTCGCCTTCGCCGATCGCGGTGTGCGCGTCGATCCCGCTGAGCACGACCTGCTCGGGGCGAACGACCACGGAGAGCTCGGCGTAGGGACCGGATCGATTCCAGCAGTGGGCGGCCAGCTCGAGGGACCCGAGCGCGCAGCTCACGCGATCGGTCTCGCGGCGACCCTGGAGGATGGCGGCTTCACCGACGAAGGTGGCCACCTCGAGCGATTCGGGCAGGCCGTACACCGTTGCCGGGTCTGCCGCCTGGGCGATGCGTCCATCGAGCAGGACGGCGACCTCATCGGCGATCGAAAGGGCCTCGAGTTGGTCGTGGGTGACCACGATCGCGGTCGCCGCGCTGGCTCGCAGTGCGTCGAGCACCTCGGCTCGGACCTGCGCCCTCAGCCCCGCGTCGAGCGCCGAGAAGGGTTCATCGAGCACCACCAACGTCGGATCGGGGGCGAGTGCCCTGGCCAGCGCAACGCGATGCTGTTGGCCGCCGGAGAGCTCGTGCGGTCGCTGCCGACCCGCTCCGGCGAGGCCCACGAGCTCCAACATCTCGTCGACCCGGCGGCGAGCGTTGCGTCCTCGTTGCAGGCCGAAGCCGATGTTGCCGGCGACGTCGAGATGGGGGAACAACGCGCCTTCCTGGGGAACCACGCCCACCCGCCGTCGTTCCGGTGGCACCGATTCGGTGGGGGAGGCGACGAGCGTGTCGCCGATGGTGACCGTGCCGGCGTCGGGCGTCTCGAATCCGGCGATGATTCGCAGCAACGTCGTCTTCCCTCCGCCGGATGGCCCCAGCACGACGGTGACCGAGCCGACCTCGACGCGCAGATCCACGCCGTCGAGCACCGTCGTGGCGCCGAACCGCTTGGATACGCCACACAGGGTGAGCGCCGGCGTAGGGCCACCGCCGGTGGCGAGCTGCGCCGGTCGGGCCGCGGTGTCAGCCATTGGGGATGCCGGCTCCATGCCGTCGCCCGGCGAGGATCGTGAGCGCAGCTGTGGGAATGGCGGCGAAGATCACGAGGGCGAGAGCATACGGGCCGGCGCTCGCGTAGTCGGACACCGACGTGTACTGCCACAGCCGCGTGGCGAGCGTCTGGGTGCTGGTCGGGCGCAAGATGAGCGTGACCGGTAGCTCCTTCATCGTCGACAGCAGCACGAGGCCGGTCGCGGCGGCGATGCCGGGCGCCGCCAACGGCACGGTGACACGCCAGACCACGCGTCGCGGCGACGAACCGAGCGACCGGGCGATCTCCTCGAGGCGGATCGGCGACTGTTCCACCGACGCCCGCACGGCGCCGACGGCGAGTGGCAGGAAGAGCACGACATATCCCAGGATCAACAGCGGGGTCTCGAGATAGATGGGCTCGAGCACGCGCACCCCGATGAACACCAGCGAGATCGCGATGACGATGCCAGGCAACGCGTGGGTGACGTAGGTGGCGCCCTCGATCGCCGTCGCCACCCTGCCGCGGTGGCGCGCCGCGAGCACGCCGACGGGCATCGCCAGCAGCACTGTGGCAACCGCCGCGGCGGCTGCCATGCCGAGGGTGCTGGCCAACGCGCCGGCGACGTCGGCCACGTCGGTGGTTGCGGATTCGAGCGTGATGACCCAATGGACGACTCGCCCCACCGGGAACACGATCGCGGTGCCGAGCACGGTGGCGACGAACAGCCAGGCGACCGGGGCGGCCCGACCGAGGCGCACCGGCCGGCCGGCGCGGGCGGAACCGCTGCCGAGTCGAGAGCTGGAGGCGCGGCCGCGAGCCCTGGCTTCCAACACCACTAGCAACAGCGCCACGAACACCAGCGTGCTCGCCAGGATGGCAGCCCGACTCGGATTGAAACCGGCCCGATAGGCACCGTAGATCACCCACGTGAACGCCTCGTAGCGCATCGCCGCGACGGCCCCGAAGTCGCTCAACACGTACAGCATCACCAACAGCCCTCCGGCGCTGATCGCAGGCCGCGCCTGACGCAAGGTGAGCCCGAGAGCCACATCGACGCGCGATCGCCCGAGGGACCTGGCTACCTCCTCATGGGCGGGATCGAGGTGCCGCAACGCCGCGACGCACGGGAGGTACACGAACGGGTAGGAGACCGCGGTGAGGACGAGCACGGCGCCCCAGAACCCGGCGATCGACGGTCGCCAGGAAACCCACGCGAACGCCGACAGGTACGACGGGATCGCCAGGGGAAGCGCCAAGGCGACGCGGAGCACGCCCCGGCCGGGCATGTCGCTGCGCACCACGAGCCAGGCGGCAGTGGCACCGACGACCACGCAAGCCGCGGTGACCGTGATGCTCAGTGCGAGGCTGCGCAGAACCAGGTCGCGGGTGCGCTGCTGCCAGATCTCGTCCCACACCGCCGCCGCGCCGCGCGACCGCGCCCGATCGACGAGGTACCAGATCGGGGCGATGGCGACCAGCGCGGCAGCGAGCGCGGGGACAAGGACGAACAGCGGTGGTGCGCGGCGGATCGTGGAGCGCGTCTCATCGCTCGGCCCGGTGCCCGAGAGGGCAGATGGCCGAGCGATGAAACCGGTCACGTGGGCGGCTCAGAGCGTGAGCAAGCCGACATCCGACAGCAGTTCCTGGGTCGCCTCGAGTGAATCGAGGTCGCTGAGATCGATCTCGGGCGGCGACAGCGACTCGAGCGACGGCAACCCCGCGGCAGTCGGCACCCCTTCGCGCAACGGGAACTCGAACGTCTCGAGGGCGAAGTAGGTCTGTCCCTCGACGCTCAAGAGGAAGTCGATGAACGCCGTTGCCGCGGCGGTGTTGTCGGAGCTGGCGAGGATGCCCACGCCGGCGACGTTAACCAGACCGCCGGCATCGCCCGCATCCAGGAACTGGTTCTGGGCGACCACCGCGTCGGCGCCCTCGGCGGCGATCTTCTCGAAGAGGTAGTAGTGGTTGACGAGCCCGATCGCGACCTCGCCGGAGTTGACGGCGTCGCGGACCACGCTGTTCTTCTCGAAGGCGACGGGGTCTTGCGCGGCAAAGGCCTCGAGCCAGGTCCGAGCGCCGTCCTCGCCGCGGATGACGCGTAGCCCGGTGACGAACGACTGCCACGACGCGTTGGTCGGGGCGAAGCCGATCGTTCCCTTCCAGGCCGGATCGAGCAGCTCGTCGATGGTGGTTGGCGGATCTGGGGCGAGGTCGGGGTTCACCACGAAGACGCGGGCTCGGCCACTGGAGCCAACCCACATCCCGTTCGCCGAACGGTAGGCGGCGGGCACGATCGACAGCGTCGACTCGGGTAGTGCGCTGAACAGCCCGACCTTCTCGACCGCTCCGAGTGCGCCGGCATCTTGCGAGAAGAACACGTCGGCCGGTGAGGCGTCGCCTTCGGTGATCAGCTGGGCAGCGAGCTCGCCGCTGTCGCCTGGCCGGAGCTCCACCTTGATCCCGGTGGCCGCGGTGAACTGGTCGAGCAGCGGCTTGATCAGCTCCTCGCTGCGTCCGGTGTACACGGTGATCGAGCCGGACGGTGCTTCCGGCGCCGTCGAGGTGGCCGCGGTGGGGGCATCGTCGCCACACGCGGCGGCGAGCAGGCCGAGCATGGCGAGGGCGCCGACGGCCGAACGCCGTGTCCGCTGGCGGGCTGGTGAGCTGGTCATTTCGAATCCTCTTCGTTGGTGAGTTGTAACTAGCGGGTGATGTAAAGGAACCCTAACATCATCCGTCGACATTGCCACCATCCACCCTGCTGGGCGCCGGCCGCGCCGCTAAGGGGCCAGGTCGGTGGTACGGAGCAGGCCGGCTGCGAACGGTTCTCCGGCCACCGTTCGCCCCGGCGGCACGAAGAAGAAGCCGCCGCCCTCGGGGCGGATGTACTCCTCGAGGGCCTCACCGTCGAGGCGCGCCTGAACGGCGAGGAACCCGTCGCTCAAGCTGCGCTGGAAGCACACGAACAGCAGGCCCTGGTCGAGTTGGCCATCGGCGCTGAAACCGTTGGCGTAGTTGAAGCCGCGGCGCAGGATGAGGTTGCGTTCGCTCCCAGGGGTGCGTGGGTTGGCGAGGCGGATGTGCGCCGAGAGCGGTGTGACCTCACCAGCGTCGTCGAACTCCGGGGTCGCGGCCTCGTCGTCGCCGCTCAGCGGAGCCCCGCTCTCCTTCTTCCGGCCGATGATCAGCTCCTGAGTGACCAACGGAGTGCGATCCCAGAACTCCACCCGGTTGCGGATGATCCGGCTGACCATGTAGGTGCCGCCGACCGTCCACTCGGGCTCGTCGTCGTCTGCGCTCACCCAGATGTATCGATGGACGGTGGGCGAGTCGTGCGTGTCGAGGTTGGCGGTGCCGTCCTTGAAGCCGAGCAGGTTGCGCGTGGACGTACGCCCGGGACCCAGCGTGTTCAGCTCCTGGAACCCGGCCTGCATCCAGCGCAGGGTGAGCCATCCGCGGGTGGCGAGCATCAACCGGCGAAGCGAGTGGTGGGCGACGATCTCGCGCTGCGAGCAGATCTGGATGAGGAGGTCGCCGTGCGTGCGGCCGGGGTCGGATCTGTCGTTCGGGAACATCGGCATCGCCGTGAGCTGGCGTGGGGCGTCGGCCGCGAGCCCGAACCGGTGATCGAAGATCGAAGCTCCCAAGGCCACCGTGACCGTGAGGTCGTCGGGTTCGGGGGTGATGCCGGTGATGCGGTTGTCGGGAGGGGGGAACAGCGGATCGCCGGGACCCGCAGGGGTGCCGGAAGTGAGCAGGTCGACCTCGACGGACAGCGCGGTCAGCATCTCGCGGAGCTGATCGCGATCGGTCGCTGTGGTGTCGAAGGCGACGACGATGGCATGCCTCGGCGCCGGGGTGACGATGCCTGGCTGCCACGCGCCGATGTGGGAGATGAACGCAACTTCACTCATCGGGTCGGTGTCGACGCTCTCGCCCGGCACCTCCGCCGCGCAGCCGGTCGCAACCACCACTCCTCCCGCGGCTGCTCCGGCGCGGAGGAACGACCGGCGGGTGATCGGCGACGTCACCCCTCCACCTCCAATCCGAGTGATCCCGTGAGCCGGGCGAGTGCTTCGGCGAGTTGTGCCGTCGAGGTCTTGAGGTGGTTGCGGTCGGCCTCGGTCACCTCGTCGTAGGAAACGAACGAGTCGTCGCCGCGGTACGGGTCGAGGGCCTCGCCCACTTCGGCGAACGATGCCGCGATGGTGTCGGCGAGGGAAACATCCACGCTGCGCAGCATGGTCTCGACGAGGTCGAACACGTGGCGTGCACCGCGCACGTTGGCGTCGAGCATGGCGAGGTCTGTGTGTGAGTAGCGGTCTTCCAGGCCGACGACCTTGGTCTGGGCCGCTTCCTCGATCAGCGTTGCCGCGCCGTTGGTCATCTCGCCAGGTTCGATGACGAGCGAGCCGATCGCGCCGACGGCGATGGCGATGTCGGCGTCGAGCCGCGCCGCGAGCGCGATCTCGTCGACCACAGCTCCGTTGCCGGTGCTGCCCTGCGCCCAGAGGAAGTATTCGAGCGCGTGGAAGCCCGTGAAACCGGGGTCGGCCTCGGCCAGTGCGAAGTCCTCGCTGAGACCGTCGATCGCCGTGGCGGAAACCGGAAGGCCCTCGACGACGGGTTCGATCATCTCCCACGGCTCGCGCATGGTCGGATAGAGCTCTCTCGCCGCGCTCAGGTCTCCGCGGCGAACGGCGTCGGTGAAACGAGTGGTGTTCGTCTGCAGGGCGCCGAGCAACTCGACCACGAGGCGGTGATACTCGGTCGCTGCGGCCTGAAGCTCATCGAGCGGGACCGCCGTGGTTTCGCTCGGCTCGGGCAGATCCTGGCCGACCACTTGCGTCGCCGGCGGCGGGGACAGGCCTTCGTCGCCGGAGCACGCGGCCAGCACCGTCATCGCCATCGCCATCACTTTGACGATCGCCACGAGGATCAGTCGCCGAGCCGATCGAGGCCACGGCGGGCGAACCAAAGCGTGACCGCACTGAGCCCGACGATGGCCGCGAGACCACCCCACGTGTCGCTCCACGTGACCTCGCCGAGAAAGCCCTGCCGCGACAAGCGAAGGACGTTGGTGAACGGGTTCACCCTGGCGATCTCGTGGAGCCAGCCGGTCATGATGAACAGCGGCGTCTGGGCATTCGTGAGGAACAACGCGTTGAACAGCGTGAGCTGCATCAACGCCGCGGCCCGCATGTCGCCGAAGACGTAGGCGAGGCCGAGACCCCAGCCGGCTGCAATCGTCGAGACGCCGAGTCCGGCGACGTAGAGCGCGACAAGACCGAGCGCGCCGTCAGTGAGCCGGGCCCCGAACGAAAAGCCCACCACCAGCACGGTGCTGATCACGATCATGACGCGGAGCCAGCAGGCGAGCAGCGGACCGAGGATGAGCGAGAGCGGAGGGCTCGGTGCCATCCGCAGCCGGTCGAAGAAGCCGCTCTCGAGATCGCGAACCGTGGAGAACCCCATCCCCACCCCGCTGAACCCCGAGCCCATGCAGCATGCGAGCGGCAGGTACCAGTTGATCGAACGGTCGGTCGGGAACCCGGGGATCTTGGTGATCGCGAAGAACGTGCCGCTGAACGCGATCGCCTGCACGATCGGCATCATCATCGCCGGAAGGAACGCCGACGGCAGGCGAACGATCGAGCGGAGGCCGCGGAGTGCGAGGCCACGTGATGAGCGCAAGAGCGTGCCGCCTGGCGCCGAGGCGGAGTCGAACGAGACCGTCGAACCGGCCGGAGAAGGTGACGTAGCGGTCATCGTGCAGCCAGTCGGCCGGCGAGCGTGCGCATTGCCAAGGCGATCGAGAACACACCGATGCCGACGGGCACGAGCACGGCCTTGGCGACGTTGCCCCAGGTGAGCCCATCGATCACAAGCCCGCGGAGGCCCTCTACCAGATGCGACACCGGGTTGACGTTGGCGATCGTCTGATACACGCCCTGCATGGTTTCGCGCGGGAAGAAAGCACTGGAGAAGAACAGGGCGATGAACAGCAGTGGGAAGCTGCCCTGCACCGCCTCCGACGACCCCGTCTTCAACGCCATCGCCGCCGTGAAGCCCCCGATGGCCATGCCCGTCGCTGCCCCCGCCAGCACGATCACCATCAGGCCGACAACGCCGGCCTCGACACTCACGCCGAAGGGCATCAGCACGAGCGTGAAGAACAGGGCCTGAAAGGCGCCGAAAACCGCCGCGCCGGCCAGCCGTCCGATGAGGATGCCGACCCGTGAGGTGGGCGAGGCGAGCAGCCGGTCGAAGAAGCCGTCCTCGATGTCGGTGGCGAGCGCGGCGCCCCCGGTGACGCTGCCGAACAACACGCCCTGGGTGATGCTGCCGGCCAGCGAGAAGCTGAGGAACGAGTCGACCTGCGGGAAACCGGGCAGCGCGGTGGCCCTGTCGAACGACGAGGCGCCCAGCGCGGCGAAGAACAAGGGGAAGATCAACGACGGGGCGACGAGCGCGGGCTGGCGGTAGATGGCCAGGATCGAACGCTTCGACAGCGCCAGCACCTGTCGAGTGAAGGCGGTGCGGTCGTCGTCGACTCGACGTGGAACCGGTAGCGCATCGACCGCCACGGTCATCGGCGCCCGCGCCGTTTGGCCGCAGGAGCGCCCTCGTGATCGGTCGCGGGCTCGGTGCCGGTGCCGGTGCCGGCACCCTCGAGCCGGTGGCCGGTTGCCGCGGCGAAGACGTCGTCGAGGCTCGGTTCGCTGAGCTCGAGGTGCTGGATCTTGACGCCTTGTTCGTCGAGGGCGCGAACGACGTCGGTGACCTGCGCGGCGCCGCCTGGGAGGCCGACTCCGAGGGTGCCCTCGACCGTGGACCGCATGTCGCCGAAGGTGGCGAGCGTCACCGCGGCGATGTCGGCCTGCGCAGCCGGCACCGAGACGAGCAGCGACGGCGCCCCGACTGCAGCCTTCAGTTCTGTCGGCGTGCCTTGCTGCACGATCACCCCGTTGTCGATGATCGCCACCCGGTCGGCCAGCTGATCGGCCTCCTCCAGGTACTGCGTGGTGAGCAGCACGGTTGTGCCCTCACGATTCAGCCGACGCACCTCTTCCCACAGGGTGATCCGGCTCATCGGATCGAGGCCGGTCGTCGGTTCGTCGAGGAACAGCACCGTCGGCTGGTGGATCAACGAGAGGGCGAGGTCGAGGCGGCGGCGCATGCCGCCCGAGTAGGTGCCAACCCGACGGTCGGCGGCCGCGGTGAGACCTACCCGCTCGAGCAGCTCATCGGCGCGTCGGCGCACAGCTGCTGCCGGAATGCCGTACAGGACTGCCTGCAGTTCGAGCAGTTCGTTGCCCGTCATCAGCGGGTCGATGGCCGCGTCCTGCAAAGCGACGCCGATGCTGCGGCGTACTCGGTCGGCCTGTGTCACCACGTCGAATCCGGCCACGGTCGCCGAGCCGGCGGTCGGCTTGAGCAGCGTTGTGAGCATGCGCACGGTGGTGCTCTTGCCGGCTCCGTTCGGGCCGAGGAACCCGAAGATCTCGCCGGCGCTCACGTGCAGGTCGACTCCGTCGACAGCTTTGACACGGTTGTTCTCGGGACCGAAGTGGCGCACGAGCCCGGTGGCGGTGATCGGGAAGTCGAGCGGAGAGTCGGACATGTCGTTGCACCCTACAACCGGGTTCGGCGTTCGCCGATGTGACTTCCCCGGGTCGGCGTGGTGGGCCGGCGCTGATCAGCCGGCGGCGTTGATCGCCGCCCAGACACGCTGGGCGGTGGTGGGCATGTCGATGTGACGCACGCCGAGATGGCTGACCGCGTCGATCACGGCCGAATGCACCGCCGGGGTGGATCCGATCGTGCCGCTCTCGCCGATGCCCTTTGCTCCCAACGGGTTCATGAACGTCGGGGTCTCCATGTGCACCACCTCCACACTCGGTAGCTCGGCGGCCGAGATGAACGCGTAGTCGGCCAGGTTCGAGGTGATCGGGTTGCCGTCATCGTCGTAGCGCACCTCCTCGAGCAGCGCCTGCGCCGCACCTTGAGCGACCCCGCCGTGGATCTGGCCCTCGAGCAACATCGGATTGAGCACGCGGCCGGCGTCGTCACAGGCAACGTGGCGGATGAGCTCGACCCGGCCGGTCTCGACGTCGACCTCCACGACCGCGACGTGGGCGCCGAAGGGGAACGTCGCCCCGCCGGCCTGGAAGAACGTCGCGTGCTGCAGGCCGTTGTCGAAGTCGGCGTCGTGCCTGGCAGCCACGGCCAGCTCGGCCCACGTCTTGGACAGCGCCGGCGTGCCGGTGACGTGGAACGCCGCGCTGTCCTTGTCGAGCACCACATCGGACTCGCTTGCCTCGAGGAGCTTGGCCGCCAGCTTGCGGGCCTGGTCGACGAGCTCGCCGGCGGCGTTCCACACCGCGGCTCCACCGTGTTGCAGCGAGCGCGAACCCATCGTGCCCGTGCCCTGGGGCACCAGATCGGTGTCGCCCCACACGACGTCGATCTGATCCATGGGGATGCCGGTCTGCTCGTGGGCGAGCATGCTCCATGCGGTGACGTGGCCCTGACCGTGCGGCGAGGTACCCGTGTAGACCACGGCGCGACCGTCGTCGAGCACCTCGATCCTGGCGTGCTCGCCGAAGGGCGGGACGCCGCCGGTTATCTCCACGTACACGCTCACTCCGATTCCGAGCTGCTTGGCGTCTCCCGTGGCGCGCCGTCGCGCCTGCTCGGCGCGCAGGTCGGCGTAGCCGGCAACCTCGAGGGCCTTGTCGAGAGACTGCTCGTAGTCGCCGACGTCGTATGTCTGGCCGACGGCGGTGGTGTGCGTCTCCATGAACTTCGGGATCAGGTTCTTGCGGCGCACCTCGGCCGGGTCGATGCCGATCTCGAGCGCGAACAGGTCCATTGCCCGCTCGGCGGCCGCGGTGGCCTCAGGGCGGCCGGCGCCGCGGTAAGCCGTGGTGACCGCGGTGTTGGTGACGACGCTTGTGGTGCGGCACTCGATGTTGGGAATCGCGTACACCGCGCTGGCCATCGGGCGGGTCATGAACGGCGCGAGGATCGCCCCCATCTCCACGAACGATCCAGAATCCTGGATGACGTGCAACTGGTAGTGGGTGACGGTGCCGTCGCGGCTGCCACCGATGCTGACGTGCTGCACCTGGGCCCGACCATGGCCCATCACCATCATGCTCTCGCTGCGTGTCTCCCTCCAGCGCAGTGGGCGCCCCACCTTGGCCGAGATCACGCCGAGCAGCGCTTCTTCGGGGTCGCAGGAGATCTTCGCGCCGAAGCCGCCACCGACATCGGGGGTGATCACCTTCACCGCTTCGGGGGTGACGCCGTTGGTCTTCACGATGGTGTCCTTGGCGCTCTGGGCTGCCTGCGTGCTCAGCCACTGGTGAAGCCGATCACCTACCCACGCGACGGCAGATCCGCGGACCTCGAGGGGGCAGGGGGCCACGCGCTGGTTCACGAAACGGCCGCTCACCACGACCTCGCACCCGGCGAAGAACGCCTCGCCGGTGTTGTCGGGCATGCCGAGCACGGTGGTGTCGAACACGACGTTGCTCCCCGTGCTCTCGTACAGCAACGTGGTGCTGGTCATCGCCTCCTCCACGTCGACCAGTGCCGGCAGTACGGCGTAGTCGATGATGACCTGCTCGATGGCATCCTCGCCCTGGTCGGCGCGCTCGGTGACGATGACCGCGACCGGTTCGCCCACGAAGCGAACCTTGTCGATGGCCAGCAGACCGCGGGCCACCATCGGGTTGAAGTCCGACGGAACCGGCACCAGCCCCAGGTCGGCGGCCGTGAGCACGGCGATCACGCCAGGGCACTCGAGAGCGCCGGACGCATCGATCGACGAGATCGTGCCGTGGGCCACCGACGAGCGCACGTACGTGACGTGTGCGGCGCCGGCGAGCAACGGCTCGTCGAGGAGATCGTCGACGTACTTGCCGCCCGTCGTGAGGAACTTCGGGTCCTCCTTGCGGAGAACGCGATTCCCGAGGATGCTGCCGGCCACTGAAACTCCCTGCGATTGGTGAGATGATCGAATGCCGTCGATCTGCTCCGGCGACACTAGCGACGCGGGCGCCGCCGTGAGGCAGTTGTGCGTGGTGGTTCAGGGAGCTGTGGACGCCGGCGCCACCGGTGGGGGCGCGAGCCGGGTGCTCACGATCTGGGTGAACGTGTCGTAAGGCCATCCCGTCGGCAGCGGCAGCGCACCCGCCTCGGTGGCAGGCATCACCGAGATCCTCTGCTCGCCCGGCTCGACCATGCTGAGCTCGTCGCGGGCTGCTTCGCGCGCGCCGTCGATGGTCTCCAGCCGGCTCACCTCGGCCTGCAGCGGACCGTTGGTCTTGGTGAGAACCTCGAGCTCGGCGCGCTTGGTGTCGATCTGCTCCTTCTGGCTGATCCAGGTCTGCACGGGAAGCACGAAGAGTGCCGCCAACAGCGATCCGACCACGGCGAACCCGAACGCGGCGAGCACCCATCTGTTGCCCCTCCGGGTGACGAGCTGCCGATCGGCGCGGATCGGCCGGGTGAGGTCGCCGATGCGGGTGTGGTCGCCGGACGATGCGCGCCGCGACATCGGGCGCCGAGACGTCGGACGCTCCGGGCGCGCGGGGCGCGCGATGGCGCTCGTACGGTGACCACTGCTCACAATGGCAGTTTCGCAGGTGCGTGCTCGCGGGGTGCGGCACCCCCGGCGGTGGGGTGGTGCCGTGGGGGACGATCAGCGCGGGGCGAGCGCACGCCGTCCGCGGAAGGCGGCGCCTTCGCCCAACTGCTCCTCGATCCGCAGCAGCTGGTTGTACTTGGCCACGCGATCGCTCCGTGCCGGAGCACCGGTCTTGATCTGACCGCAGTTGGTCGCGACCGCGAGGTCGGCGATGGTTGCGTCCTCGGTCTCGCCGCTGCGATGGCTCATCACACTGGTGTAGGCGTTGGCGGTTGCCAGCTCGACGGTGTCGAGCGTCTCGGTGAGGGTGCCGATCTGGTTGACCTTCACGAGCACGCTGTTGGCGATGCTGCGGTCGATGCCCATCCGCAGCCGGGCCACGTTGGTGACGAACAGGTCGTCACCGACGAGCTGCACGCGCGAGCACAGAGCGCTCGACATCGCGGCCCAACCCTCCCAATCGTCCTCGGCCATGCCGTCTTCGATGCTGACGATCGGGTAGGTGTCGACGAGCCGGCTCCAGTAGGCGACCATCTCTTCGGCGCTGAGCACCTTGCCTTCGCCGGCGAGGTGGTAACGGCCATCCTTGAACAGCTCACTCATCGCCGGATCCATGGCTATGGCGATGTCGTCTCCCGGGGTGTAGCCGGCCTTCTCGATCGCCTCGACGAGCAGCCGCAGGGCGTCTTCGTTGCTGGCGAGATCGGGGGCGAAGCCGCCCTCGTCACCGATCGCCGTTGACAGACCGCGGTCGTGAACGACCTTCTTCAAGGTGTGGTAGGTCTCGGTTCCCCAGCGCAGCGCCTCGCGAAAGCTCGGTGCGCCGACCGGCATGATCATGAACTCCTGCATGTCGATCGAGTTGTCGGCGTGTGCGCCGCCGTTCACGACGTTCATCATCGGCACGGGCAGCACGTGGGCGTTCGGGCCGCCGACGTAGCGGTACAGGGGAAGCTCGAGCTCGGCCGCGGCNNGCCTTGTTGGCGGTGCCGTCGAGTGCGTTCATCTCGGCGTCGACGAGACGCTGATCGAGCGCATCGATGCCGCGGAGCAGGTCGGCGAGCTCGCCGTTCAAGTACCCGACGGCAGTGAGCACACCCTTGCCGAAGTAGCGGTCGCCGCCATCGCGCAGCTCCACCGCCTCGTGCTCGCCCGTCGAGGCCCCCGAGGGCACCGCGGCCCTACCGACGGCGCCGCTGTCGAGCACGACGTCGACCTCGATTGTTGGGTTGCCTCGCGAGTCGAGGATCTCTCTGCCGACGATGTTGACGATTTCGCTCATATGACGCACAACGGTAGCGACTGCCCGCAGCTTCGCCGAGCGCCGGGGCGGCCAATCGAGCGCAGACTTCCGTTCAAGATCCCTCCTGGAGATGCCGATGAACGGCCGTGGAGAACGAGATGTCGTCCGACCTGGCAGCGGACCTGGCAGAAGATCTGGCAGAAGATCCGGCAGACGCGGATTCGGCGCCCCTCGGAGCCCTGCTCAGCGCCGAGCCGACGCTTCCGCCGCGGGTCGTGAACGCCGCCGAGGACCTTTGGAGCGGCGTCGAGGCCGAACCGCACACCCAGTTCCACCATGCCGACCTGGCCCCGCGCAAACCCGGGGTGTGGCTGCTGCCCACGCGGGCCGCCCGGGTGCTGGTGACGCTCGGCTGCATGGGCGGGGTGCTCACGACCTTGCTCCTGCTGGCCGCGCTGACGCCGGCGTTCGAGACGGGTGACAGCCGTGGGTTCGTCATCCCGCTCGACGAGAACGCCTGGTTCACGGCGTCGCTGATCGTGTCGAGCATCGTCACGTCGCTCGGATGGCTGTGGTGGACGGTGTCGGCAGCGTTCAACGCCGAACGGATCGTGCCGCTCGCGACGTCGCCGTGGCTGCCGACCTTCGTCTACCTCGGTGGGCCGATCACGGCCTTGATCGGAGCCGATCTCTCCAGCGACATGGCCCCGCTGGTGGTGGTCGCCGGCCTGGTCTGGCTCGTTGTCGGCCACATCGTGGTGGTCGCCTCGTTCCGGGCGACCGCCGGCCGGATCGGGGCATCGACCGAGTACTTCTCCAAGTTGATCTGGCTGCCGCTCGCGTGGGTGTCCTACCGGATGGGGCTCACCACGCTGCTGAGCTTCTTCGAGGAGGAGTCGACGCTGACCGTCTTCCTGGTGGTGGTCGGCTACCTGGGCCTGCTGTTCCCGGCCGGCCTGGTCGTGGCATCGTGGAACGCGATGGCCTCGTTCGAGCGTGCGTGCCGGCGACTGAACGTGCGAACCCTCGGTGTGGAGCTCTCGGTTCGCGACCTGTTGCGCGAACGTTCGGCCGCGCATGCAGCTAGTTCGACGACCGCAGCCTCGACTGGCGGCTGAACCGACTGGCCACTGAACCGCGTCGCCCTCGTACCGGCACGCGTCACGGTTGCTCGGAGCGCTTCACCTCGTCCCACATCGCGTCGAGCGCAGAGAGGTCGGCAGTGTGCAGATCGATGCTGCGCTCGCGGGCGAGCCCTTCGACGAGCTCGAACCGCCGCCGGAACTTGTGCGCCGCGGCACGCAACGCGGTCTCCGGTTCGACACCGAGATGGCGGGCGACGTTCACCACGGCGAAGAGCAGGTCGCCGATCTCGTTTCCGACCGCGGTGTGATCGTCGACGGTGATCGCCTCGATCACCTCGGCGGTCTCCTCGGCGATCTTCGGGAGTGCACCGTGCACGTCGGGCCAGTCGAAACCTACCTTCGCAGCCTTGCGTTGCACGGCGTATGCGTAGGCGAGCGCCGGTTGCGACGAGGCGACACCGTCGAAAACGCTCGTCCGCTGCTTCTCGTCGCGCTTGATCGCATCCCAGTTGGCGACGACCTGCTCGGCTCCGTCGACGGTGACGTCGCCGAACACGTGAGGGTGGCGGCGGACGAGCTTGTCGTGCACCGAGCGGGCGACGTCGGCGATCGTGAACCGGCCCTCCTGCTCGGCGATCGTGGCGTGGAACTCGATCTGGTACAGGAGATCGCCGAGCTCCTCCACGAGATCGTCGTCGGTGGCGGGTTCGTCGGGGTCGAGGGCGTGGATCGCGTCGACCGTCTCGTACGTCTCCTCCACGAGGTACTTCACGAGCGATTGGTGAGTCTGCTCGCGGTCCCACGGGCATCGTTCGCGTAGCTGGCGGGCGAGTTGATGGAACCGGATCAGTTCGAACCCCACGGGCGTGCCCAGCGAAGGGATGTAGATGCAGGTGAGATGGTCGGCCTCGACTGTGCGGTCGAGCTCGGCCCANNGGTTCGTCGCCGGTGGCCGCCTCGACAGCGAGCTTGATGTCGCTCAGCACCCAGTTGGCGTGGGTGTGGGCCACCAGCATCGCTCCCGAGCATCCTGCGCCGGCAGCGGCGAACTCGTGGCCGTCGACGAGCTTGATCGCCGATTCCACCGGATCGATTCCGAGCCGGGCATAGGCGAGATCGAGGAACGAGACGGCCGGCAGAATGGTGCACTCGATCCGGGGATCGTCACGGAGCAGGCGCACCGTACGTTCGAGCACCAGCGGCGACCCCGGCACGGCGTACAGCACGTGGCCGCTTTGTGTCGCGGCGTCGACGAGTTGGTCGGCGATGGTGCGGTACACGTCGGCAAACGTGTCGGCCGCCTCGTACACGTCGTCGAAGGAGACCGCGCCGGGCAGGAGGTGCGCCGATGGGTGCCGTTCGGTGCGCACGAACCGCACCGCGGCCGACGCGATGGCGTCGAGCGTTTGGGTGGTGACGAAGCGCGCGTCGCCGGGACCGAGGCCGACGACGGTGATCGTCGGTGCGCTCACGCCTGGAGTGGGTCGACTTCGGCGGTGACCGCGTTCCAGACGCCGTAGCGGGGATCTACGTAGACATCGGCGCTCGCCAGCAGTTCGGGCCACCGGATGGCGTTGGTGGCCGTTTTGGCCAGCACGAGCTGGGCGGCGCCGGACAGCTCGTCGTAGGGGCGGATCGTGACCAGCACAGTGACGGTGCCGACGTCGACGATCACCGGATGGCCGACTCCGGCTTCGACTGCCGGCCCGATTAGGTCGGGGTTGACACCGGCGATCGCGACGCACTCGCTTCCCTGGTTGTCGAAGACCACTCCGCCGTTGCCGGCCAGACCTGGATCGGCCGAGTACCGGGCCGCGGCATCCGCCCACGACATGCCCGACTCGAGCTCGGCGAGCACCGTGCCGGCGACCTCGGGCGGGTCGACCGGGATCGCCCCGAGGCACACGGTGCCACTGACCGAGGGACCGGCCTGGTACATCTCGCGCCCGGCGTCGGGCATTTCGGCGACGAGCGCAGCGTTCCCGTTTCTGAGCCTGGCATCGAGGTCGGCGGTGCCGGCGACGGCGGTGTCGGTCGTGCCGGTGGCCTGCTCGACCAGTTCTACGCGGATCCATCGGGTGAGCTCGGCCCTGACCAGCGAGGCGTCTTGCGTAGCGGCGTGTTGCCGCCCTTGTCCGTTGGCCATGAGCGCGTCGATGTCTTCAACGGCGAGTGATCGCTCGCCGACGCGCGCAGCCTGGTCGTTGGCGGTGAAGGTGGAGCACGACGACACGGCGAGCGCGGCGAGCGCGGCGACGAGCGCGCCGGAGGCGAGGAGGGAACGACGATTCACGGTGGGAGACGCTACTGCCCGATCGGTACGAGCTCGCGAAGGAAGCCGACCAGGAACTCGGCCGGATCGAGGCCTCGTCCGAGTGGCACCACCAGCTGTCCGGCGTCCTCCTTGTAGATCGCCGTGCGACTCAACCGCTTGAGCCGCATCGTCTCGCTCACCTTCAGCCGCAGTGGCCCCAGTCGGGCGCCGGCACCGGCGATCGACACGTCGCGCAACCCGAGCCGGTGGCATTCGGCGCGGAGGTAGCCGACGTTGAGCAACGCGTCGGCCGGAGTTGGTACCGGGCCGTACCGGTCTTCCCATTCGGTGCGGATGTCGTCGACCTGGCCGGCCTCGGTGACGGCTGCCAGACGGCGGTAGGCCTCGAGCCGCAGCTCCTCCTTGGCGACGTAGTCCTTCGGCAAGAAGGCATCGGTCGGCACGTCGAGCTTCACCTCGCTCGGCGCCTTGAGCGGTTCGCCCTTCATCTCGCCGACGGCCTCGGTGACCATCTGGCAGTAGAGGTCGTAGCCCACCGCGGCGATGTGACCGCTCTGCGATTCGCCGAGCAGGTTGCCCGCGCCGCGGATCTCGAGGTCGCGCATCGCGATCTTGAAGCCGCTGCCCAGGTCGGTGGCCTCGCCGATCGTGCGCAGCCGTTCGTAGGCCTCCTCGGTGAGGCGCGCGTCGCGGGGATGGAACAGGTAGGCGTAGGCGCGTGATCCGCTGCGGCCGACGCGACCCCGCAGCTGGTGCATCTGACCGAGCCCGAGGAGGTCGGCGCGTTCCACGACCAGGGTGTTCACGGTAGGCATGTCGATGCCGCTCTCGATGATGGTGGTGCACACCAGCACGTCGAAACGGCCCTCCCAGAAGTCGACCACGACCTGCTCGAGCGACCCTTCGTCCATCTGGCCGTGAGCGACGGCGATTCGTGCTTCGGGAACCAGCTCGCGCAGCCGGCCGGCGCACTGATCGATGGTGTTGACCCGGTTGTGAACCCAGAACACCTGGCCTTCGCGGAGGAGCTCGCGGCGGATCGCCTCGACGGCGACGCGCTCGTCGTACTCGCCGACGAAGGTGAGGATCGGTTGCCGATCGGCCGGTGGGGTCTGCAGCAGCGACAGGTCGCGGATGCCGACCAGGCTCATCTCGAGCGTTCGCGGAATGGGTGTGGCGCTGAGGGTGAGCACGTCGACGTTGATCTTCAGCTTCTTCATCGCCTCCTTGGCCTGCACCCCGAACCGCTGCTCCTCGTCGACGACCAACAACCCGAGATCTTTGAACTCGACGCCGTCCTGCAGCAGGCGATGCGTGCCGATGACGCAGTCGACCTCTCCGCTCTTCAGCCCGGCGAGCACCGTCTTCGCCTCCTTCGCGGTGAGGAACCGACTGAGCACCTCCACTCGCAGGGGGAATCCGGAGAACCGGTCGGCGAAGGTGTTGCCGTGCTGTGTGGCGAGCAGCGTGGTGGGCGCGAGCACAGCCACCTGCTTGCCATCCTGGATGGCCTTGAACGCAGCGCGGATGGCCACCTCGGTCTTGCCGAACCCCACGTCGCCGCACAGCAGCCGGTCCATCGGGTAGGCGCGCTCCATGTCGTGCTTGATGTCGTCGATGGCAGTGCGCTGATCGGGGGTCTCGGCAAACGGGAAGGCATCTTCCATGTCGTGCTGCCACGGCGTGTCCTGGCCGAATGCGTGGCCGGGCGCGTTGACCCGCTTCTGGTAGAGCACGACCAGTTCTTGGGCGATCTCGCGCACGGCGCTGCGAACACGCGACTTGGCCTTGGCGAAGTCGGCGCCACCGAGCCGGTGCAGCGAAGGCGTTTCGCCACCGACGTACTGGCGGAGGGCGTCGATCTGATCGCTCGGCACGTAGAGCCGGTCGCCGCCCTTGTAGGCGAGCAGCAGGTAGTCGCGCTCGGTGCCGCCGATGGAGCGCTTCACCATGCCCTCGTACTGGCCGACGCCGTGCTGGTAGTGCACCACGTAGTTGCCTGGTCTGAGGTCTTCGAAGAAGCCGGCGCTCTGCCGTTTGCGTGGCCGCGGCTGACGATGGCTGCGGCGACGCCCGGTGAGGTCGCCCTCGGCGACCACGGCGAGCTTGGCCATCGGGAGCGAGAAGCCGCGATGCAGTGGAGCGGTGATCACGTAGCCGCCGGGGCGGGTGAGGTCGGTGGTGTCGGTGGCGGCGACGAAGTCGAGGCCGCGCTCGCGCAGGAGTGCGCCGAGACGCTGTGCGGATCCGACACCGTCGGCGGCGACCACCACGCGGTACTGATCGACCAGGAGCTCTTTCAGCCGGAGTGCCAGCCCTTCGCCGTCACCCACGACCGGGCCCCATCCGGTGGCTTGCACCATCGGGGCGTCAGGGTTGGAAGGTGTCGAGCTGATCGTCCACATCTGTTGACCGGTGGCCAGCAGACCTTCGGTGTCGGCGTGCAGCCGCGGGAACGCCCTGTCGGCGTCGCGCGCCCAAGTGCCGGCGAGCGTGCGGGCCAGGTCGTCTTCCTCGGCGAGCAGGTCGTTGGCCCGGTCGCGCATCCGGCGGGGTTCGAGCAGCACCAACTTGGCGTTGTCGGGCAGCACCGCGGTGATCAGCCGGTCGTCGTCCAAGAGCCATGGCAGCCAGCTCTCCATCCCGTCGAACAGCGTGCCCTCGGCCAACCTCTCCCAGTGCTCGCGCCCCCAAGGCTCCGACGCGATCAGTTCGTTGGCGCGGGCCCTCACCTGGTCGCTCGGGAGGAGCTCGCGGGCCGGGAAGATCAGTGCCTCGGCAAGATCTGTGGTGCTCCGCTGATCGTTGACGGTGAACTCGGTGAGGCGATCGACCTCGTCGCCCCACAGGTCGATGCGGACCGGTGCTTCGGCCGTGGACGGGAACACGTCGATGATGGCACCACGACGAGCGACTTCGCCGCGGTGCTCGACGAGCTCTTCGCGGCGGTATCCGTAGCCGATGAGCGAGCGCAGCAGTTCGTCGGCGTCGAGGATGTCGCCGGGTCGGATCTGGACCGGGTCGGTCGACGTGGCGCCGGGGCCCAACTTCTGTAGCAGGGCGCGAACACCGGTGACCACGACCGCGGGCATGCGTTCGGGGGTGCGCAGCCGCCACAGCACTTCCAGGCGCCGGCCCATCGTCTCCACGCTCGGGCTGACCCGCTCGAACGGGAGGGTCTCCCACGCGGGGAACAGCGCCACGTCGTGGGCCGGCAGGAACTGGGAGAGGTCGTCGAAGAGCTGACCGGCATCGCTACCGGTCGGGCAGGCGATCACCAGCGGGCGGCGACCGCCGAGGCGGCTCAACGCGGCGATCGCCACGGCACGGGCGGCCTCGGACACGGCGATCATCGCTTGCGGGTCGCCGAAGGCGTGGGTGAGCCCTGGTTCCGAGCGGAGCAGCGAGGGGAGCGCGTGGAGCGACATGGGTTGCTCAGGGTAACCCGGTGGGTTCGCCGGGCGTCTCCAGCAGAATGGCCGACGAACCGCCATGCCATCGCCTGCATCTCTCCACGCCCGCTCGCTCACGCTGTCGTTCGGGCGCGACCCCATCCTCGACGATGTCGAGCTGAAGGTGTCGCCCGGATGGCGCGTCGGCCTCGTCGGTCCGAACGGCGTTGGAAAGTCGACCTTGCTGCGGGTGCTCGGTGGCACTTTGACGCCGGACGCCGGCTCGGTCACGGTGACGCCGTCGAACGCCACGGTCGGCTACCTCCCGCAAGAGCCCGAACGCGATCGCACCGAGTCGGTGGCGGCACATCTGGAGCGGCGCACGGGGGTGGCCGCGGCAACTGCGGAGATGCACGAAGCCACGAGGGCGCTCGCCGCAGGCGGCGCGGGTGCCGACGACAGGTACGCCGACGCGTTGGAGCGCTGGCTTGCACTCGGAGGCGCCGATCTCGACGCTCGCGTCGCCGCGGTGTGGGCCGACCTAGGTCTCGAGCCACGCTTGCTCGATCAGACGATGGACACGCTGTCGGGTGGGGAGGCGGCTCGCGTGGGCCTTGCCGCGTTGCTCCTGTCGCAGTTCGACGTGTTCCTCCTCGACGAACCCACCAACGATCTCGATCTCGACGGCCTGGCCACGCTCGAGCAGTGGATCGGCTTGCTGGATGCCCCCGTGGTGCTAGTGAGCCACGACCGTGAGTTCCTGCGGCGCACGGTCACCCACGTGGCCGAGCTCGACGAGTTCAGCCATGCGATCACCGTGTTCGCCGGCGGGTGGGAGGCGTTCCTCGTCGAGCGTGACCGCGCCGCCGAGCACCGGCGCGAGCGCTACGCCGAGTACGCCGAAAAGCGCGCCAAGTTGCAGGGGCGTGCTCAACGCGAGCGGGAGTGGGCCACGCAGGGGCTCAGTCGCGCCAAGAAGAAGCCCGACGACAACGACAAGAACATCAAGGCGTTCAAGATCGATCAGACCGAGCAACTTGCCGGCAAGGCGGCGCGCACCGAGCGGGCGATGGAGCGGCTCGAGGTGGTCGACGAGCCGCGAGAGGCATGGCAGCTCCGGCTCACCTTCGGCGAGGCAGCCCGCAGCGGCGACGTCGTGGTTCGTCTCACCGACGCTGTGGCGCGCAACGGTGAGTTCGTGCTCGGCCCGATCTCGCTCAGCATCGGCGCCGGCGAGCGCGTCGCCATCGTCGGACCGAACGGAAGCGGCAAGAGCACCCTGCTCGACGTGATCCTCGGTCGCCGGCCACTCGACGGCGGTGATCGTTGGTTCGGTCCAGGCGTGGTTGTCGGAGAGCTCGAGCAACGTCGTCTGCAGCTCGCCGACGACTCCTCGCTGCTCGCGGCGTTCATGGCGGCCACCGGAATGCCGATCCCCGAGGCGCGGACGTTGCTGGCGAAGTTCGGCATCGGCGCCGCCGAGGTGCATCGACCCACGAGTTCGCTGTCACCCGGCGAACGCACCCGAACGGTGCTGGCCTTGCTGATGGCCGCCGGCACCAACTGCCTCGTGCTCGACGAACCCACGAACCATCTCGATCTGGCCGCCATCGAGCAACTCGAGATCGCCCTCGATTCGTTCCGCGGCACGGTGCTGCTCGTCACCCACGACCGTTCGCTCCTCGCCAACATGCGACTCACCCGCAGGATCACGCTGTCGGGCGGCCGGCTCGCGGGCGATCAGTCGGTGGAGGGGTCGAGGGTGGTGCCGTTGTAGTGACGTTGGGCGGCGTCGATGCCCTCGCGCAGGAGCATCTCCACCGCGTCGGCGGCGTGTTGCACGGCCACGTCGAGGAGGGCACGTTCCTGCGGTGGCAGCTTCGACAGCACATGACCGGCGCCGCCTTCTTTCGAAGGCGGTTTGCCGATGCCGATCCGCACGCGCAGGTAGTCCTGGGTGTGGAGGTGGGCCGTGATGCTGCGCAGGCCGTTGTTGCCGGCAAGCCCTCCACCCGCCTTCACCCTGGTAACGCCAGGCGCCAGATCGAGCTCGTCGTGCACGACGATGAGCTGGTCGGGCTGGTCGAGCCCGTAGCGCTTCAGCATCGGCCGCACGGCCTGGCCGCTCTCGTTCATGTAGGTGATCGGGAAGGCCAGCACCACACGGCGGTCGGCGATTGTGGCCTCGGCCACCAGCGCCTTGTCGCGGCCGGGCTTCAGCAGTACGCCGTGACGCCTGGCCAGTTCGTCGATGCAGTCCGCGCCCACGTTGTGGCGGGTTCGCTCGTACTGCCTTCCAGGATTTCCGAGACCGACGATGAGGGCATCGACGCTCACGTCGATCCTCGCCGGGTGTGGGTCACTCCGCCGCGTCGGCGGCGGCGTCGCCGTCGGCGGCTGTCGCGTCGGATGCCTCGCCCTCAACGGGGACCTCGACCGCGGCGCGGCTGAGCATGGTGGTGACCACCGGCATGTCGGGGTCGCCGGTTGCGGTGACACCCTTCGGCATCGGCACCTCGGCCAGACGGATGACGTCGTGGGGCTGCATGTCGGTGATGTCGATGACGAACTCGTTGGGCATGTTGGTGGGCGTGGTGAGCACGTCGATCGAGTCGACTGCCGGATCGACGAGACCGCCGATGTCGATGACCGCCTTCGCCTCGCCTNNCAACGGCACCGAGACCGTGATCTCCTCGTTCATGTTCACCTGGAGGAAGTCGATGTGGCTGACGGTGCGCTTGATCGGATGACGCTGCATCTCTTTTACGACTGCCGGGTAGCTCTTGCCTTCGACCTGGAGGGCGAGCACGGTGTTGGCGCCGGCCGGGCCGCTGAGTGCGAGACGCAGTTCGCGACGCTCGACGGTGACGTTGACAGGTGTCATTCCTCGGCCGTACAGCACGCCGGGGATGTGTCCCTCGGCGCGGATGCGGCGTGACGACGGCGATCCGGTGGGACGACCAGTGGTTGCGGTGAGCTTGGTTTGCGACATGACGGCGGCCTCGATCGAGCAGTTCCAGAACGGCTTTCGATGTTATCGTCAGGCCTGGTTCTCTCCACCGAAGATCTCGCTCACGCTGGTGTCGTCGAAGACGGCGTTGAGCGCATCGCCGATGAGCGGGGCGATCGACAGCACCTCGATCTTGTCGATCTGCTTCTCGGGCGGGAGCGGCAGGGTGTTGGTGAGCACGATGCGGGAGATGTGGGAGTTCTTCAGGCGGTCGATCGCCGGTCCGCTGAGCACGCCGTGGGTGGCCATGGCCCACACCTCGGTGGCGCCGCGGGCCAACAAGATGTCGGCTGCCGAGCAGATCGTGCCACCGCTGTCGATCATGTCGTCGGTGAGGATGCACAGGCGCCCGGCGACATCGCCGATCACCTCTTTCGCCTCGGCGACGTTGGCGGTGCCCTTCGGGCGGCGCTTGTAGATGAACGCCAGGTCGGCGCCCTTGTCGGTGAGGTGCTGGGCCATCCGCTCGGCCACCTTGATGCGGCCGGCATCTGGCGAGACGATGACCGGGTTGTCGGCATGCTCGCGGACGTACTTCTCGAGCACGGGCATTGCCGTGAGGTGGTCGACAGGCCCCTCGAAGAAACCTTGGATCTGCCCGCTGTGGAGGTCGATCGAGACCATCCGCTTGGCTCCGGCGGCCTTGAACAGATCAGCGATCAGGCGTGCGGTGATCGGCTCGCGGCCTTCGGCCTTGCGGTCCTGGCGGGCGTACCCATAGAACGGGCACACCGCGGTGATGCGCTTGGCCGAGGCGCGGTAAGCCGTGTCGATCATGATCAGCTGCTCCATGATCGAGTCGTTGATGCTGCGCCCGTCGCACCCGAAGTGGGTCTGCATGATGAACACGTCGCTGCCGCGGATGCTCTCACCGAACCGTGGCCTGACCTCACCGTTGGCGAACTCGACGAGGTTCGGGCTGCCGAGCTCGACCCCGAGATGCGCCGCCACCTCCTGCGCCAGCGCCGGGTGGGTTCGCCCGGAGTACAACGACATGCGCTTGGTGGTGACTTTTTCCATGGAGGACTCCAGCAGCTCAGACAACAGGAGCAGTGTAGAAGGCGCCGGTGATCGCTCTGGCAGCCACCGAACTTCCAGCCGGAAGGTGGGCGTAGGGGCCGACGTGCGAGCCTTCGCCGATCTCGCTGTCGACGCCGACGGTGTTCTCGACGACGCAGCCGTTGGCCACCGCGCAATCACTGAGCCTCACGTCGGGGCCGATCTCGCACCGGTCGCCGATGACGGTGTCGCCCTGCAGGATCGTGCCCGGGTACAGGGTGACGTCTCGGCCGACGCGCACCGTGACATCGAGGAAGGTCTGCCGTGGGTCGAGCATGGTGACGCCGTTGAGCAGCCACTTGCGGTTCGTGCGGCTGCGCAGCTCACGCTCGGCGAGCGCCAGCTGCCAGCGGTCGTTCACACCCTGGGTCTCGTCCGGCGGCGCTTCGAAGGTGCCGACCCGGTGCCCCATGCCGGCGAGCACGGCGACGACGTCGGTGAGGTAGTACTCGCCCTGGGCGTTGTCGGGCGACAGGTGCCGCAGCGCCGGTGCCAGCAGATCGCGCCGGAAGGCGTACATGCCCATGTTGACCTCGCGGATCTCGCGTTCGGCATCGGAGGCGTCGTGTTGCTCGACGATCCGCAGCACGCGGCCGGCCTCGTTCTTGGTGGTGGCTCGAACCACTCGGCCGTAACCACTCGGGTCGTCGAGCACGCTGGTGGTGAGCGTTGCCGCGTTGTTGCCCGACAGGTGGGCGACGAGCAGCTGGGCCAACGTCTCGGGGCGCACGAGCGGGGTATCGCCTGGCAGCACGACCACGGTGGAGTCGTCGTCGAGGTCGTCGCCGGGGATGACGCTCATTCCGACCATGGTCGCGTCGCCGGTGCCGCGTTGGATGGTCTGCTCGACGAACGACACGTTCGCCCAGTGCGGAGCCTGTTCCTGCACCTTCTTGGTGACCCGTTCGGCGCCGTGGCCGACGACGAGAACCGTGCGGTCGACGTGCAGTTGCTCGAGGGCGTGGATCACGTGCATCACCATCGCCCGGCCGCAGATCAGGTGCAGCGGCTTGGGGCGCGCCGAGCGCATCCGCGATCCTTCGCCGGCGGCGAGGACGATCACCGAGACTCCCATGCGTTCTTTCTACCGCAGGCGCGGGTGCGATCGGTGTGCAGGCCGGCGCGAGCCGGCAGCCGGCGGGCGCTGCAATGGCTCCGGGGAGAGGATTCGAACCCCTATACGCGGCACCAAAAACCGCTGTCCTACCATTGAACGACCCCGGATCGACCGGCGTCACGATACCGGCCACCGGATTCTCGCCAGCCGCTTGTTTCCGGCCCCGTGTTTACGCCCACTTGTCTCCGCGCCACTTGGTTCCGGCCACGAGGACCTGTAGCGTTTGGCGGGTCATGGGATCACTGATCAAGAAGCGCCGCAAGAGAATGCGAAAGAAGAAGCACAAGAAGATGCTTCGCCGTACTCGTCACGCTCGCCAGCGCGGCAAGTGACCTCACGAGTTCGCGGTCAACGACCCTCGCCGGCTCGGCTGTGCGGGGGTCGTTGCGCGTCTACGGCCTTGTCCGCGTGAACAGCACCGTGGCGGCCGGAGCGAGCACCTCCAACTCGCGCAGATGACCCTCGACGAACCAGGTTGCGCCGCTGCCGGCCAGGGTTGGTGGGCGGCCGGCGAGCTCGCCGATGCGGTCGCGCCACTCGGCCAGCTCGGGTGCCACTTGCAGGGCGGCAGGTTCGAGATCGTTCAGGCCAGGGCCACGCGGGCCTCCGAGCGCGTCCCAGGCCCGGTACACCGCCGGGGTGCTCACGGTGAACGGCGGGATCACGAGGGTGAGGTCGAGGGCCACGAACGGGAGCGGCTCGATGATCTCGCCGATGCCCCGTGCCCGCGCCCGGCCGCCGACGAGGCAGAAGGCGATGTCGGCGCCCAAACGTGCGGCTGCGTGCAGGTCGTCGAAGCCGGCCCAGCGCAGCACGGCGGCCGCGTCGGCCGATCCGCCACCCAGCCCGCCCCCGTGCGGGACCACCTTGTGCAGGTGCACGTGAGCGGTGCGCCCGACAAGGCCCAGGGCCTGCGACACCAGGTTCGTTGCGTCGAGCGGCATGCCCGCGGCGTACGGTCCATCGGCGCTCAGGCCGTTGCCGCCAGGCGTGATCGTGAGCGTGTCGGCGAGCTCGAGTGCCACCATCTCGGCATCGATCAGGTGGAAGCCGTCGTCGCGCACACCGGTGATCCGCAGCGAGCGGGTGAGCTTGGCCGGCGCCTCAACGGTGGGCATGGTCGGGCACCGTCGGTACTCGCGCCACCAACGCGTCGGTGAGGGCGCCCCACTCGGCCACGTCGAGCTCTTCCGGCCGCCGTTGCGCATCGATTCCGGCCGCCTCGAACACCTCGGTCGGAACGATGCCCGCCAACGAACGCCGCAACATCTTGCGCCGTTGACCGAATGCGGTGCGTACGAGGTGGAACAGCCGGTCACGATCGGCGGCCGTTGCCGGGGCGTCGCGACGGTTGATCTCGGCGAGTGCCGATTCCACGTTCGGGCGTGGCACGAACACGCTGGCCGGCACGGTTCCGGCGATGCGCGCCGTCGCCCAGTAGCTCACCTTCACGCTGACCGCACCGTAGGCCGGCGACCGTGGCGCGGCGCAGAGCCGGTCGGCCGCCTCGCGCTGCACCATCACCAGCATCCTCGCGATCGCCGGAACGCCGTCGAGCAGATCGCAGATGAGCGGGGTGGCCACGTTGTACGGCAGGTTTGCCACCAAGAACCACGTCGGGTGATCGGCCAGCGCAGCGGGCCAGTCGAGCTGCATCGCGTCTCCCTCGATCACCTCCACGAGCGGGTGCTGTGCCGTGATCTGGCGCAGCACGGGCACCACGCCGCGGTCCACCTCGACGGCGCGCACGTGGGCACCGGTCTCGGCGAGGGCGAGGGTGAGCGAACCGAGGCCGGGTCCGATCTCCAGCACGTGGTCGCCGGGTCCGACTCCGGCGAGGCGGGCGATGCGGCGCACGGTGTTGGGATCGACGACGAAGTTCTGCCCCAGATCTCGCCGAGGGGCGAGCCCGTGCTGGGCGAGGAGCTGGTTCACCTCGGTGCGCGAGAGCACCGGCTACCAGCTGATCCGCACGGGGATCGGGGCATCGACGAGGTCGGCGATGGTGATGTACACGTCGGTGTCGAGGCTGATCGTTATCTCGGGCGACACCGGGAAGCCCAACGTGTTGGTGCACGTGGTGGAGAGCCCGTTGTCGATGTTGACCACCGTGATGGTGGCGCCCGATGGCGCGGTGACCGCAGTGCACGGTCGCACGATCGTCGTCTCGAGGTACCTCTGGTAGCTCGCCGTGCCCTCCGACTCGGTTGCCTTCGGCGCGTTGGGCAAGGCGACGTCGATGACGGCCGGAGCGACCACGGCAAGTGTGTTGTCGAGGAAAACCGGCACCTCGGCCGCGGTGGTGGCCACCTCGGCGGCCGGCTCCACCTGTGGGGTCGGCACGCCGGCGGCAGCGAGGTTGGGGGAGGGGGAGGGATCGTCGCGATCGAGCAGCCAGATGGCGGGCAGCGCGACCAGGGTGAACATCGCCGCCACTGCGATCCGGCGGCGTTCGTGGACGTGCATCGGGAAAAGGCTACGAACTGCCGTGGCGAAAGGCAAGGCACCCAGGGCGTGACATCGGCGCAGCATCGGGCGCCTTGACGAGATCTTGCCGACGCCACCCTGGGCGCGCCCCGGCCACGAGTAGTACGGTGCGCGGCTTCGACTCGATCAAGGGAGAACCATGTACGACGGCGAACTTTCCGACGAACCCCCGGTTGATGGTTCTGGCGTTGCGGCAGACGTGCGGGTCGAGCTGGCCCGCCTGCGCGCCGATCTCGATCAGGTGCGCGCCCACAACGCGGCGCTGCAGGCCCGCCTCGATGGTGACGGCGATGGTGGCGGCGATGTGGCCGGCGACGGGGCTGTTCCCGAGCACCGCTCGACGCGGCGCGGCATGTTGCGACTGGCCGGCGCGGCGGCCGTCGGCGCGGCTGCGGCCGCTGCCGGCGGCGTCCAGCAGGCCGCTGCGGCCAACGACGACCCGATGCTGGCCGGTCGGTTTCACAGCGCTACCAAAACGACGACGCTCAGCTACGGCACGCCCGCATCGGTCCCAGGCGCCACCGTTGCCAACCAGTCGACGCCGATGTTGCGGGTCGAGACCAACTTCGAGGACTCCACCGGAATCTCGGTCACCGGCAGCTTCATCGGCATCATCAGCGACGGCTCCGAGGCCGGCTTCCTCGGCTACAACGGCCGCTACAACTTCGTCGCCGCCGCGTCGGAGCGGGCTGCGCTGCAGCTGCGGGCGGTCAACTCGGCGACCTTGCAGCCGAAGATCCCACCGCCGTCGCGCGTCGACTTCCACACGCGCGGCGAGATCGACACCGACGAGAACGGCGATCTGTGGTGGTGCTTCGACAACGGGTCGCCCGGCAAGTGGCGGAAGATCGCCGGCGGCACCGCCGCCGGCTCCCTACACCCCATCACCCCCACCCGGGTGTACGACAGCCGTGCCGCCGCACCGAGCCCCGGTGTGATCTCCGGAGGCGCCAGCCGCGTCGTGTCGGTCAGCGACGCCCGTCCCGACTTCACCGGCGCCGTTGCCACGGCAGGCGTCGTGCCGGCCGGGGCGTCGGCGATCGCCTACAACCTCACCGTCGCCGACACGGTCGGCGCCGGCTTCCTGTCGGTCAACGAGGGCGACGCAACGGGTTTCACAGCCTCGTCGATCAACTGGAGCGCCACCGGGCAGCAGCTCGCCAACGGGCTCGTGGTGAAGCTCGACACCAGCCGCCAGGTGAAGGTGTTCGCCGGCGGCGGGGGCAGCGCGAACTTCGTCATCGACGTGCTCGGCTACTACCTCTGAGCGCTCACCACCGAGGTTCTCGTCGATCGAGCGAGAACGCCGATCTCGCCGCGGCCGATGTGGACGCGGCGAGATCGACCAAGTTCATCGCCCGCAGGTCGGCGATGAACTGCACCACGTGGCGCACGTAGGCGGGTTGGTTGGTACGTCCCCGATGCGGCACCGGCGCCAGGTACGGGCTGTCGGTCTCGACGAGGAGTCGATCGAGCGGGCACAGCAGAGCGGCAGCTTGGAGCTCGGTTGCGGTCTTGAACGTGACGATGCCGCTGAACGACAGGTAGGCGCCGAGGTCGAGGCACCGCCGCGCCTCGTCGGGACCGCCGGTGAAGCAGTGGAACACGCTGCCCACCGGCACGCCTTCAGCGGCGAACACGTCGAAGGTGTCGGGCCACGCATCGCGGGTGTGCACCACGAGCGGCAGCCCGAGCTCGTGCGCCAGTTGGATCTGAGCCGCGAAGGCGGTTCGCTGCACGTCGCGTGGCGAGTGCTCGTAGAAGTAGTCGAGACCGGTTTCGCCGACCGCGATCACCTCGGGATGATCGAGGAACGGCACGATCGTGTCGACGCCGTGCACCGCCTCGTGCGGGTGCAGGCCTGCGGTCGCGTGGATGCCTGTGCGCCCGGTGGCGATGTCGATCGCCGCGGCGGTGGTGGCGGCGTCGCAGCCGATGGTGATCATCGTGTCGACACCCGCGGCGTGCGCGGCCGCGATCACGTCGTCGACCGGCACGCCGCGGGTGTCGTAGAGGTGGCAGTGGCTGTCGACGAACATGCCCGTCACTTCCGGGGAAACAGCGGGTCGCCCTTCGCCACGGCATGGCCGCCGGCGTAGCCGCCCCAGTCGGCGGCGCCGGGCAGGCGCTGGTCGCTCACCAGGCCCGTGAGCCCGATTCGTTCCCACACGTGCTGGCATGTGTCGGGCATCGCCGGCGAGGCGAGCACGGCAACGATGCGCAGCGCCTCGAGGGCGTCGCCCATCACGGCATCCACCGCTGCACCCGGTTCTGCCTTCCAAGGCTCGTTGGCCTCGAGGTAGGCGTTGGTGGCGCGGATGAGCGACCAAGTCGACTCCAACGCCCGGCTCGGCTGCACCTCGGCCCATCCCGCGGAGGCGCCTTCGTACGCCGCCGCGGCGGCGTCGGCGAGCGGTGAATCGGCCCGCGGCGCGGTACCGGTGCCGGCGCACTTCTTGCCGACCACGGTGGCCACCCGCGACAGCAGGTTGCCGAGGTTGTTGGCGAGGTCGCTGTTGTAGCGGTTGGTGAGCCCCTCGTAGGTGAAGTCGCCGTCCTGGCCGTAGGTGGTCTCGGCGAGCACGTAGTAGCGGAACCCGTCGACACCGAACTCGGGCACGAGGTCGAGCGGGTTCACCACGTTGCCGGAGGTCTTGCTCATCTTCTCGCCGCCGGCCAGCAGCCAGCCGCCGACGGCCCAGCCCTTCGGCGGCTCGATGCCGGCCGAGAGCAGCATCGCCGGCCAGTACACGCAGTGGTGGCGGATGATGTCCTTGCCGATGAGGTGCCTCGCCGGCCACCACGTGTTGAACCGTTGCTCATCGCTGCCGTAGCCGATCGCGGTGATGTAGTTGGCCAGTGCGTCGAACCACACGTAGGCGACGTGTTTGGCGTCCCACGGCAGTGGGATGCCCCACTTCAAGCTGGTGCGGCTGACCGAGAAGTCGCGCAGCCCGCCGCGGATGAGACCGAGCGCCTCGTTGCCGCGGAACTCGGGCACGATCGCGCCGGGGTGCTCGGCGTACCACTGCAGCAGACGGTCCTGGAAGCGCGAAAGGCGGAAGAAGTAGTTCTCCTCCTCGAAGTACTCGACGGGCCGTTTGTGGATCGGGCACAGGTCGCCCGGCAGCAGTTCCTCGTCGGTGTAGTACTCCTCGCAGGCGACGCAGTACTTGCCGGCGTACACGTCGAGCTCGATGTCGCCGGCGTCGTAGCACCGTTGCAAGAGCTGCTGCACGCCCACCCGGTGTCGGGGCTCGGTGGTGCGGATGAAGTCGTCGTTGGAGATGTTCAGCGACCGCCACGCATCCTGGAACAGCGGCGCGATCTCGTCGGTGAACTCCTTCGGGGTCTTGCCGGCGGCTTCGGCTGCCTGCTGGATCTTCAGGCCGTGCTCGTCGGTGCCGGTGAGGAAGTGCACGTCGTCGCCGAGCAGCCGGTGCCACCGGGCGAGGGCATCGCCGATGATCGTGGTGTACGCGTGCCCGAGGTGCGGGCGGGCGTTGACGTAGTAGATGGGCGTGGTGAAGAACTGATGCGACATGGGAGATCCTTTCGGACGAACGGCGAGCAGACGGCTGGTCAGGAGCCGGTGCGCATTCGACGGGTGAGGATCAGGCGTGTCACGTGGCCAGGATACGTCGCCACCCCCGGCCGAGGGCAACCACTTTCTGAATGCGACCCTGGGTGCGATCGCGGTGTCGGCCGTCAGGTGGCGGTCGTGCCGCGGCGACGGGTGGCGTACTTGGCGCCGGCGAAGAACGATCCGATCGCCAACGATGTCGCTCCGACCGCCTGCGAGCTGCGCCGCACCACCGCTTTCGTGCGGCGGCTGAAGATCACGATCGGCCAGCCGCGACGCAGGGCGATGCGTTCGAGCTTCGAGTCGGGGTTCACCGCCACCGGGTGACCGACCAGCTCCAACATCGGCAGGTCGCTCGCCGAATCGCTGTAGGCGTAGCACTGGTTCAGATCGAGGTTCTCCCATCGGGCCAGCTCGATGATCGCCTCGACCTTGCCGGCTCCGTAGCAGAAGGGCCCGGCGAGCTTCCCGGTGTACACACCATCGACGATCTCGCTGACGGTGCCGATGCCGGCGGTCATGCCCATCGCGCCGGCCAGCGGGTTGACGAGCTCGACCGGTGATGCCGAGACGATGTAGGTGGCGCGACCGGCGTGGCGGTGCATCTCCACGATCTGGAGGGCCTCCGGGCGCACCCGCGCGAGGAGCTTCGGCACGACATCGGTGTTGAGTCCCACCAGCTCGTCGTGGCGAACGCCTTCGACCGCGCCGAGGATGCGGTCGCGCACGCCCATGCTCGTCTCGTCGCTCGCACCCGTCAGCCTGAAGCTGACCGCGGCAGCCGCGTCGCGGACGAACTGTCGTTTCGCAACCAGGCCGGATCGCCAGGCCGCGACGCCGAACACGAACGTGCTCGACCCGCTGATCAGCGTGCGGTCGAGGTCGAAGAAGGCCGCGCTGGGCCCATGGCTGGCGATCGCTGCGTACTCGGTCATCTCGGCGCCTCTGGACGGGGGAGGGAGGTGGCGATGTCGAACACACGGCGCTTCTGCACGCCGAGGTCAGCAGTCACCGTAGCCACCGCGGCCTTCCGTGTGGCGCCACGTGCCATTTCGGCGCGCAGCGCCGCGGTGATCGCGTTGTCGTCTGACTCGGGGGGCGGCGGGGCGCCGTCCACCACGACCACGTACTCGCCGCGGGGCTCGCGTTCGGCGAGGTGTGCCGCGGCCTCCGACAAGGTGCCCCGCCAGATCTCCTCGTGCAGCTTCGTGAGCTCGCGGGCGAGGGCGACGCGGCGCCCGCCGCCGCAGTGATGGGAGAGATCGTCGATGGTGCGCGCGACGCGGTGCGGCGCCTCGTAGAGAACGATCGTGCGCCGCTCGCCGGCAACGTCGGCGAGCCGACGGGTGCGGTCGGAACCCGACCGGGGGAGGAAGCCCTCGAACACGAATCGGGTGGTGTCGAATCCGCTGACGACGAGTGCCATCACCAGCGCAGCGGGCCCGGGCACCGCCGACACCACGTATCCCGCTTCGATCACGGCCCGGGCGAGGTGCTCGCCCGGGTCGGAGATGCCCGGCGTGCCGGCATCGCTCACCAGTGCCACGTCGCGCCCGCCGGCCAGCAACTCGAGCACCTCGGCGATGCGGACGTGTTCGGTGTGGTCGTTGGTGATCGCCATCGGCACCCCGCGCACCCCGGCGTGCTGCAGCAGCTTCCCGGTTCGGCGGGTGTCTTCACAACAGATCAGCGCCGCGCTCCGCAGTGCATCGACCGCCCGTGCCGACAGGTCGCCCAGGTTGCCGATCGGCGTGGCGACGAGCACCAGCCGACCTGTACCGCTGAAGGTCACGATCGCAGCTCGACCGTCAGACCGACGTGCAGGCCCCATCTGGCGAAGGCCCCGGCCTCGGCCTCCAACACCCGCGTTGCGGCCTTGACCGGCGCGCCTACCCGGTTGCGTTCCATGCGAACGGCCTTGATCACCGTGCCGTCGGCGTCGAGATAGGCGACGTCGAGCGGGAACCGCATGCCGAGCGTGTGGATCCACCGACACTTGTCGATCACCAGCGCACCCTCCATTGCGTCGCGCCCGAGCAAACCGCGCTTTCGCTCGGCGCGGTTGCACGCGACTTCGGCCGATGCCAGCACGTTGCCATCGCTCACCAACCAGGCCACCCCACCAGCCTTGCATGCGCCGGAGGCGCAGGCGTCGCGCACGTCGTCGACGGCCATCTACGCTGCGGCCCGAATGGTCGCCGATCTCGATCTCGCATACACCTCGGCCGTTGATCAGGCGCGGCTCGTTGCATCCGGTGCGTTGTCTCCCGTGGATCTCATGGCCAACGCGCTCGCCCGGATCGAAGACGTGCAATCGGCCCTCAACTGCTTCACCGGGGTGTGGGCCGACGAGGCGATGGTGCTGGCGCGCCGTGCCGCCGATGAGGTGGCCGCTGGGCGAGGTCTTGCGTCCCTCCACGGGGTGCCGGTCGCGGTGAAGGAGACCACCCACGTGGCCGGCAGGCCGTTGACGCTCGGGTCGCGCGCCCACGCCGACGTGGTCGCCGATCGCGACGCGTACATCACGACCGCGCTACGTCGTTCGGGTGCGATCGTCGTTGGCAGCACGGCATCGCCAGAGTTCGCCCACGCCCTGCAGACCGACAGCCCGATGTGGGGTGCCACCCGCAACCCCTGGAACCCGGCATTCACTCCTGGCGGTTCGTCGGGAGGCAGCGCGGTCGCCGTTGCCACCGGCTGTGTGGCGCTTGCCGAGGGCAGCGACATGGGTGGCTCGGTGCGCATCCCCGCCGCGTGGAGCGGGATCGTCGGGTTGAAGCCAGGGCTCGGACGGATCCCGATGGACGTGCTCCCCGGCCTGTTCGACTCGATCAGCCACCATGGCCCGCTGGCCCGCAGCGTCGACGACGCCCGGCTGTTCCTGGCCGTCACCCAGGGCCCCGACGATGCCGACATCATGTCGGTCACCACACCGCTCGACCTCACCGGCCCCACGCCGTCCGATGTGCGCGGCATGCGGCTCGGGCTTTCGGTCGACCTGGGGAGTTGGTGGGTCCACCCCGAGATCGAGGGTGCGGTGCTCGCCGCCGCCGACGCGCTCAGCTCGGCGGGGGCCGTGGTCGAGCCGGTCGATCTGCGCCTCACCGCCGACGACGAGCTGCTGTGGCTGCGCATGTGGGGTGTGTTCATGTCCGGCTACTTCGGCCATCTCGTCGACGAGCACCGCGACGTGATGGATCCCGACGTCCTGCAGCTCATCGAGCTCGGCGAGTCGCTCAGCGCGACGGAGGCGAAGCGATTCGAGATCCTTCGCACCGACGTGTGGCGTCGGGTCGCCGCGGCGCTGGCGGGGCGCGACGCTCTGCTGTGCCCCACCATGGCGACCCCGCCGGTGAGCGCCACCAAGGCCGACCGGGTGCGGGTGGATTTTCCCGACGACGGTCGCTTCCACGCCGAGGACATGACCAGCGTGTTCAACCTCGTCGCGCCATGTCCGGCGCTCAGCGTGCCGTGTGGTTTGCACGTGGCCGCTCCTTATGCGGGGATGCCGATCGGGCTGCAGATCGTCGGGCAGCGATGGCGCGAGGACACCGTGCTGCGCATCGGGCGCGCCGTCGAGCTCGCCCTCCCGCACCTGTCCCCGGGTGCAGCCCGCCGCCCACCGGTCTGACCGCGCTGCGGTTGCTGCCGGTCAGGTGCCCCAGGCGAAGGTCTGCTTGTAGAGCTTGAGGCAGGGGAACGCCTCCACCTCCACGACGTCTGCCCGCTCGCGCAGCGACGAGATCAGGTCGAGCAGGTGGGCGTCGCTGTCGACGATCACCTCGAAGATCAGGTCGTAGCGCCCGGCGGTGGCCACGAGGTACTCGACCTCGACGTACTCGCTCACCCACGCCGCGGCAGCGTCGGTTGCGCCGTTGATTCGCAGGCCGATCAACGCCACCCGGCGGTCGCCGAGCGACAGCGGGTCGGTGACGGCGACGACCTGCATGTACCCCGACTCGACGAGGCGCTGCATCCGCTTGCGCACCGCGCCTTCGCTCAGTCCGATCTCGTCTGCGATCTGGGTGCCCGGCATCCGGCCGTCGCGCTGCAGCCGTTCGATGATCGCCCGGTCGGTCGCGTCGGGAGTCATCGGCGAGCGAGCTCGGCGGACGCTTCGGTGAGCACCGTACGGAGAGTGGTGGTGATGAAGTCGAACTCCTCCGGCCCGGCGATCAGTGGCGGGCTGAGCGTTATCACCGGTTCGCCGCGGTCGTCGGCGCGGCAGATGAGCCCCGCTGCGTAGAGCCGTGGCGACAGGTGGTCGCGGAGCAGCCAGTTGGCCTGCTCGGTGGTGAAGGTGCCTCTCGTGGCCTGATCGGTGACGAGCTCGATCGCGTAGAGGTAGCCCTCGCCGCGCACGTCGCCCACGAGCGGGATGTCGCGCAGCGTTTGGAGCATGTCGTTGAACGTGCCCTCGTGAGCGAGCACGTGGCCGCACAGGTCTTCGCGCTCGAAGATGTCGAGGTTGGCGTTGGCCACGGCACACGACACCGGATGCGAACCGAACGTCTGTCCCTGGAGGAAGGCGGAGGCATCGCCCATGAACGCCTCGGCGATGCGGTCGCTGATCATCACCCCGCCGAGTGGCGCGTAGCCCGACGTGACGCCCTTGGCGAAGGTGATCATGTCGGGCTGGTAGCCGTATCGCTGCGAACCGAACATGTGCCCGAGCCGGCCGAAGGCGCTGATCACCTCGTCGCTCACCAGCAAGATGTCGTAGCGATCGCAGATCTCGCGCACCCGCGGCCAGTAGCCCTCCGGTGGGGCAAACGCGCCACCTGTGTTCTGCAGTGGCTCCATGAAGACCGCGGCGATGGTGTCGGGGCCCTCCATCTCGATGCGCAGTTCGAGGTCGTCGGCACACCGGAGCGAGCACGCCGCGAGGTGCGAGCAGTCGTGGCACCGGTAGCGGTACGGCGTCTGGACCTTGATCGCGCCTGGTACGAGCGGTTCGAACGGCGTCTTGATCGCCGGCACACCGGTGAGGCTGAGCGCGCCCATCGATGTGCCGTGATAGGCGAGGTACCGAGAGATCATCTTCGTGCGGCTCGGCTGGCCGCGGAGCTTCCAGTACTGGCGCGAGAGCTTCAGCGCGGTTTCGACGGCGTCGCCCCCGCTCGGTGTGAGGAACGCCCGGTTCAGGTCGCCGGGGGTGAGCGAGGCCAGGCGCGAGGCGAGCTCGATCGCCGGCTCGTGGGCGAACGACCACGTCGGGAAGTAGCCGAGCGTGCTCGACTGGCGGGCAGCGGCCTCGCCGAGCTCGGTGCGACCGTGACCGACCTGCACGGTGAACAAGCCCGACAGCCCGTCGAGGTACCGGGTGCCGTGCTGGTCGTACACGTAGCAGCCCTCGCCGCGAGTGATGACCGGCACCTCGTGGTCGGCGAAACCGGCCAGCCGGGTGAAGTGCATCCAGAGGTGGCGTTCGGCTTTCATCGACAGGTCGGAGGTCATACGAGATTCGTACCACAAAGTACGAATCTCGCACAAGGCTCCGCGCGAGGGGGCACCTGCGTTGTGCAAAACTCCCCGAATCCCACCCCCGGGCCTGGAGGCTTCAGTTCATGGCGTACTCACTCGGTGTCGACCTCGGAACCACGTACACCGCGGCGGCGATCCAGCGCGGCGATCGTCTGGAGATCGCCGACCTCGGCACGCGGAGCTCGATGATCCCATCCGTGGTCTACCTGCGCGAGGACGGGACCGTGCTGACCGGCGAGGCGGCCATTCGACGTGGTGTCACCGATCCATCGCGGCTGTCGCGGGAGTTCAAGCGGCGCATGGGCGACACCACCGCAATTCTGCTGGGTGGCGTGCCGTACAGCGTCGATGGACTGATGGCCCGCATGCTGCAGGCCGTGTTGGCGACGGTCACGGAACGCCAGGGCGAGGCGCCGGCGGCGATCACCCTGGCCCATCCGGCCAACTGGGGTCAGTACAAGAAGGACCTCCTCGAGCAGGCCATCCGGCGGGCCGATCTCGATGGCGTCACGACGATCACCGAGCCCGAGGCCGCGGCCGTGCACTACGCCATGCAGGCCACGCTCGAGTCGGGCTCGATCGTGGCCGTGTACGACCTCGGGGGCGGAACCTTCGACGCCGCCGTCTTGCGCAAGACGGCAACCGGGTTCGAGCTGATCGGTGAGCCCGAGGGCATCGAGCGGCTCGGCGGCATCGACTTCGACGAAGCGGTGTTCCGCCACGTCGTCACCTCGTTGCGTGGCGCCTTGGCGGAGCTCGATCCCGACGACCCTGTAGCTCAGGCGGCGGTCAGCCGGTTGCGCGACGAATGCGTGTCGGCGAAGGAGGCGCTGTCGGCCGACACCGAGGTGTCGATCCCGGTCATCCTGCCGAACGTGCAGACCGAGGTGCGTCTCACCCGAGCCGAGTTCGAAGCGATGATCCGGCCCGCGCTGGCCGACACCCTCGTCGTGTTGAACCGAGCGATCCGCTCCGCAGGAGTCACCGCCGAGCAGTTGCACTCGGTGCTACTGGTCGGTGGCTCGTCGCGGATCCCGCTGATCGCCCAACTGGTGTCGGCCGAGCTCGGCCGGCCGATCGCACTCGACGTGCACCCCAAGCACTCCGTCGCCCTCGGTGCCGCCGCGTTCGCCGCCGGTGCGGTCACTCGGGCCGTACCGGCCAGTCCGGCGACCGCGGTGCCAACGGTGGCGATGCCCGTTGCTCCAGCTGCGCCCGCTGCGCCGGTTGCGCCGGTTTCGGCGTTCCCGCTCGTGCCTGACGCCCCGCCGGCAGCGCCGCCCGGCGCACCGCCCACCGCACCCGGGGCAGCCTCGGTGCTACCGCCACCACCGAACACGCCGCCGGCAGGTGTGCCGCCCACGATCTCGCCCGTTGTCGCCTACGCCGCGCCGGTCAAGGTCGAGCCCGGCACCGGCAACGACAAGCGCCGCGGTCTCGCCATCGCCGCGGCGGCGTTGGTCGTGGCCGCGCTCGTGGCCATCGGGTTCGTGGTGCTCACCGGTGGCGACGACCCGAGCGTTGCCGAGACCCCCACCGGCGCCGACGTGGGGCAGACCACGGCGAACACGCCGACGGCGTCGAGCACCCGAATCACCGAGGCGACCGATCCGGCAACCACCGAGCCGGCGACGACCGAACCGGCAACCACTGCGGCACCGACGACCACGATCCACGCCCCGTGCAAGGGCATCGCCGAGCCGTGCATCGTGATCGACTCGGTGTCGTTCACGGCCGACAACACGGCCGTGTTGATCCGGTGGACGGCCCGCGGCTTCGAACCGGACATCAACGACCTCCACGCCCACTTCTACTGGAGCAACTACGAGGCGTTCCAGGCCGGCTCGAACGCGCCGGCCGGGCAGGGCGTGCCGTGGGAGATCAGCGACCAGCCGACTCACGTCGGGGAGGAGGAGCTGCTGCTCACCAACCGGCCGGTTGACGCCCTGGGCGTTTGCGCCACCGTCGGCGCCGCACTGGCCGACCCGGCGCACTCGGCCCTGAACCCCAAGATCTTCGATTGCCTACCGCTCCCGAAGGAGAACTGAGAGCGCCACGAATCCCCCGTCGCGTACGGGGATTTCCCCGATGTTCCGCCCCCCGCCGCCATGTGATCGTTGTGTCATCACAGCAACGAGCTGTAACGAGAAAGAACCAACACAAAGGAGACAGTGACATGGCAACCAACTTGGTCGACTTCCTCAGGGGACTCTTCTTCAGCCCCGAGGAGGCAGCGAAGTTCAAGGCCGACCCGTCCGGCTACATGGAAGAGCACGGGATCGAGAGCGCCAGCTACGAAGAGATCAACGAAGCAGTCGTGCTGGCGTGCGACGCCCCGGTGTCGCAGGGCGCCGTGGTGAACACCGGTGGCGCTTCGGCACATGTGGGATCGGGCTCGATGAGCTCGGCTCCAGCGGCCCCAGCACCGCCGCCCCCGCCCCCGCCCCCGCCGGCTGACATGCCTCCGGCCCAGGCGATGGAGCAGGTCGTCAACTACTACGTCACCGAGGTCACGGAAGTCACCGAGGTCACCAACGTCGACGATCGCGACACCAACGTCGACAACTCGGTGGTCAACAACGTCATCGCCGAGGAGGGCTCCGACGTCAACATCATCAACGACAACGACACGGTCACCGCATCAGGTGACGGCGCCGTTGCCGCTGGCGAGGACGTGCGTGGCGCTGCCACAGGTGACGGTGCGGTCGCCGCCGGCGACGACGTCAACGGCAACGTCAACACCGGAACCAACACCGGCGTGATCGGCGACGACGCCGACATCGACGACTCCATCTTCGGTGACGGCAACACCCAGATCAACGACAACGAGGGCAACGTGGCAGTCGGCGACGGCAACGTGCAGGCCAACGACGGCAGCCAGGCTGCCGGCGACGACCTCACCGACAACGACACCGACATCGACATCTCCAACTCCGACCTCGACGCCGTGAACTTCGGTGACGGCGGCACGGCGGTGCAGGACAACGACACCACGATCGTCACCGAGATCGACAACTCGGTCAACGACTCGTTCGACGTCGAGGACTCGTTCAACACCGACAACTCGGTCAACGACTCGTTCGACGTCGAGGACTCGCTGAACACCACCGACTCGTTCAACGCCGACATCGAGACCGACATCGAGACCACGGTCGAGACGACAGTCGAGGACAACGACGGGATCGACGTCCTTTGATCCCCGCCGGCGATCACATGGGATCCTGGGCCATGTGCCCGGGATCCCATGTTGGTCGTTTTCGGTCCTACCGATCTCCAACCATCCGCCCAGGCGCCCGCCCAGCCGCCCGCCCGGCCGCCAGCCTGGCCGCCATTCAACCGAGGAGGTGACGATTCCCATGGCTACTCCACTGTCCGATCTGTTCGACCGGGTGATCAACGATCCCGAGACCCGTACCGAGTTCGCGGCCGGTCCCGAGGCCTTCTTGCACGAGCACGGCTACACAGCGCTCGACGCCGCCGACGTACAGGAGGTGATGTACATCCTGGCCGATGGAAGTCCACCGGCCACGGCCGTCGGCTACGTGGCCGCCGGCAACTCGATCGGCGACCTCGACCCCGACATGCAGCACGGCCTCACCGGCGCGGCATCCGCGCTCGGCACCGCTGTGGCCGTGATCGCCCCGGTAACCGTCGAGCCGGTCGTCGATCCCGTCGATCCGGGCGAGCTCGATGGCCTCGACGACACCGATGACGACACCGATGACGCCGACGATGTCGACGACGCCGACGCTGCTGGCATCGACGACGATGTCGACCCCGGCGACCTCGACCCGGACGATCTCGACGCCGCTACTCGCGACACGCGTGGCCTCGACGCCGTTGCTCACAACACAGATGGCCGCGGCAGCCTCGACAGCCTCGACAGCGGCTCGCCGGACCTCGACGGGTCTGGCCGACCCGATGCCGACATCACCGCCGATGCCGATGCGTTCGACGTGCTCGACGCGATCTTGCTCGACCCCCCCGATCCGTCGGCCACCGTCGACCACGCCTCCACCGACACCACCACCACCGACGACTCCGCCGGTGACGGGTGGGACGAGATCATCTGATCCAGTCGGCGCGACCACTCGTTTCCACCACGCACCCATGACCTCACAACCCGATTCCGTCAGCGCCTCGCCCGCACCGTCGTCGGTGCCATCGATCAACCGCGAGCTCGTCCGCGTGCTCGACCTCGCCCGCCAGGCCGCCGCGGCTTACGGCCGGTCCGACATGGTGGAGCGGATCGACCGCGCCGCCGTCCGGCACGCCGACCGCGAGCTGACCGTGATGGTCGTCGGCGAGTTCAAGCAGGGCAAGAGCACACTCGTGAACGCACTCCTGAACGCGCCGGTGTGCGCCGTGGCCGACGACGTCTCGACGGTCATCCCCACCATCGTGCGCTACGGCGCAGAGCCGTCGGCTCGCGCCTCGTACCACGGCAGCGAGGAAGGAGTCGAGCCGACGACGATCCCGTTCGGCGACGTTGCCGCGCTCTCGTCCGAGCAGGGCAACCCCGGAAACCGCGCCGGCATCCGTTCACTCGAAGTCGCGATCCCCCGCAAGCTGTTGCAACCCGGCCTGGCTGTCGTCGACACACCGGGCGTCGGTGGCCTCGACTCCACCCATGGAGCCGCCACCACGGCTGCGCTCGGCATGGCCGAGGTGATCGTCTTCGTGACCGATTCGTCGCAGCCCCTTTCGAAGAGCGAGCTCGACTTCCTTCGCCTCGCCCGGCTGCGGTGCCCGAGCGTGGTGCTGGTGCAGACCAAGACCGACATCCACCCCGCATGGCACCGGGTGGCGGAGTCGAATCGCCGGTACCTCGCCGATGCCGAGATCTCGGTCGAGGTCCTGCCGGTGTCATCGGTGCTGCGGCAGCGAGCCACCGCCGAGAACTCGTCGGAGCTCAACGACGAATCCGGCTACCCGCCGCTGCTGCTGATGCTGCGTGATGCGACCTCCGGCGAGGCGGCCCGACTGGCGGCGCGCACCACCATCGGCGATCTCGCCTTCGTCGTCGATCAGCTCACTGCGACGTTCGACGCCGAGCGGCAGACGTTGGAGGACCCGGCCTCGCTGAGCGCGCTGGTCGCCCAGCTGGAGGCTGCCAAGATCCGTGCCGACCAACTTCGCAGCCAGTCGGCGAAGTGGCAGCAGACACTGAACGACGGTGCCCAAGATCTCACCGCCGACCTCGACCACGACCTGCGGGTGCGGGTGCGCACCCTCGTGGCGGAGTGCGACGCGGTGCTCGACGAAGCCGACCCGGCGGTGATGTGGGAGAGCTTCGAGGAATGGCTGCATCAGCGGATCGGGTTCGATCTGTGCGCTCACCACCAGTTCATCGCGGCGCGTGCCGACGATCTCGCCGGGCGCGTGGCCGAGCACTTCGCCGACGGTGAGTCGAACGTGCAGGTGCAGCTCAAGTTCGCGATCACGCCGGTGTCGGCCAGGACACTTGCCGACGATCTCGACCTCGATCGTGCCGGGTTGTCGGGCAACGCGCTTGCCGCGGTGCGCGGGTCGTACGGCGGTCTGCTGATGTTCGGCATGGCGGGTCAGATGATCGGCCTGGCGATGCTCAACCCGTTCAGTGTGGTGGTGGGCCTCGGACTCGGTCGCCGTTCGCTCCGCGAGGAGAAGAAGCGCCAGTTGACGCAGCGCCGCCAGTCGGCCAAGCAGGCCGTCCGGAAGTACCTCGACGACGTCAACGTCGAGGCGGGAAAGGTCTCGCGCGACACGATCCGCCGGGTACATCGCGACCTTCGCGACGAGTTCGCGATGCGTGCCGACGAGTTGCAGTCGACCATCCGTGAATCGTTGCGATCGGCCGAGTCGGGTGCCAAGGAAGGCACGGTCGAGCAGAGTCGGCGACTGACCGACGTGAACGCCGAGCTCGATCGACTGGCGAAGCTCCAGCGCCGCATCGACGCGATGGAGCAATCACTGGGCAAGGGCCCGTCGTGAGCGCGTTGCAGGCGGTCAGGCCGCTGCTCGACGAGGTTCGCGGGGCATGCACCGATCCAACCGTTGGCGCCGCGCTCGACCGCCTCTCGGTTCGGCTCGACGAGCCGCTCATCGTCGCCCTGGCGGGGAAGGTGAAGGCCGGCAAGTCGACGCTGCTCAACGCGTTGATCGGTGAGCAGCTCGCTCCCACCGATGCCGGTGAGTGCACGCAGGTGGTCACCTGGTACCGCAACGGGCCGACCTACCGCGTTGTGATCGAGCTCACCGACGGCTCGAGTCGACAGGTTCCGTTTCATCGCGACGAGGGAGCGCTCGAGCTCGACCTGGGCGGCACGCCGGTAGAGCAGATCACGCGAATCGTCGTCGACTGGCCGTCGTCGCGACTGGTCGATGTCACCCTCATCGACACCCCCGGTCTCGATTCGATAGCTACTGCCACCTCGGCCCGGACGCAGGCCTTCCTGGGTACGGCCGACGACGGCGAAAGCGGCGAGGCCGACGCCGTGATCTACCTGATGCGCCACGTTCATCGCACCGACCTGACCTTTCTCGAGGCGTTCCGCGACGATGCTCATGCCGGTGCCAGTCCGATCAGCGCGATCGCGGTGCTCTCCCGGGCCGACGAGGTTGGCGCCTGCCGGCTCGACGCGATGGGCGCGGCGAGCCGAATCGCCGAGAGCTGGCGGGTCGATCCTCGCTTGCGGCGCCTCTGCCAGACGGTGGTTCCGGTCGCCGGGCTGATCGCCGAGGCGGGGAGCACGCTGCGCGAGTCGGAGTACCGGGGCCTGGCGACGCTGGCGGCGATGCCCCGACCTCGTGTCGACGCGTTGTTGCTCACCACCGACCGTTTCCTGAACGACCAGGACTGCGACGTCACCCAGATCGAGCGCGAAGACCTGTTGGACCGGTTGGGTGTGTTCGGTGTACGCCTGGCGATCAGCCTGATCCGTCTCGGCGCCGCCCCGACGGCCAACGCGTTGGCGGCCGAGCTCGCTCGGCGCTCGGGGGTCGTCCATCTGCGTGGAGTTCTCGGCACCGTCCTCGCCGAGCGCCGCGACATCTTGAAGGCGCGGGTAGCGCTCGCCGGGCTCGACGCCGCGCTCACCACGATGACCGACGAGCGCTTCGAGCCGTTCCGGATTCGGCTCGAGCGGATCGGGGCGAGCGCTCACGAGTTCACCGAGGTTCACCTCCTCAACGCGGTCCGGTCCGGAGCGCTCGCGTTCCGCGCGGCCGAGATCGACGAGCTCGACCGCCTCCTCGGATCCATCGGCGGCCCGGCTCGTTCCCGCCTCGGCATCGGCTCGGATGCGAACCTCGTCGAAGCGGTGCTGTCGGGGGTGGACCGGTGGCGCCGACGGGCCGAGAACCCGATGACGCCCCTCGACCTGGCTGACGCGGCCCGCGCCGTGGCGCGAACCTACGAGGGTTTGATGCCGGCTTCTCAGCCGGACTCGCCCAGGTAGCTGCGCACCGACGCGAGCAGCTCGGCCCGTGATCCCGCACCGAGCTTGGTGCGGATGTGGGCGACGTGGTGTTCGACGGTCTTTGCCGAGATGAACAACGTCGACCCGATCTGCTTGTGCGTGTGCCCATCGAGGACGAGCTGAGCCACGCGCTCCTCCTGATCGGAGAGGCGGATCACCCCTCGGTCGGGGCTGGCCGCCGTTCGCAGCTGGGTCCGCTGGGCGCGCCACGTCCGTGACTCCTTGAGCAGGCGTCGCGTGTCGGCCTCGGTGGTCGAGAGCACGGCGAGCACCCCGCACATGCGGGCCGCCTCGTGGGTGGCCCCCGATTCGCCGAGCCGGCGCGCGGCCAGTTCGGCGCGGGCGGCGTTCACAGCCGTGGAGCCGGCGGAGGCAAGAACCTCGGCGGCCTCACGGCGAGCGGCCATGAACGGCCCGGCCGACCGGTGCCTGGTGACGGTGTGGGCGCGGTCGGCGATCGCGCTGATGTCGTCGGAGGCGAGCGCTGCCGAAAGGCGCGCCCAGGCCAGCTCGGCGGCGATGCGCCCGTGCTCGTCGAGCTGGTTGGCGAGCGCCGCGAACGGCGCGAGAAGGTCGGGCGCGGCACTCCCGCGGGCGCGGGTCGCGGCCGCCGCCGCGTCGCCGACGATCTCGATGTCGTAGAGATGCGTGCCAACGCCGTCGATGGCGTCGATGGCCGAATCGACAGCGCTGCCGACCGACGCCGCCTCGGGGTCGCGCACGGCGATCGCACACTCGACCGCGGCGCGCCACAGTCGCTGCTGCGGCGTGAGCTGGTTGGCGGTGACGAGCTGCAGGGTGGCGGTCGCATCGTCGAGCCGCCCGCGCCGCGCCGCCAGCCAGGCCAGCATCAGCAGGTGTGAGCGGTGATGCAACCGACCGGTGGTTTGCTCGTCGACGGCGGCCTCGACGGCGCGCTCGGCCGCGGCGAGGTCGCCGAACTTCGCCGCGATCACGGCCTGGATCAGGTGCGGCGTCGCCGGCCAGCTGTCGGGTTCCACCTCGGCCGCGAATCGGATCGAGGCGCGCTTCAGCTGATCGAAGGCCCGGTCGGCGTCGTCCGCCAGCCAAGCCTCGGTGGCCGCTCCGACCGAGCCGGCAGCCGTTGGCGACGACTCTCTACCCGGCATCCGGCCCAGGCCCGCAGCCGCCCAGCCACCGAGCTCGGCGAGGGGCGATCTGGCCAGCGCGATCGCGGCCGACTCGAAGTCGCCGATCGACACGAGTGCGCTGGCGAGCACCAGCTCGGCGGCCGCCCCCGGTTCGCCGGCGTGCAACGCCCGCAGCGATCTCGTGACGTCGCCCGTCGACAGGCCGATGCGTGCCTCGGTGAGGGCGAGGGCGGCAGTGTCGATCCCGCACCTGCGCGCCGCGGCCAAGAACTGGTCGGCGGCGGCGGGGTCGGCATCGGCCGAGCTCTCGGCGACCTCGCCGTACAAC
>CXWL01008669.1_pt1 | contig 90714 bp, 94 predicted proteins | sample 590931 | NCBI WGS metagenome assembly CXWL01 (sample SAMEA3498368, study PRJEB10139) | groundwater metagenome | biome: water well; material: biofilm material | place: Germany | collected 2015-04-27 | reverse complement strand
GGCTGGACGCCGGTGTTCATGTACGCCTCGTTGTCGTAGCAGACGTAGAGGATGTCCTCGTTGCGGTCAGCCGCGCCGGACAGCGCCTGCAGGCCGATGTCGAAGGTGCCGCCGTCTCCAGCCCACGCCACGACCGTCGTGTCGTAGTCGCCGAGCGCGACGAGGCCGGCCTTGACGCCGGTCGCCGTGGCGGCGGCCGCGGCGAAGGGGCTGTGCAGAACCGGCAGGTTGATCGAGCTCGTCGGAGCCGGCCCGGAGATCACGGTCCAGCAGCAGGCCGGAATGACCATGACGGTCTTTGCTCCCAAGCCCTTGAGCGCGTAGCGCATCGCCAGCGTCGCTCCGCAGCCCTGGCAGGCCAGGTGACCGGAGCTCATGAGCTCGTCGATGGGAATCGAGGTCTTCATCGCGCGTCCTCCACCCAGACGGCGGGACCGGGGTCGGTTTTCGGCGCGGCGTCGACCCGCTCCCATATTTCCTGGAGCAGTTCGACGGTGATGTCGCCGCCGCCGAGGCCGGTCACGTAGCCGTGTACCTCGACGCCGGCACGCGGGTACAGCGCGGCCTTGATCTCCTGCGCGAAGATGCCGCCCGCGCCGGGAGAGTAGTTGCGGTCCACGACCGCAAGCTTCATGCCGGGCCGCGCGAAGGCGCGCAGGGCCTTGGCCGGGAAAGGACGGAAGGCGCGCAGCCGCAGGTTGCCGGCCTTGAGGCCCTTCTCACGCAGCGCGTCCACGGTCGCGCGCGCAGTGGACCCGACCGCGCCGGACGTCACGAGGATAGTGTCGGCGTCCTCGCAGCGGTAGGCGTCGAGCTGGCCGTAGGGACGCCCGAATATCTCGCCGAACTCGCGGCCGACTTCGTCGATCGAGCCCTCGGCCTCGGCCATGTCCGCGGCGATGCGCCGGCGCAGGCGCAGGTAGTCCTTGGGTCCCACCATGGCGCCGAAGGTCATCGGCTCGGAGGGGTTGAGTCGGAGCTCCGGCCGAAAGGGCGGCAGGAAGGCGTCGACCTCAGCCGCACTCGGAACGTCCACAGGCTCGTAGCTGTGTGAGAGCGTGAAGCCGTCGAGCACGATCATCGACGGGAGCATGACGCGCTCGGCGATCTTGAAGGACATCAGCACGGTGTCGAGGACTTCTTGATTGGTGGAACAGTAAGTCTGCATCCAGCCCGTGTCGCGCTGCGCGAGGGAATCGGTTTGATCCGTCCCCAGGTTCCAGGGTGCCGCGAGCGCGCGATTGACCTCAACCATCACTACGGGAAGCCTGGCGCCCGCGACCCAGTGCAGCAGCTCGTGCATGTAGGCCAAGCCGTGGGAGGAGGTCGAGGTGAAGGTCCGCGCCCCGGCCGTGGCGGCGCCGAGCAAAGCCGCCATGACCGAGTGCTCGGATTCGGCCGCGATGAACTCCCCCGCGAACTCGCCCTTGCTCTTCATCTCGGCCAGGGCCTCGAAGACCTGAGTTGCCGGCGTGATCGGGTAGCCGGCCGTGACCTGCACGCGGGCCAATTGGGCGGCGACGGCCGCCGCGTGATTGCCGCTGAGGACTTTCTTCATGACGCGCTCTCCGAGACGAAACTCACGCAGTGCGCCGGGCACTCGGACACGCAGATGCCGCACCCCTTGCAGTAATCCAAGTCGATGCTGGGGACCTTCGCCGTCAGGTCGACGCAGGCCTCGGGACAGAACTTCCAGCAGATCTGGCAGCCCGTGCACACCTTGGAGTCGATGACGGGCCGCAGCGTGCGCCAGTTGCCCGTCAGGTTCTCGTCCATCGAACGCGTCGAGACGATGACGCGCGGGTAGGCCTTGGGCGCGCCGTCAAGCAGAGGCATGGAGTTCCTCCTGGGCGGCTTCGTAGCCGCGCCGAGCGGCCTCCGCGTTCGCGTCGGCCTTGACCGGCACGGCTTCCCGGACGCACTCGAGCAGGGCCGCAAGCCCGCTCAGGCCGAACACCGCGGCCGCCGCTCCGCACATGGCGGTGTTGACGATTGGGCTCGAGGCGGTGCCGAGCCCGAGGTCGAGCGCGATGCAGTGCGCGGGCACGGCGATGAACCGAAGCCCCGGCGCGCGTTCGGACAAGCGCGCGACGTCGTTGGGGGAGCCGTTGGTCAGGACCGTACCGCCGGGCTTGATGCCCTTGAGGATGTCCGAAGCGTACAGCGTCGGCTCGAGAACGACCAGCGCGTCGGGCGCGTAGATGCGCGTGCGCGCGAGGATCGGTTTGCCGCTGACGCGGGCGTAGGCCATCACGGGCGCGCCTCGGCGTTCGACGCCGAATTCCGGGATCGCCAGGCATTGCTTGTCGCCCTGGCGCAAAACGGCGTCGGCGATGATCTTCGCGGCCAGGACGGTTCCCTGGCCGCCGCGGCCGTGAAAACGAATCTCGAACATGCCATTCTTAGTCGCAACAGAAAAGCCAAACCGCGATGTGGCAGGCCTGTTGCCTAGCAGTGGACGAGACTCAACGCGCTCGAGAGGAGCATCGGGATTGAAAACGGCCGTCAGGAAAGACTGCTAGCCGACCTTGGAGAAAGGCATCGGGCACGCAAGGTCCGGGACTCCCATGTTCCTGACGATCGCCTGACCGAACTCGGAGCACTTGATCTTCGTCGCCCCCGGCATCTGGCGCTCGAAGTCGTAGGTCACGGTCTTAGCCTGGATGGTGGTCTCGAGGCCCTTGATGATTAGGTCCGCGGCCTCCTGCCAGCCCATGTGCTCGAGCATCATCACGCCGGAGAGGATGAGCGAGCCCGGGTTGACCATGTCCTTGTTGGTGTATTTCGGGGCGGTTCCGTGAGTCGCCTCGAAAATCGCCACGCCGTCGCCGATGTTGGCGCCCGGTCCGATGCCGAGCCCACCGACCTGGGCCACGGCCGCGTCGGAGAGATAATCGCCGTTGAGGTTGGGCGTGGCGAGGACCGAGTACTCGTCCGGGCGCAGCAGCAGCTGCTGGAAGGTCTGGTCGGCGATGCGATCCTTAATAAGGACCTTGCCGGCCGGCATCTTGCCGTCGAGGTCGTCCCACAGCTCGGCTTCCGTGACGATCTGGTCGCGGAACTCCGCCTTGGCGACCTCATAACCCCAGTCGCGGAAAGCTCCTTCGGTGAATTTCTGGATGTTCCCTTTGTGGACGATCGTCACCGACGTCTTTTTGTGCGAGATCGCGTACTTGATCGCCATGCGGACCAAGCGTTGGGAGCCGGTTTTTGAGATCGGCTTGATGCCGATGCCGCTGTCGGGGAACGGAACTTTGGCGCCCATCTCCTTGGTGAGGAAGTCGTAGACCTTCTTGCACTCCGGCGTACCCTCCAGGTACTCGATGCCGGCGTAGATGTCTTCCGTGTTCTCGCGGAAGATCACGATGTCGAGCTTCTCCGGGTTTTTGACGGGACAGGGAACACCCTTGAACCAGCGCACGGGACGCACACAAGCATACAAATCCAGCTTTTGCCGTAAAGCGACGTTCACGGAGCGGAAGCGCGGAGTGATCCACTCGGATTTGCATTTCGGGCAGGCCGCCGGACGGTCCATCAGCTCGGCCGCGCAGTCCAAACAAACAAATTTAAAAGAACCCGCGGGCGTGGTCAGAGGGCCCTTGAGGCCGACGCGATATTCTTTAAACGCGGCGACGGTCTCCTCGGGGAGGACGGTGTCCTTGTCGTAGTTCTTAAGCGCGGTGAGGCCGGCGTAGACTTCCATCCAGGCGATCTTCTTCTTGCCCTTGTAGGCCTTCTCAACCGCGCCATCGAGGACGATCTGAGTGGCCTTCCAGAGGTCGGGGCCCGTGCCGTCTCCCGGGAAAAATGGGATGATGGGATTGTCAGGGACAGACAGCTTGCCGTTCGTGTAGCCGATCTTCGCGCCGTGCTTTGGAACCATGTACTTCGCCATTGGGTAAGAACCTCCTCTCGCTTTCATAAGGCAACCGGCTTCGAACGTCATCTATGGCTCCGTAGCAACGATAAGGCCAACGAGGACATTAGCGGCTCTGCGAAGATCACCAGCGCTCAAATCGGCCGCTAGATGCCCTATGTCCGCCCGGCTATTTCCGAGAGCGCCCGCCAGACGCGCGCGATGTCCTCTTCGGCCAGCCCGAGCAGGCGCCGCGCTTCCGCGGAATCGATGCTCGCCGGCGCCTGGAAGCGGGCTTCGCTCGAGATGAAGCGCTCGAAAGCAGCACTTCCGGACGGCGGGCGCGAGTCGAGGATCAGCGCGGGCTCGCCGCGCTCGGGCCGGCTCGGGTCGAAGCGCAGCAGCGGCCAGTAGCCGGACTCGACGGCGAGCTTCTGATGGTCGAGGCCCTTTCCTAGGTCGTAGCCTTGAGCGACGCAGTGCGCGTAGGCGATCACGATCGCGGGGCCGGGGTAAGTCTCCGCTTCATGGAGCGCGCGCAGCGTCTGCGCGTCGGAGGAGCCGAAGGCCACCTGTGCCACGTACACGTTGCCGCACCCCATCGCGATCGCCGCTAAGTCCTTGCGCGCGGACTTCTTGCCGTTCGAGGCGAACTTGGCGACCGCCGCGCGCGGCGTTGATTTAGATGCCTGGCCGCCGGTGTTCGAGTAGACGCCCGTGTCGAGGACCAGGATCTTCACGTCGGTGCTCCCGCGCAGAACGTGATCGAGGCCGCCGAAGCCGATGTCGTAGGCCCAACCGTCTCCTCCGACGGTCCAGACGCTGCGCCGGGACAGGTCGTCGGCTATCGCGAGCAAGTCGCGCGCACCCGGGATCTCAAGAGGCGTGAGCCGGCCCTTGAGGAGCGCGATGTTTGCGCGTAGTCCGGCGAGCGTCTTCTCATCGGCCTTCTCGACGGCCAGGATGTCCCCCGCAAGCGCTTCGCCGACTCGCGGGGCGAGGACCTTCAGCAGGCCGCGCGCGCGCGCGCGCCGCGCGTCGAGCGCCAGACGCATGCCCAGGCCGAACTCGGCGTTGTCCTCGAACAGAGAATTCGACCAGGCGGGGCCGCGCCCCTCGGCGTTGGTCGTCCAGGGCGTCGTCGGCAGGTTGCCGCCGAAAATCGATGAGCAGCCGGTCGCGTTGGCGATGACAAGGCGGTCGCCGTAGAGCTGGGACAATATCTTCAGATACGGGGTCTCGCCGCAGCCCGCACACGCGCCCGAGAACTCGAACAGGGGCTCGAGGAGCTGGCTGCTCTTGGTCGTCTTGAGGTCCACGAAAGTCCGGTCAATGCGGGGGAGGGACGTGAAGACGTCGAAGTCTCGCGCCTCCCGCTCGCGCACGACGCCGACGGGCGCCATGTTGAGGGCCTTGCGCCCCGGCTCCGCGGGATCCTTGACCGGGCAGACCTCGACGCAGAGTCGGCAGCCGGTGCAGTCGTCGGGCGAGAGCGCGATGGCGTAGCTCGTCCCGGCGGGAAGGTCGCGCCCTTTCCACGGCACGTGGCGGAAATCCGCGGGCGTTCCCGCAAGCGCCGACTCGGGGAAAGCCTTCGCACGAATCGCGGCGTGAGGACAAACGAGCGCGCACTTGCTGCATTGGATGCACAGTCCCGCTTCCCAGACCGGGACGTCCTCGGCGATCGCGCGCTTCTCCCATTTCGCGGTCCCCGTCGGGAAGGTCCCGTCGGCGGGAACCGCACTCACCGGCAGGTCGTCGCCGCGCCCGACGATGAGCGCTGCGGTCAGGCGCCGCACGAAGTCCGGCGCGTCGTCGGGGATCGGGGGCGCGGGCGCCTCCTCCTCGCGAAGGACCGCGGGCAGCGGGACCTCGCGCAGGTCCGCAAGCGCGTTGTCCACGGCGCGAAAGTTCTTCTCGAGCACGTCTGGGCCCTTGGCGGCGTAGGCTTTGCGGATCGAATCCTTGATCGCGTCCTGGAAACCGGGCATCAGGTTCGTGATATGAAAGAAGCAGGTCTGCATGACCGTGTTGATCCGCCGTCCCAGACCCGCCTCCCTGGCGACCGCCGCGGCGTCGATCGCGTAGACCTTTAGGCCCTTGGCCGAGGCCGCGCGCGCGACCGACGGCGGCAGGCGGTCCCACAGGCCGTCGGGTTTGGCGTTGAGGAGCAAAGTCCCCCTCGGCTTGCAGGCGCCGATCACGTCGAGGCGCGAGAGGAAAGACTCTTGATGGCAGGCGACGAACTCGGACTCGCGTATGAGGTAGGTCGAGCGGATCGGGTTCGGCCCGAAGCGCAGGTGCGAGACCGTAATCGAGCCCGCTTTCTTCGAGTCGTAGACGAAGTAGCCCTGGACGCGGAGCCCCGCTTTCTCGGCGAGCAGCTTGATCGACTGCTTGTTCGCGCCGACCGTCCCGTCGGAGCCGAGGCCGAAGAACACAGCGCGGCGCGCGGCCGGATCCTCCGTGTCGAAGCCCGGGACCGGATCCAGCGAGAGCTTCGTCAGGTCATCGCGTATGCCGACCGTGAAGCGGCGCTTGGGATCGGTCTTCTCGAGCTCGGCGAAGACGGCGGCGGCCATCGCCGGCGTGAACTCCTTCGACGAGAGGCCGTAGCGTCCGCCGATCACCGTCGGCCGGCGCGCGGGGACGACGCCCAGGGCCTCCGCCTCGATGAGCGCGGCTTGCGCGTCGAGAAAAAGCGGCTCGGCCGGCGCGCCGGGCTCCTTCGTCCGGTCAAGGACCGCGAGCGCGCGCGTCGTGACCGGAAGCGCACGCGCGAAGCGAACCGGATCGAACGGACGGTAGAGCCGGATCTGGAGCACGCCGACCTTTTCGCCGCGCGCGATCAGCGCATCGGCCGCTTCGCCGAGCGCGCCGGCGCCAGAGCCCATGACTGCGATCACGCGCTCAGCCTCGGGATGACCGCGGTACTCGTAAAGCTCATACGAGCGGCCGGTCCGCGCGGCCAGGCGCTTGAGCACCGCCTCGATCCTGTCCGGCGCGTAGAGGTAGCAGTAATTGCCAGCCTCGCGAGATTGGAAGAAGATGTCTGGATTTTGCGCCGAGCCGCGTAGGACGGGACGGTCCGGCGAGAGCCCGCGGGCGCGGTGGGCGGCGAGGGCGTCCGGGTCGATCAGAGCGCGCAGATCCTCGGCGCCGAGCGTCTCGATGTCGGCGATCTCATGCGAGGTCCGAAAACCGTCGAAGAAGTGCAGAAAGGGCAGGCGCGTCTCCAGGCTCGCGGCGTGGGAGACCGCGGCAAGGTCGTGAGCCTCTTGGACCGAGCCCGAGCACAACATCGCGACGCCGGTCTGGCGCACGGCCATCACGTCGGAGTGATCTCCGAAGATCGACAGCGCGTGTGTCGCGACCGCGCGCGCCGCCACGTGGAACACGCAAGGCGTCAGTTCCCCGGCAACTTTGTAGAGCACCGGGATCATCAGCAGGAGGCCCTGCGACGAGGTGAAGGTCGTCGCGAGCGTGCCCGACGTGGACGCACCGTGCAGCGCGCCCGCAGCACCCGCCTCGCTCTGCATTTCGATCACGCACGGGACCTGACCCCACAGATTCTCGCGGCGTGCGGAGGCCCAGGCGTCGGCGGCTTCTCCCATGGCCGAAGAGGGCGTGATCGGATAGATCGCGACAACCTCGCTGAACGCGTAGGCGACGCGCGCGACGGCATCGTTACCATCCAGCGGCTCACGGCGGGAGACAGTCTTCATCTCCACTAGGCTGAGGCAACAAAACGACCAGGAAGCGCCGCTAGGTTACGTTGTGTCGCCATACTTCCTCCTAAGCCAGCACGGCATCAAGGCGCGCCTTGATCGCCGCTTTCGACTGCACTCCGACCAAGAGGTCCACGACCTTGCCGTCTTTAACGAACGCCAAGGTCGGGATCGCCGACACGTGCAGCCCGATTTCGCCAGCGTCCGCAGACCCAACACCACCGCGAAGACGAACCGCGCTTCCACCGCCGCGTCCGCGGCGCCGCGATCCATCGCGGCGTTGGTCATCAGGCAGCCGGGAGAGCCCGTCCCGCACTCTCCGAGAACGAGCTCGAACAGCCGCTCCAAGGCGCGGTGCCCGGTCCTCGCGGCGCCGAACGAGCGTGTGCGTCCCATGCCTTAATTATGGACTGAACGGTCAATAATGCCAAGTACTGCAAAAATATGATGTCGTATTTTCTTACATTATATTGACAGATTATATTACAAATGCTACAATGGGTCCATGGATGATGTCAGCGTCAACCTGGGAAAAACGGTTAAAAAGCGGCGAGAGGCCCTTGGTTTGAGCCAAGACGAAGTGGCCGCCAAGGTGGGCCTGCCTCGCCCCGCCATCTCTCAAATCGAAAGCGGCCAAAGGAAAGTCGCCGCCGATGAGCTGTTGAGATTGTCGGAAATACTCCAGACCCCAATCGGGCAACTGCTGGGCCTGGAATCGGCTCCCCAAGTATCCCTCGTCAAAGACTCGCCGACAGCCGCCCACCCGGCCAAACGCGAAGAGCTCCGAATCAGCGTGCCGCAGAAAAATATGGCCAAGTTTTGCGAGGTTCTTCTTTACATCTTAAACAAAGTCGGTTCGAAGCCAAATATAGGAGAAGCCGTCCTTTACAAGCTGCTCTATTTTTCTGATTTCAATTTCTATGAAAAATATGAGGAACAGCTGGTTGGGGCCACCTATATCAAGAATCGTTTCGGCCCCACTCCTGTCGAGTTTAAAACATTGGTCGATAAAATGATCAAAGACGAAGACATGGAGCGCGTGAAGAGCAGCTATTTCAATTTCCCTCAGACGAAATATTTGCCGCGCAGATCGCCCGATCTGTCCAAACTGTCGGCCAGGGACCTCGAGACCATCAATCAGGTTTTAAATCGGCTGTCGGACATGAATGCGACTCAGATCAGCGACTACTCCCACAAGGATGTTCCTTGGCTGACGACGGAGGATGGAAAAAAGATAGAGTACGAATCGGTGTTTTATAGGACGCCCGAGTACTCCGTGAGAGAGTCGGGTGAAAATATTCAATGACGTTGTCCGTTGTCCGGACTTTGAAAAAGACCTCAAGAAGCTCTCCAAGAGATTTCACTCGCTGCCCGAGGACCTGGACAATTTCGTCCAACACCAGCTCAAGCTCTTCCATAAGCTAAACATCGACAACCGGGGCATTTTCCACATACCGGGTTTAGCGTTTTCGTCCCCTCGAATCTTTAAGGCCAAAAAATTTGCCTGTAAATCCCTCAAGGGCAAGGGGGTGCAATCGGGAATTCGCGTGATCTATGCTTATTTCGAGCAAGAAGACCGGATAGAATTCGTAGAGCTCTACTACAAGGGCGATCAAGAAAACGAGGACCGAGAGAGGCTAGCCCGACTATACGGATAGCCCTGGGATAGCCAGTGTCGGAAGTCCCGAGCGCTGATAGGCCAAAAGGCCTATCGCGGGCCAGGCGCTCCGCCGTCTTGGGGCAGTTTGCGCAAGATGGGCAGAAGATTTTTAGTTCGATCGATGTAGACGATCTGGCCGGCGGGATCGCGCTCCAACCCGCGTTCGCGCGCCAATTCGCGCTGGGGCCTGCCGATCAACACTCGGAGCATCCCTTTGTCGCGGGCCGCCTGCATGTCGGTCAACTGATCTCCGACGTACCACACGTTGCCGGCCGCGATCCCCATGCTTTTGAGCGTATCCGTGATCGGCTGCGAGGACGGTTTGGAAAGCCGTCCCTCCCCATGACCATAGATGACCTTGAAGCAGCCGGTCAGCCCCAGCGCCGCTACTTCCTTAAGGAGCACATCCTCGTGCTTGTTGCTGACCAGCGCTACGGGGATGCCCTTTTTTTTCGCGGCCTCCAAGATCTCGACTGCCCCGGGAAGCATCTTGGGGTGTTCAAAGCGCCGCCCGTTGAGTTCCGCTCCCGCCCTCAACTCGCTCATGATCTGGCGCCAAACAGCGTCGACATTTTTGCGCGGCATGTCGGGGAAATATCGCGTGTAGAAGCCCGGCTGATCGACCAGCCACTGACGACGGGCTTCTTTCAAAGACGGCAGAGGGACTTTCAACCGTCGAAACAGCTCCACCGTCACCGCGTCATCGATCTCTTTCTCGTTGACCAGCGTGTCGTCCCAATCGAACAGTATCGCGTCGGGCCGGCGACTGGTCAGCCGGGCGATGGCATCGATCTGCGAGTTTGGAGCGACAGGCTCTGAAGTCCCAGGCTGCGCCTTGGCGCTTTGGTCGAACATCTCGCCCGCTTGCGCGGCCAGCTCGACATCCGTGGCGTCGTTGGGGACATCCGCTGCGGATTTAAGGAGCAACGGGGATGTCGCGATCGTCGGTTGCGGCAAGGTTGGGACGGCAACAGGCGCCGGAACTGCCGCCAACGAAGATGTTTGAGTTCCTAATCCTGGATTCGGAATAGGCGTTTTGATCGCGGAGATGGGCGCACACATCGGGCCCGTGATCAGCGTCTGAACATTGAGGCGAGCCTGCGCGCCTACCTGGCAGACGCCTCGGCTCGCGCCGCAAAAGGTGAGCGCGGCGGTTGCGCAAAAAGCACGTAAGCGGGGCTGCCATTGCCGCATCAATCAATGATACCGCGCGCGCAAAGGCCTTAACCAGGGCACTATGGGCATTTCTATCTAAGCCCTTTGGCCCAACGGCAGTTGATAATATTCGCCGTCTCCGACGGTACCCGTCGAATTTGGTATAATATTGACGCAGTATCGAGAGAATATGGCCGCCCTCGATTGAGGCGGCCATTTTTATTTCCAGGAGACCCATGAGTTTCGAATCGTTCCAGCTTCACCCCACCATCAACGCGGCCCTCAAGGCGCACGGCTATTCCACGCCCACCCCGATCCAGACACAGGCGATCCCGACCGTCATGGAAGGCCGCGATGTATTAGGCCTGGCCCAAACCGGCACCGGCAAGACGGCCGCTTTCGCGCTCCCCATACTGCATCGCCTCAGCTCCGGCCCTCGCGGCGTGGTGCGCGCCCTGATCGTGGCCCCCACGCGCGAGCTCGCCGAGCAGATCCGCGTGGCCTTCACCGACTTAGGCCGCGGCACCGGCCTGCGCGCGACGGCGATCTACGGCGGGATGAGCATGGGCCCCCAGATCACCGCGCTCAAAGGACGCGCCGAGATCGTCGTGGCCTGCCCCGGACGGCTCATCGACCACATGCAGCAGGGGCATTTCAAGCCGGGCAACGTCGAGGTCCTCGTCCTCGACGAGGCCGACCAGATGTTCGACATGGGCTTTCTGCCCTCGATCCGCACGATCCTGTCCAAGGTTCCCAAGCAGCGCCAGACCTTGCTGTTCTCAGCCACGATGCCCGACGCCCTGCGCGGCCTGGCCCACGAGTGCCTGACCAACCCGGCCACCGTGCAGGTCAACTACACCTCGCCCGTGACCACCGTCACCCACTCGCTGTATCCCGTCGTCGAGCATTTGAAGACGTCGCTGCTGCTGGCCTTGCTCAAGCACATCGACAGCGAGTCCGTGCTCGTCTTCACCCGCACCAAGCACCGCGCCAAGCGCGTCGCCGACAAGGTCAAGGCCGCCGGCCACTCGTCGACCTCCCTGCAGGGCAACCTGTCGCAGAACAAGCGCAAGCAGGCGCTCGACGCCTTCCGCGCGGGCAAGGTGCACGTGCTCGTGGCCACCGACATCGCCGCGCGCGGCATCGACGTCTCGCAGATCTCCCACGTCATCAACTTCGACATCACCGACACCCCCGAGGCCTACGTGCACCGCATCGGCCGCACCGGCCGCGCGGCCAAGACCGGCGACGCGTACACGTTGGTGACCTCGCAGGACGACGGCATGATCCGGATCATCGAGCGCAAGCTCGGCAAAAGCATCGAGCGCCGCACTCTCGAGGGCTTCGATTACCGGCAAGCGCCCGTCTCCGAGCACAAGCAGCACCACGTCGGGCCCAAGCCCGCGCACCATCACTCGCCCTCGCATCACGGTCCCGCGCGTCCGGCCGCGCCAGGCGCGCCGGGCAAGTCGGGCCGCCCGTTCTGGCGTAAACGCCGCCGACCTCGCTAGGGGCCGGGCCTAGCATCTAGCTATAATGGGCGCATGAGCCGCCGCCCGGTCATGATCTTCGACGGCGACTGCGGTTTTTGCCGCCTATGGATCGAGCGCTGGCGCTCGGCCACCGGCGAGCGCGTCGACTACAAGCCCTACCAATCGGAGGCGGCGCGCCACCCCGAGATTGCGCGCGAGTCCTTCGCCGAGGCGGTCCATCTCATCGAAGCCGACGGGCGCGTCAGCAGGGGCGCCCAAGCCGTGCTGCGGGCCCTGTCCTACGTCCCGGGCGCTTTCTGGCTGAAGCACGTCTACAGACTGCCCGGATTCTCTGTCCTCGCCGAGGCCGCCTACCGCTTCGTCGCCGCCAGGCGCGTCGTCTTCTCGCGGCTAACGCGCCTGCTGTGGGGCGAGTCTCCGGTCCCCGCGCCTATCGACTGCACCGCGCGCCTGGTTGTAGCCGGCATCGGCGCCTGCTACCTGATCGGCTTCGTCTCCCTCGGCGTCCAAATCCGCGGCCTGCTCGGTGCCGAAGGCGTCATGCCCGCCGCGGCCATGCTGGGCGCGGCGAAGGCCCAACTGGGGAGCTCGCGTTTCTGGACTTTGCCGACGTTGGGATGGCTGTGGGCCTCGGACTCGGCCCTGATCGGGTATTGCTGGCTCGGCAGCCTGGCGTCCTTGGGCATGATGATCGGCGTCGCGTCGGGACCGTGCGCGCTCATCGCGTGGATCCTGTATCTGTCTCTGTCGGCCGTGGGCTTTTACTTCATGAGCTTCCAATGGGACGTCTTGCTCCTGGAGGCGGGGCTCATCGCGTGTCTTCTCGCCCCCTGGAATATCCTGCCGCGCAAGTCCTCCTCACCATCGAGCGGCGCGCTGTGGCTTCTGCGCCTGCTTCTGTTTAAACTCATGCTCCAATCCGGTCTCGTGAAGCTCCTCTCCGGCGACCGGGCCTGGCGCGACTTAACGGCCCTGACCTATCACTACTGGACCCAGCCGCTGCCGACTCCGCTGGCCTGGTGGGCCAACCGCCTGCCGCTCTGGGCGCAGAAAGCGTCTTGCGCCCTGATGTTCGCCATCGAGCTTGGCGCACCGTGGCTGATCCTAGCGCCGCGCCGCGCCCGCGCCGTCGGCGCCGCGGCGATCGCGGTCTTGATGCTGCTCATCGCGGTCACCGGCAATTACGGCTTCTTTAATCTCCTGACCCTCGTCCTCTGCCTGGCCTGCCTCGACGACCGGTTTTTCGCCGCGCCGGCCAGGGACAGCGCTCGCGCGCCGAAGGCCCGGGCTTGGATCGTCGGCGCCTACGCGGCGCTGTGGCTGACGATCAGCGGGGTTCAAAGCGCCGCGGTCGTCGGCCTGCACGCGCCCGCCGCGCTGCAATGGATCAACGCCGCCGTCTCGCCCGTGCGCTCGATCAACCAATACGGACTTTTCGCCGTCATGACCAAGACCCGCGACGAGATCGCCATCGAGGTCTCGGTCGACGGCCGCGATTGGCGCGAGTGGCCGTTCTTGTACAAACCCGGCGATCTTCGCCGCGCGCCGCCCATCGTCGCGCCCCACATGCCTCGCCTCGATTGGCAGATGTGGTTCGCGGCCTTCGACGAGATGTCCAACAACCCCTGGTTCGGCAATCTGATGTATCGGATCCTGCAGGGCAGCCCCGCGGCGACATCCCTTCTCGGCCCCAATCCGCTCGGCGGCGCCACCCCCGTCTACGCTCGCGCCACGCGCTTTGAGGCGACCTTTTCCACGCCCGAGCAGCGCTCCGTCGACGGCGCCTGGTGGCAGCGGAGGCGCAAGGGTTTGTTTTGCCCGATCGTCTCGCTCAAAGCGCCGAAGCAATAGCTACAATCGGAAAATGATTTTTCTTCTCTCCCTTTTGTCCGCAGTTCCGACGCTCAACGCGGCCGAAGCCCCCGCACCCGCCGCGCTGGTCTTCGTCTCCAATGACAAGAGCGTCCTGCGCCTGACCGCCGCCGACTTGGCCAAGCGGCCGACGGCCCGGGTCATCGACGTCGACGATCCGTTCTACAAGCGCCGCAAGCGCTACCGCGCCGTGCCGCTGAAGGATCTTCTGACCGCGGCCTACGGGGGATCGTGGGGCGAGAACGCCTTGGGCGAGGTATTCTTCAGCGCGCTCGATGGCTACCGCTCGCACGCGCCGGTCTCCGTGCTGATGAACGACGGCGGCATGATCGCCTTCGCCGACGCCGATTCCCCTTACTGGGAAAAGATGCCGGGCCGTGGCGTCGAGCCGGGACCTTTTTACCTGGTCTGGATCGGCTCGGCTCAGACGCCGAAAAAAGGCTTCCCCTGGCCTTGGCAGATCTCCGACGTGAAAATGGCCGCGCTCGAGGATGAATACCCCAAGGCCCTTCCTCGGGGCGCGGCGCCCGGCTCCGCCGCCGTGCGCGGCTGGAATATCTTCCGCAGAAGCTGCATCTCCTGCCATGCCGTCAACGGCGCCGGCGCGGACGTGGGGCCAGACCTCAACGAGCCTCGCGGCATCACCACCTATCACGACAAAAAACATCTCAAGGCCTATATTCTTCAGCCGTCGGCCTTTCGCCATACCAAGATGCCCGACTTCGGCGACCTGACGCCCGACGACCTCGACGACCTGATGTCCTATTTCGACCACATGAACAGCCTCCCTCGCGCCAAATAGCGCGAGCGTGTTCTTGACACCCCCTCGCACGGACGGTACACTTAGGGCCCTAAGCCCCCATGAGCGGATATGAGGAAGTGACGCGGTGCCGGATCTGCGGCAACTCGAAGCTGCTGCCCGTGCTGTCTTTAGGACGTCAGGCACTGACCGGTGTTTTTCCGCGCTCGGCCAAGGAGGCCGTCACCGCCGGCCCCGTCGACCTCGTGCGATGCGCGCCCGAAACGCCCGAACACTGCGGACTTGTTCAACTGCGCCAGTCCTACAAGAAAGAAGAGATGTATGGAGCCAACTATGGATACCACTCGGGGCTTAATCCCTCGATGGTCCGCCATCTCCATGACCGGGTGGCCAAGATCGTGTCCCGGGTCAAGATCAAGTCCGGAGACTTGATCCTCGACATCGGCAGCAACGACAGCACTTTGCTGCAGGGCTACCCGAAAGACGGGCCGCGACTGGTGGGCGTCGATCCCACGGGCCCGAAGTTCCGCAAGTATTATCCTCCCCACGTGGAGCTGATCCCTGACTTTTTTTCCGCCGAAGCGGTGCGCAAGCACTGCGGCTCGGCCAAGGCGCGCGTGGTCACCTCGATTGCGATGTTCTACGACCTCGAGTCGCCCATGGACTTCATGCGCGAGGTTGCCTCGGTCCTGGCCGACGACGGCGTCTGGGTCTTCGAGCAAAGCTATCTGCCCACGATGCTGAAGATGAACGCCTACGACACGATCTGCCACGAGCATCTGGAGTACTACGGACTGGCGCAGATCAAGTGGATGATCGACCGCGTGGGGCTTAAAATCGTCGACGTGGAGCTCAACGCGATCAACGGCGGCAGCTTCGCCGTGACGGCGGCCAAGAAGACGGCGGCCTATCCCGAGGCGACGACGGCGATCGATGAGCTGCTCCGCTGCGAGCGGCCGCTGCTGACGGAAGCTCCATTCGCCGATTTTTGCCGCCACGTCGAGGAGCATCGCACCGCGCTGCAAGGCCTCATCGGCTCGATCAAAAAAGAGCGCAAGACGGTGTTCGGCTACGGCGCCTCGACCAAGGGCAACGTCATCCTGCAGTATTGCGGCTTGACGGCCGCAGACCTGCCGTGCATCGGCGAGGTCAACGAGGATAAATTCGGATCCTTCACGCCCGGAACCCACATCCCCATCGTGCCCGAGGCCGAGGCGCGCGCCAAGCGCCCGGATTATTTCCTAGTCCTGCCCTGGCACTTCCGGGATTTCATCGTCCCCAAAGAAGCCGCCTATTTGAAGGCGGGAGGGCGCCTCATCTTCCCGCTTCCCCGCGTCGAGGCGGTTTAATGAAAACGGCGGTGATCGTCGGCTCCAAAGGCCAGGACGGCCGTCTGCTCGATGAACTATTGACCAGCGAGGGCACGCGCGTGATCGGCCTATCGCGGGACGGGGCCAGCGCCAGCGACGGGTCCTGGAGCCAGCCCGTGGACGTCGCCGACTCGGCCGCGATCTTGCGCCTGCTCGCGGCGACGCGGCCCGACGAGATCTACTACGTGGCCGCCCACCACCATTCCTCCGAGCAGAAGCCGGAGCCTCCAGACGAGCTACGGCGCAAGAGCGAGAAGGTCCACGTCCAGGGTCCGGTCAACTTTTTGGAGGCGATCGCGCGCGGCGGACTGCCCGCGCGATTTTTCTACGCGGCGTCGCGCCTGATATTTGGAACGCCCAAGACCGACCTGCTCGATGAGAACTCTCCGATCGCGCCCGAAGAAGTCTATGGCGTCACCAAGGCGGCCGGATTGAAGGCCTGCCGCGATTACCGTCGCAGCCGCGGCGTGTTCGCCTGCGCGGGGATACTGTTCAATCACGAGTCTCCCCTGCGTCAGCCGTATTTTCTCTCGCGCAAGATCGTGACCGCGGCGCGCGCGATCAAGGCGGGCGGGCAAACCGAGCTCAAGCTGGGCGACTTGGACGCGCGGTTGGATTGGGGCTACGCGCCCGATTACGTCGAGGCGATGCGGCGCATCATGCGGCACTGCGAGGCCGACGATTTCGTGGTGGCCACCGGCGAGCTGCACCGGGTCGGGGAACTCGTCGAAGCCGTCTTCAGCCGCCTCGGCTTGGACTGGCGCAAGCATGTGCGCGCCGACCCCTCGATCCTGGCGGCCCGCCGGCCGGCAGCGGCCGGCGACGCCGCGAAGCTGCGGCGCGCCACGGGCTGGAAGCCCAGCGTCACTTTCGAGCAGATGGTCGACGGTCTGTTGCGCGAGGAGACGGCCGCGCGATGAGCCTGGGCAAGACCCTCATCTTCATCCCCACGTACAACGAGCGCGACAACGCCGAGCAAATGGCCCGGCAAATCCTGGCGCTGGGGCTCGATGCCGACGTGCTGTTCATGGACGATCATTCGCCCGACGGCACCGGCGAAATTCTCGACGCGCTGGCCAAAGAGCAGCCCCGGCTGACGGTGGCCCACCGCTCCGGCAAGCTCGGCATCGGCAGCGCCCACCAGGACGCGATCGCGCGCGCCTACGCCCAAGGCTACCAGACGCTGATCACCATGGACTGTGACTTCACGCACCCGCCCTCCTACATCCGCGACTTCATGTCCGCGGCCGAGGGTGTGGACGTGGTCATCGGCTCGCGCTACATGCGCCGCGACAGCTTAGACGAGTGGAACGCCTTCCGCCTGACGCTGACGCGCACGGGCCATTTGCTCACGCGCTTCTTTCTGGGCATGCCCTTCGACGCCACCGGCGGCTACCGGCTGTACCGCCTCGACCGCATCGACAAGCGCGTCTTCGACTCCGTCGAGTCCATGGGCTACTCGTTTTTCTTCGAAAGCCTCTATTTACTGTTCCGCAACGGCCGTAAAATAAAAGAGATTCCGATCACTTTACCGGCGCGCACCTACGGCACCTCCAAGATGAAGATCAGCGACGCGCTGCAAAGCACGATGCGTCTGGTGCGCCTGTGGCGCCGGGCCCGGAGGACGCCGAAGACGATTTCGGCAGAAAGCCGCGCCGCGCAGATCAGCGCGCCGGAGTGGGATGAGTATTGGCGCCTGCGCGATAAGCCGGCCACGGGCACGTTATACAACGTGATCGCGGCGGCCTATCGGACGGCGGTGATCAAGAGCAATCTCGAAAGGTTCATCTTCAAGAACTTCGCTCCGGGCATGAGCCTGCTGCACGCGGGCTGCGGAAGCGGCCAAGCCGACGTGGACATCACGCGCCGCATGAAGGTCACGGCACTGGATATCTCGCAGCCGGCCCTGGACCACTACGCGCGCGAAAACGCGGGCCGCGCCGCGCTCCTGCGCGCCTCCGCGTTCGCCGTTCCCCTGCCCGACGCCTCCGTCGACGGCGTCTACAATCTCGGCGTCATGGAGCACTTCACCGAGCCCGACGTGGTGAAGCTGCTGAAGGAATTTAGGCGCGTGCTTAAGCCCGGGGGCCGCATCGTCCTCTTTTGGCCCCCGACCTTCGGACTCAGCGTGTTCGTACTGGACACGGCGCATCGCGTCTTGAGGCTGTTCGGCTCCCAGAAGAAACTGCATCCCGACGAGATCACCCGGATCGAGAGCCGGGCGCACGCCGAACGGCTCTTAAGGTTGGGCGGCTTCCGGCTTGTCGAGTACTCCTTCGGTCCGCGCGATCTGTTTGTGCAGGTCGTCCTGGTCGCCCAAGCTCTCCCTTAAAGCGCTCATGCCGCCAGCCCGACCGGAATTGGTAAAATCGCGATCATGCGCAGCGTCGGAAAAAACGAACCGCGGCGCGACGGACCGGCGAAGCTGACGGGCCGCGCGCAATATCTCGACGATCTTCCCATTCCGGGGTGCTGGCACGGCGTGACCGTGCGCTCCACCGTGGCGCACGGCAAGATCGCGGCGATCACGTACGACCCCGCCTTCCCTTGGAATGAGTGCGTCATCGTCACGGCCAAGGACATACCCGGCCAAAACGTCGTCGCGCTCATCGAACCCGATCAGCCTTTGCTCGCCGACGGGATCGTCCGGCACCATCAAGAAGCGATCGTCCTCATCGCGCATCCCGATCGCGCCACGGCTTATAAGGCCGCCAAGCGCGTCAAGATCGACTACGAGCCGCTGCCGCGCGTCCTCGACATGGAGAATTCGGAGACGGCGTTTAAGTCCCTCCTGATCGAGCGCGGCGATCTAGACGCCGGCTTCGCCGCGGCCGACGTCATCGTCGAGGGCGAGTACCGCACGCCGGCGCAGGAGCAGGCCTACATCGAGAACAACGCGATGGCCGCCTGGGAAGAGGGCGGGGTCATGATCGTGACCGGCTCCCTGCAATGCCCCTACTACGTGCTCAAGGCCATGAAGCAAATCCTCGGCCGCGACGAGTCTCAGATCCGCGTGATCCAAACCGTCACCGGCGGCGGCTTCGGAGGCAAGGAAGAATATCCCTCCATGCTCGCCGGCCATGTGGCCCTGCTGGCGCTGAAGGCCGGACGTCCAGTCAAGATGGTCTATGACCGCCACGAGGACATGGCCGCGACCACCAAGCGCCATCCCGCAGTGATCCGGCACAAAACCGGCCTGAGCAAGGACGGCCGCCTGCTCGCTCAAGACATCGAGATCGTCATGGACGGCGGCGCCTACGCCACGCTCTCGGCGGTGGTGCTCTCGCGCGGCACTTTGCACGCGGCGGGATGTTACGAATGTCCCAACGTGCGAGTGCGCTCGAAGGTGGTCATGACGAATACTCCGCCCAATGGAGCGTTCCGGGGTTTCGGCGCGCCGCAGACTTTGTTCGCCGTGGAACTGCATTGGGAGAAAATCGCGGGCGTGTTGGGAATAGATTCTCTGACGCTGAGAAAGAAAAACATCTTCAAGCTGGGATCAATAACGGCAACAGGACAGGTTCTTCGAGAGTCCGTCGGCGTGGAAGAATGTCTTAACACAGTGGTCACTCGTTCCAAGTACGCCTCCAAACGGAGAGAATACGACCGCTGGAATAAAAATCCGAAGAATAAAACCTGGCGAGGCATCGGATTATCAATCTGTCATCACGGCGCCGGCTTCACCGGCTCCGGCGAGGCGTATCTCGCCAGCCGCGCGGGCGTCGCACTGACCAAAAAAGGCGAATTGTACGTGCTCGCCGCCTCCACCGAGATCGGACAGGGCACCAACACCATGTTCGCCCAGGTCGCCTCCGACGCGCTGGGCGTGCCCGCCACTTGGTTTAAGGTCGAAACGCCCGACACCCACAAAGTGCCGGACTCCGGCCCCACCGTCGCCTCGCGCACATGTATGGTCGTTGGCGGGCTCGTTAATCGCGCAACGCTGGCGCTTAAAAAGGCATTCGAGGCCGAGTATGGGCGCGTGCCGAAAACACCTTCCGATTTAAAGAAGGCCGCGGTCGCGCTTTGCGGGAAGTCCCCCGCCCGCCGTTTCGAGATGCAGTATGAAAAGCCCCCCGAGGTCTCCTGGGACGACAAGACCTACAAAGGCGACGCCTACGGCGTCTATTCCTACGCGGCCATCGCCGTCGATCTCGAGATCGACAAGATCACCTGCGAGGTGCGCGTCAACAAGGTCACGACGGCTCAAGACATCGGCAAGGCCATCAATCCGCTGCTGGCCGAAGGGCAGATCATCGGCGGCTCGACTCAAGGCTTGGGCTGGGCGCTTTTGGAAGAGCCGGTGTACAAAGACGGTCTCATGATCAACTCTCAGCTCACCAACTACGTGATCCCCACCAGCCTCGACACGCCGCCCTTCAACGTCATCCTCATCGAGAAGCCCTACTCGCGCGGCCCCTTCGGCGCCAAGGGCGTGGGCGAGTTGCCCATGGACATCCCCGGCCCCGCGGTCGCGGCCGCGGTGCTCCACGCCACGGGACGCCTGATCCCGACCTTGCCGCACACGCCAGAACGCATCGCCAAGGCCATGGCATGATCAAGCTGACTGTCAACGGCAAGAAGAAATCTTTCAACGGGGCTCCCTTCAAGCGTCTCATCGACGCCCTGCGCGAGGATTTCGCGCTGACCGGCACGAAAGAAGGCTGCGGCGAGGGCGAATGCGGCGCCTGCACGGTGCTTCTCGACGGCGCGCCGGTCAATTCATGCCTCATCCCCGTTTGCCAGGCCGAGGGCCGCAAGGTCGAGACGGTCGAGTCGCTGGGAACGCCAGAAAAGCTCTCCAAGCTCCAGGCCGGCTTCATGGCCTGCGGCGGGGCGCAATGCGGCATCTGCACTCCCGGAATGCTCATGACCGCGCGGGCGCATCTGAAGTCCGGCGGCAAGGCCGACGACCAGTCCGTGCGCACAGCACTTGCCGGCAATCTGTGCCGCTGCACGGGCTACCAGCACATCGTCGAGTCGGTGAGCGCCGCCGCCAAGGGTAAACGATGAGGGGCGACGCACAGTCGATGACGGTGCTCTCGCCACGATCCTCGATCGAGGCCGTCAATACGTACGCCAAAGTCCCGAACGCCCTGCCGCTGGCCGGCGGCACCGACCTCATGGTGAGTTGGAACATGGGTCTGCTCAACGGCCGGCCGGTGCTCGACTTGTCCCGCGTGTCGGAGTGGCGGAAAATCCGCGCCGTCAAAGACGGCGTCGAGCTGGGAAGCCTGGTCACCCACGCGCAAATCCAGGCGCATCCGGTCCTGCGCGCGCGTTTCCCCCTTCTCGTCGCGGCCTGCGCCACGGTGGGCGCGGCCCAGATCCAGAACCGCGGGACGATCGGCGGCAATATCGCCAACGCTTCGCCGGCCGGCGACACGTTTCCCCCATTGGCGGTTTATCAGGCGATGGTGCGCGTGCTGGGTTCCAACGGCCGCCGCGAAGTACCCGTGGCCGAGATCTTCGCCGGGGTCAAGAAAACCACTCTCAAGCCGGGCGAACTCATCGAGATGATCTCGTTGCCGTTCGTCCGTAAGCCGACTCGCGGCGTTTTCCGCAAGGTCGGGACTCGCGCCGCCCAATCTATCTCTAAAACTGTGTTTGCCGGACTTCTTTGGCAGAATAAAAAAGGGGCCGTTGAAGAGATCCGCCTGGCCTTCGGCAGTTTGGCCCCCACGGTGCGCCGCCTGCGCGACGTCGAGGCGTTCCTCAACGGCCGAATCCTCGACGAGACGACGGCGGCCTCCGCCGCCGAGCTCCTGACCAACGATGTTTCTCCGATCGACGACATCCGTTCCACCCGCGAATACCGCCTGACGGTGTCGCGCAGCATCCTTCGCGCCTTTCTTACAGGACAAATGAAATGAAGCCCAACACCACCCTCGATCCTAAGAACTTCAAGGCGGCGTTCACAGCGCTCGGAAAGCAGAATCTTCTGCACATGAAGCGCTATCCCGGCGATTCATTCGCCCGCCAACCGGTGCACACCGTCTACGGCGGCGCGCATCTCTTTAAGTCCGACACGGCCAAGAAGCTGGGCGAGCTGTCCCTGCGCGCGCTCGCGCGCTACGGCGCAGACGCCTCAACTTTTTCCCGCGCGGTGGGCATGGACGAGGCGCTGGCCTCCACGGTCTATGAGCGCGTCGTCGAGAAGCTCAAGCGCGAGGCCGTCGAGGATTTCCGCATCGACTTTGAGGACGGCTACGGCAATCGACCGGACGCCGAGGAGGATGGGCATGCGGTCTCCGCGGCGCATGAGGTCGCCAAAGGCCTCGATGATGGAACCTTGCCTCCCTTCATCGGCATACGGATCAAGACATTTTCCAATGAATTAGCCGCGCGTTCCGCCCGGACCATGGATATTTTTCTGACCACTTTGGTCCGTCTGACCAAGGGCCAGCTACCCAATACGTTCTATGTCACTCTTCCGAAAATTGTCCATCCTGGCCAGGCGGCCGCCTTGGCCAAGCTGCTGGACGCCTTCGAGAAAAAGAAGAAGCTCAAGCCACACACCATCAAAGTCGAGCTCATGGTCGAGACGCCCCAATCCATCATCGGCTACGACGGGACCGCGCCGCTGCGCGCGATGATCGACGCCCTGGGAGGCCGCTGCACCGGCGCGCACTTCGGCACCTACGATTACACCGCCTCCTGCAACATCACCGCGGCCCACCAGCGCATGGATCACCTGTCCTGCGATTTTGCCAAGCACGTGATGCAGGTAACCTTGGCTGGGACCGGGGTCAATCTCTCCGATGGCGCCACCAACGTCATGCCGGTCGGAGACAACGCCGAGATCGTGCATCGCGCCTGGAAGCTGCACTATGACCATGCCACGCATTCTTTGGTCAACGGCTTCTACCAAGGCTGGGACCTGCATCCCGCGCAGCTGCCCACGCGCTACGCCGCCGTCTACGCCTTCTTCTTGGGAGGCCTGCCGGCCGCCACCGCGCGCCTGAAGAACTTCATCGAAAAGGCGGCGCAGGCGACCTTGGTGGGCGACGTCTTCGACGACGCCGCCACCGGCCAAGGCCTGCTCAATTACTTCCTGCGCGCGCGCAACTGCGGGGCGATCACCGAAGCCGAAGCCTCGGCCACGGGACTCACGCCGGCCGAGTTCGAGAGCCGGTCCTTCCTAAAAATACTCGAAGGCCGCCGCAAATAAATCTATTTAACCGCGCAGGCGATACTGGTCCAGTAATTCGATCCATGCGCGAACGTGAGCGCGACGTCCGTTAATACCGCAAGCATGTCGGCGCCGGCGGAAGCTGTATTGACGGGGGCCATGGGATAGAGTGCGCCAAAACCGAAGTAGCCGCACAAAGCCGCCGCATCATCATTATCCGACCTGAAGTACACATACTTGTATTCCATTCTGCCCAGTCTCATCACAGTGCTGAATTCAACTTTAGGTAAACGAATCACGACGAACGCCGGCTTGTCGTCATGACTGACTTTCTCGATCGAGCCAGCCGTGATCACCATTTTGACTTCTTTTATCGGCGGAACCACGACATCGACCTCATCGGCGGAAGCTCCAACGCACGCCATGACCACGAACATCAACGCCATCAACCCTTTGGTGAATGAATTCATTTCTATCTCCGTTAGTCCAAATTCTCTCGTCCACGATAGTAAACTTCTCCAGAATAGCTCTGTACCGGATGGCCTTTTTAGACGAAGTCTTAGGGCCTATCCCTTTTTACCCCGTGGTCCTACGATGAGGTAGAATCTCGTCCATGACGAAGGCCGTGCGCCTGCCCCTGACGACTCAAATCATCATTGGCCTGGCCGCGGGCGTGGCATTAGGCGCGATGGCGGGGAAATCGGCGGCGCCGCTGGGCGAGATCGGCAAGCTCGTCATACAGGCGATCAAGGTCGCGGCCACGCCGCTGCTGATGCTGGCGATCATCAACGCCGTGCTCACCGCGCAGGTCAACGCGCGCAGCGGCCTGCGCATGCTGACGCTGGCTCTATTTAACGCCGTGGTCGCGCTGGGCTTTGGCCTGGCGCTGTCCAATGCGTTTAAGCCCGGCGCGCATTTGTCGCAGATGGCCACGCCGGCGGACGGGGTCATTCCCGCGGCTCAACGCTTGGAGCCTCTTAAGGTTTTGTCGGGCTTCGTGCCTTCGAGCCTTGTGCAGCCTTTCGCCGATAACTCCATGCTGCCGCTGGTTCTCATGTCGCTGCTGCTCGGCTTGGCGCTGCGCAAGCTCAAGAACGCAGGCGACGGCACGCAAGGACTTGAGCGCGCCTTCGAGCTTCTGCAGCGAGCCATGGAGACCATCCTCGGCTGGATCATCGCCTTGGTGCCTTTGGCCGTCTTCGCGGTCGTCACTAAGTCGGTCGGAGAGCACGGCTTTGCCCCGCTGCGCGGACTGGCCGCCTACGTGGGCGTGGGACTGCTGGGGCTGGCCCTTCATCCGCTGGTCACCTACCAACTCTGGCTGGTGTTTTTCGCCCGCCTCAGCCTGCCGCGCTTCTGGCAGGCCGCGCGCGAACCCGTCATCTACGCCGCCGGAGCCAATTCGAGCCTGGCGACTTTGCCCGTCACGCTCAAAGCGCTGGACCGGCTCGGCGTGTCCAAAGGCTCCTCGGCTCTGGGCGCGTGCGTGGGCACCAACCTTAACAACGACGGCATCATCCTTTATGAGGCAATGGCCGTGCTCTTCGTGGCCCAAGCGCACGGCTTGGACCTGTCGTTAACTCAGCAAATCACCGCGGCCATCGCCTGTCTTGTCGCCGCGATGGGCATCGCGGGCGTTCCCGAAGCCGGCTTCGTCTCCCTGTCGCTGGTGCTCGCCACCGTCGGCCTGCCGCTTGAAATCCTGCCGCTCTTGCTCACCGTCGACTGGATTCTCGCGCGCGCCCGCTCCGTCGTCAATGTGCTCTCCGACATGATGGTCTCGATCCTGCTCGACCGCTGGGAAGCCAACCGCTTCGACCAAGCGTCCGGTCAGCTTCCGCGGTAAGTCGCGTAGCCCCAGGGCGACAACAGCAGCGGCACGTGATGATGCCGCGAGTCGCGGACCTGAAAGATGACGGACACCGAGGGGTAGAAGGCGGTCTGGCCGGCGCGTTTGAAGTAAGAAGCCACGCCGAAAGTCAGGCGATAGACGCCCTTTTTCAAAGGGCCTTTTTTCAACAAAGTCTTGCAGCGCCCATCGAGATCGGTCAGGCCGCGACCGGCGTTTTTCCAGCCCCCGCCGCTCGCCTTGGCGAGGATCAGCGGCACGCCCGAGGCGGGGCGGCCAGTCGAGGTGTCGAGGACGTGAGTGGTGATGGCGCTCATGACAGCAGTTTCTCCAGTCGGATCTTGGTGATCTTGGCCTGCTCGGCTGCGGCTATGCGCTTCTCGGTCTTGGGATCGTTGCCCAGACGGGATTTGAGCAAATCCAACATCGCGGCGGCATGTTTTCCGGTCGCGCAAACAATGAAGATGTGACCGAACTTGGCTTCATAGTCGGCATTGCCCTGGACCAAAGCGTCGAGCACGGCTTTGTCGGCGGAGGCAACGGAAGATTGCTCGCTCTTGGCCCAGGCATTCGTGGAAGCGCCGCCGATACGGGGATGACTGGCAAACGCCTCAAGCCAGTCCGATTCATTGGTCTTAGCCCATGCTTCATCCGCCGCGACAAGCACCGCCGCTTTATCTTTAAAGGGACGTTGAAGAACCATTAGATCCGCCCATCGTCTAGAACCGCAGCAGCGAAGAAATTCCGCGCGGGCCCTATCGGACGGCAAAGAATTCAGATCAACGAGACTCAGCATCGCAATCCTTGCCTGCATTCCCCGCTTCGGGATGTTTCGACAGATAGTCATATAGACCAATCATCAACTTGGACTGCCATTGATCGCCTTTGTAGCGGAACGAGTAGCGCCCCAACTTCTTGCCGCAGGGCGATAGCACGGATTCCTTCATATAGGCGCTCATTAGCCAGCCCACCCCGAACTCCTCGGTCTCGATGACGACGTCGCAGTCCTTTGATGAATTAATGCTCGGAACGCGCGTCACGGAGGAAAACAAGGATTCGCCCGTCGCTTGCGCCTCTGGGATGTCTTTGCTCCATTTAACGCAAACCCTAGTCGGAAGCTTGTGTCTTTCAACCGCCCGCGGCCCCGCGCATCCAGACAGGAAAAGAACGACAAAGAAACATTTCTTCATACCCGCTCTCCGATCAAACGCAGACGCGACACGCCGCCGTCCGGGTAGATGTTGAGGCGCACGTGAGTGATCGGGCCGTGCGGCGCGATTTCTTTTTGAAAGAACCGGCGCTTGTGCGCGGAGAGCTTCGTCTGCGGGAGCACCGCGACCCAGGGCGTGAACTCGTCGGACAGCTCCGAGCCGGACGCTCCGGGCTTGTGAACGCCCTCGATCATGCAGGAGTCGGGGTAATTGCCCTTGAAGTGGTTGGTGTCGACCTCGATCTTCTTGATGACTCCCGGCGCGCCCAGTTTCAAAATGACCCAGTCGTGGCCCGGGCCGCGGCGGCGCTTGGTCTCCCAGCCGTCGCCCATGTTCACAGCCCGGCCGGGCATGATCAGGTTCTGCGGATGCGAGTAATGCATGTCGCTGGCCAGCAGTGGAAGCCCTCCGAACTGGACGGCAATCAGGTCCACCGCCGCGCCCTTGCGCACCTTCGCCCAGTCCGGCGCGACGTCGCCGAACACTCGCAGCCGGGCGACGCCGCCGTCGGGGAATATGCTCAGGCGGACTTGATCGTAAGGCTGCTCGGCTTTGACCGACAGCAGATTGTCCGAGTTTCCCTTCAGCTCGGTTTTGGGAAGGATCTCGACCCAGCTGCCCTTGCCGTCGCGCGCCTCGAGGCTCGCGTGCGAGGGGTAATTGCCGGTGAAGAAAGACGTGTCGATGTTCACACCCTTGATCATGCCCCGCAGCCCCAGCTTGACCACGCACCAGTCGCAGCCGGGCGTGCGGCGCCGGCGCGTTTCCCAGCCGTCCATCCATTTTCCCTTGGCCGTGTACTTGTCGGCGAGCCAAATCGCCTTCGCGGGCTTGAGCAGGTTCTCTTTCGGCGCGAAGAACTCGTCGTTGGCCTCGACGGCTTTGCCGCCGACGCGCGAAGACGCCAAATCGATCAATTGCGCGAAGTCCATGTCTGGCTCCTTTTGAGCAGCACGCGTCCCGAGCCCGGCGTCGGAAACGCGCCTTTGTCGTAGAGGATCTTGCCGCGCAAGTAATGCGCCTCGACGGATCCCGTCAAACGCATGCCCATATACGGCGTCAAACGATGCCGATGCAGAACCGCTTGAGGAGACAAGTCGAACAACGCCGCGTCGTCGAAGATCACGACGTCCGCATCGCGGCCCTTTTCCAGACGGCCCTTGCCGCGCAGCCCCGTAAAATCGGCGGTGTTGCGCGCCGTCCAATTCAGCACGTCCTCGAGTTCGAAGTTGCGCCGCTTGGCCCCGGTCCAAACCGCCGGCAGGACGAACTGCAGTCCCGCGATCCCACCCCACGCTCCTAGAAAATCGCCGACTTCGAGTTTCTTTAATTCCGGAACGCAGGGCGAATGGTCGGACACGACGAAATCGATCGCGCCGCGGCCCAAGCCCTTCCACAGCGCCTCGCGGTTCTCCGCGGAACGGAGGGGCGGCGCGCATTTAAACTGCGTAGCACCCTCCGGGACGTCCTCGGCGGCGAAGGTCAAATAGTGAGGACACGTCTCCACGGTGAAGGGCAGTCCCTCAGCCTTGGCCGCCTCGATCTCAGGCAAGGCTTCGGCGCAGGATAAGTGCACGATGTGCGTGCGGCATCGCGTCTTGCGGCACAGCTCGATCATCAGCCGGATCGCGCGCAGTTCCATGTCGCCCGGACGCGAGGCGAGGTACGAGGAGAACTGACGCGGATCGGCGCCCGCGGCGGAGCAGGGATCGAGCTCGGCGTGGACGATTAAGGGCAGACCCAGACTCGCGATGATCGGCATCGCTTGCTCGAGATCGGCGCGCGTCACGTTGGGAAATTCGTCGATGCCTGAGTGCGTCAAGAAACATTTATAACCGACGACTCCATCCTCGGCCAAAGCTTCAAGATCGGCCGAATTTCCGGGCACCACACCTCCCCAGAACGCCGTGTCCACGGATAATTTTCCTTTGGTCGCGTCCAGCTTGGCCTTGAAAGCACGCCGCGTCGTCGTGACAGGCGAACAATTCAACGGCATATCAACAATTGTGCCCGTGCCGCCGGCCGCCGCCGCGCGCGTGGCCGTCAAATAGCCCTCCCATTCGGTGCGGCCGGGCTCGTTGACGTGAACGTGGCAGTCGAGCAGCGAGGGGATCACCGCGCAGTCGCCGGCCTCACGGATCGGCGCGCCCGCGGGGATTTCGTCGAGCCCGGCCACCGCGGCGATCTTTCCGCCCTCGATGAGCACGGCGCCGGGACGCGGCCCTTCGGGCGCGTACACGCGGCGACCGCGGATGGCCAGCTCGATCACTTCTGCGCCTCGTTGAGATTGGCGAAGATCACGTCGGTGGCAACCGCCACCTCGGTCACCGGGTGCGAGCGCAGAAACGCGTCGAGACGCCCGGTCTTAGGATCAAGGCGCGCGACCTCGGATAGGCTCGCCGGCGTCAGGAGCACCGGGTGGCCGCGCCGGCCCTCGTGCGCCGGCACGACGTCGCCCGAGGCCGCGGCCAAGGCCTCCCACACGTGCAGGTCGAAAACCGGCATGTCGACATGAAGAATGAAGGAGCGCGCAAGCGCTCCCGCCGCCAGAAGAGCCTGTAAAGAGGACAGTGGCGTGCCGTTGGGATCGGCGGCCACCCATCTGACCCGAGGCGACAAGGCCCGGCAGCGCTCAAGCCATTCTTTTTGAACGGCGATGAAGATATTCTCTGGCGCGGTCACCGTCGCCAGAAAGCCGAGTTGCGCCTCGAGCATGGTCTTGCCCGCGTACGGGCCCCAGGCCTTGGGACCGCCCGCCCGCGCCCCGCGCCCGGCGGCGAGAAGACAGACCCTTAAGCCCGTCATGCGGGAACGCCGGCCTCGCGGCGGGCCGCGGGGACGCGGTAAGCCCACTTATCGAGCAGCTCCGCGGCGACGGCGATCGCGATGGCCTTGGGATTCTTAGAGGGAATCTTTCGGCCGATGGGGCAGTGCATGGCCTTATCCCACAACAAACGCCGGGGCGGCGGCAGGCGCGAACGGAAAACGCGCGCCTTATGCATGGAGCCGATCAAACCGAGATAGCCCAAGGGCTTGTCGAGAAGCACGTCCACGATCTTCAGGTCCAAGTCGTGATCGTTGGTCATCACGCAGGCCGCGTCCAGCGGCCCATACCCCGCCGCCGCGGCCAAAGACCGAGGCTCGACGCGCAGCACCCGCGTCTTGGGCGGGAAAGCGGAGGCGTCGGCCCATTCCCGGCGCGGGTCGGCCACCACGACGTCGAGGTCCAAGCCGTCGAGCGTGGCGGCCAAGGCCCGGGACACGTGACCCGCCCCGAAAATATGGACCGCGCGGCGGCGCGGACAGGGCTCATAAAAAATCGTGGCCATGCCGCCGCAGCATTGGCCCATCTCGCGGCACAGCGTGTATTCCTTTAGAGACGCCTCGGGGCGGGCTTCCGCGATCATGCGCCGCGCTTCGGCGAGGACCTCGGCCTCGAAACGGCCGCCGCCGACCGTGCCGGAGAATCCATCGGCCCAAACCCACATCTTAGCGCCCGGCGCCTGGGGCGCGGAACCGACGACCTTCGCCAGCGTGCACAGGACGCCGGGTCGAGGCATGTCTCCGGCGAGCTCCGAGAGCGCGATCGGCTCCATGACCGAATTCTACTTAATTGCTAGACTCGCGCTCATGCGCCCCCCGCTGCTGATCAAAAACGCCCTGCGCATCGCCACGATGGACGACGCCGGCACGGAATTGGCCGGCACCGACATCCTCATCCGCGGCCGCGTGATCGTGTCCGTGGGCAAGGATATCGAAGCCGACGACGCCCAGATTTTGGATGCGCAAGGCTGCGTGGTAATCCCGGGCATGGTCAACACGCATCACCACCTGTGCCAAACGCTCACGCGCGCGACCCCCGCCGCGCAAAACGCCAAGCTCTTTGACTGGCTCGTCTACCATTACGGCGTCTGGCGGCACCTCACGGCCGAGTACGCCGCGATCGGGGCTCAGGTCGGCCTGGGCGAGCTTCTGCTCACCGGCTGCACGACCTCCTCCGACCACACGTATCTGTATCCGCACGGCCTGACCGGCCTCGTCGACGCGCAGATCGAGGCCGCCCGGTCTCTGGGCATCCGCTTCCATGCCACGCGCGGGTCCATGTCGGTGGGCGTCTCCAAGGGCGGCCTACCGCCCGACGACTGCACCCAGGCCGAGGAGGAGATCCTCCGCGACGGCGAGCGGCTGATCAAGGCGCATCACGATAAAGGCCCTTACGCCATGATCCAGATCGGCTTGGCCCCCTGCGCCCCTTTCTCCGTCTCCACCGAACTCATGAAAGAGACGGCGGCGCAGGCCAAGAAATGGGGCGTGCGCATGCACACGCACCTTTGTGAGACGTTGGATGAAGAGCAGTATTGTCTAGACAAGTATAAGCTTCGTCCGATCGACTTTATCGAATCATTGGGCTGGCTTGATTCAAATGTCTGGCTGGCTCACATGGTCCACGTCAGCGAGGAAGACATCCGTCGTCTGGCCAAGGCGAAGGTCGGCATAGCTCATTGCCCGTCTTCCAACATGCGCCTGGGTTCCGGCGTTCCACCGGTCCGGCAGTATCTCGACGCGTCCGTCGCCGTCGGCCTCGCTGTCGACGGCTCAGCCTCCAACGACACATCCGATATGCTTGCCGAGGCCCGCCAGGCGATGCTTGTTCATCGCGTCAAATCCGGCGTGGGGTCGATGACCGCGCGCGAGGCCCTGCGCATGGCCACGCGCGGCGGCGCCGCCGTCCTCGGCCGGGACGACATCGGACAGATCGCGGCGGGAAAAGCCGCCGACCTCGCGATCTTCGACGTCGATCGTCTGGACTACGCCGGCTCGGCCGGAGACCCGGTCGCCTCTCTTCTTTTTTGCGGCGCGGGCCACCGGACCAAGTGGACCATCGTCAACGGGCACGTCGTCGTCGAGAACGGCCGCCTCAAGAACGCCGACGAGGGCGACATCACCCGCCGGGCCAACGCCGCCTGTCTCGATCTTCTGCGCAAGGCCGGCGCGATCGCGTGAAAGATGTCCGCGTCTGCGCCGCGCGCTTCCGCGCGATGGCGGAAGCGGAACTGGCCGCCATCCCGTCCGAGATGCGCGCGCTTCTCATCAACCTCGCGATCGAAGTCAAGAACGAACCCGGACCGGAGGCCGCGGGTCTCGACGACGCCGACGAGTTGCTCGGCCTCTATGTCGGCCCCACGCGCGAGGAGTTCAGAAGCGGCTCGGCCGGCGGAAGCCTGCCGGCCAAGGTCTATCTCTATCGACGAAACCTTGAAGATTCCGTCGACAGTGTAAAAGAGCTCCGACAGGAGATTCGCCTGACCCTGCGCCACGAGCTCGCGCATCATTTCGGCTTCGATGATGACCATCTCCAACGCATCTGGCCCGAGGGCGCTTAAAGTAGTAGGATTTCAGCATGGTCGCTCCCACCGCTTCCGCTTCTTCCCAAGTTCGACCCGGTCTGGAAGGCGTCGTCGCCACCGAAACCAAGCTCAGCATGGTCGACGGCCAGAACGGAGTGCTGATCATCGCCGGCTATCCCGTCGAGGAGTTCGCGGGCAAGGTCTCCATCGAGGAAGCCGCGATGCTGCTTTGGAACGGCCACCTCCCGTCCAAGGACGAGGCCCCCGGCATCCAAAAGGAACTCGCCGGCTACCGCGCCCTGCGTCCCGAGACGATCGAGATCATCAAGACCGCGCGCAACGCCCCGCCCATCGACGCTCTGCGCATGGCCTGCGCGACGCTGTCGCTCGACGTGTCCAACCCCAACGACATCTCGCCGGCCGGCGACCTGGCGCTGGCCAAACGTCTGCTCTCGCGCTTTCCCACGGTGATCGCCGCCCACTCGCGCCTGCGCGCGGGGCTTGAGCCGCTCGCGCCCCGCGCCGACTTGAGCCTGGCCGCGAACTTCCTGTACATGACCTTCGGCGTCGAGCCCGATCCCATGGCCGCCAAGGCCTTGGAAACTTATTGGGTGACCGTCTCCGATCACGGCATGAACGCCTCGACGTTCACCGCGCGAGTCATCGCCTCCACACGCTCCGACATGGTCAGCGCGGTGACCGGTGCTGTCGGCGCGCTGAAGGGCCCGCTGCACGGCGGAGCTCCCGGACCCGTGCTCGACATGCTCGTCGACATCAAGACCGCCGACAAAGCCGAGGCCTGGCTGCGCAACGAGATCGGCGAGGGCCGCCGCATCATGGGCTTCGGGCACCGCGTCTACAAGGTGCGCGATCCCCGCGCCGAGGTGCTCGCCAAGACCGCCCAAGAGATGGCCGGCGCCCACCTGCAGAACGCCAAGCTCTACGACCTCGCCCGCTCCGTCGAGAAGACCGCGATCCGTGTCCTCGAGGAGCTCAAGCCCGGCCGCAACCTCAAGACCAACGTCGAGTTCTACACCGCCTTGGTCCTGCAGTCGATCGGCCTCCAACCCGACCAGTTCGTTTCAATGTTCGCCTGCGGCCGCGCGGCGGGCTGGTGCGGACACGTCATGGAGCAGCACGCCCAGGACCGCCTGATCCGCCCTCAGTCGCTGTACGTCGGCCCCAAGGACCTGAAGCCCGACCGCTAAATGGCGCTCGTCGACGGCTTCGGCCGGTCTTTTCATTACCTGAGGCTTTCGGTCGAAGACGTCTGCAATTTCCGCTGCCAGTACTGCCTGCCCAACGGCTACCACAAGCACGAGACCGACTCCCCTCTGAGCGTCGCCGAGATCAGGCGTCTCACCACTGCCTTCGCCGGCCTCGGCTTCTGGAAAGTCCGCCTGACCGGAGGCGAGCCCACGGTCCGGACCGACATCCTCGAGATCGCCGAGACCGTCGCGCGCGCGCCGGGCGTGCGCCGCGTGGCCCTGTCGACCAACGGCTTCCGTTTGATCGAACTCGCCGCCGACCTCAAGCGCGTCGGCGTGGCCGCAGTCAACGTCAGCGTCGACAGCCTCGAGCCTTCCCGCTTTGCCGAGGTCACCGGCAAGAACGCCTTGGCCGACGTCTTATCCGGAATCGATCGTTGTCTGGAGCTCGGCCTGGAGACAAAGATCAACGCGGTCTTGATGAAAGGCCTCAACGAAGACGAGTTCGGACGCTTCGTCGAGCTGGCCCGCAAACGCCCGCTCGGCGTGCGCTTCATCGAGCTGATGCCGACATCCGACAATGCCGATTTTTTCGCGGCCAGACATCTCAAGGCTGAGACCCTAGTCTCTTGGCTGACGGAAAACGGGTGGACCGAGCGCGAACGCCGTGAAGGTGATGGCCCCGCGCGCGCGTTTATCAAGGAAGGTTATAAAGGAGCAGTCGGCGTGATCGCGCCTTACGCCCAGGACTTTTGCGCTTCCTGCAATCGCCTGCGCGTGACCAGTCGAGGCCGCTTGCGCCTGTGTCTTTTCTCGGAAGGCGAGCACTCGCTCAGAGAATTCTTGAAAAACGACGAACAAGCTCCGGAACTCCAGGAACGGGTCAAGACATTATTGGGACTCAAGGAAGTCTCGCATTATCTTCCGGACGGAAAGGTCGGAGATGCGCGCCACTTTGCCATGATGGGCGGCTAATGATCAAGATGGCCGACGTCGGAAACAAAAAAACATCTTTCCGCCGCGCGGCGGCGGTGGGGTCATTAAAGATGGGTCGCCGCGCCTTTGGATTGCTTAAATCCGGACGGCTGCCGAAAGGCGACGCCCTAGCGCTCGCCCAGGCAGCGGGGATCATGGCGGCCAAAAAGACCCCGGAACTGCTCCCGCTGTGCCATCCGTTGTCGTTAGATTCCGTCGCCGTTGACATTATTCTTGATCCGGATCTTCCTGGGGCGCATGTCAGGTGCACCGCCGCGATAGCGGCGAAAACCGGCGTTGAGATGGAGGCCTTAACGGGAGCCATGGGCGCGTTGTTATGTCTGTATGATGTGATCAAGCCCGTCGATCCGGTCCTAGAGATCGTTGCCGTTAGATTGGATTTCAAAGAGGGCGGTAAAAAAGGTTTTTGGCGCCACCCCAAAAACGCCACGCCGCCGAAGGCGGCTAAACAAATCCGTCCGCTCGGCCGTGCAGCCGTGCTGACCGTGAGCGACCGCGCCTCCAAGGGCATCTATGCCGACAAAACTGGGCCCATCCTCGTTGCCGCTCTTAAAAGCATGGGCTTTTCCACCGCGAACTCCGTTGTCGTTGCCGACGATCAAGCCGTTATTGAAAAAAAGATCCGAAACGCCGCGCGAAGCGCGGCGATTATCGTTTTAACCGGCGGCACCGGCCTCTCTCCCCGCGACGTGACCCCGGAAGCCGTCATCGCCGTTTGCGACCGCATCATCCCCGGCATCGGCGAAGCCTTGCGCGCCGCCGGAGGCCCCGCGACCGCGTCGCTGTCCCGCTCCGTCGCCGGCCAACTGGGCCCCTGCCTCATCGTCTCCCTCCCCGGCAGCCCCGGCGGAGTGCGCGACGGTCTCGCCGTTCTCGCCGACCTCCTTCCGCACGCCGTCCACATCGCCCGAGGCGGAAAGCATTGAAGCGCAAAATCGAACTCTACGGCCGACTGCGCGACGCGGGTCATGGATCTGTCGTCAACTTGGATCTTCCTAAAGACGTCACCGTGCGCCAGACCTTGGCCGCGCTCAAAACAGTATTTGGCCCCAAGGCGGCGCTTCTTCACGGCTGCGCCTTGGCGGGCAGTGACGAAATACTCTCGTCCTCCGACCTCCTTCCCGAAGGACGTCTCGCCGTTCTTCCCCCAGTATGCGGAGGTTGACGCGCATCACGCCGGCCCGACTCGACCTCGCGGCATTATCCAGCGCCGTTTCCTCGCATAAGCACGGCGCCGTCACGGCCTTCGTCGGTACGGTGCGGGCCCTTCATGCCGGGCGCCGAGTCAAGGCCGTCAGCTACGACTGCTTCGTGCCTCTCGCGGAGAAAGAACTAGCCGGCATCGCCGAGCGAACGGAAAAGAAATGGCCGGTGCGCGTGGCCGTCGCACACCGCATCGGACGCTTGAAGGTCGGCGAGGCCAGCGTGGCCATCGCCGCCGGCGCCGCGCACCGCGCCGAGGCCTACGCCGCCTGCCGCTTCGTCATCGAGGAGATCAAGCGCCGCCTCCCGGTCTGGAAAAAAGAGCATTACGTCGGCGGCGACGGCCGCTGGCTGTCGGGCTGTGCGCTCCATGCCAGACCCGCGACGAGGGCTTCCTGAAGATCCGCTGCGACCTCAACATCAACGGAACCGATCGCAGGCCGTATCTCGTGTGCGGTCCCAGCGAACCGGACGACCATCTCGCCCACCGGCTGGCGGCGTATATCCTGTTCTGGAACTATGAGCCGATCCTGGACGCGAGCACGAAGGTTCCCGCTCTCGACAATTTCGAGTTCCTGCCCGATCTTCTCGCCGTGGACGCGGGCGGCGCCGCCGTGCTCTGGGTGGAGTGCGGCAGCATCACGATGAACAAGCTGACCAAGGTCACGCGCCGCATGCCCCAATGTCGCCTCGTTATTATGAAGGAGACCGAACGGGAGGCCGAACGCCTGCGCCAGGACTTGCAGGCACAGTTCGACCGCCCCGAGAAAGTCGAGATTTTAGCCTGGCCCGGACGTTCCTACAAAGAATGGGTCGCGGCGGTCGCCGACAAGACCGAGGCCTTCGGCGAGGCCGAGGGCAACATGATCAACGCCGTGGTCAACAACGCGCCGTTCGTGATCGAGTTCAAGTCGTTCTAGAACTCGATATATCTTTAACCATATGGAACTGTTCCCGGAACCAGTTCCATATGGTTAAGCATATAGCTCCTCCCTTGCCTAATGCGGATGCTTCTAAGCTAGAATCCGCATATGAACCTACCCTCCCTTGCTTTAGCCTTCGGCGTCGCTTGGACGCCCGTTTCCGTATCCGTCCCCGAAGGCGTGCCCGTTCATCCGGCTGACGCCGCGCCCATCATCGTGATCGACGCGAACGGAGCGACGCGAACCTGGGATGAGGCCGTCGCGGATTTGGCGACCGCGCGCGTCGTCGCCGTGGGAGAGCAGCACAACCTGCTGTCGCATCACCTCATCCAAGCCGACGTGCTCAAGGCGCTCGCCGCGCGAACGCCGCGCCTGGCGGTCGGCTTCGAGATGGTGAGCATCGATCAACAACCCATCCTCGACGCCTACATGTCCGGCAAAACACCGGAGGCCGAATTCGCCGTCTGGTGGAAGAAAGTTTGGGGCCAGGATTTCGCGATCTACAAGCCGATCTTTGACGCGGCCAAGGCGGCGGGCGCGTCCGCCTACGCGCTCAACGCTCCTCTTAATCTGGTCAGAGCCGTCTCAAAAGGCGGACTGGCCTCGCTGCCGCCCGCGGACCGCGCTCGCCTACCCGCCGTGATCGAAGAAAGCTCCGACCCGCGCTACCGCGAATACGTCAAGCAAAGCGTGTCGGGACACGGCCCGCTGACGCCCGAACAGCTCAAGAACCGCCTGCAATCGATGGCGGTATGGAACGAGACCATGGGCGAGAGGGCGGCCGCCATCGCCGCCTCCGGCCGCACCGTGCTGGTGATCGCGGGGCAGGGCCATGTCTTGTATAAGGCCGGCCTGGCGGAAAGCGCCCAGCGGCGCGGCTCCGGGCCCGTGAAGGTCCTTCTGCCTTGGAGCGAGATGCCGGCAAAGGACGAATTGGCGCTGTCGGACTGGTTCCGGTTGATCGAAAAGGCCCAAACGACGGACGCTCAAGATCGCGACGATCTCTGGCATCCGCTGACTATCGGTTTTTAAGAACCAACCACAGGGCCCTCTCGGGCCCGTCTAAAACGGCGGGTTTGCCGTCGTATCCGTAGACTTTGACGATGCGCAGGGGCGAGGCATTGATGAGCGCGGCCAGTTGCGCGGCATCGTAGCTGCGCAGGTCGTAGGACGACTCGAGCACTCGCTCGCGCTTACGGACGATCGTCGTCACGAAATTGATGATGCGCTCGCGCCGGGTCTTGGGTTCGGCAGGAATGCTCATCACCACATGCTTGGCGCGCCGTCGGCCTTGACGACATAACCAGACCTCTTCATCAGGTTCATCTTGGCCGTACAAAGACAAGTCCAGTCCCAGCACGAATATCCCGCCCGGCTCCAACGCCCCGGACATCAACTTCAGATGCGCCAATGCCTCACGATCGGTCATCAGATGTCGAAACGTGGAGAGAAGATTGAAGATCAACCCGAAGCGCCGCGCCGGACGATACGCCGTCATCTCGCCGCCAGCGACCTTGGCGCGCTTGCCCCAGCGGGTCAGGCGTTTGCGCGCGAATGATACCATCGTCGCGCTGAGATCATAACCTTCCACCATCCAGCCCCGTCGCAGAAGTCCGGCGAGATACCGGCCGGTCCCGCAGGCCGGCTCAAGCGCCGTCTTTATCCCGCAGCCGTGCTCTTTCGACAGCCGGTCCAGGAACCAGACTTCATCGTCGGTGCCGTCGTGATGGACCAGGTCGTAGAGGCCTGGATCGGAGTAGAGCGAGGGAGGACGCCCGCTCACGCGGGCTTCGACTCGCGCTCGATGAGCAAAGTGCGCGTGGGCTGGGCCAGCGGAATGCCGTCGGCGCGCAGCGCGTCGAGAAGAGCCAGCAGGACCGATTGCTGGCGATCCATATGCACGCCGTAGTCGGTACTGGTGACGAAGAAAACAACCTCGAACTCCAGCCCCGACTCGCGGAAGGACGCCAGGTGCGCGCGCTCAAAGCGCGTCATGTCGGTGCGCTCCACGATCGCGCGGACCTGCACGGGGATCTTGCGCAAAGTCTCCACCGGGGTCGACAGCGGCACCGAGAACGAGAGCAGCACGCGCCGCTCGTTGAGATTCTTGAAATTCTGGATGCGCGTGGAGGTCAAGGTGGAGTTCGGAAACACCAGCATCTCGCCGTTGACCGAGCGCACGCGCGTGGTCTTGATGCCGATATGCTCGACCTCACCGGACATATCGCCGACCTTGATCGAATCGCCGACCGTAAACGGCTTGTCCAGGTAGATGGCCACCGCCGAGAACAAATCGCCCAAGACGGCCTGCGCGGCCAAAGCCACGGCGATGCCGCCGATGCCCAGGCCCGCGATCATTGAGCTGACGTTGAAGCCCAGGTTGCCGAGCACGAACAGCACCGCCCCCGCCCATATCAGGCACTGCGCGGCGAAGGTGGCCGTGCTCGCCGTCTGCTGGTGGGAGACGTCCGCGCCGTCGGCCAGGATGAGCCGTCGGATCGCGAAGCCGGCCGTCGCCGACAGCAGCGTCACGACCCGGTAGGACACCATGACCACGACCACCACGCGCAATGACGCGTCGAACCGAGCGGGCAAGTCGAGATAACGCGAGGCCAGGTAAGCCGCCGCCAGATAGCACTCGGGGGCGCGGATATGCCCGATGAGCTCCACGGCGAAATCATCGAGATCGGTGACCGTCTTTTCCGCGAGCGCGCGCAAGCGCGCCAAGATCAGCCGCCGCGCGACGAGAACGCCGAACAACGTGCCGATGAAGACGGCCAAGGCCCACAGGTAAGCCGAGACCGGATTGCCGTAGTACTCGCGGTGGAGAAGAGCGAATTTGTGCATAGGCTACGTTCCCTGAATTCCTTCGATCCGCTCAACGCGCACTATCCGCGCCTCGTGGTTGGCCAGCTTTTCGTTCAATAAATTAAAACTCACGTCTTGAAGCTTTCTTTCGCGACGAGACAGGTCAACTTCATTCGCAAAAATATCAAATCTTCCCAAAACCTCTCGAAAGCCCCGCGCCATCTGGTCCCCAAGATTGTCCATTCTATCCTGGAGCATGAATATTTCCTTGGCAATGTTTCGGTTCGACTCCTTCAACATCTCGATGTCGCGCTTCATATCGTCCAACATTGTACTCTCCCCCTCCCCGAAGCCACAAGGGTCCTACGTCCTACCCTCTATACGATTTAGGGGGCGAAAATATTCCCAACCCACCCCTTGATTCCGCGGGCTCCGCGCGTTACACTCCGTCATCATGTTTCTCCTTCTCGCCGCCTTCGCGATCGTCGCCGTGTTCGTGATCGCCTCGCGCCTGCGCGGCGGCCCGGCTCCGGGAAGCGCCGCGCCGGCCAGCCCCGAAGAGGTGAAGCGCCTTATCGACGCGGGAGAATTCGTCGAAGCCCTCAAGCAGTACCGCCAACTGACCGGCCTGGGCCTGTATGAAGCCAAGCAAGCGGTCGACCGCATGCGGATATCCGGGGCCTGGGAAGCGCCCGCCGCCTCGGCCCCCGTCGCCGGCGACGACGACGTCGCCGCTCTCGTCCGGGAGAATAAGCTCATCGAGGCCATCAAGCTTTATCAGTCGAAGCACGGCGTGGATCTCACCACCGCCAAGCAAGCCGTCGATAAATTGGCTTTCGGGCCCTAACTGCTATTAGGCTTTCCTCAATTGCAGTTGTGCCGGGCCCTGCGGGCCCGGCCGGGGGGCCATAAGGCCTATTGATCGCGGCCAACTCCGGTTGATGACGGCAAACATATTTCCGTCACATCCATGCGGGTTATCCTTACGCGCATGCCCACTCTCTCCACCGCCGGATCCGCCCACAGCGAAATCCTCGCTTCCCTCATAATGCAGGTTCTCACCCCCACCCAGTTCACCATGGTCAGCGAGCTCGTCGCGGCCGAGAAACCCGGCAACCCCGCGCCTCGACCCGAGGAGCTCCTCCACTGGATGCGCCTCAACATGCCTATGGCGGCCGAGAGGATCGAAGCTGTCCTCTACCCCGCCGACTAGAGGCTATCAAGCCTCTCTCAACAGCCTCTGTGCCGGGCCCCCGGGGCCCGGCCTAACTGCAATAAAGCCCCCGTCGTGAATTTGATACAATTTCCATCTAATTCACCGTCAACAGGAGACCAGATGCCCACCGCCACCGCCATGAAAAACGACTACAAGGTCAAAGACATCACCCTCGCCGATTGGGGCCGCAAAGAGATCACCATCGCCGAAAACGAGATGCCGGGCCTCATGGCTCTTCGCGCTGAATACAAAGGCAAGCTTCCCCTCAAGGGCGCCCGCATCGCCGGCTGCCTGCACATGACCATCCAGACCGCCGTCTTAATCGAGACCCTGCTCGAGCTCGGTGCCGAGGTCCGATGGTCCTCCTGCAACATCTTCTCGACCCAGGACCACGCCGCCGCCGCCATCGCCAAGGCCGGCAAGTGCGCCGTCTTCGCCTGGAAGGGCATGAGCGCTCAGGAGTTCGACTGGTGCATCGAGCAGACCCTGCGCTTTCCCGACGGCAAGCCCCTCAACATGATCCTCGATGACGGCGGCGACCTGACCAACATGGTCTTCGACAAGTTCCCCGCCATGGCCAAGGACATCGTCGGCCTCTCCGAGGAGACCACCACCGGCGTCCACCGCCTCGTCCAGCGCGCCGCCGCCGGCACGCTGCTGACCCCCGCGATCAACATCAACGACTCCTGCACCAAGAGCAAGTTCGACAACCTCTACGGCTGCCGCGAGTCGCTGCTCGACGGCATCAAGCGCGCCACCGACGTCATGGTCGCGGGCAAAATCGCCGTCGTCGCCGGCTACGGCGACGTGGGCAAGGGCTGCGCGCAGTCGCTGCGCGGTCAGGGCGCGCGCGTGCTCATCACGGAGATCGACCCGATCAACGCCCTGCAGGCGTGCATGGAGGGCTACCAGGTCGTCACGATGGACGAGGTCGCCGGCATCGCCGACATCTTCGTCACCGCCACCGGCTGCAAGGACGTGATCCTGCGCAAGCACCTCGACGCGATGAAGAACCAGGCCATCGTCTGCAACATCGGCCACTTCGACCTCGAGATCGACATCGCAAGCATGACCAGCGACAAGAAGCTCAAGAAGGTCGAGATCAAGCCCCAGGTCGACCAGTTCGTCTGGCCCAACGGCAAGGTCGTCACCGTCTTGGCCGAAGGCCGCCTCGTCAACCTTGGCTGCGCCACGGGCCATCCGAGCTTCGTGATGAGCTGCTCCTTCACCAACCAGGTCATGGCCCAGCTTGAGCTCTGGACCAACAAGGACACCAAGAAATACAAGAAGCAGGTCTACCTGCTTCCCAAGGAGCTCGACGAGAAAGTCGCCATGCTCCACCTCGGCAAGCTCGGCGCCAAGCTGACCAAGCTGACCAAGGGGCAGGCCGAGTACCTCGGCATCTCCGCGGAAGGCCCGTTCAAGCCCGAGAACTACCGCTACTAAGCGAAGACGTTCGAAAAAACCCCCGACAGGAATTCCTGCCGGGGGTTTTTGTTATTAACCCCATGGACGAAATGATCGACGACAGTCGTGAGCCTGCGACAAAAGGCGAAGTGCGGAACCTGCGTGATGAGCTGCTCATTATGATCCGCGGATTAGACCGGCGCTTAGATGGCCATGACGGCCGCTTCGACGGCATCGACGGCAATCTCCGCCGACTAAACGCGACCGTCGTCAACCTCGACGTATCCATGGCCGAGTTAAAAGGCACCGCGGGCAAACTGGCGAATGATTTTTCAAAATTCTCCGACATTCTCGAGCGCATGTCCGCCAACAGCGAAAGCTGGCTTCAAAAAACACCCTCGCAGGGAAGCATGCTCATGGAGCATGAGGCCCGCATCGCGAAGCTCGAATCCCGCCCCAACTAGAACTCCGCGCGCGAATTTCACTAAGACCATTCGGCCTATTCAATTTCTGGGCCCAAAGACCTTTAGGCGCATGGGCCCTTCATGTACTAGTATCCGCGTCCGCCGAGGAATGCTGGCACCAGGCTAACCGCCCGGCGCCTTTGGAGTCTCCATACATGAACACCTCAGCGTACTTAGTCGCCGCCTTCGTCTTCGCGGTCCCATCCAGCGCCCTTACCAACGCGCCGGAATCCCTAATGGCCCTTAGGGGCATCCAAAGCTTCGGACTTTTCGGTGCCGAATACTCCCGCTTCTTCGATGCGGCCGTCCACAAACCCATTTTAAATCTCCCCGCGATTTCCGCGAAGCCCGGTCCTCAACCCGCTCCCGAGCCGCTGCGGAAGTCGCCGCAGTCGACAGCCCCCTTCGCGCTGCGCATCCCCACGGTTCCGCCGCCGCCGTACGAACGGACCTTCGGCCTGCTCGAGGCCAGGAAGGAGACGCATGGCTACGATGAGCTGATTCTCTCGTACGCGGAGAAGTTCGGCCTGGATCCCCGCCTCATCAAGTCCGTGATCGCCGCCGAATCCGAGTTCGCCACGCGCGCCAAGTCGCCTGCGGGAGCCCTCGGGCTCATGCAGGTCATGCCCGCGACGGCCGGCGGCATGGGGATCTCCAAAAAAGATCTATTCAAACCCGAGGCGAACATCCGCGCGGGGACGACGTATCTCGCCCACCTTTTCGAGCGCGCCTGGAAGCGGTACAACCTCAAGGGCGTCGCCTACCGCCTCGCCCCGGCATGGCTCATCCAGCGCATCGTCGCCGCCTACAACGCTGGGCCGCGTTTTCTCGCGCGCCGGAAGCTCTACCGAGAGACGCGCGAATACGTGACGAAGGTCCTGCTGTTCTACCAATCCAAGGTCACGGAGCTGCGGCCCACCGCATTTCATAGAATGTCCGTCGATGCAGCGTCTCTCGCCTCTGCGCCGACTACTCGGCTACGCCGCCGCGCACAAATCGACGGTGCGGCTGGCCGCGCTTTGCTCGGTCCTCAATAAGATATTCGACATCGCCCCCGAAATCCTCATCGGGATGGCGGTGGACCTGGGTCCTCGAGTCGGTATTCGAGTTTTTATACGAGGTTCAGTGGCGGGGACTGGCGCAGACGATCCAGCATGACCTGAGGCTCGACGCCTACGGGCGCCTGCAGACCCTCGACATGGCGTTCTTCGAGGACAAGGGCACGGGCGGCCTCGTGGCGACCCTCAACGACGACGTCAATCAGCTCGAGCGCTTTCTCAACGGCGGGGCGAACATGCTCATCCAAGTGTTCGCGACGGTCGTGCTCGTCGGCGGGGTCTTTTTCTATCTCGCCCCGAAAGTCGCGGTTCTGGCGATGCTGCCGATCCCGTTCATCCTGCTGGGCGCATTTTTCTATCAATTCCGGGTGGAGCCCCTTTACGCCGGCGTGCGCGAGCAGGCGGCGGCGATCGCCTCGCGCCTGTCGAACAACATATCCGGAATCGCCACGATCAAGGCCTACACGGCCGAGGAGCGCGAACTGTCCGCGATCGAGGCGGAAAGCCTCGCCTACACCGCGGCCAACGCCAAGGCGATCGCGGTCAGCGCCGCGTTCATCCCACTCATCCGGATGGCCATCTTGGGCGGTTTTTTGGCGACGCTGGTCGTGGGCGGGAAAATGGCCTTGGCCGGCGAACTCGGCGTCGGATCCTACAGCGTGCTGGTCTTCCTGACCCAACGCCTGCTCTGGCCCCTAACGGGCCTGGCCGAGACCGTCGACCTATATCAGCGCGCCATGGCGTCAACCGTCCGCGTGCTCGATCTGCTGGAAACGCCGGCGGCGCTGTCTCACGAAGGCAAGGCCTTGCCCCGCTCTTCTATTAAAGGAGAACTCCGCTCCCGGACCGGGCCTTACGCCGATCTATGGCGCGTGCAGACGGGCGCTTGAGTCAGTCGCCGCCGCCCACGTCCGCCAGCGGCTTCACCTGCACCCGATCCGCCAGAAGGCTCTCAATGGCGCCGATAAGCTTGCGGCGGCCGATGGGCTTCATTAAAAAACTGGTGCCGCCGGCTCTCAGTGTCTCACGGTAATTCTTGATCTCGTGGGACCCCGTCAAAAAAATAACGGGCAAAGTCTCGAGGCCGGGAGTGCCGCGTATGCGCCGGCACAGCTCCGCGCCGTCGGAGCCGGGGAGGTTGAAGTCGAGTATGACCAAATCCGGAACGCCGGTACGCAGAGCCCCAAGGAGTTCGACTCCGTTGGCCAGAGCGATATGCTCGTAGTCCGGCTCCAACCAGGCGTGCATGACCGTCTGGAAGTCAGGCTCGTCGTCCACCATGTATATTCGGGGTTTCATATTCTTATTGTAGGTCCCCGACCGCTCCGGCGCCCGTCAATTTTCGATCAAAGATATGTGAATTTTTTAAGTAGGATTTCATGATGAATTCAAAGATAAAATCCGCCTTGGCCGGCGCCGCGATTTTGCTGCTCGTGGAAATCCTGGCGTTCTATGCGGCCGCGACGCTGGGCCTGCTTCCCGCCAACGCGGACGGCAAGGTCCCCTGGCTTGAAAAAAAGATCGCGCGCAAGGCCCTGCACGCGGCCATCGACCGCCAGGCGCCGAAGGGCCCCAATCCCCTTCCGCTTAACGACGCGAACTTAATCGCGGGCATCAAGCTGTACGCCGCCGATTGCGCGATGTGCCACGGCGCGGCCGACGGCAAAGACTCCCATATCGCCGTCGGGCTTTATCAGCAAGCGCCGCAATTGGCGAAGAACAACGTCTACAAAGACGAGTTCGGCGAGATCTATTGGAAGATCAAGCACGGCATCCGGCTGACGGGCATGCCCGCTTTTTCAAGGACGCTGTCGGAAGACGAGATTCAAAAACTCTCGCTTTTCCTCCAGAACATACGCGCCCTACCTCCAGCCGCGCAAAAAGCCTGGGACGCCGTGCCTAGCGCCGCGCGCTAGGGCCGCTGGACAGGAACAAGAAGTCCACCGGATAACCGTAATCGGCGGAAAGCTTCGGCCGCTTGGCGCGCAGGAACTCGACAAGCTCCCGCTTGCGCCGATCGCTCTCGGTCGGATGAGAAGGGCTCGCGGCGGCGGGATCTAGACCCACGTCCATCGAAAACACGACGCCGTCGATCTTCTTACCGACCATCTTCTCGAGCTGAACCCGGTATTTCTTGTAGGTAGCAAGCTTGTAGAGAATCTTGTCCTTGAGCACTTCCTCAAAAGGCAGATCGACGCGCGCGGACTTGGCTTCGATGAGAATAACCTTCCCTTCGGGGCTTTCCACGACCGCGTCCAGCTCGGTGATGTACATCCCGTTTTCATCGTACAATTCGCGGCCGCTCTGCAGGACTTTATAGCCCAGTTTGTAATAATACTCCGCTGTTTTCAGCTCGAGCAAAAGGCCCACGTAGCGCGAGTAAATGACGCCCTCGTATATTTTCGACAGCCCCTCGCCGTTGTAGCGTTGGGCCAACTCGTTGAGCTGGGCGCGGATCGCCGCCTGATCCTTAGGCAGGGGAGCGAGCTCATCGAGAAACTTGAACGTGATCCGCCCCTTGGTGCGGGCGGTGAGCTCCGCGCCGCGCTTCATGATGTAATCTTTGATCTCCTGATAGCCGCGGGGATCGAAAACGAGCTCGACCTCATCGAGCTTGCCCATCTGGGACTCGGCCTTGCCTCCGCGGGCGAACATCGCCTCAGAGTCCGCGATGTAGGCGTCGACGCGGCGAATGCCCTCGGCGATCTCGGACTCCCGGTTCGGGGCCTTATGGAAAAAAACGCGGTGCGTGTGCACGGCGACCTTCTTGACGCCGTCGGTCAGCAGGCCGTCCACCCACGTCAAGGTCTTCTCGAGGTGGGTGTTCTCCTGCGAAAGGCCGCGGCCATGAGCGACCGCCTCGACCGCGGAAACCTTCGCAAGCACGTCGGCGTAGGCGTCGTCCATCACGTCCACGCTCTCGCTGAAATCGATCTTGCCCTTGTAGAGTTCGACCATGCGGCGAGTCTCTTTGTAGTAGAGGGCGGCGCGTCCGCTGATCCGGACGCCCTCGTCGTTGATGATGAAATCGTCCGTCTGCGCGGACGCCGCTCCGCGCTTGCCATCGAATATGTCGCGCGCCGATCCGGAATCGACGACGCGTTCCAGCGCCGAGATGACCGGAGCCAGGCGCTGGGCGGGAGTCGCGGTCAGGCCCGCTGCCGCGCGAACGACGAGAGCCTGCTGGACGGGCGTGACGACCGGCAAAGGCATCACGCTCAGAATCGGCGTCATCTTCGATCCGGCGGGCATCAGCGATAAGGAGGCAGACGCGCCGGGAAGCGCCCCGGGCAGTTGGATCAAGGGAGCGCCCGCTCCGCCGAGCGTGGACTGCATATTCGCCTGCGGAATCGAAACGACCCCGGCCGCGGCCCGGATCGACAGGGAGAGAACCAGAAGGTACGCGGACAGCCGGCGTCTAGAGTTATCGCTCATGCCTATAAGGGTACTTAGAAAGCCGAAAAAAAGGCATGGGTCTTCGGGTCTAAAAATAAGCGTCAATAGACCTATATTGACCTGCGGCCGGAGGAAGGGCTACCCTTGCGGCATGCGCGCCTTGCCCTTGATGCTCATCCTGTTGATCCCCGCCTGCGGATGGGTAAGCTTCGGGCGAAAAGTGTCGGACGACGAGCTGCGCCTGCGCACCGACGTGCGCTCCTACTACGACGAAGTCGCCCGTGCCTTCGCCCTGGGCGACGCCGAGGGCCTGACCCGGCTTTTCGACGCCGGCATCGCCAAGCCCATGACCCGCGAGCAGATCCTAGCCTGGGGAAAAGATTTCTTCGCCAAGAACGGGCCCGCGAGCTTCAAGATCGACCGCATCGAATACGAACGCCTGGGGTTTGAGAACGCGGTCGTGCTTCTGACCTACCACGTCGAGACCAAGGACGGCAAGGGCAATTTCGGCGGGACCGAGCGCGACTATCTGACTAAACACGGCCGGCAGTGGAACGTGACGGCCTGGGAAAAGGCCGAGCCTTAGGCCGGGCCTAAGCGGGCTTTTTTGGAGTTATCCACAGACTTGGTTTGAACCAAGTTCGTGGATAACTTTTTCGCGATGAGGCCGGCGACAGCGCTTGCCAACTGCCCCGCCGCGCTGGGGGCGCACGACAAATACAGGACGGGCTCGATGAGCTCGACTTCGATGACGACCAGTTCCTTGCCCCGCCGCACGCCGTCGACGCGGGCGTAAAGCCAAGGGCCGGGCGCTACGATCGCGGCCTCACGGGCCTGCGTCAACAGCTCGGGCGGCGCCGGACGCCCGACGGCCCGCCCGCCGTACTCGACTTGGACGCGAAAGTCTCCCTCGCGAGGGGTCTTGAGCACCGCGTGGGAAAACTCCCCGCCTAAGAATATGAACGACCACTCCCCCTCCGCGGCGATCTCGGCCAGGTAAGACTGAACCATCGCGTCCGAGTGGAGCAGGACTTCATCCAGCGCGGCCTGGGCCGCGCCGCGCCGCACTCTGGCGGTCCGATAGGCTCCGGCGGAGATAGCGGGTTTGATCACGGCCTGATCCCAGCCCCGAACCGCCAGCAAGTCATCGGCGCGTTCCCGCGCGCCTTGGGGCACCCATAAGGTCGGGACCACCGAAACGCCCGCCGCCTCCAGTCTCTTCAAATAATATTTATCGATATTCGCGCGCACGACCTCGGTCGGGTTCCATGATGGGACGCCCAAAAAATCCAGCCGCGCCAGCCAAGCCCGGAAAGAGACAGCCTTGAGATGGTAGTCCCAGGCCGAGCGGATGAGCACGGCGTCATAGACGCTCCAATCCACCCCGGGGTCGTCCCAAACGACGGGCTCGGCCTTGATCCCGCGCGCCCACAGCTCGCCCAGCAAGGGGCGGTCGTCTTCGGTCAATTCGCGCAGTGCATCGCAGGTGACCAGCGCCAGGCGCGGGGGGCTCATTATGCTGATGATATATAGGAAATGAGGCCGTAACAACATTCGATTAAATTATCACCGGTGCGATTCTTTGCACACGACGGCAAGACCACGCATGGACCCGCGGAGGTCGAAGAACTGCTGAAGCTCCCGGGCTTTGACGGCGATACGCTTGTTTGTCCGGTCGGTTCCGCCGACAGCGCGGATTGGAAGGCGGCCCTGGCTTATCCTCCTTTCAAGCATGCCCTGCTCTCGCCCAAAGCGCCTGACGCGGCGGCCCCGATTCCTCTGCCGCCGCCTCCTGCGATCAAAACCTCTCCTTGCAAGAGCTGCGCGCACTTAAATCCGGAGGCAGCCCATTACTGCAATGCCTGCGGCGCGCGCGTTGATGGCACGCCCGAACCGTCCGCCCCCAAAAAAACGGATGCCTTTGCGCCCGCTCCGATCAACGACCCTTTCGCGTCGGCTTTTCCCGCGCAGCCGTCGACCTCCTTCCCTATGCCCGCTTCGGAACCGGCCCCGGCACCGACGCCCATGCGCAAGCCGCCCCAGACTGGAAAGATGGGCCAACTCGCCGCCTTTGAGGAACCCGCCCCTCAGCCTTTGCCGCCGTTGGCGCCCGCTCCGAAGTCCTCGGAAGTTCTGATCTCAGCCCCCTCCGAACCGCCCGAGGCCGTCAAGGAATCAAAAAATAAAAAATCCGCGGCGATCGCGGTCGCCCTGTCGGCGGCTTTCGTCGCCTCGGCACTGGCGTGGAAGAAGTTCGCGCCCGCTCCGCCGCCCCGCAAGACCCTCGCCAAGCTCGTGTCGGCCGCCCCGTCCACGCCCTCCGTTGCAGCACCCGTTCCGGCAGCCGTTCCAGCGCCCGCTCCCCCGCCGACGCCCGTGGCCGCGCCGCCGCGTCGCGCTCCGCGCCTGCCGCCGCCGGCGATCACGACTCCCCAAAAAAAGGTTGAAAAGAAATCCGCGCAAGCGAAGCGAAAGAGGGTCCGCGGCGTGAGGGCGCGCAAGTCCGAACCCGCGCCCGCGCCCGCCGCCGCTGCGAAGAAAAAGCAGACCGACGCGGACAGCGTCGATCCGCAACTGGAAGCCTTACTGTCCCATGCAGCCCCGGAATCCGCGCCCGCAGAAAAGCCCTCGGAAAAAACTCCCGCGCCTGCGCCCGCCCCGCCGCCAGAGAAAAAAGAGCCCGCGGCGGAGCCCAAACGCTTCTCCTTGCCCGGCCTCGACCGCCCGATCAGCCCCAGCGCCCGCAAACCGAAACGCCCAGACGGCGAGCCCGATCCGACGGCGTCCCCCGAGGCTCCGGCCGCCGAATCACCCGCGCCGAAGACCGAGACGCCCGCCGCCGGGGCGCCCGCCGAAGCGGGTCAGGCCGAGGAAGATCAGCTCGCGTTGGCCCAGGTCAAGGAGCAATTCGATTTCTGCACCCAGTTGTTGGCCCAAGGCGCCTACGGCGATCACTACGACACCTGCCTGTGCAAGGACGCGCGCAAAGCGACCAAGAGGTCCGCGTTCGTGGAGACATCGAAGAAGTCCGCGGCGGCCGGCAAGCTTGAGAACACGGCGAAAATCACCTCGTCTAGCCTCTCCGGCGGAACGGCGACTCTGGTCGCCCATTGGCGAGTCCTTCCCAACGAGTTCGGCCGCGACGTGACCCAGAATTGGCGGCTGGAAGACGGCCTCTGGTGCCGCGCGCCCTAAAGTCCGGCGAGAGCAGGCTTGAGGGCGGCGGCGTCGCCGACGACGACGGTGACGAGCTTGTCCATATCGAAGCGCGAGCGCACGGCGGTGAGCGCGGACTGAGGCGTGGCCGCGGCCAGGCGCTGCTCGTACTGCGCGATCGTCTCGCGCGGGTCGCGTCCGCTCTCGGCGACGGCCGCCAAGTAGCCGGCCACGCGGTCCAGAGATGATAGGCGCATCAAAAATAGGCCGCGCAGATGGCGGCGCGAATTATCGAGAGCCTCGGCCGATATCGTCTCCTCCCGCAGGCGGCGGACTTCGGCGCGCATCTCCTCGAGGGCCGGCCGGGCGACGTCGGTGCGGCAATCGGCGGACGCCGACCAGACGCTGCCCCGGGTGTAGAGCTCGAGCGACGAATACGCGCCGTAGGTGTAGCCGCGGCGCGTGCGCAAGTTGTCGAAGAGGCGCGAGTTCGCCGTTCCGCCGAGCACATGGTTAGCCAAGACTAAGGACATGTAATCGGGGTCGTTGGGGTGTGCTGCGACGGTCTGAGCCAGGATCAGGCTCGCTTGGGCCGAGCCCGTTCGATCCACAAGGGCCAAGCGCGCCCGACCGTAATCGGGCAGAGCCGGAGGTTCGGGCGCCGTGGCACCCGACGTCCAGCCGGATAAAGCGCGCTCGAGCGCTTTGGCGGCCGCGTCCGGATCGAGATCGCCGGCCAAGATCAAATGGCCGCCGCCGGGGCGCACGCGCGCGGCGTGAAAGGCCCGCATGCGCGCGGAGTCGACGGCGTTGATCGTCACCTCGTTGGCCGCGCCGCGCCCGTAGGGGTGGCCCGGAAAAAGCTCGGCGCGCAGGCGCTCCTCGGAAAGGAAATGAGGCTGCGAGCGCCGGGAGATGAGCTCTTCGATGGCGTTCTCGCGCCACAACTCGACTTCCGCGTCCGGGTAAGAGGCCGCGGTGAGCGTGCGCGCCAGCTGGTCGAAAAAGCCGTCGAGATTTCGCGACAGCCCCGACGCCGAGAGCTTAAGCCATTCCGACTCGCAGGAAGACCCGATGGACCACCCTAAAGCCGTGTAGGCCCTCGCCACGCTCGCCGCGTCCTCGCCGTCGCGGCCCTTGAGCAGCAGGTCCTCGGCGGCCTGGGACAACGCCTCCTGTCCAGAGGACTCCTGGACGCGGCCCGCCCGCAAGGCCAGTCGGGCCTCAACGAGAGGCAGCCGCTTGTCGCGCGCCAACCACACCGTCAAGCCGTTGTCCATCGTCACGCGGGCAATGTCGGGCGCGCGGGCAAAGCGAGCCGGGCCGGGAGAAGGCGGCGTTGTGCCGGGCTTGCGCGGCTGCTCGGCCGGAGCCTCGGGAACTTCCGGCTCCGGGGCGCGGTCGACCGGGGGGCCGGGATCGACTTGAAGCACGATGCGTCCGCGGCCGCGCAGCCAGCGGCGCGCGGCGCGCACGCAGTCGCCGCGGCTGATCTTAAGCAGGCGTCCCAAATCCTTCCAGAACCCGTCGGGGTCCCCGACGAAGGCGACGTAGGAACTCAACGTCTGGGCTCGGTCGGCCAGCGATTGCTGGCCCTCGAGCCAAGAGCGCTCGAGCTGAGTCTTGGCGCGCGAGAGCTCGCCCTCGGTCGGGCCTTCCTTAAAGAAGCGGGCAAGGACCTTATCGAGGCCGGCAGTCACCGCCTCGCGGCCGACGCCGAGGCGGCCGGAGATGAAAAAGGCCGTCAGGTCCGGACCGCGCGCGGCGACATGGCTCGACCAATAGGGAAGATGGCCGCCGGCCGAGACCGCAAGACGGTCATTCTTGACCAAAGACTCGTGCAGCGGGCTGTCCTCGCCGCCGCCGAGCACGGTCATAAGCAAGGTCAGCGCCCACCAGTCGCGCGCGCCGCGTTCGGGCGTGTGCCAGCCGACGACGGTCAGCGGGGTCTTGGCCAGCGGGTCGAGGACCGTGTGCACGCGCTCTCCCTTCAAGCGCGGTTCCTTAAGATCGATCGGGCGCGGACGAGAACGGCGGGGAATGGGGCCGAACAAGGTCACAATCAATCGCCGCGCCTCGGAGACGGACACATCCCCCGCCAGCGCCAGCACGGCGTTGTTGGGGGCGTAGTGGCGGTCATAGAAACGGCGCACGTCTTCCAGCGAAGCCGCGCGCACATCTTCGGCCTCTCCAATGGTGGGGTGAGCGGTCTCCCAGCGCGAGAAGGCGAGCGAGCCCATGCTCATGTCGGTGGCGCGGCGGTAGGGTTGATTGAGATAGCTCTGGCGCAGCTCCTCGAGCACAACCTGCTTCTCCACGGCCAGCTCGCGCTCGGAGATGAGCAAACCGCGCATGCGGTCGGCCTCGGCCCAGAGCACCGACTCGAGCGCGTTCGACGGCACGACCTCGTGATAGGTCGTGTTCGTCTTCATCGTGTAGGCGTTGTCCACGCCGCCGTGCGATTCGACCAGGCGCGAGATCTCGTTGGGAGCCAGATTCGCCGTGCCCTGGAACATCAGGTGCTCGAAAAGATGCGCGAAGCCCGCGCGCCCGCGCTCCTCATCGAGCGAGCCGACCTTGTAAGTCATCGACACCGCGACCAGCGGAGCCGAATGATCCTCTTGGATGACGACGGTCAAGCCGTTGTCGAGTTTGAAGACGCGAACGGGCAGGCCTCGATGCGAACGTTTTTTCTTGCGCGCCACGTAAAGAGTCTACCATTCCCGGTAACGGTATCAGGACGTTCCCTACATTCAGCAGAAGGATTTGACGGACCGCCTCTCCAACCGCCATAATCACCTCATGAAAATCCTGGGAACCGTGCTGGGTGCCGTCGCCGTCGCCGCGCTCGTCGTCGGCCTATGGGCCGTCGGCGCCTACAACGGGATCGTCTCGCAGAATGAAGGCGTCAAAAAGGCGTGGTCCCAGGTGGAGAACCAATACCAGCGCCGGCTCGACTTGGTGCCCAACCTCGTCGAAACCGTAAAAGGCTCAGCCAAGTTCGAGAAGGAGACCTTGGCCGCCGTCGTCGAGGCCCGCGCCAAGGTCGGGCAAGTCTCCATCGGCAAGGACGTGCTCAACGATCCCGCGGCCTTCAAGAAATTCGAGGAAGCCCAGGGCGGGCTCTCATCGGCCCTCTCAAGACTGATGGTGGTCGCCGAAAAATACCCCGAGCTGAAATCCACTCAGGGCTTCCGCGACCTGCAGGTCCAGCTTGAGGGCACCGAGAACCGCGTGGCCGTGGCGCGCAAGGATTTCAACGACGCGGCGCAGGACTACAACACCGCCATCAAGCGCTTCCCCGGCTCTCTGGTCGCGGGATTCGGCGGCTTCAAGGAGCGGCCGTATTTCCAAGCCGCGCCCCAAGCCGCCGCCGCCCCCGCCGTGAAGTTTTAGCGCGGCTCTCGGCCGCACTCCTGGCCGATTGATCTAGATCAAAACCGCGGATTGACGACAGTCCTAATGAGCGCATGGGCCTTTTGGACATCATTGGCTCATGAAGAAAATTTTCCTGCTTCTCACGATGTGCGCCGCAACCGTCACGCTCCGCGCCCAGTCTTTCGAAGATATGGCCGCGGCCTCCATCAAGCCTTTCGCCGCCGAAGACGCCTTCGCGGGCATCAGCGCGTGCGACGTGCTCGATATCAGGAACATCCGCCCCTACAGCCTCGATGAGGCGGCCGTGCTCCTCAAGCCCTGCATCGCCGCCGCGGCAAACAAGTACGCGGTCTCAGCCGTGGCCGAGGTGGGATTCCTCACCATGGAAACCGGCAAGCCCAGCAAGGCCGGCTTCCTCATTAAGACCAACCTCCTGCCGGGATCCAAGGGCCACCGCGACTGGGTTTTCGCGCTCGCCCGCCGCCAAGGCCGACTGCTCGGGCACTTGGTCAAACTCCTGACGAAAAACGAAGTCGCTCCGGCGGCCGTGAGCGCGCTGCAGAAAGGCATCGAGTCCTGCATGATCATGGCCGTCGTGCGCGACATCCGCAACGGCGACGACTTCGTCAACAGCTACGGCAGCTGCCTGACCGGCAATCCCGAGCTGAAGATCAAGGAAGTTCGCGCCTCCGAAGGCCTGACCGTCACGGTCAAGACCGAAGCCGACCCCGCGCAGATCGAAGCCTATAACGGCTTCATCACCGTCGACGCCGGCAAGGGACCCGTCGCGATCATGGTCGCGGCCTACGGAAGCCAGATCGTTCTCCCGTAAACTCGAGCCGGCGCTCAACGCGCTCTGGGCCTTAAGACCTAAATTAAAAATAGGACTTGTGGTCCGAAAATATGTTATATCCAATTCCTCTGTACGCCGCGAGGGGTCGCGGCGACGCCGTTCCGGAGGTGTGAATATGGTTCGAGTATCGCGCATGCTGGGGCTCCTGGCTCTGGCTTTGTTGTCCGTCTCGTCGGCGATCGCGGCCGAGCGCCGCATCGTCGTCTTCTCCGCTCAAACGAGTCCGGCCCAGCGTGTGCGCCTGGCTCAGGCCGCCGGCGGCGTCGTGGTCCGGGAACTGCCGATCATCAACGCGGTGGTCATCGAGCACGCGAACAAAGTCAGCATGGCGGAAGCCAAGCTGCTCGAGCTCAGCGAAGTCAAGCGCGTAGACCAGGATCCCGTGATCAACTGGCTCTCAATGGCCGACGCGCGGGGCGCGGATTTCGCGCTTCCCAGCACGGCCGGGCTGCTCAAGGACATCTCCGCGCTTAAGCGAATGCAGCCGGCCCTGTCGGCCTCCGCGGGGGGCACCCAGGAAACGCCGTGGGGCATCGATCGCGTCAAGGCGCCTGAAGCCTGGTCGACGACTCGCGGCGAAGGGGTCAAACTGGTCGTCATCGACACCGGCATCGACCGCACGCACCCGGACCTGGCCGGAAACCTCAAAGGCGGCTGGAACACGATCACCAAGACCGGCGACTTCAACGACGACAACGGACACGGCTCCCATTGCGCCGGTACGATCGCGGGAATCGACAACGATTTGGGCGTCGTCGGCGTGGCGCCTAATGTCGATCTCTACGGCGTGAAGGTCCTCAACGCCCAGGGCTCGGGCAGCTTCTCCGACGTGATCGCCGGCATGCAGTGGGCCATCGACAACAAGATGGAGGTCGCCAGCATGAGCCTCGGGGCGTCCCAGGGCAACCAGGCCTTGGCCGACGCGGTCGCGGCCATGAAAAAGGCCGGCGTGATCCTGGTCGCGGCGGCGGGAAATTCCGGAAAAGCGGTCGGCTTTCCGGCGGCATATCCGGGCGCTATCGCAGTCGCCGCGTCCAACAGCGACAACATGCTGGCGTCTTTCTCCAGCCGGGGCCCTCAAGTCGCCGTCATCGCCCCGGGAGTCGGTGTGAAATCGACGCATAAGAACGGCGGCTACGCCACGCTGCAGGGAACCTCGATGGCCACCCCGCACGTGTCGGGCCTTGTCGCGCTATATGTGGCCACTCACAAGGGCGCCACGCCGGATCAGGCGCGGGCGGCCCTGTCGGCCTCGGCGACCAAACTCCCGGGCGTCCCGGCCGAAGGCCAGGGCGCCGGTTTCCCGCACGCGACCAAACTCGTGCGCTAACGCGTCTTTAGGAAAACACCCCTTTCGCCTTGCGGCGAAAGGGGTGTTTTATTTTCTATGATCGGAACGCAATGGACCGAATGACCCGCTCCCTGCTCTCCGCCTGCCTGGTGATCGGAGCCTGCGCCGGGTCGTATGTGCTGGCGCGGGGCGCGCGAAAGCCGTTCTCGGTCGAGGCTCCGGAGTTCCGCCGGCACGGGCCTGCCGACGCCAAAATCTCGATCGTCGAGTTCTCCGATTTCGAATGCCCCGCGTGCCGCGTCGCCCAGCCGTCGCTGCGCAACTTGATGAAGGTTTACGACGGCAAGGTGCGGCTGACCTTCAAACACTTTCCCTTCACCATGCACCGCTCCGCCCGTCCCGCGGCGATCGCGGCCGAATGCGCGGGAAGGCAGGGCAAGTTTTGGCCTTTTCACGATCTGCTGTATGAGCGCCAAGAACAGTGGGTCGGGGAGAAGGTCGACGAGACGCTCACGGCTTACGCCAAGGAGCTCAAGCTCGATGAGGCCTCCTGGCAAGCCTGCCGCAAGGACCCCGCCGTCAACGCGATCGTCAGCGCCGACTTCCAGGACGGCAAGAACGCCTGGGTCGGCGCGACTCCCACATTCTTCATCAACGGCAAGCGCTTCATCGGTGGCTACAATCTCAGCGAGAAAGGCGTGCCGTTCATCGACAAGGAGCTGAAGAAATGAGCGCTCGGCCCCTGCCCCCTTCGATCGGTCTGGTCGCGCGTCTGATCGTCGGCGGCGCGCTGGTCTATGCCGGAGCCATCAAGGCCGCCGGGCCTGCCGAGGAGTTCGCCCTCGTCATCGGCGCCTACCAGGTCCTGCCGCCGGACATGGCCCTGACATTGGCAACCTTTTTGCCCTGGGCCGAGATGCTCATCGGCTGGGCGCTGCTGCTCGGTTTTCAGCTGCGCGTAGCCGGAATCTCCGCCTGCGCGTTGTTTGGCGGATTTTTATTCGCTCTGGCCACGGTCGTGCTGCGCGGCATACAACTGCCCAACTGCGGCTGTTTCGGCGACGCGGTCCATTTCACCCCCGCGCAAGCCTTCCTGGTGGATGCCGTGTTGACCGGACTTTCCTATGTGACCTGGAAAGCTCCCGCGGCGTTAAGCCTGGACAATTGGACGCAAGGCGGCTACACTAAGGCCCATGCCCAGCGATAAGAAGCGCGTGCTGGCAGTCGACGACGACGCCTCGATCTGCGATTTTTACAATCAGGCTCTGCGCCTGGGAGGCTATGACGTGGAGTGCGCGCCGAGCGCGGCCAAAGCGCGCGAGGCCCTAGCCAAGCGCCGGCCGGACATCATCCTCATGGACATCATGATGCCCGACCAAGACGGCATCAGCTTCACGCGCGAGCTGCGCGGCGACCCCAAGACCTCCGACATCCCCATCATCGTGGTCTCCGGCTTAGCCGACGCCGGCACGCTCAACGACGCCCTTCTCTTCGGAGCGGTGGACTATATGGTCAAGCCCATCGAGCTCGACGCGCTGACCGACAAAATCGAGCGTACCTTCGCCGCCCTGCAGCGCCGCAAAAAGACCTCTTAAGCCTGGGCCAATAGGCCCGCCTTACAGCCGGGTCCTCCGCCCCTGTAAACACCGCTCCCTAGGTGCTACATTGCACCTATGCCCCTCATCAACCAGAGGCCATCGGGGCCTCTGATCGCGTTATCAACCGACTTCATCCGCGTCAAGGAGTACTTCGAGGCCATCGTGGCCTCCTCCGGAGACCTCATTTGCACGACGGACATAGCCGGCCGCGTCCTGTATTTCTCGCCGGGAGCCGAGACCATGCTGGGCATGAGTGCGGCGCGCGCCATAGGGTCTCCGGCCCACGATTTCTACGTCGACGGCCGGGCCGCGGCCCAGGGCATCATGAACCTACTGCGCGCCAACCCGGATGGACGGGTGCAGAACCACGAGATGCGGGTGAAGGCTTCCGGGGGGCGCGTGCTTCACGTGAGCATGTCGGCCTCCTTCCTTAAGGACGCCCGCGGCCGGGTGATCGGCACTTTGGGCATCGCCAAGGACATCACCGAGCGCGTCGAGCTCGAGCGCCGCCTGCGGGAGATGACCGTCACCGACGATTTGACCGGACTGTACAACCAGCGCCATTTTCATGATCGCCTGCGCGAGGAATGCGCCCGCTCGCGCCGCCAGGGCGACCCCCTGTCCATGGTCGTCTTCGACCTCGACGGCTTCAAGCAGGTCAACGACAAGCACGGCCATCTCAAGGGCGACGACACGCTCAAAGCTTTCGCCGCCGCCGTGTCCGCGAGCGTGCGCCACGAAGTCGACTTGGCTTTCCGCTACGGCGGCGATGAGTTCATCCTTCTATTGCCCGGAACCACCGCCGTCAGGGGCGCGCGGGTCGCCAAGCGCGTCGTCGCGGCCGCCAAGCCCTTGGCCAAGCTCGGCGTCACCGCCAGCTGGGGCGTGGCCCAACTGCCCGCCTCGGGCGACGCGGCGGCGCTCGTGCGCGAGGCTGACGCGGCCATGTTTAAAATGAAGTCCGGAAAAGAGGGCGTGCGCCGCCGCGGCACGGACCTCGCCCGCGCCTACGCCTCGCGCTCGAAAAATCGCCGCTCTTAAAATTGAGCTGCGGCGCACCCCTTTTCAGACGTCCCGGGAAACGCTATCATCCCGGGCCATGGCGCGCATACTCATCATCGACGACGACTTCGAGATCGTCTCCATCCTCGCGGAGATCCTCAAGATCGACGGTCATGAGATCGCCTCGGCCGGGGATCCCACGGAGGGCATGAAGCAGGCCCGCAAGGTCAAGCCCGACTTGATCATCCTCGACTATCACATGCCCGGCAACACCGGCTCGCATCTGTTCGAGTCGCTGCGGCGCAACAACGCCACCAAGACGACCCCCATCCTCTTTATGAGCGGCGAGGCCGATCCCGAGCAGATCATGAGCGAGATCTCGGACTCCGCCTGCTCGCGCTTCTTGCCCAAGCCGGTCCGGATGGAAGATTTTCGCCTCGCGATCAGCGAGATGCTCGCGGGCATCAAGGAGCCCTAAAATGGGAAAGCTCGTCCTCGTCCGCCACGGCCAATCGCAGTGGAACCTAGAGAACCGCTTTACCGGCTGGGTCGACGTGCCGATAACGCCTCTGGGCGAGAAAGAGGCCCATCGGGCCGGCAAAGAACTCAAGGATGTGAAGTTCGACGTCGCCTTCACATCGGAACTTCAGCGGGCGCAGCAGACGTTGAAGATCATTCTTGAAGAGATCGGACAGACGACCTTGCCGGTCAAAAAGGACAAGGCACTAAACGAACGGCATTACGGCGATTTACAAGGACTCGACAAGGCCGAAACGGCAAAAAAATATGGCGATCAGCAAGTTCATATCTGGCGCAGGTCCTTCGACGTGAAGCCGCCGAACGGCGAGAGCCTCAAGGACACCGCGGAACGGACTCTGCCCTTTTTTAAGAAAACGATTTTACCTTCCGCCATGAAGGGCAATGTGCTTGTGTCTGCCCACGGCAACTCATTACGAGCCATAGTCATGGATCTAGACAAACTTTCTCCCGAGCAGATCATGCTCGTCAACATCGAAACCTGCCGCCCGATCTACTACGATATCGGCGCCAAAGGAGAAGTGCTCAAGAAGATTTTTGTATGATAAAGCCATGAAGAGATTCCTGCTTTTTGTCAGCGTCGCGGCGGTGCTCGCCGCCTGTGTCACCCCCAAGCCGACCAAGAAGGAGCTCGCCAAGGGCGATAAAAAAGGCGCGCCCGTCGAGGCCGCTCCCTTGCCTCCAGGCACGGAAGTCACCGAGGCCAGCTTGCGCGGCTCCGGCTTCGAGGCCGATCCCGATCTCGAGCCGGTGCGCTTCGATTACGACAGCTCCCAGCTCTCGCCCCAGATGCTCGACACCCTTAAATCCAACGCCGCGTTCCTCAAGAACAAGAAAGGCTTCGAGTTCCTGGTCGCCGGACATTGCGATGAGCGCGGCACCGTGGCCTACAACTTAGCCCTCGGCCAGAAGCGCGCCCGGGAAGTCCGCGATTACTACATTCGCCTCGGGGTGGACGGCCGGCTCATCGCGACCATCTCCTACGGCAAGGAGCAGCCTTCCTGCTCGGAGTCCAACGAAGAGTGCTGGGGCCGCAATCGCCGAGCCGTCACCGGCGTGCGCTCTAAAGCCAGCGCCTCGAAATGATGGCGCGGCGGTCCGCGGCCCTCGTCGGGGCGGCTCTATTGCTGTCCTCCTGCGTGGCGACGCAGAAGGACGTGCTCGACCTCTCCCAGCAAAGCGAGGAGCTCAAGGCCCAAGTCCAGGATCTTAAGGCCAACCAGGCCGACCTGTCGGTCTCGATCAAGCAGCTGCGCGAGGACCTTTCTACTTATACGGAGACCGTCAAGGCTTCGCAAGACGACATGGGCAAGTTATCAACCAAGCTCGAAGAGCTTGGCGCGCAAATATCGGGCAAGGTCGCAGCGCTCGGCCAAACCTTGAGCCAGGCCCAACAGAAGGGGCTCCAAGAGCAGAAGGAAGCTCTCGCCGAGGCCAAGAGGGAGGGGGGTGCTACCGACGTGTTCGTCACCTCCGAAAAGCGCCTTCAGGCCAAGGACTACTCCCAGGCCGTCAAAGGCTTCGAGCAGTACCTGAAGGATTTTCCGAAAGGCGACCTCGCCGACGTCGCGATCTTCGACCTGGGACTCTCCTACTACGGCCTGCGCCAATGGGAAAAGGCCGGACGCCAATTCGCCCTCGTGCTCGACAAGCATCCCAAAAGCGGGCAAACCCCGGGGGCCCGCCTTCACTACGCGCTTTGCCTCATCAACCTCAAGAAAGGCGGCGACGAGGCTAAGGCCTATCTCGAGTCCGTTCAAACCGATTTCCCCAAGAGCCCCGAAGCCAAAGAAGCGGCCGCGGCGTTAAAACGACTCTCCGTCAAAGCCAAGAAATGACAGCGGCGCTCATAGTCGCGGCCCTGCTCGCCGGATCCGCCGCGGCTCAGACCGAAGTCCGTTTGGCTCTCTCGGGCCAGACGGGAACACAGAGCCCGGGGCTGGCCTTGCCGCCTTTCGAGGCGGAAGACCCCAAGATCGGTGCCGATGCCCTGGTGGCAAAAAGTCTGCGCGAGATTGTGCGCCAGGATCTTATGCTGTCGCGCCGCTTCGAGGTCAAGGACGAGGAAAACGCCTCGCAGCCCGTCTCCGGAGCCACTTGGCGTCTGACCGTTAAGGTCGCCAAAAACGCCGATAAGGTCGCGGTGAAGGTGAAGCTTGCCAACGCGGCCGGAGGCGAAGCGGTTTTCGAGCGTTTTTATCGCCAGGAAGCGACTTGGCTGCGGGCGCTGGCCCACCGCATCGCCGACGACATCGTCAAAGCCGCGACCGGACGCGACGGCATCGCCCGCACGCGAATCACCTTCGCCAACAACAGCACCGGCCACAAGGAAATATGGGTGATGGACTACGACGGCGAGAACGTCAAGCGCCTGACGTCCGACGGCTCGATCTCCCTGCTGCCCCGCTTCTCTCCCAACGGCCGCAGCCTGGCTTACACGAGCTACAAGGACGGAAACCCGGATCTTCTCATTCTCGATCTCGAAACCGGACGCGCCAAAACCTTCTCCAACGAACAGGGCCTGAACATCGCCGGAGGGTTCTCGCCCGACGGCACGAAGCTGTTGATGACGCTGTCCAAGGGAAAAAGCCCCAATCTTTACTTAAAAGAGATCAATGGCGGCCCCGCGGAACGCGTGACCAGCCATTTCGGAGCCGACAGCACCCCCACATTCTCCCCCGACGCGCGCCAGGTGGCTTTCGTCTCCGACCGCTCGGGCAACCCACAAATCCACGTCCTCGACCTGCCGACCAAGCACATCCGGCGCCTGACCAGCTTGAACTGGTGCGACGCCCCCGCCTGGTCGCCTACCGGCGAATGGGTCGCGTTCTCCGGTCGGGCTCACAACAAGGACAAGATGGACATCTTTCTCGTCGACATCACCGGCGGCCAGCTCCGCCAGCTCACCCACGGCGAGGGCTCCAACGAGGACCCCGCCTGGTCTCCGGACGGCCGCTTCCTGGCTTTCTCCTCGACTCGCGGGGGACGCCCTCAGATATGGGTGATGGACGCCGACGGCTCCGCGCCCCGCCTGATGGCCAACGTGGCCGGAGGCAGCGTCACGCCGCACTGGTCTCCCGTCAGCCGCTAGCGGGCAAGGTCAACGTGAAGCTGGAGCCATGTCCGACGCCCTCGCTTGCGACGACGATCGTTCCGCCGTGCTTCTGCGCGATGCGCAAAGCCGCGGACAACCCCAGGCCGGACCCTTCCTTCTTCGTCGTGAAGAAGGGCTCGAAAATCTTCTCCAGATTCTGGCGCGCCACGCCGGATCCGTTATCGACGACGCTGACGCAATGGCTGCCGTTGACGGTCGAGGCTTCGACGCGGATGCGGCCGCCGCGGCGCGAGGCTTCGACCGCGTTCTGCATCAACGCGAACAGCGCCTCTTGGATCAGCGTCTCGTCTCCTCGAACTTGAAGCGGCGCTTCCTGTCCCGTTAGGATCAGGCGCGCTCCCTTTTCCTTCACCAGCGGCCCGATGCGGCGCGCCGCATGGTCGACCGCGACGCTCAGATCCAGGGTCTCGGTATCCATCTCCTCGATGCGTCCCAGATCGAGCAGGATCTTGAGTATCTCCTTGCAGCGTTCGACTTCCTCTCCGATCTGGGACAGCTCCTTCAAGGTCCCTTTGTCGCCGGAATGGCGCTGGGCCAACACCTCCGCGTTGACGGCGATCGTCGTCAACGGGCCCTTGATGCGGTGCGCGACCTCGGCGGCCACGCGCCCGAGCGTCGCCAAGCGTTCGACCTGGATGATGCGTTCGTCATAGCGGCGCTTCGCGTCTTCTTGGGCCTGGGCCGAGTCTCGGGCCAGGATCCCGAGCAAGGTCGTGGAGACGATGAGAAACAGGGCTCTCAGCCAAAACTCCGATCTTTCGGGGACAGCCGAGGCCGAGGCCCAGCCGCCAATCATATACAGCGCCACCGTCACCACGGCCACGAACAGCGCCTGGCGGGAACTGCGGATGAGCACCGTCCCGAAAATGATCAGCACGTATATCAGAAAAAGATCCGAGCCGGTACGCGTCCAGCTTAAAGTGATCGCGGCTCCGATGATATCGGCCAAAAATAGGCCGACTTGGAACCAACCCCGCGCGAGCATCGCGTCGGGCGCAAGCTGGATGGAAGCAAGCGAGGCCGCGAAAAGAGCCGTGAAAAAGGTCAGCCGCAAGGTCCAAAACGCGTCGGCGGCGTCGGACTGGTAAAGATAAAGCAGGAGCAGGACAGCCATCAACAAGCCCTGAAAGGCGAAATAAATCGGACGGCGGGGCTGCGAGCTATGGAGCAAGTCGGTATCCTATCTTGGAGACCGTCTGCAGCAGCGCGGCGCGGCGCCCGAGCTTCTTGCGCAGGTTCTTGATGTGCGTGTCGAGGCTGCGCGTTTCGACGTCGCCGCCGTACGACGACGTGTTTTCGATCAAGAATTGCCGCGCCAAGGCCTTGCCCGCGTGGCTGAGCAGCAGAAAAAGGACCTCGAATTCGCGCGGCTGAAGCTTCAAAGGCTTCCCGTCGAGCATGGCGACGCGCGCTTGGGAATCCATCTCCAAGCCCCCCGCTTTGGCGACGCTTCCCGCTCCAGGTCCGGGGCCGGCCCGCCGCAGCACCGCCTGGATCCGAGCGAGCAGCTCCATCGCGCTGAAGGGTTTAGCCACGTAGTCGTCGGCGCCCAAGTTGAGGCCGAGCACCTTGTCGCCCTCGCCCGCGAGCCCGGTCAGCATGATCACGGGTATGGCGCTGGTGGCGGCGTTGGCCTTAAGCCCCTTGAGGACCACGCGTCCGTCGCCGCCGGGCATGCGCACGTCGAGCAGGATCAAATCGGGTTTGGAATCCACCGCCTCGCGCAGGACCTTGCCCGGCTCGCTGACCCAGCGCGTGGAGAAGCCCGGTGCCATCGTCAAGGTCTTCTCGATGGCTTCGACGATCTTGGGATCGTCCTCGACGATCAAAACTCTCGGCACGCACCAATCATAGCGAATTCACATTTCGTCCACAATTCAAGCCGCTTGACGACGGACGGCGTCGGGGCTATACTGCCAAGGATGGATACATCCAGGCGGGACCGAGGTTTCTCGCTCGTCGAATTGCTGGTATCGATTACGGTCGTCGGCATTTTGGCGTCGATCGCCGCGCCTCAGTACTTCAGGGTCGTCGAAAAGAACAGGTTCGCCTTGGCCAAGCAGTGGGTTCTGACCCTCCAAGGCGCCCAGGAACGCCGCAAGGTGCGCGCGCCTTTCACGTACTACGCCGGCGCGGTGGGGCCGAACACTTTCGACGTCNNGCCCGCCGGTGTACGGCTGCTACACCGCGACATACAACACCGCGACGCAACAATTCACTTCCGGGAACGCGGACGTCACCAGCGACCTCATCCCCTAAGCCCTCACGCGGCTCTGGGACAGCAGCCTCTCTTTTTCGAGGGCCAGTTGCTGCAGTATGAGCCTGGTCGATTCGCGCAAGCGCTCGTTCTCATCGACGACTTTCTCTAGCGCAAGCCCGAGGTTGTCCATCACGGCGTTGACCGCGCGGGCCGATTTGGCGACTTCGGGGTCGATGTCCTCGTCGAGCTTGACGCCCCAGCCGCCGTTGGCCAGCTTCCCGAGTATAAGCCGCAATTCAAGCCGCTTGATCCGATCGTCGCGCTGGCGCACGCGCGCAGCCATCACGGACGCAAAGAACGCCACGGCCTGGAAGAAGGCGAAGCGCAAGAGCAGGTTCGTCAAGGGCAGGTCCAAGGCGACCTTGCCCTGGGACCAAAGGCCGGCATACAGCAGGCTGGCCACCGAACCGATGAGGAAGCTTTGCCACACCTGCGTCATCAGCGCGGACATGAACATAATGAGGAAGAACATCAAGTACAGTTCGTCGTCGAAGCCCTCGCTGAAGTACAGCAGGCAGGCCACCACGCCCACGTCCCAAAGAAAAGCCAGCGCCTGAACGGACGGTGAATTCAGGCGCGGATCGGGAGCCTTCCACAGGATCAAGCTCGTAAACAGGTGAAAGGCGGCCAGAACGAACGGCGCGGCCTCGAACATCCGCTCCTGACGCTGGCTGTGGACCAGGAGCAGAAGCATGGATAGGAATAATATCCCGCGGAAGGCGAAGGCCGTGGTGCGATCGTCGAGAGCGATTCCCCTCACAACCGCAGTATGCCCCCGGAAAGGCCGTATGTAAAGACCCGTAGGTCTTTTGTTCAGAGAAAGTTAACTGTTATTTTTAGCTTAATAAATAGGCACTTTTTTGTCGATCTCACGGGACCAGGCATCGATACCCCCCGACAGGTTCACGGCATCGATGCCCGCCTCGCGAAGATGGTGCACTGCGTGGGCGGAACGCACTCCGCGGTGGCACAGCACCACGGGAATCTGTTAAACTCGCCCACATGAACAACCGAATCCTCCTCCTTCTAGCCGTCGTCGCCGCCTTCGCCGTATCCGCCTGCGATAAGAAGTCCGAGACCGCCGAGTCGCCCGCGCCCGTGCCCGCCGCCGCTCCGGCCCAAACCATGCCGGCCGCCGCCGCCAACCCGGCCCTGCTCTCCCCCGAAAAAGCGACGGACAAAGCCCCCGCGACCTATAAAGTGAAGCTCGCCACTACCAAGGGCGACATGGTCGTCGAGGTCAATCGCGCTTGGTCCCCCAATGGGGCCGATCGCTTTTACAACTTGGTCAAGATCGGCTACTATGACGACACCGCCTTCTTCCGCGTCGTCGACGGCTTCATGGCCCAGCTCGGCATCCACGGCGACCCGGCGGTCAACGCCAAATGGCAGCCGGCGACAATCCAAGACGACCCCTCCGCCGGCCAGTCCAACAAGCCCGGCTTCTTGACCTTCGCCAAGACCGGCATGCCCAATAGCCGCACGACGCAGATCTTCTTCAACTTCGGCGACAACTCCTTCCTCGACGGCCAAGGCTTCACACCTTTCGGCAGGGTTGTCGAAGGAACTCCCGTCCTCGGTGAGATCCACCGCGGCTACGGCGAGGCGCCGAACCAGGGCGCCATCCAAGCGCAGGGCAACGCCTACCTGAAAGGGTCGTTTCCCAACTTGGATTACATCAAAACCGCCCGCCTCGTCCCTTAAGGAAGCAAGCCGTCAGGAGGTCGGCATGAAAACCGCTCTGAAGACGTCCGTCAAGACGTACGCGATGCTCGTCGACGGCAAGTTCGTCAAAGCCGCCAACGAGGACGTGCGGGAGATCAGCGATCCCGCCAGCGGAGAAGTCATCGCCGTCGTGCCCGAGGCTTCTCGCGTGGACGCGGCGCGCGCCATCGACGCCGCCCGCCGGGCCTTCGACAGCGGCCCCTGGCGCAAGACCAGCGCCTTGGAGCGCGGCAAGTTCCTTTTGAAGATCGGCGACTTAATCCGCGCCAACGCCAAGACCCTGGCCGAGCTTGAAGTCCGCAACATGGGCAAGCCTTTGGCCGAGGCGGAGTACGATGTGGCCGACGCCGCCAATTGCTTCGAGTTCTACGGCGGCCTGGCGACGAAAATCCACGGCGAGACCATGTCGGTTCCGGCCAACTCCCTGAGCTTCGTGGTGCGCGAGCCGGTGGGCGTCTGCGGACAGATCATCCCGTGGAACTACCCCCTCTTGATGGCCGCCTGGAAGCTGGCCCCGGCGCTGGCCGCGGGCTGCACGGTGATCCTCAAGCCCTCCGAGCTCACCCCTTTGACCGCCTTGGAGCTGGCGCGCCTGATCGCCGAGGCCGGCCTGCCGCCGGGCGTCGTCAACGTCATCTCCGGCCCCGGAGCGGGAGCGGGCGAGGAGCTGGCGGAAAGCCCCAAAGTCGACAAGGTCGCCTTCACCGGCGGGACCGTCACGGGCCGAAAGATCGCGGCCGCGGCCACCGGAAACCTTAAAAAAGTCACCCTCGAATTGGGCGGAAAGAATCCCAACATCGTCTTCGCCGACGCCGACTTCGAGGCGGCCGTCGACGGCGCCCTGTTCGCCGCTTTCGCCAATCAAGGCGAGGTATGCTCGGCCGGCTCGCGTCTGCTCGTGGAAAAGTCGATCCACAAAAAGCTCGTCGACGCGATGGTCAAGAAAATTCCGCGCATCAAGCTCGCCCACGGACTGACGCCCGGCGCCAAGATGGGGCCGTTGGTGTCCGCGGCGCATCGCGACAAGGTCGAGGGCTACATCAAGATCGGCCTCAAGGAAGGCGCCAAACTGGCCTGCGGCGGCGGCCGTCCCAAGGGCGAGGAGTTCGCCAAGGGCCATTTCGTCGAGCCCACGATCTTCGACGACGTCAAGCCGGGCATGCGCATCGCGCGCGAGGAGATCTTCGGCCCGGTCTTGTCGGTGATCCCTTTCAAAGATGAAGCCGAGGCCGTGCGCCTGGCCAACGACACCGACTACGGCTTGGCGGCCGGCGTGTGGACGTTGAACGTGAACAAGGGAATCCGCGTGCTCAAAGAACTGCGCGCGGGCATCACTTGGCTGAACACGTATCACCCGACCTTCAACGAGATGCCTTGGGGCGGCTACAAGCAAAGCGGCAACGGCCGCGAGTTGGGCCTGTACGGAATCCAAGCCTACCTCGAGACCAAGCAGATCAACATCAATCTCGACGAAGCCCCCCTTGCCTGGTACTAAGACCGTTGGCGCCAACAGTCGGGACGTGAAAAAAGTGACAAAGAACATCGTCCTCAAGACCGCGATTCCCGGCCCCAAAAGCGTCGCCCTCATGGCGCGGCGCAAGGCCGCCGTTGCGCGGGGGCCGTTCCACGGCACTCCGATCTTCGTCGATCATGCCCACGGCGCGCTTTTAACCGACGTCGACGGCAACCAGCTCATTGATCTAGCCGGCGGCATCGGGGTGGTAAATACCGGCCATACGCCGGAAGCGCTGGTGAAGGCGATTGTGGCCCAGGCGGACAAACTCCTTCACGGAAGCTTCAACGTCACGCCCTATGAGGGCTATGTCGCTTTGTGCGAGAAGCTCAACGCCAAGACGCCCGGGACTTTCGCCAAGAAATCATTTTTGGCCAACAGCGGCGCGGAAGCCGTGGAGAATGCCGTTAAGATCGCGCGCGCCCACACGGGCAGACCAGCGGTCATCGCCTTCGGTCATGCTTTCCACGGGCGGACTTACATGGCCATGTCGCTGACCGCCAAAGAGAAGCCGTATAAGACCGGCTTCGCTCCGTTCAACAGCGACGTGCATCGCGCTCCGTTCCCTTATCTCTACCGAGGCGTCACCGCCGAGCAGGCGTTCGCCGATTTCAAGACGCTCACTTCGAAAATCGGCGCGGAGACCATCGCAGCCGTCATTATCGAACCCGTCCTCGGCGAAGGCGGCTTTTTGCCCGCGCCAAAGGAGTTCTTGGCCGATCTGCGCGCGTTCTGCACCAAGCACGGCATCGTCCTGATCGCCGACGAGATTCAATGCGGCTTCGGGCGCACGGGCACGCTGTTCGCCAGCGAACAACTGGGGTTTATACCCGACCTGCTGCTCACGGCCAAAGGCCTGGGCGGAGGCCTGCCGATCTCGGCGGTAACCGGCCGCGCCGAGATCATGGACGCCCCCATCGAAGGCGGTATCGGCGGGACCTTCGGCGGAAACCCCGTGGCGGCCGCAGCGGCGCTGGCCGTCATCGATCTGTTCGAGGATGGAAAGCTTCTCAAGCGGGCCCGAGAGCTCGGCGACAGCGTACGCAAGACTCTTCTCGCCTGGCAGAAAGCCCATCCCGTCGTCGGCGACGTGCGCGGCCTCGGCCCGATGATGGCCATCGAGCTGGTCAAGGACCCCAAGACCAAGGATGCCCACGCCGACGCCGCCAAGGCCCTCGTCAAATACGGATACGAGCACGGCGTCGTGATCATGACCGCGGGCACCTACGGAAATTGCGTGCGCCTGCTCATGCCCTTGATAATCACCGACGAACAGTTGGCCGAGGCCTTCGCGGTCCTGGAAGAAGGTCTTTCTCGCGCTTCTTGACATTATAACGTTATAGCGTTACAACGTTATATGGCCACCAAGCGCAAGCCCTCAACCATCTATCTGGATCCTCGCATTGCCTAAGCGGTGAAGATGAAGGCAGCCCTCACCGGCGAAAGCATCTCCGATCAGGTCAACGATGCCTTGTCCGAAATCTTGAAACAGGATGGAGATCTATGACTTAGATGACGTCGCGGCGGTCATCACCGTCTTTCGCATCTACAAGAAATAGACTTATCCCCAAACTTGGTCCAAACCAAGTCTGGGGATAAGTCTTAAAAACCGGCCCATCGGGCCCTTGACAAAAATCGGCTCTAAGCCCACACTTCTTATGCGTGACCCTTAAATGACATGGGTTCATGCCCGGAGACCCCTCCATGAAAAACGCAATGGCCGTCGTCTGCTCTCTGCTCCTGCCCCTGAATCTAACCCCTCAGATCGCCTTCGCGGCGCTTCCGACCACGCCTACAAAATCAGATCCGGACATATTGGTCCGCAACGATGTCCAATACATGAAGATCGAGGTCGCAGGAGAACAGGAATATTATTATTGCGAGACCAAAGTCTGCAGGGATCTGGAGACATTGCAAAAAAAGGGCAGCGCCCCCCTTTATTTTAATTTCGACAAATCCGGCAAGCCGACCATGTCGGATTACCGCGTCAAGTACGATCCGGCGACCAAGAGCCGCATAGTGAACAAGCTGACAAAACCGGATCCGGCCATATTGGTCCGCAACGATGTCCAATACATGAAAATCGACGTCGAAGGAGAAAAGGGCGCTTTCTATTGCGAGACCAAAGTCTGCAAGGATTTGGATACTCTGCAAAAAAAGGGCAGCGCGCCTCTTTATTCCAGTTTCGACAAGACCGGCAAGCCGACCACGTCGGCATACAGCGTCAAGTACGATCCGGAGACCAAGAGCCGCAAAACGAGCAAGACGCCGGCCGGCAAGGACAAGGCGGTCGCGGACATTGCTGGCAAGACAGGGACCTCATCGGAAAAGACAGATACGGAGAAAACCGCTCCCCCTTCCAGAGCGAAAACGGATACAAAGGGAAAATCCGGTCCCTCCCTCGAGGAACTTTGCGCTATAAGAGAGGCTATGCCGTTGCCGGGGGAAAGGGAATCGGCTCTCCAGCAGTTGCAGGCCGCTAAAGAAGGAGACATGGGCATATCGTCCGATGGGCAAAGCGTTTCCGCCGACTCAAGTTCGGACAAATTAGCTGCGGAGTGCGCCGAGCTTAAAAAACAAAAGGCTTTGGCCGATGCCAGCAAACCTAATATTGCCACGACCGGCGTCGGCCCCGCCGCCGCCCCGCCGGCCGCCAATGCCACCACCGCACCAGAACCGGCAAAAGAAAAAGTCACGATGGGCAAGCTTATCCCGGAGAACTGGGGCGGCTACCTGGGAACGATGGCCGGAGGAGCGGTCCTGTTTGCCATCGGCGCGGCGATCATGGGCGGGCCCGTCGGCGTGGCCGCGGCGGCCGGCGTCGCGGTGGCCTTGGTGGGATTTGCGCTTTACGACAACCGCAACGAGATCGGCCAAGCCGTCTCGACTGCGGCCCTGGCGATCATGGACTTCTTCAAGCGCGGCTAGACGCTACAAGGCTTTCCTCAATCGCGTCTGTGCCGGGCCCTCGGGCCCCGGCCTGAGTCTTATTTTTTGACGAGCTTCTGAACGAGCGCGACCGTTTTCATCGCGATAGGAGTCAACGGCCGGTCGCTGCGGTCGCGCTCGGCGTCGCCGATCTTGACGATCACGTCCATGCCCTCGATCACGGCGCCGAAGACGGCGTGGTGGTCGTCTAGATGGGGCGTGGGCCCGAGCGTGATGAAGAACTGCGAGCCCCCGGTGTCGGGGCCCGCGTTGGCCATCGACAGGATGCCGGCCTTGTTATGGCGCAGCTTGGGGTGGAACTCGTCTAAAATCGTCCAGCCCGGGCCGCCGCGGCCGGTGCCGGTCGGATCGCCGGTCTGCACCATGAACTTGGGGATCACGCGGTGGAAGATCACGCCGTCGTAATAGCCCTTCTCCACGAGCTTGAGGAAGTTGGCCACCGTATCGGGCGCTTCCGTGGGGAACAGCTCGACGGCGGTCTTGCCCAAAGTGCTCTCGATGACGACGACGGGATTGTCGGTCTTGTAGGCTCGATCGGGCATGGCTTTATCCTCTCTTAAAACATCGACGACAGCGCGCTTCGTATTTATCCGCCGCCCCCACCTCGACGACCTTCTTGCCGCCGCTGAGACGCTGGGAGCGGTTGGCGGGGTTTCCGCATAAAGTGCAGATGGCGAGATTCTTGGTCACGAACTCGGACACGCCCATCAGCCGGCAGGTCACCGCAAAAGGTGCCCCGCGGAAGTCCTGATCGAGACCAGCCACGATCACGCGCCGGCCCTGGTCGGCCAACGCCTCGCAGACGTCCACGATCTCATCGTCGAAGAATTGGACCTCGTCGATGCCCACGACTTGAGTGTTGGACGCGACTTTCGACAAGATATCGCGCGCCTTCGCGACCGCGATGGACGGCGTCTTATTGAGGTCGTGCGAGACGATGTGGTCCTTGGCGTAGCGCACGTCCAGAGCGGAATTAAAGACCTGCACGCGCTGACGCGCGATCTGCGCCAGGCGCAGGCGGCGGATGAGCTCTTGCGTTTTGCCCGAGAACATCGAGCCCACGACCGCCTCGATCCAACCGCCGCCGGACTGCCAGGCGACGGGCGCCACGGGGCGATGGCCGTTGGCCTGCATTTTCTTCATCGGTTCTTGTACTGCTTCTGATAATAGGATCGATAGCCGCCGCCGACCTTCAATGGACGCCACCAGCGCTCGTTGGCCTGATACCAGGCGATCGTCTCCCGCAAGCCCGTCTCGAAATCGTAGGCATGCTTGAAGCCGAGGCGCTTAAGTTTTGAGCAGTCCAGGGCGTAGCGCCGGTCATGGCCTTTGCGGTCCTCGACGCGCGTGATCAAATCCTTGCTCTTGCCCATCAGTTTGAGAACCCGCTCGATCAGTTCTCGATTTTTGCAGGTGTACGAGCCGCCGATATTGTAGACCTCGCCTAAGCCGCCCTTTTCCAGCACAAGCAAGATCGCGCGCGCATGATCGACGGCGTGAAGCCAGTCGCGAACTTGTTTGCCGTCGCCGTACTGAGGGAAAGGCTTGTCCTCCATGAAATTGGTGATCATCAGAGGCAAGGCCTTTTCCGGGTATTGATAGGGCCCGTAGTTGTTGGAGGCGCGCGTGGTGAGCACCGGCGCCTTGTGCGTCACGAAATAGGAGCGTACCAGCAGGTCCGAGGCGGCCTTCGACGCCGCATAGGGGCTGTTGGGCTCGAGATGGTCGCCCTCTTTCGAATAGCCCTTGGGGATCGACCCGTAGACTTCGTCGGTAGACACATGTAGAAAACGCCGGACTTTGTGCCTCATGGCGGCGTCTAGAAGAACCTGAGTGCCGAGGATATTCGTGCGCAAGAAGGTGCCCGCGTCCAAAATGGAGCGATCGACGTGCGTTTCAGCGGCGAAGTGGACGACCAGTTCGCAGCCGGCCATGGCCCTGTCGACGGCCTTCGGATCGCAGATATCGGCCTTGATCCACTGATAATGGCCGTCGATGCCCGCCAGGTTCGCCGGGTTGCCGGCATAAGTACGCTTGTCGAGATTGACGATCGACCAGCCCGGACGGGCCTTCAAGGCGTGGCGTATGAAATTCGAACCGATGAATCCGAGCCCACCGGTGACTAAAACTTTCACCGGAAGGATCGTCCTTGGAACCAATCCCACGTGTCGCGCAGGCCTGGTTCGAAATTGGTCACGGGCTTATACCCCAGGAGGCTGCGGATCTTGCGGTTGTCGGCCCAGGTCCGGCGCACGTCTCCGCCGCGCATCGGATGATGGCGGCGCTTGAGCTTGCGGCCCGTGATCTTCTCAAGGACGCGGATCATGTCCAGCAGGGAATGCGTCTGGTTGTTGGCCACATTGAACACCTGGCCGACGGCCTTCGCCTTCGGGGCCTTCGCGGCGAGAAGGTTGGCGCTCACCACGTTGGACACGTGAGTGAAGTCGCGCGACTGCTTGCCGTCCCAATGGACATCCAGCGGCACGCCCGCCTTGGCCTGCTCCATGAATTTCGGCACCACCGCAGAGTACAGAGACTCTGGGTCCTGGCGGGGGCCGAACACGTTGAAATAGCGCAAAGCCACCGCCTCGAGGCCGAAGGATCGCGCGAAAACCAAGACGTAATGCTCGCCGGCCAGCTTCGAGACCGCGTACGGGGACATCGGCTGGGGACGCATGTCCTCGCGCTGAGGGAAAACCTTGCAGGCGCCGTACGCGGAGCTCGAGGACGCGTAGACGAAACGCTTGACCTTGGCGTCCCGCGCCGCGATCAGCATGTTGAGCGTGCCCGTCACATTGGCCTCATTAGAAGGAAGCGGCCGGTCCATGGACTTTGGCACCGAGCGAATAGCCGCCTGATGGAGCACAAAGTCCACACCCTTGCAGGCCTTCGCGCAGTCCGACAAGCGGGTGATGTCGCCCTTGATGAACTGAATGCGGCCGCGGACCGCGGCCAGCTTCTCGGCCTTGCCCGTGGAAAGATTATCGATGACGCGCACGCGTTCGCCGCGGCGCACGAGTTCCTCGACGATATGGGAACCGATGAAGCCGGCCCCGCCAGTAACAAGCCAGAGATTTTTTTTCATATGTAAAGATCATCCTAGCATTTCCCCCACAACCGTCCAAATGCGAGGCCGTTTACCAGGAGTTGGGCAAGAGTTGGGTGGCCCGTACTGGGATAATCGCCTAGACTATAGCGTCGGATCGGCGCTTAGTGGAGCCCCCCGTACTCGGCGGGGGGCTCTTTTTTTGTTGTTTTCGCAAATCTGATCGGTTAGACTATGCCCCATGAAGAAAACCTCACGTCGTTCCGGCTTCACCCTCATCGAGCTCATGATCGTTGTCGCCATCATCGGTATTCTCGCGGCGATCGCGATCCCGAAGTTCGCTGAGCTCATCCGTAAGTCGTCGGAAGGCGCGTCCAAGGGCAACCTGGGCGCCGTCCGCTCGGCCATGAGCATCTACTACGGGGACATGGAAGGCATCTACCCGGCGCTGATGGCGTCTCTGACCGTCGCGGGCAAGTACCTCAACGTCGTCCCGATGGCGAAGACTCCGAACTACCACGCCGACTCCAACGCGGAGACGGCGGCTGCGCTCGCGTCCTTGGCCGACGGAACCGGCTGGCACTATGTGAACTCGACGGCCGATGCCAACATCGGCAACATCTTGGTTCGGTGCACGCATACCGACACCAAGGGCAGCGTCTGGACCACGTACTAGATGCTCTGAGGCTTTGCCTCAATTGCATCTGTGCCGGGCCCTTGGGCCCGGCCTAAGCTAGACCGACGTAAAGCCCCCCGGACCGAAAGGTCCGGGGGGCTTTTTATTCCCGAGAGAGCAGCGCGGCGCCCACCATGCCCCAATCCCGATCGGCCGGCGCCGAGAGGGTCAGATCTTGAAAGGGGGCGCGAAACGGCTGCGCATCGAAAACGCGCCGAACCGGGTCTAGAACCAGCCGCCCCGCCCGCGCCACTCCGCCCAGGATCAGGATCGCGTCGGGATTAAGTATGAGGACAAGATTGGCCAAGCCTTGGCCTAAGCGGGCGCCGATCTCATCCCACGCCTTGCGCGCGCCCGCCTCGCCCGCCCGAGCCGCCTCTTCCAAGGCCTTCGGCGAAAACGGCGACGGCGGACGACTCATGAGCCGAGTCGCGATGCGCCGGATACCGTAGGTTCCGGCATAGGCCTCAAGGCAGCCGCGCCGCCCGCAATGGCATAAAGGGCCGTCGAGTTCGATGGTTTGGTGGCCGATCTCGCCGGCTGAGCCCGTGGCGCCGTGATGAAGGCGGCCTCCGATAATGATCCCGCCGCCAACGCCGGTCCCTAAAGTGACGCCGACCACGGTGCGAGGCTTCTTCTTTAGGGCGACGACATAGCCGCCCCAGACGGCCGCATTGGCGTCGTTCTCGATGACGGTTCTCGCGTTGAAAACCTTCTTAAACGAGAATCCAGTCCAACCGGGAAGGTTTGGCACGAACAACAGCGTCCCTTTTTCGGCGTCGACTCCTCCCGCCAAGCCCAGGCCGATGGAATCGTAGCGCCAATCTTTCAATATCTTCTTCGCGCGCCGCACGAAGCTCGCCGGTCCATTTTTCGCCTCGGTGGGGATTTGAACCGCGCTCAACACCGAGCCGTCGGGCGCGACCAGCCCGATCTTGACGAAAGTGCCGCCCACGTCGATGCCCACGCTTGTGCCCCTCATCCTCGCCTCCCCGCCGCCGCCAAGGCCGCTCCGGCCAGATAGAGAGACCCCGCGCAAACGGCGATCTTCGGCGCCCGCGCGTCGCGGCGCCACGCAGCGATGGCCGCGGCCGGATCGCGCTCGATGGTCACGCGCGCCTTAGGCGCGGCGCGGCGCAAGATCGGGGCGAAATCCATCGGCTCGAGAGCGCGCGGGCTCGGAGGACGCACAATCACGGCGTCCTTGATATACCGGCCGAGGGGCTCGAGCACGCCGGCCGTGTCCTTATCCTTCATGATGCCCAATATCCAGCGCGTCGGCTTTCTCGACATCGGCGAAGAGCCCCACGTCGCGGCCAGGGCGCGCGCGGCCTCGGGATTATGGGCCCCGTCGACGATCAAGGTTTTTCTTCCCATTTTTATGAGCTCGAAGCGCGCGGGCCAGCGGACCTTCGACAAGCCCTTTCGCCAAGCCGATTCGGGCACGCGCAGACCCGAGGACTCGACTGCGGCATAGGCAAGCGCCGCGTTCCAACCCTGACGCGACCCGAGAAGCGACAATCGATACGAACGTCCAGACGGCGCGCGAAGAACCTGAGCGCCATTTTTCCAATCGGTCCGGACGGCCTTCCAGGGGCGGCGGACCCGGATCGCCGTGCCTCGCATCGCCGCGCGGCGAAGGACCGGAATATCAGGGAATACCGCCGGGCGACCGGCTTTGAAAATGCCGGTTTTTTGGCGGGAGATAGCGGCCAACGTGCGGCCCAGAAAGGCCTGGTGGTCGAAATCGATCGATGTGACGACGGCGGCCAAGGGACTGTCCACGACATTGGTCGCGTCCAAGCGCCCGCCGAGGCCGGTTTCAAGGACCATCACGTCGCAGCGCTTGGCCGCGAAGTGCTGGAAGGCGATCGAGGTGAGCAGCTCGAAGTACGTCAACTGCTTCTTGGGGTCGGCGCGAAGAGCGCGGCCCATCAGCCGCGCGAACTCGGCCGTAGCGATCGCACGGCCGTCGATGGAAACGCGCTCGCGCACATCGAGCAGATGCGGCGAGACGTAAAGTCCGGTGCGATAGCCGGCGGCGCGCAAAACGGCCGCGAGCATCGCGCACGTCGACCCCTTCCCATTGGTGCCCGCGACGTGAAAGGCCGGAACAGCCGCCTGCGGGTTGCCCAGCCGGGCCAGGTGCGCGCGCACGCGGTCCAACCCCAGGACGATGCGCGTCTCCAAGCGCTCCTCGAGGATCGCCAGCGCCGCGGCGAACGTCATTTTTGCCGCTCGAAGCGAGCCCCGACTCCAGAGAGCTTTCGCTCGACCTTCTCGTATCCGCGGTCGATGTGGTAGACGCGGGCGACCGTGGTGCGGCCCTTGGCGGCCAGTCCGGCGACGAGCAGGGCCGCGCCCGCGCGGATGTCGGAAGCCATGATCGGCGCGCCCGATAGATGATCTTGGCCCGCCACGACCGCGGTGCGGCCCGACACGGCGATCTGGGCGCCCATGCGCCCCAGTTCGGCGGCATGTAAAAATCGATTTTCAAACACCGTCTCCGTGACCTTGGCAAAACCAGTGCATAGAGCCATCAGGGCCATCCACGGGGCCTGCAAGTCCGTCGGAAATCCCGGATAAGGCTTGGTCACGATCGAAACGGCTTTCGGGCGCCGTTTCATCGACAGCTCGATAAAGCCCTTGCCGGAACGAACGCGCGCTCCCGACTTCTTTAAGGCGGTGAGCACCGCGCCCAGATGGGCGGCCACCGCGCCCTTGAGCTTCACGCGTCCGCGCGTGGCCGCGCAGGCGAGCAAGAAAGTTCCGGCCTCGATGCGGTCGGCGATGACCGTGTGCCGGGTACCCTTGAGTTTGGCGCGGCCTTCGACCGTCACGGTCGACGTCCCTGCGCCGCGGACCTTCGCGCCCAGACGCGACAAGAAAAGGGCGAGATCCTCCATCTCCGGCTCACAAGCCGCGTTGGCGATCACGGTCTTTCCCGGCGTGGCCGCCGCGGCCATCATCAGATTCTGCGTCGCCCCCACGCTCGGGAAACGAAGCTTGATCCTCGTCGGCGTCAGCTTCGGTGCGGACATGATGATATCGCCCTGGTCGGCGATGCGCCGCGCTCCCATGGCTTCAAATCCCTTCAAGTGGATGTCGATGGGCCGCAAGCCGATCGCGCAGCCTCCGGGAATGGGAACGCGGACCAAGCCGAAACGCGCCAGCAAAGGCCCCGCGGCCAACACCGAAGCGCGCATCTGCTTGACGATCTCATAGGGCGCCTGGGTCTTCAACGAGCCGGTGGAGAAGACTTTCACGGTCGAGCCCTCGACGTCCACGCGTTTGCCCAAGCTTTCCAGCAGCCGGAAAGTGGTGCGCAAATCGCGCAGAGTCGCGGGCACGTTCTCGACGACGCAGGGCTCGTCGGTGAGCAAAGTGGCGATCAGTATTGGAAGCGCCGCGTTCTTGGAGCCGCTGACTTCTATCGTCCCGTCCAAAGGACGCCCGCCGTCGATGATGAATCGATCCATTCGCGGATCAATTTATCATTTTACGAGGAAAGACGACCGACGGCGATGCGATCGAGGCCGGCGGCGTCTTTCTTGATGAAGCGGTCCTCAAAGCCGGCCTCGTCCAACAGCTTCGACACAGCGGGTCCCTGCTTAGAGCCGATCTCCAGCGCCAACGAACCCCTCGGCTTGAGCATCTTTGACGCCGCGGCGGTGATCGCGCGCATGGCGTCGAGACCGTCCTTGCCGCCGTCGAGAGCCATCCGCGGCTCGGCCCGCACCTCGGCCTCGAGATAGTCGATCTCCTTCGACGGGATGTAAGGGGGGTTCGACACAAGAAGGTCGGCCCAGCCGCGCAGTTTGAGCTCGCCGGAACGCAAATCCTCGCGTACGAAACGGATGCGGGACAGGACATGGTGCGCGACCGCGTTTTTTTCCGCGAGCTTAAGCGCCTTCTCGGAGAGATCGGTCGCGAAGATGGTCGCTTGGGGCAATAACTGAGCCAGGGCGATGGCCACGCAGCCGCTGCCCGTGCCGATCTCGAGTATTTTAGGAGACGCGACTTGAGCGGCTTTGATCAAGCGCTCGCACTCGATGACCAACTCCTCGGTCTCCGGGCGAGGGATCAAGACGTCTTTGGTGACCTCGATCTCAAGGCCGAGGAAAGGCTGATGACCGAGGATGTAGGCCAAGGGCTGGCGCTTGCCGCGTTCCTTGATCCAGGCCCAATAATTGAAAGACTCTTTTTCCGTCAGCGAACGGGCGCCCTGCGCCACCGCGGTCAGACGCCCGACGCCCAGGGTCGCGGCCATCAAAAATTCGACGTTGGCGCGCGGCTCGGGCACCTTGCGCTCGACGAGATAGTCCTCGCCTTTCTTAAGCCACTGCGCGACGGTCACCGGGCCTCGGCCATGAGAAGGCGGCGCTGCTCCTCGCGCAGGGCCTCGAAGACCGGGCCCAGATCGCCTTCCATGATGGCGGCCAGGTTGTGCCAGGACCGCTCCAGGCGATGGTCGGTGACGCGCGACTGCGGGAAATTATAAGTGCGGATCTTCTCGGAACGGTCGCCGGTGCCCACCTGGGAGCGGCGCGCCGAGGCATTCGACGCCGCGGCTTTCTCGCGCTCGGCGTTGGCCAGCATCGCGTACAGGCGCTTCATGGCCTTGTCGCGGTTGCGGCCCTGGGAGCGCTCCTCCTGGCATTCGACGATGAGGCCGGTGGGAAGGTGGGTGATGCGCACGGCGGTCTCGACTTTGTTGACGTTCTGTCCGCCGGCGCCGCCGGCGCGGTAGGTGTCGACCTTCAACTCGTCGGGCTTGATCTCGATTTCGGCGGTTTCTTCGACTTCCGGCATCACGGCGACGGTGACCGTCGAGGTGTGGATGCGCCCCGCCGCCTCGGTGGCCGGCACGCGCTGAACGCGGTGGACCCCCCCCTCATAGCGCAGCCAGGAATAGACGTCCTTGCCGGACACGAAGATGACCGCCTGCTTGACGCCTTTGCCGGCGGCAGAGAGCTCTTGCGTCTCGACTTTCCAGCCCTTGTTCTCGCAGAATCGCGCATAGGCGCGCAGCAGCTCGCCGGCGAAGAGGCCCGCCTCGTCGCCGCCCGCGCCGGCGCGGATTTCCAGGAAGCAGTTCTTGGCGTCGGCCGGGTCCTTGGGCAACAGCTCGACGGCGATATCCGAAGATAGGACGTTGCGGCGCTCCTCGAGCTTGGGACGCTCCTCGTCGGCCATGTGCTTCATGTCCGGATCGGACTCGAAAGCGGCCAGTCCCTCGAGCTCACCGTCGACGCGGATGAGCTCGCGGACTTTCGCCATCAGCGGGGCCAGCTGGGAGTGCCGCACGGCCAGCTCCTTGAGCTCGGCGGCGGATAAGCCGCCGGCCGCGAGCTTGCTCTCCAGCTCGCGGTAGTCGGCGTCCAGCTTGGCGATTTTTGGATCCATGTCGTATTAAAGAAGAGGGCCCCGGCCATGAATGGCCGGGGCCCGTCTCGGAGCGCGACCGCTAGTCCTTCTTGGCGGGCTTGTCCTTCTTGGGAGCGGCCTTCTTGGCGTCCTTGGCCTCTTTCTTGGGGGCGGTGGAGAGGACCTTTTCGCGCTTGGCGGTGTGGCCGACATGGGCCAGGCGCTTGGTGGTCGCCTTGACGGCTTTGCGCTCGACGGTCTTGCCTTCGCTGGAGACGAAGCGCTTCTTGAAGCGATCGATGCGGCCGGCGGTGTCGAGGACCTTTTGCTGGCCGGTGTAGAAGGGATGGGAGAAAGCGGACACGTCGAGCTTGACTAAGGGATAGGTCTTGCCGTCTTCCCAGGTGATGGTATCCTTGGCCTGAACGGAGGAGCGGGTCAGAAAGCCTTTATTGGCGGACACGTCCTGGAACACGACGGAGCGGTATAGCGGATGCAGATTCTTCTTCATATCGGTTGTTTCGGGGTTCCTTCGGTTGAATGCGGCCGTTCAACAGTATAGCAAATATTCACTCGTCGGAAAGCGAGAGATCAGTCTTTGCCCAGGCTCCATTTTCCGTCGCCTCGACAGGCGATTAGGAGAAAGACGAAGCAGTAGATCACGGCCATCTCGCCGCGGTTGATGCCCGGCAAGAAATTGGAATCAAACTGGAATTTCCAATGGAATTGAACATAGGCCACCGCCATGGTGCCGCTGGAAAAGAACGCCGCCCAACGCGTCTGGAAGCCGACCGCAATGGCGATTCCGCCGAGCAGCTCGATCAGGCCTCCGATCCATATCTGAGTGCCGAAGGGAGCCGCACTCTCAGCGAACACCCCCAGGATTTTCTGCGCTCCATGAAAGGCGAACATCCAACCCGACATAAACCGCAGCGCCGCGTACGCATGCTCTTCAAACTGCTTCAAGGTTCCCATCAGTGGATTCTACTTGAAGTTACGAGAAATTCATATCGGCGGCATGAAGACGCTTCTTAAGTCGACGCATCAGTTCTTCATGTACGACCACGCCGCACCCGGATTCAGACTCAGCTTCCGCTTCATCCAGCATTGCGTACAATTCAAGTTGAGCTTGCTGCTTTAACTTTTCTTAGCTGGCGCGGTGAGCACGTCTCGGCTTTCGGAACCGGGACCGGTCGAGAAAATCGAGATCTTGATGTGCGGCCAGCGGCCTTTCTGCACTTGCTCGTGCGCGAGGGCGGCCTTGACTCGGGTGATCATGTCCACGTCGTCGTCGGAGAAGCCGAAAGAATGATGCGCGGAAGCATCGGCCAAGGGGACGGATTCGATCAGATCGAGCAGCTCGATGAGGACCGCGATCTTTTTTTCCGGAACGGCCATGCCCGGAGGAAAAATTGAATCCATCAGAGGGGTGCGCACTCCGAAAATAAGCTCCTCTCGCGGTGAATTCTTCAGCAAGCTTTTGGAGCGCAGGACGTCGAATCCTTTCACGACGCTTTTCGGCTCGTGGCCGCGCGAGGTCACCACAGCCACCCATTGAGCTCGCTTCGGATCCGCCAGCGCCGTCGCCCAAGGGAACCAGGAAGGACCCCGCCACATCGACGCCTCGACGCTGAGGATCGCCTCAAGAACATCTTTGGGAAAAATCTCGGGATCTTTGATGTCCATGAAGTCCCGAAAAGAACCGCCATCGGGCTGATCGAGGCCGAAGAACTCGTAATTCTTGTAGTGCCCGCTTTTGCCGATGGTCGTGCGGACCTCGGCGAACTTCGCCGTCGAGATCGCGATCTCTTCCTTTGTATCCTTGCGGCGGATGTAGATCTTGGTGCGGTAGTACAGGACGTTGTCGTCGTTGTCGAAGGTGGAGAACTTGATCGGATCCTTCACTGGCAAGATGGATCCGTCGGCTGCGAACTGGATGCCCCCACCGACCAGGATGGCCCGGCGCACTCCCATCTTGTCGAGTATTCCCCAATTCTTTGGGGCCGGCTCCTCGACGGCGACCGTCTGCGCGTCGTTTTGGCCGAGGATGGCGTTGATGATGTCATTGCCCGCGCTTTTGGCGGATTCAACGTGCTTATTGGGGAGGTCGGTGACGGCAGCCAGCGACGGGACCAGTTTTTCGCCCAAGGCCCTCAGCCGAACGCTTTGCGCTTGAGGCGCGACTGACGGTACCGTCATTCGCACGGTCGCTATCGCGGGAACAGGAAGCGTCAGGAAGCTCGCCTGCGGCATGGCGGCGGGTGCTAGCAAAGGCCTGCCGATGACGACGCGCGGCACGGCGGCGTTGACGCCGACCACCTGCGCGAAGGCTAAACCGGGCGCTAAAAACGCCGCGATGACAGCAGTTAAAAGCCTCATTTCGGGCTTATTTTATATAAGCCGTCGGAATGCAACGTAGGACCTTTGGGCAGTTTTGGCACGACATTCGGCCCACGGCAAACCGGAGTTATCCACAAACTTGGTCCAAACCAAGTCGGTGGATAACATTTCTGAAATAGAGTCTCAGCCGCGGAACTACAGCCGCTTCAGGAAGGACGTCAGCCGCTCGTTGAAGGCGGCCGGGTTCTCCGCGTTGGAGAAATGGCCGGCGTCGGGGATGATGTGCAGTTCGGCGCCGGGAATGCGGCTTCGCATGGCCTCGGACAAAGGCAGGGGCGTGATCTTGTCCTGGGAGCCGACCAAGATCGCCGTGGGGACTTTGATCTTCGAGAGTCCCGGAACGGCGTCGGGCCGAGCCGCCAGCGCGGCCAGCGCCGCCATCACGGCCTCGGGCGAAGCCATGGCCACGACGCTACGCAAGAGCGGCAGCGCCGCGGGTGCTAGCACCGAGTCTTTCAAGAAGGGCCCCAGAAACGCGTCGACGCCGTTGGCGCGGACGAAGTCGATGGCGGCCGCGCGCTTGAGCTTGTTCTCGTTGGCGTCGGGCTCAGCGCGGGTGTCGCAAAGCACGAGCGCGCTCACGCGTTCCGGCGCCGCCTCGGCGATGCGCAAGGCGATATAGCCGCCCATCGACAAGCCCACGAACACGGCCTTGCCGGAGACCGTCTCAAGAATGTCGGCGGCGGCGTGCTCAAGCATCCAAGGTGCTACCAGCGGCGTGGAACCGAAGCCGCGCAGATCGGGGATCAGGACGCGGTAATCCTTCAAGGCCGGAATCTGCGGCTCCCACATGGCCCCCGACATCGGAAACCCATGGATGAGGACCACGGTCTTGCCTTTCGGGTCGCCGACTTCGCGCATCGCTAATTTCATCGTTTTCCTATTTTCTGCGAGGGATTGACCGCCTTGCCGTTGCGGTCGCGCACTTCGAAATGAAGGTGAGGCCCCGTCGCGATGCCCGTCGAGCCCACGCGCCCGATCAACGTCTTGCCGCGCTGAACCATGTCGCCGGGCCGGACCAGGATCTTGGAGAGATGCCCGTAGCGGGTGGTCTCGCCGTTGTTGTGCTTGATGACGACGATCTGGCCGTAGCCTTCGTTCCAGCCGGCCTCAAGCACGCGGCCGGACCGGGCGGGATAGACCGGCGTGCCGTAAGGCTTGGGGATGTCCAAGCCTTCGTGCATCCGGCGCCGCTTGAGCACGGGATGGTAACGGGAGCCGAAGCGCGAGGAGATGCGAGGCCAGGCTTGCGACTCGAAAGGAAACCGATAGGTGTCGAAGTTGATCTTCACCCCCGGGATGAGCACCCGGTCGCCGCGCTCGAACTCGAAAGGCTCGAGCAGAGCGATGCCGGGGAAATTATTGGCCCGCACCAAGACTTCCTTGAACTTGCGCCGTTCCTCGGCGCCGTTGTGAAACCTGGCCACGATCGCATCCAGCGTCTCCGAGTCCCTGCGCACCTCGTAAAGCTGGCCGTCGCGGTTGAGCACGGTCATGCGCATCCCGGGGTACATCAGCACGAACTCGTTGTTGTTGGTGGCTTGCAGGGCGATCAAAGTCGCCCCATATTTCTTGGCCAGGTTGCCGACCCAGCCTTCCCCCTTTTGGACACGGTGCTCGGCGTAGAGCAGACGCCGGGACTTGGCCATCACCTCGGGAGTCGCCTCGTCGGGACCCGCCGGTGTGAGCACCGAAAAGCGCTGGAATGCCGCGGCCTCGGGACCCGCGGAGATGACCGCGGCATGCCCCGACGAGATCAAAAACAGCGTGAGAACGGCTGCCGTCATCCAGCCATGTTAGACAATTCCATCGACTTCATGAAGTCCTTGTTGGACTTCGTGGAGAGAATTTTCTCACGAAGAAGATCCATCGCCTCGACGGACGCCAACGGGGCCAGCACCTTGCGCAGGATCCAGATCTTATTGATCTCGTCCTCGGACAGCAGCAGCTCTTCTTTACGCGTTCCGGTCCTATTGATCTCGATGGCCGGGAACATGCGCCGGTCGGCGAGCTTGCGGTCGAGATAGACCTCGGAGTTGCCCGTGCCCTTGAACTCCTCGAAGATGACCTCGTCCATGCGCGAGCCGGTCTCGATAAGCGCGGTGGCCAGGATCGTCAAGCTGCCGCCTTCTTCGATGTTGCGCGCAGCGCCCAGGAAGCGCTTCGGGCGCTGCAGCGACGTCGCCTCAAGGCCTCCGGAGAGAACCCGGCCCGAGGACGGCGTGCACGTATTGTAGGCGCGCGCCAGGCGCGTGATCGAGTCGAGCAGGATGACCACGTCCTTGCCCAGCTCGACCTGGCGCTTGGCCCGCTCGAGCACCATCTCCGAGACCTGCACGTGACGTTCCGCCGGCTCGTCGAAGGTCGAGGCGATGACCTCGCCCTTGATCGTGCGCTGCATCTCGGTGACTTCTTCGGGACGCTCGTCGATAAGCAGGACGAGAATGACCGTCTGCGGGTGGTTCTTGGCGATCGCGTTGGCCAGCTTTTGGAGGATCACCGTCTTGCCGGTCTTGGGCGGAGCGACGATCAGGCCGCGCTGGCCCTTGCCGATCGGACAGATCAGGTCCATGAGGCGCGAGGTGACCTCCTCGCGGGACGTTTCCAGGTTGTAGCGCGTGTTCGGGTGCAGGGGTGTTAAGTTGTCGAACAACGGGCGGTCCTTGATCGTCTCGGCGTCGATGCCGTTGATCTTCTTGACCTGCAGCAGCGCGAAAAACCGCTCGCCGTCCTTCGGGGGACGCACGAAGCCCGCGACGCTGTCGCACTTGCGCAGGCCGAACTTCTTGATCTGCGAGGGAGACATGTAGATGTCGTCCGGGCCGGGAAGATAAGAGTAGTCCGGCGAGCGCAGAAAGCCGAACCCATCCGGCAGGATCTCCAAAACCCCCTCGTCGTAGATCATGCCGTTGGCCTTGAGCTGGCCTTCGACGATCTTGGCGATAAGCTCTTGCTTGCGCAGGCCGCTCACACCGTCGAGCTTGAGCTCGAGGGCGATCGCGTTGAGTTGGGCGATCGTCTTCTTGGCGAGCTCGGCCGTTTCCAGGGGCTTAAGCGGGACCGCGGGAACGGACGTCGACTCGGGAGTTTTCGGCGTTTCGGGCATTTTAGTGGGCGTTTCCATTCGGCGTTCCTCCGTAGAGAAGCTGGAGTCCTGTATGATAATTTTTGACGTTTTTGCGCAAATGTCGGATATCTTTGTCGTTGTCGATTGTTATGTCTGCCAGCATCCGTTTCTTGGCCAACGGCCATTGGGCTTTGATGCGTTGCCGTGCTTCCATCGAGGAAAGATTATCTCGGTCGAGAATCCGTCGGAGCTGTTTTTGAGGTCTACAAGAGATCAAGATCGTCGCGTCAAAATGCCGTTGTAGTTTCTTTTCAAATAAAAGAGGGACGTCCACGACAACCAAACCGCTCATTCGGCTGATTAACTTCTTCATCTCCCGCAAAATAAGCGGATGCGTGGCCTTCTCCAAGCCTAAACGAGCTTTCTTGTCGCTAAACACGACCCGCCCAAGAAGTCCCCGATCGATGTTCCCGTCTTTCTTCAAAATACATGTCCCAAAATCCCTAACGATGGCCTTATACCCTTCTCGGCCGGGCTTGGCCTGCTCTCGCGCGATCTGATCGAGGCTCACCGCCGCCGCTCCCAGCTTCTCGAACGCGGCCAGAGCCGAGGATTTCCCCGTGCCGATGCCCCCGGTCAAGCCGACGACAAATCGCCTGGGCTTCACTGCATCCCCTTTTGCCGTTCCGAATAGCGGTGCATGATTCCACGTTCTTCATCGGTGAGCGCCTCAAGGCCGTCGGAAAGGATTTTGTCGAGGATGCGGTCGACTTCGGCCATCTCCGTGTCCGGAGCAGGCGCCTTGGGCTTGGCCGCGCGGCGCGGCGCGGGCCGAGGCGAGGACACCGGTTCGTCATTCGAAAGCGCTCCTCGCCACAGCGACTTGATCTTGATCCAAGCCACCCACCACCAGCGGATGTACAGGTAGCCGGTGACCATTCCTCCGAGGTGCGCGAAGCGAGCTATGCCGGGTGTAGCACCGGTGGCGCCCGAGAAGAACTCGATGGCGCCGAACAGGATCGCCATATGGGCGGCTTTGATCGGGATCAGGAAATAAAGATAGACGACGGCGTCGGGATACAGCATCGCGAAAGCCACGAGCAGCCCGTAAACCGATCCGGACGCGCCGATCACCGGAATCGTCGAGTGCGGAGCCAGAGCCATATGCGCGACCGCGGCTCCAAGTCCGCACAGGAAATAGTACTTGAGGAAATCCCGCTCTCCCCACTGAGCCTCGACCGGCATGCCGAACATCCATAGCGCGAACAGGTTGAACAGCAGGTGCCAGAAGTTCCCATGCAGGAACAAGTAGGTGAAGGGCTGCCAAATCCAGCGCGCGAAAACGGCCTGCTCAGGCACCAGGCCGAACAGACGGTGCATATCCGGAACGACCAGTCCGATCACAAAGCCCACGATGTTGGCGATCACCAACGTCTTGATCCCCGGAGGCAGGGAGCGGAAGTCGATGGGGTCGTGCCGGAAAACTCGCGTCACTTGAGCTTCTCCATGTCCTGCCAGTTGGGCCCGGCCTTCACGTCGGCGACGACGGGCACGCGAAGCGAGACCGCTTTCTCCATGACGCCCTTGACCCAACGGCCGAACTCGGCGGCTTCGCCTTTGTCCGCCTCGAAAACGAGCTCGTCGTGGACTTGAAGGAGCATGGTCGCCTTTATCTTGCCCTTGGATATTTCTTCCGCGATACGAAGCATCGCAAGCTTGATGATGTCGGCCGAGCCTCCCTGGATCGGAGTATTGCGCGCGGCGCGTTCGGTGAATTGGCGCACGGCGGCGTTCTTGGCGGACAAATCGGGGAGCCAACGCACGCGTCCGAGCAAAGTGCGCACGCAACCCTCGGCTTTTGCCCGGGCAAGATTGGCCTCGACCCAGGCGGACACGCCGGGGTATCGTTCCAGGTACTTCTTGATATAGGACGCGGCTTCCTGCTGGGAAATGCCGAGCTGATTGGACAGACCGAAAGCGGTTTGGCCGTAGACGATCCCGAAATTGATGGCCTTGGCCGCGCGGCGCTGATCCGTCGTGATCGCCTCGGGCTTGAGATGGAAGATCTCGGCGGCGGTGCGCAGATGGATGTCCTCGCCCTTCTCGAAGGATTCCATCAAGGTCGGATCCTGCGACTCGTGGGCGAGCACGCGCAAATCGATCTGCGAATAGTCCGCCGAGACTAGGACCTTGCCCGGCGGGGCGATGAAGGCGCGGCGGATGCGGCGCCCGGCGTCGGTGCGGATGGGAATGTTCTGAAGATTGGGATCGAGGCTCGAGATGCGGCCCGTCAAAGTTCCGGCCTGATCGAAGGTCGTGTGCACGCGGCGGGTGTCGGGGCTCATGCGCTCGAGCAGGCCGCGCACATACGTCGACTCCAGTTTGGCGATCTCGCGGTACTCGAGAACCTTGCCGGGCAGAGCATGTTGGGCGGACAAAGCTTGGAGCGTCTCTTCGTCGGTCGAGCGTCCGCCCTTGGCGGTCTTATGAAGAACAGGCAGGCCCAGCTTGTCGAAAAGCACCTCGCCCAGCTGCTTGGGCGATTGCGCATTCAGCGGGGCGCCAGCAAGGAGGTCGATCTCCTTTTGCAGCACCGCCAACGCGCCGATGAATTCCCGGGACAGATTGCGGAGATAGTCCTCATCGACCAAGATGCCGGCCCGCTCCATCTCCCGCAGCACCGCGGTCAAAGGCATCTCGACCTTGTCGAACAGCTCGAGAACTTTCGCTTCCGTCATGCGCGCGCGCGCCGCCTCGCGTCCGGCGCACAGCGCCGCGCGGGCCAGCAGAGAGGACTCCGCGTCGGCGGCCTTGGGATCCTTGGCCCCGCCCGGGTCGAGGCAATAAGCCGCGACTTTGAAGTCAAAATCCGGTCCGGCTAGCTCGAAGCCCGCCGCGTCGAGCGCCGCGCGGCTGGCTTTCAAGTCCCATCCGGACTTGACCGCCTTGCCGGACAAAATCGCGCGCACGGCCTTGTCCTTGGCCTCGTGCTCATCGAGCACGGCCAGGCGGCCGTCCTCGAGCCCTACCCCCAGGCGCACGCGGGAAACAGACAGAAGCTCTCCTTCCCCGGCCGCGTCCGGCACGGCCACGACGATCACCGCCGAAGCCTTGGCCGCGTCCCTGGCGACCGACCGCCAATCGGTTTTTTCCACCGCCAAGGTCGGCCCGGCCGCGGGCCCTTTCACCGATAGGGCTGGAACCGGGCCCTCTCCGACAACGCCGCCGAGATCCTTTATCAGGGACCGGAACTCGAACCGCTCAAGGCCTTGGGACAGTTTCACCGGATCCGGACTCACGACACGGCAGTCCTCGACGCTCGCCTCAAGCGGGACCTTTTCATCCAAAGCGATCAAAGACAGCGCCATGTCCGCCGTCTTTTCCCCGTCCATGAGAGCCTGAGCCAGCTTGGGAGCGAGATTCTTGTCGCTCTTTTTGGCCGCGGCGATCGCGCCCTTGAGCGAACCGTAGGCCTTGATCAGCTTGACCGCCCCGACCGGCCCCACGCCTTTGAGCCCGGGGACATTGTCGGAGGCGTCGCCCACGATCGCCAGATAATCGCGCACCGCCGAGGGCGGGATGCCGAATTTTTCCTCGACTTGGGGCGGATCCATCCAAGCGTCCTTGGACACGTTGAATACGCGCACGTCGGGTCCTACCAGCTGAAGCGCGTCCTTGTCTCCGGTAACCAGCACCGCCTGCCAGCCGGCCGCAACGGCCTTCTTCGCCATGGTGGCCATGACATCGTCGGCCTCATAGCCGGTCTTTTCGATGCAGTGAAAGCCCATCGCCTCGGCCAGCGGCTTGGCCTGGCCCAGCTGGGTGATCAAATCGGGATCGATCTCCTTACGCGTAGACTTATAGAGGTCGTAAGCCTTATGGCGGAAGGTCGGCCCGGGCGTGTCGAAGCACACGCCCAATCCCTCGGGCTTGTCGCGCTTGAGAATCTGGATCAACGTGCGTGCAAAGCCATACAAGGCTCCCACCGGCTGCCCCTTGGAATTGGTCAGGGGCGGCAAGGCGTGGTAGGCCCTATGAAGGTAAGCGTGGGCGTCGATCAGGTAGAGGCGGGGTTTCATCGACCGAAGGTCGAAAGGGGACGACTGGACTATGGGCTACGGATGACCAAAACGACTTTTACGCGAGCAAACCGTCGAGAAGCTTCTTGATATCGGCCTTTGACTGCACGCCGACGCGCTGTTCGACCATTTTACCGCCCTTGAAGAACAGGATGGTGGGAATGGCCGAGATGCGGAAGCGCCCCGGAGCGTTGGGATGGTCGTCGGTGTTGAGCTTGGCCACCTTGACCTTGCCCGTGTACTCCTTGGCGATCTCCTCGATGATCGGCGTCAGCATCCGGCACGGACCGCACCACGGGGCCCAAAAGTCGACCAGAACGGGCTGGGCGGACTCCAAGACTTCCTTGTCGAAGGTGTCGTCGGTCAGTTGGACTTCGGCCATCGGGGGGATTCTCCTTAGAGGAACGTCAACGGCAATCTCATAATAGCAGGAGGCGTCGACAGAGTCAAGCGCGAACGCGCTCAGTGCGTTTTGCCGTCGTTGAGGACCAGTTCGATCTCGTTCCAGAGCTGCTCGACGGTGATGGGCTTGGGCAGGAACTGATCGGCCCCCGCCAGAAGGCCTTCGACGCGATCGCGGGGATCGGCGTATTTGGTCGACGCGGAGACGAAGATGATCGGGGTGTCCTTCTGATTGTCCAGGCGCTTGACTCGGCGGCACAGGTCGAAGCCGTGCACGTCCGGGAGCTGGACATCCATGATGATAATCGACGGCGTGTTCTGTTTGAGCGCCTTGATGGCCTCATCGCCCGTGCGCGCGCCCGACACCTCCACGCCCTTCAGCGACATGACGTCGATGAAGGTCTCGCGAAAGTGGTCGTCGTCTTCGACTATGAACATCGTCTGGGCCAACATATCCTGATCTCCTTACCTGTTCAAATTATAACGCCGCCGATGAGAAATCCCTGCGGGTCATAGGTCCCATGTTGGGCCTGGCATTGGTCCCAACAAACGAGGGGACTTTGGACTTGAGGGGTAGGTCCTTGCTCATGGCTTGCGATCCATACGATCCAGAGGGAAGAACCAAAACGGGCAGATGAAATCGATGGTGGCGCACGCGAGCAAGACGCCCGCGACGATCCACAGCACGGTCGTCGTGGGGAGCACGCTCATCAGCCAGCCGTAAACGAGGACGCCGATGACGGAAGCGATCATCTGATGCAGGGATATGGCCGAATAGATTTTGCCCTGGCTCTCCGGATACCGGCCCGCCACGACCCGCGTCAGCAGGCCCGACCATGCCACTCCATCCGGCGCGGCGAGCAGGGCCGAGAGGAACATCAAGGCCACGGAAGCATACACCGATCCCGTGAAGAATACTCCGATGTAGACCAGCCAGGATAAGCCGTGCAGCCAGGAGCTCCAGCGTCCTTGGCGCTCGAGCTGATCGAGCTCCCCGGGTTTTCGGACTTCGGGGGTCTTCGCTTTGCTGCGCACGAAGGCCATCGCCATGGAGCTGATCCCCGCGCCGAGAGCCGCCGCGGAAAGGAAATACCCTATGGAACCGCCCGCCATCAGCACGTCCTTCAAGAAGCGCGGCAAGGCCGCGAAGATGAGAGAGTCGCCCGACGAGATCGCCAAAGTCGAGGCGAGGATGTACGTGCGCAGAAAGCGGTCGGAGAAGACGATCTTGAAACCCTCGATGATCTCCTTGAGCACGTGGCGGCGCGCGATGACCTTGACCGGAAAGCCTCCGAACGTGGCGGGCACGCCGGTCGCCAAGGCCGGATCCCCGTCGACTTCGACCAAAATCGTCTTGACGCCGTCGACCTGCCCCCCGGACACTGCTTTATAGGTCACCGGCCCGACCCCGTCGCGCTTGAGTTGCTCATCGAGCTGGCTCTTGGCCGTCATCATCTCGTCGTGAGGAAAGAGGGAGAAGTACCAAGACACGCCGGTCGCCAGCAGCAGCACGCCATACAGCCCATAGGACAGCGCGTTTCCGTACAAGGCCCCCAGAATTCCGTCCAACCACGCGATAAAAAAGCCGGCGGCCAAGGGACCGATCACGCCGACGGCGTTTAATACGATCGTCGAGACGGAGTTGGCGCGGTTATACTGGGCCTCGTCATCGGCGATGATCTGGTTGAACACGACCGAGCCCGCCGTCGAGTTCATCATCTGAAGAAAACCGGCGATCCCGATCACGACCGCGAAAGCGCCGAAACTCAGAAAACCGAAATGGAACAACACCGGAACCGCGAGCATGAGCGCGGATCGGCCGAGGCTCGTCCATACCATGATTTTCTGCGTCGACATTCGGTCGATCACGGGGCCGGTGGTGAGGCTCGCGGCTCCCTGGGAGGCCCAATTGATCGAGCGATTGTAGCCGAGCTTGGCGGCGTCTTCTTTCTTCGGCGCGACGATGTCGTTCAACGCGGTATAGTGGAAGCTTTGGCCCAGCGCTATGGCCGCCTGGCCGACGATCAAGTTCCAGTATTGGTGGTTGCGCTCCGCGTCGGGAAGCACGGGCATGTGGTTGGTAATCCACCACCATACGCCGTGATGCGGGCTTGCCGCCGCGGGCGATGAAGTCTCCGCGGCGGGAACAGCACGAGCGAGCGCATGTCTTTTTGAACTGGCGGCGGG
>CXWL01005026.1_pt1 | contig 90981 bp, 77 predicted proteins | sample 590931 | NCBI WGS metagenome assembly CXWL01 (sample SAMEA3498368, study PRJEB10139) | groundwater metagenome | biome: water well; material: biofilm material | place: Germany | collected 2015-04-27 | reverse complement strand
TGTACGGCTTCTTCAACCAGAGGTTACGCTTTTCAATTTTCCACAACAACCGGGACGGTGCCCGTAGAGTTGGGGAAGGTGAGCCTTTGGCTTGTCACGATGATGAAGAATCGGCCATTCGGCTTTGTCGATCACGCTCTTAAGTGCGGCGATTCGTTGGTGGGCGTCAGTTCGGTGGGACAGATTGAGAGCTTTAGTCTTAAACCCGACGGACGGCAAATTACATTCGCCACTGCGCAATTGTCTCAGATCGCTGCGGAAGTCTCCGCCAAGCGTCTCGCGTTAGAAAACCTGCCTTCTAACGACCATTCTCAGATTGAAACCAAGAAGCGGCTTCATGGTGAAGCAGAAGCTGCGACCGCTACTGCGAAGGCCCTGGCTGATTGTCTCATCGCTTTCGAAATGGAAGGTCTCGATGGCGACGCATATGAAGAACAACGTGTGTTAGCCGCGCACCGCGCTGAAGCGGCAAGACATAAGCCGTTGGCGCAATTTCAAACCTTTGCGCGAGAGCAACTTCCCGGATACCGTACGTTTCACTGGCCGTTAGAATTCCCGGAAGTGTTTGCCCATGGGGGTTTCGATGCCTTCGTTGGGAATCCGCCATTTCTCGGGGGCAAGCGGATCAGTACAGAGCTCGGCGTTAAATACGGTCCAGCAATCAAGCGCATCGTAACTCCAAACGAAACCGGAGCTGCCGATCTTGCCGCCTACTTCTTCCGTCGCTGCGCGACTCTTGTGCGCGGCACGGGATACTTTGGGCTGATCGCCACGAATTCACTTTCGCAGGGCGATACGCGAATCGCAGCACTAAAGCGGCTGAATGACTTGGGATTCAGAATCTATCGAGCATTCACGGATTATCCCTGGCCAGGCACCGCTGGAGTGGTAGTGCATATTGTGTTTCTAACACATGACAACGTTCCGCCACGAGTTGCTCTGAATGGAATTGAAGTCGATTCAATCGATTCCTATCTTGAGGAGGGATCGGCGCTACGCGCGGCTGAGCCATTCCAGCTCGGGTATTCTCCCTGTGAAGTTTCAACGGGCACGTATCTTTACGGGGAGGGATTTGTCCTGTCTGAAGCTGAAATGCGTCAAATGACTTCGCTTCTCCCTGAATCCCTAAAAGTCATCCAGCCGTATATTACGTCCGACGATTTAAATTCGCGCCCTGATCTGAGTGCCGGGCGGTACGCAATAAACTTCGAAGACAAGAGTGAGGTTGAGGCGCGAAAATATGGCGCGCCATTCCACCGCCTAGAAGAGCTGGTGAAGCCTGTTCGCTCCGAATTGACAGGGCAGATACATGAGCATTGTTTCTGGAAACACTGGGATAGACGGCCGGAACTTTATTCTGCGATCTCTACACTTCCTCGCGCCATTATCTGTGGGAGGCTGTCGAAATATTTCCTATTCGCGTTTGTATCCCCCAAGTATGTGTTCTCCGACCAGCTTGTCGTTTTTGGCTCTGACAAGGCAGGGTTGTTGTGTGTTCTCCAGAGCGAGCTGCATGTATCTTGGGCAATATGGCGAATGACCACTATGGGGAAGACCCCGAGGTATTCTGTAAGCCGCTGTTTTAGAACCTTCCCGATGCCAGAGAACTTCCAATCAGCAGCTCTTGCGGATATCGGCGAATCATACTCTGAGTACAGAAATATCGTCTTGAGTTCGCGTTCGGTGGGTCTCACGCAGCTCTATAATCTTCTCCACGACCAAGGCGAACAATCTGTCGACATTGTGCGCTTGCGGGCGCTGCACCAAGAAATGGATCATGCTGTGGCGGCCGCCTATGGGTGGGGAGAATTGGACTTAGGGCACGGTTTCCGGGAAACGAAACAAGGTATTCGCTATACCATCAGCGAATCAGCTCGCCGCACCGTTTTGGACCGTCTGCTTGTTCTCAATCATCAGCGCCATGTCGCGGAGGGCTTGGCCGGTTTGCATAAGAAGAAGCGGGGTAAGCCTTCTGGCACAAGGACCCCTGCTAATCTTAATGTGACGGAGAAAAGGAAAGATCCGGAATTGTTTGAAGGAGAGGCCTGATGACCGGCGATATTGATGAATCAGCGTTGCTATCTGCTGGTCGAGCGACTTCCGCGTGGGTTGTTCTGCTCGGCAATGAATCTCGATTCGATGGATTTGCCGTGTCGGTTGTCGACGAAAGAATGGCCTTTAATGGCTTGCGCGATGGCGATGCCCTGATATTCGTCAATGACAGCGCCGGTATACCTATGGTCGCAGCGTTTGCTCGCCTATATCGGATTCGTATCGCTTCGGGCAATGTTCAACTCTTTCTTGACGGGTTGCTTCCCGTGGATCCTCCCACGTCGGCCGCCAGTCTGGGCATTGCTGTCGGTGAGGGTGTCCCCGCGATTTCCCGCCTTAATTATTCGGTGTTTGAGATGGCTCTAAAGACTGCGACCGGCAAGAGTGCTTCCTCACTCCCCGTCATCGAAGGGAAAACGCCACATGAGCAGGCTTACATCCGGAAAATGCTCCAGCTCGCCGTTTCAGCTGATCTCCTCGGTCCTGCCAATGGCCCTGATGAAGAAATCGTCGGGATGAGCGTGCGTGACCGCTACCTGATTGGTAAGCTGGCCCCCAGAACGAACGGCGAAGAAGACTGCATTGAGGGACTAAAGGGGAAAACAGCTGTCGAGGCGCCCGCCGATGGAGACAAAGCCCCCGCTGATCTGGTCCGCCATGAAGACAAACGATACGATCCTGGAGCCGAGTTCAATACTGCAAAAGGACGATCAGATGTCGATGATGACGATAGTCAGGAAGTAGACGCTTCAAAGAACCAATCCTTCATTCCATCTTCGATGGGCCTCACCTTCTGTGTGGATCAAGAAGTCGATGCTCTCGAACTGGAAGTCCGTTGGGGCCGTTATGAGCGTGGGGAGAGCTCGGAGAAGGTCGGCAAGGAAGGTAAGCCGCTTCGAGCCTGGAAGCGACACCCTGCTGGCGGCAAAGTCAGCCTCTCTATGAAGGCTGGTCCATTCCGGCCAATCACCCCGGATCCTACTGCCCCGAAAGTCCTCATACAGGGAACCGTCAGAGCGCCCCTCGAATCCGGTGATCGCCTGGTGACGGTCTTTCTCGTTAATGACCAGCTGCAGCCGGAGCAAAACCAGGATGAAGCCTGGCTTTTCCAGCCCGAAATCATCCTTCGCCATCCAGAGGGTAAAGCCGTGTTTCGCCGTCGTCCAATTTTCAAAGGGGATGTTGGCGACACAGAGCTCGACGCGCTCGAGATGCTCTACCGCGAGAAGGTCGAATTCGCTGTCGGCCACACGGTATCGGTGCATGCGAAATCCCTCCCGGGTAACCCGAATCTCGCCGTGGAAGTCCGCACTTCCGTTCTTCCTGAATCCGATGTCCCTGTTACTGAAGTCCCGGGAATTGAACCCGGCGATCGCGCCGCGATGAAGAGACTGGTCGATGCGGGGGCGCTCGATATGCGCCACATCGGGGCGCTGAAGAAAGAAGATCTCATTACATCCCTTGAGACGATCGTCAATGACTATGCGGCATGGATCGAGGAGCAGAGAGCGCGCGTAGGAAAGGACGTCATCGGTCATGACGCAGCCGCGGCAGCAGCGATGGAGCGCTGCACCAAAGTTCTCGAAAGGCTCCGCGAGGGCATCGCGACTTTAAACGAGAATGAAGATGCATTGAGCGCCTTTCGCTTCGCCAACCTGGCGATGGCCGATCAACGCGTCCGGAGCATCTATGCCTTGTCGCGCCGGAGGGGCAAGAAGGTCGATCTCGAAGATGTCGACGTGCCCAAGAATCGGACCTGGCGCCCATTCCAGTTGGCCTTCATCCTGCTCTCGATACCAGCATTGGCGGATCCGAAGCACCGCGACCGGACCGAGCCAGTTGACGCATATGCTGATCTCCTGTGGTTCCCCACCGGAGGCGGTAAGACTGAGGCCTATCTCGGCGTAGCCGCGTTCACGATGGCGTTGAGAAGGCTCCAGAAGGATCCGGGAGGGCTGGACTCGTCTCGTGGTCTATCCGTCATCATGCGCTATACCCTGCGCATGCTGACTTTGCAGCAGTTCCAACGGGCAGCGACTTTGATTTGCGCGATGGAGTCCCTGAGAAGAGGCGATGCCAAGGCGTGGGGCGAGGTCCCATTCACGCTCGGTCTCTGGGTTGGCAAGAGAGTGACTCCCAATGACACCGAAGATAGCCATGAGGCCATCAAGGCTGTACGTGGAAATTCGCGTCCCAAGTCGAGCTCAAGCCCTGCCCAGCTGAAGAACTGCCCCTGGTGCGGAGCGGAAATAGCTCCCGGCCGGGACATCGAGGTGCGACGGTTCAAAGACGGCGATGGGCGCACGATCCTGTACTGCGGTGACGCTCTAGGCAGCTGCGTTTTTAGTCGCGCTAAGTCGAAAGAGGGGGGATTGCCCGTCGTCGTGGTCGACGATGAAATCTATCGGCGGCCGCCGAGTATGCTGATCGCCGTCATCGATAAGTTCGCCATGATGGCGTGGCGTGGCCAAGTCAGGACATTGTTCGGACGAGCCACTAGGGAGTGCCCGCGGCATGGACTCCTCTGGCCGGGATCGGAATGCGACGGTCGCCACATCAGAAAGGGCGCATTCCCCGATACGAGGGTGCAGGAGTGCAAGCCGATCCGGCCGCCAGACCTGATCATCCAGGACGAGTTCCATCTGATTAGCGGTCCGCTGGGCACGATGGTGGGACTCTACGAAACGGCTGTCGATGAGCTGTGCAGTTGGGATTTGGATGGCAAACGCATCCGTCCGAAAGTCATTGCCTCGACGGCGACCGTGCGAAAGGCCGCGGAGCAGATCAACAATGTCTTTATGCGTCGGGTCTCGATATTCCCGCCACATGGTCTGGATATCGAAGATAACTTCTTTTCGATCCAGCGTCCGATAGCGAAGAAGCCTGGTCGTCGATATCTCGGGATCTGCGCCCCCGGCAGCGCTCGCCCAGCCGTACTGATTCGAGTGTATACCGCGATATTGACCGCAGGCCAGGAGATATTCGAGCACTTCGGCCCGATCGCTGCCGATCCCTATATGACGGTGGTCGGCTACTTCAACTCATTGCGCGAGCTGGGAGGCATGAAACGACTGGCCGAAGACGACGTCCAGTTCCGCTCATACCGTGTACTCATGAGCGATGTGGCGCGGCCCGGTCTGGCACAGCGCAACGTGAAAATCGTCGATGAGCTCACCTCGCGTATTTCGAATAAGGAACTTCCCTTGAAGCTGGATCAGCTCGAGGTTCCGTTCAAGGGCAAGCTCGATCCCACCAGCGGACTGTTCAAGCAGGACTGGATCAAGGGCGAGGCTCGCGCCATGGATGTCGTGCTAGCGACCAGTATGTTTTCAGTCGGAGTCGATGTGAGCCGGCTTGGACTCATGGTCGTAAATGGCCAGCCCAAGAGCACCGCAGAGTACATCCAATCCTCAAGCCGTGTGGGCAGATCTTCTCCAGGATTGGTTTTCACAGTCTTGACCTGGTCGAGGCCGCGAGACCTTTCTCATTACGAGAGCTTCGAGCACTACCACTCCTCGTTTTATAAGCATGTCGAGGCTCAGTCCGTCACCCCGTTCTCGCCCCGATCGCTCGACAGGGGGCTTACGGGCTCGATGCTGAGCGTGCTGCGGCTCTCCAAAGAGGACTTCAATCCCAACCTCGGTGCTGGCATTCTGAGAAACACCGGTCGCCCCGAGATCGCGGAGCTCAAAAAAATCGTGGCAGGCCGAGGTTGGAACGTTTCCGGTTCCAAATCGATTTCGGATCTGACAGAGGCCATGATCGGCGATCGCTGCGATGTTTGGGTCAAAGAGGCTTCCAAAGGCGGCCGCAAGCTCGGATACGAGGCGGGGCGGCGCGGTAAAGAGGACGAGGATGATGTGGCGGGACTATTGAAGAAGCCCGGCCTCCAGTCCTGGGATGATTTCACCGTGCCGATGTCACTTCGTGAAGTCGAGCCGGGCGTCCGCCTAGCCATGAATGCTGGTGGTATCGCTGAGGGTCCAGAATGGACTGCGCGCCCGATAGTCGATAAGCGGAAGGGGGGCGACTCATGAGCACGACCGTGATCGGGACGGTTCGTCCGAGCCAGCTTCTGTGGACATATGGGCCTGGCGCTCTGATCGACTTGCCGAATCTGTCGGTGATCACTTTGGGGCTTGACCGTTGGGATATCGATCGTTGCCCACCCCTTGAAGAGGCACGACTTCTTGAGGCGGTGCGCAAAGTCCTGGGTCCACAAGTTGCACGCCTGAGAATGGCTCCAGTGATCGCCGATGATGATGCCAGCCCGCTGACTCCAGAGGGCAAGATCGGCGTCCCCGTTCGACCCTTCCCTAGGTGGATGCGTTGCGTGCGTTGCGGGTTGCTGGCCGATTTCGAAACGAATCTATTCAAACTGAAGGAAGATCTCTATCGGCCGGATCGCACGCATTTCGTACATACGAGCTGCGCCAAGGGGGCAATTTCAGATGCAGTCCCTGCCCGCTTCCTGCTTGCCTGTCGTGCCGGCCACCTGGATGATTTTCCATGGAATTGGTTCGCGCATGGCGGTCCCAACGATTGCAAGGGCACGCTCAGATTCTTCGAGCGCGGCGCATCGCTGCAAACCGAGAACCTGTGGGTGAAATGCGAGGGTTGCGGCTCGGCGCGCTCGCTCGTCAATGCGTTCGGGCGTGAGGCCGAGAAATACCTCCCACGATGTCGTGGGCGACATCCGCATCTCGATCGCTATGATGCGGATTGCGCCGAGAGTGCACGCACCGTGCTTCTCGGTGCGACGAATTGCTGGTTTCCAATGCAGGTGTCCGTGTTGGCAATACCGCATATCGGCGATTCTCTCGGCCAGTTGATCGAGGATGGATGGGAAGATCTGCGTGAATTGGAATCCGAGGCCGAGCTGAAGGGCGTCCTCAAGAGCTTCGTTAAGAGAGGCTTCCTGCGCGGCATCGAACGCTACGAGTCCAGGGAAGTATGGGAAGCCATCGACAAAAGGCGTAAAGGTGGCGCAAAGAAGGCTGCCGCCCCTGACACTGACCTGAAGATCCCGGAGTGGACGGTTCTGACCCATCCCAATCCCCCGACTGATTGGCCTCATTTCCTGAGTGAGAAGGTCGAGGCGCCAGCGAAGTTCAAGAAACAGCTGAAGCGTGTCCTGCTCCTAAAGAGGCTCCGAGAAGTGAATGCTCTGGTCGGATACACTCGGGTCGAGTCTTCCGATGAGACGGCTGATCCTGACGAGCGCCCGACGATGGCCCCCCTTAGTTTTGGTCGGCCCACTTGGGTGCCGGCCAATGAGGTCCACGGCGAAGGGATTTTCCTTGAGTTCGACGAGGAAGCCATTTTGAAATGGGAAAAGGGAGCTGGAGTTCCAGCAAGAACCGCCACGCTCATGGCCGGGCACCGAGGTTGGCGCAATGCCCGTAAATTGGACCCCGACAAGGGCTTTCCCGGAATACGTCATGCCATGCTTCATACCTTGTCCCACCTCCTGATCAGGGAATTGGCTTTGGAATGCGGTTATAATGCGGCGAGTATCCGCGAACGCATATATGCCAGCACTGGAGACGAAACTCCGATGGCTGGCGTTCTCTTGTATACGGCTGCAGCGGACTCCGATGGAACCTTGGGGGGGCTCATCGAATTGGGCAAACCCGAGAATCTAGGACGATTGATCGAACAGGCATTGAAGAGGGCCGCCATCTGCTCTTCCGACCCGCTATGTTCGGAGCATAATCCAGAAAAGGATCGAACTCTTCACAATGCTTCATGCCATGCCTGCGCTTTCGTCGCAGAAACTTCCTGTGAGATGAGCAATAGGTATCTGGACCGAGCGCTCCTCGTGAAGACTTTCGACTGTGAAACCGCCCAATTCTTCTGATGAACGAGATATTTCCATGAATAGACTCTGGGATATCATCGCGGAGTTCGCGATCGCACTGCATGGCGATCGTCTGGCGTCTGTTTCCAACTCCATCAGTGCTTTGCAGTCGGCGCAGGAGTTCGACAAGGCAAGAGCGGCGTTTGGCGCTAAGATCGATCCTGCCCGTTTGGATGAGCTAAAGAAGGCTTGGGCCGCTGTACCTTCGGTCAGTCCACGTGAACTCGGAGCGGCCTTCGCGGGCGCCGCACGGACCGCGAATCTGTCGGCCCAGCAGACTGCCGTCGATCTCGTCTGGACCGGCCCCAAGACGGGGCTGATCCCGACGCGGAGCACGGAACAAGTTCTTTTGGAAGTGATCGATTCGGCTAAGATGGGCCTGTTTCTCGTTTCGTATGTCTTCTATAAGGCTCCGAAGGTGATCGATGCCCTGAATGCCGCCGCAGGCCGGGGAGTTCAGATCCGAATCTTGATGGAGCTTTCTACTGAGTACGGTGGTGCAATCAAAGGGAATAGTGCCGGCGAGATGCGGAAGCTGGTTCCTGGCGCCTCGATCTATGTGTGGAGCTCTGCTTCGAAAAATCGGAAGGGGGAGGCTGTGGCAGCTGCGGTCCACGCCAAGTGCGCAGTGGCGGACGGTCATGTGGCCTTCATCACCAGCGCGAACTTGACATCGGCCGCTCTTGAGAGAAACATGGAGCTGGGTCTATTGGTCCGCGGCGGCGATGTTCCTAAGAGACTTCGCACGCATTTGGACGCGCTGGTGACAACAGAAGTAATCGAGCTCTGGGGAAGCTGAAGCGTTTGGAGGCGACAGCTCGCGCGTGTGGTCCGGCCATTATCGGGTAATGGTATGATTTTAACGATAATTTCGCGGAGAAGACAGATGCTCATTGTCGGGAAGCAGCGTTACACCTCCAACCCTTGCGTGTCTCGCTTCTGCGAGGCGATCGCGTGAGCCGCAAGATGCTTTCCAAGCCTGTAGTCGCCGTCGACCTTTTTTGTGGCGTGGGTGGAATGACGCACGGCCTCGTGAAGGAGGGCGTAAAGGTCCTCGCGGGCATCGATAATGATGCATCGTGCAAATACGCCTACGAGAAGAATAATGCGGCGACCTTCATCAAGGCAGATATCCGCACGCTAGATCCGCAGAAGGTGATCGATCTCTACCCCAAGCGATCTTACAAGCTTCTCATTGGCTGCGCGCCGTGCCAGCCGTTTTCCGGATATACGAGCAAGAAGCCCAAGGGCGATAAGTGGAGCCTTCTTTACAAGTTCGCCGATCTCATCGACACGGTCAAGCCGGACATCGTGTCTATGGAAAATGTACCGGGATTGGCGCGGTTCAAAAAGCCCCGAATTTTTGCGCAGTTTTGCCAGCGTTTGAAAGACGCCGGATACACCGTCTCGTATTCGACCGTCTACTGCCCCGATTATGGAGTTCCTCAAACCCGGTCGCGCCTAGTCCTCTTCGCTTCGAAGTACGGCGAGGTCGCCCTGATCGATAAGACCCACAAGAAAGACCAATATACGCCGATTTCCAAAGTTATCAAACACCTTCCAAAGATTGAGGATGGCGAGATTTGCCCAACCGATCCGCTTCACCGTACGCCCAAGCTCGGGGAGACCAACAAAAAGCGGATTCAGGCGACGCCGGAAGGCGGAGGGTGGCGGGATTGGGACAAGAGTCTGCTCCTCAAATGCCATAAGAAGAAAAAAGGCAAGAGCTACACCGGTGTATACGGCAGAATGAGTTGGAATGCCCCCGCGCCAACGATGACAACGCTCTGCACTGGAATAGGCAACGGTCGGTTTGGTCATCCCGAACAGGATCGGGCCATTTCTCTGCGCGAAGCTGCCATTTTCCAGACTTTCCCTGAAAAGTACGCATTCGCTGATCCCAAGGTTAAATTTAACGCGAAAGCTATTTCACGCCAGATTGGCAACGCCGTACCGGTGAGGCTCGGTAAGGTCATCGCACGAAGCATTAAGAGACATCTGATCGAAGTCGGGCGCTGACGCGATCCGCCGGCGGGCGGAAGAGCGGCGCGGGAGCTGCAAGATGGAAAATTCAAAGACACCCTACGCGTTCAATATCTCCCTGAGCGTCCTGAATCATCTTGGGCGCAACCTCTACCGGAGCTTCACCACCGTCCTTGGCGAGGCGATTTCGAACTCCTGGGACGCCGACGCTCGCAACGTCTGGATATACATTGATAAGAACAAGAAAAGTTTCGTCATCAAGGACGACGGGCATGGGATGAATGCGATCGAGTTCCAGAATCGCTTCCTAAAGATCGGATACTCGAAACGGAAAGAGGGCGGCAGAAAGTCAAAAAGAGGTCGCTCCTTCATCGGTCGGAAGGGCATCGGAAAGCTGGCGCTTCTGTCCTGCGCTGACCGCATCAGCGTGATCTCGAAGACGAAGGGCAAGGATTATGTCGGAGGAATGATCGATAACGCGGGCTTGGACGATGCGATCAATGAGGACCTGACACCGCAAGAGTATCCACTCAAACCTTGGAAGGCAGCTTTGTTCCGCAAATACACCAAAGGCCACCAGCAGGGCACAATTATCCACTTCGCGAACACCAAGGACGGCATGAGTAGCGGTGTCGATTTCCTCAGAAAGACGCTGGCACTCTATTTTCGATTTTCACTGCACGACAAGTCTTTCAACATATTCCTCAATGGCGAGAAAATCGGGATTGAGCACCTGTCCGACCTGGCCGATAAGACGCAATTCTTGTGGCGCATCAACACCCTCGATGATCCGTTCGTAAAGAAGCTGTGGCCGAAGGTGACGGAGAAGAAAATCGTCACGGTGAAAGGGGCTATTCGCGGATTTGTCGCGTCGGTCATCAAGCCGCGGGACCTCAAGATCGTTGCGACGGACGAGCGCGCGGGAGTGGATCTCTTCGTGAACGGCCGCCTGCGGGAGAGGGGTTTTTTGAAGCACATCCCGACCGCCAGGATCACCGAGAGCTATCTCTATGGGCAAATCCATTTCGACGAGCTGGATGACGATGTCGACAGGTTCACAAGCAGCCGCGAAGGGATCGTCGCCGACGATCCGAAGTACAAGGCGTTTCTGGAATTAATTTCCCAAAAGGTGATCCAGGGAATCATCGCGGACTGGGACGTGTGGCGCGTGAAGCATCGAGAGGATGGCGATCCGGAGAATACCAGGATATCCCCCAAGGAGCGCAAGTCCCGGTCGCTCTTCAATGAGGTCGCGGACGAGTACCTTGATCCAGCGAGGGCCGGGAAGAATAAGAAGCTGGATTCCTGGATTGGCGACCTTGGCGAGGATGCCCAATACAATTTTGGTTCCTATGCGGATTGCTTCGTTTCTGAGAATCTCGTCCGCCAGCTGATTTCCGACCAGAAAATGGTCTTGTCCGAGGAGGCGAAGGTCGAGATCGACAAGTACAAAAAGCAGGAGGAGGGCAGCAAGGAGCGGGGAAATGTCAGCATCGACATCCGGCAGAGTCGCAGCGAGCTGACCTATCTGTCGATGGACGGGCTTGCGGGATTCGTCGACAAGAAGGATCCCCTAAAAGAGGCTTGTCTTATCCGCGACGCCAAGGAATACAAGCCGATGCGCGACGCTATAATGCACACGGCCCTCCTTTCGAGTGACGCAAAGAGCAAGCTCTCTTCTGTCTATCGGAACATAAAAGGACGAGTAACGAAGCTGCTTGAGAAGAAGTAGGTGGAGCTATCGGTGGGGAGTGCATGAAATACCAGCTTTTCAATGAAACGGACCAGCTTTTGGCTTCACAGAACATTTTCGATTCAGAAGAGAAAGCGAAAGCTTATGCTGACACGCTACGCCAACGGTTCCTCGCCCAAGGCTATTACCTCACAACTCGCGGCACTCGCATTCGGCCTGAGGAGGTCAAGTTGATTGTCGTACCTACGTGACCGAAGGTCTTTGAGTATAGCCGTGTCGAATCGATCACCGTAACATGAAAATCATTACACGAGAGGAGCTCTACGAGAAGGTCTGGAGCGTACAACTGAAAGATCCGGACAATCCGATTCGGCGAGTCCGTGATTTGCTGCTAGAGAGCGCCAAGCAGATGATCCGCGATGGCCGCATGAAGATGGTGGATGGTGTGCCGGTCTTCAGCGAGGAAGTGAATAAGATGCTTGCCGTGAGAAATGCCCGTGCTCACGCACGTTGCACGCAGGCCGACCCATGTGGGGGCGTCTTCAATCCGCGCATTAAAACCTCACCAGCAGCCTCTGAGACCCCTTCCAAGAGGCCGCAATGGGCGCCGGGCATCCCCTGGCCTTCTACTCCTACGCGGGCATCGAAGCGGAAACTGATCGCTTCGAAGCACTGATCGAATCTCTGATCGGTTTTACTGCTCACGCGTGACTTCTACTGGTCACTAGCGACTACTGGGTGGGGGACGTTCTCGTCGGTGGGATGCCGCGTGGGAGCTTCTGACTTCTGCCCGGAACGGCCTTGCGAGCTACCGGGCTGCTCTACCCCGCAGAGACATGGTAGCAGACTTGCCCGGGTATATCAAGGACATTCGGGGCGCAAGGAATTAAAATCCATCGATACCTGAATGGCGGGTATCGATTCAGGTGTCGACACTTTGTAGCCCGCGGGTCTCTCTGGATTCGGACTGAGGTTGGGAGTTGGAGAAGGAGCCGGCAGGCATCAGCGCACCGCCCTGAGCGGCCCAGTGGCAGTGCGGTCGCGCCAGCCCGACGCATTTGACGGAATAGTTATACACATGTATAATACAATCGCTGTAGGCGACCATGGCAAGAGCAAAGAGGGACACGAAGAGCCGGCTGTTGGATGCGGGGCTCGCACTTGCGAGGGAGAAATCCTTTGGTGCCGTGTCGGTGCGCGAGGTGTGCAGGCGCGCGGCGGTGAACCTGGGGCTCTTCCACTACAACTTTAAGAACCGCGAGACGTTCCGGCGGTGCATGCTCGAGGCGGGCTACCTCCGGTTTTTCGCGGATCTTGCGCTGTCCTCTGACGAGTCGGGGCGTCCACCTGAGAAGCTGCGGCGGGCGCTTGGCGTCATCGCCCGGTTCTCCCGGGAGCATCGCCGCATGCTCGCGGGGATCTTCCGGGACGCCCTCAATGGCGACCGTCAAATAGCGACTTTCGCCGCCAAGAGCTTTCACCATCATCTGCCGCTTGTCTTTGGCCTGTATCGCGACGGGGTCGAGGCAGGAGATTTTCGGAAAATCTCCGAGCCGACGTTGCTGGCGTTCCTGCTGGGTGTCATCAACGCGCCGGGCTTGATGCTGACGCTCTTCGAGGAGCACGGCGCACGCCGCCCGCTCGGCCGTGAGCGGGCCGCGATCGAGGCTCAGTTGCTCTCGGAGTGGACTGTCGAAGAGCGTCTCGACTTGGTGATGGCCGCTCTCGCCGCGCCGAGGAAGGTATGACGACCGCCGCCATCGCTCTGCTGTCTGCAGTCGCTGCCGCGGCTCAGATGCCCGCGAGCGAGGCTCTCTCCTTGCGCGAAACTCTGCGCGCGGCTCTCTCAGCCTCGCCAGAGGTGGCTGCGGCTCAGCTTCGGCGCGACGGGGCGGCGCTCGAGGAACCGCTCCTGCTGTCTAACCTCGACCCTCACGCCATCGCGTCCTATTCTCGGGTGGACGATAAACATCCTCGCGCGGCTCCGACCTTTGAGGGCACGCGTGCTCAGGTCGACCGCTGGGAGGCAGGGTTGCGGCAGACGACCTTGCTGGGGACCGAGGCGCAGTTGGTCTTTCGCAACGAGAAGTTGGTCAACTCGACTATGTTCCGGCCCCTGAATCCGACCGTTGATTCAAGGCTGGCACTCGAGGTGCGGCAACGTTTCCTGCGCTACTTCTGGGGACGTCCGGATGTGGCGCGCCGGTCGCGGGCGCGGCTTGAGGCATCTGCGGCCGAAGCGCTCCTGATGCGGACGCGCTCGGAGACGCTCATGCGCGCCGCACGGGCGTATCTGGAACTGGGCTATGCCGACGGCCTCGTGGCTATCCGCGAGGCCGGCGTCGAGGACGCCAAGCGCCTGCTGGCTAAATATGTGGAACGCAGACGCTACGGCCTGGCCGAGGAGTCGGACCTTTTGCAGGCGATGACCTCGCTCGAGCTCCAGGAGACCGAGCGGCTCCTGGCGCGCTCTATGGCGCAGCGCGCGCGAGTGACTCTGGGTGCGGTGCTCAACTCCAGCGCTCCAGCGGGGGGATACCGCGCCGGGAAGGTCGACGGTCTGCCCGAACGATCGGTCGTGGAGGCCGGCGAGGAGGCCGCCCTGGCACGAAGGCCCGAGGTCGTCGCCGCGCGACGCCAGGCAGAGGCCATGGGCTGGGCGGCGCGCGTTACACGGCTTGACACTCTCCCCGATTTGAGCCTGGACGCCTCTTACTCTTTTGCGGGGCTCGACACGGGCTACCGGGGGGCCTGGTCGGACATGTCGGGCTGGAGGCACCCGGTCACGACGGTGGGGCTAAGCGCCTCCGTGCCGCTGGGTTTCCGGCAGGAGAAGTTGACGCGCCGACAGGCCGAGATGCGGCGCGACGCGGCCTGGGCCGAGGCCGCTGTGGCCGAGACCGCCGCCAGGAGGGAGTGGCGCGATGCGCGGGAGGGCTTCGACCTGGCAAGCGTGCGCGCCTCCGCTGCCCGGCGGCTGGTGGAGCTCGAACGGCGCAAGTACGCTGCCGGCCAGGAGGACTTCAAGCGGGGACGAGCCAGCACCGACCTGCTGCTTCGCTTTCAGCAGGACATACGGCGCGCCGAGGCGGAGCTGCTGCGTGCCGAGACCGATGAGAAGATCGGGCTCTTCGAGCTGGCGCGAGCCGGCGGGGCGCTGGCGGACGTTCCATGATCGAGTTCTTCCTGCGCCGGCCGGTCCTGTCAAACTTGCTCACGTTATTTTTATGCGTGATCGGGGGGTATCACTTCTTAACGGTGCGCCGGGAGGCGTTCCCCGACGTCAAGTTCGACATTGTCCTCATCACCACGCCTTACCCCGGGGGCTCCCCCGAGGAGGTCGAGAGCCTGGTCACCCGCAAGATCGAGGATCAGATTCGCTCGGTCTCGGGAATCGACCGCACCGAGAGCTACTCACTTGAGAATCTCTCCATGATCGCCGTGCGCCTCGATGAGGATCTGGCAGAACGCGAGAAGGATAAGACGGTCAGCGACCTCTACCAGGCCGTCCAGCGTGTGGAGGAGCTGCCGGCGATCGCCGACAAGCCCATCGTGCGCGAGATGACCGCCGACCGCCCTCTGATCACGATGTCGGTCGCGGGCGGCAGCGATGATGACCGCGATCGGGCGGCCGAAGAGCTTAAGGATATTCTCGAAGAGATCGACGGGGTCTCGCGCGTGGACCTCTTTGGTGACCGCGACCGCGAAATACTGGTCGAGGCCGACCGCGAGAAACTGGCGCGCTACCGGCTGACGATGGGCGAGCTCGCGGCCGCCATTCGCGAGCGCAATGTGGACCGCTCGGCGGGGGCGACGTTGGCGGGGCCTTTTGAGAACTGGGTGCGCGTGCGCGGCGCCGTCTTCACCACGAAAGAGGTCGAGGATGTGGTCGTGCGCGCCAACGACGAGCGCGCCTTCGTGCGCGTGCGCGATGTGGCGCGTGTTCGCGAGGGATTCGCCGAGACTGCGGTGCGTACGCGGGCGGAGAGCCTGCCCTCCATCGAGCTGAAGGTTTCCAAGCACAAGACAGCCGACGCCCTGAAGCTCACCGACGCCGTGAAGGCCCTGCGCGACGAAGCGGCGCCGCGTTTCGCGGCCAAGGGAATGCGTCTCGTCCTATCGGACGACTTCAGCTTCTTCATCCGGCGTCGGCTCAAGGTGATGACTGGCAACATGATCCAGGGCGGCATCCTGATCCTTGCCGCATTGTTTATCTTTCTTGATTGGAGGCTGGCCCTGGTGGCCGCGCTCGGAGTCCCGATCTCGTTTGCCGCCGCCCTCGTCGTTGCGGTGCCGCTGGGTTTCACCTTTAACCTGATGTCGCTTTTGGCCTTCATCATCGTGCTGGGCATGCTCGACGACGACTCGGTCGTTGTGGCGGAGAATATCTACCGTCACCTGGAGATGGGCAAGCCGCACTTCCAGGCGGCGGTAGAGGGCACGCGCGAGGTGATGTGGCCGGTGATCGGCTCGGTGGCCGTTTCTTCCTGTGCCTTCCTTCCGTTTGCGATGATGAGTGGCATCATGGGAAAGTTCCTGATGATGATCCCGGTCATCGTCGTGATGAGCTTTGCCGCGAGCCTCTTCGAGGCCTTCTTCACTTTGCCCGGCCACGTTCTGGAACTGCTCCCCTACGGCCGCCCGGTGTCGGAGTCCGTCGATGGTCGCTTCTATTTGGGCGCCGTGGCGGCCTACCGGCGCGCTATCGGCTGGGTCTTGCGCCACCGAGGGAAGTTCGCTTTGTTGTTGCTGGCCTTTCTTCTCTTTACGGCTGGCCTGGCCGCTTGGCGCCTAAAGTTCGTGCTGTTCCCCGGAGGCCTCATTGACCAGTTCTTCATCCAGCTTGAGATGGCCCCCGGGTCGAATCTCGACGCCACGCAGAAGGCGGTGGCCGAGGTTGAGAAGGTCGTGGCAGCGCTGCCTCGGGGCGTGCTCGACACTCAGACCGCGACGATCGGCCGCAAGGGCCAGGAAAATATGGAGCGCCTTGGGACGCATTATGGCCAGGTCCGCGTGTATCTTACGCCGGAGGACACGCGCGCGCTTAAGACTCGGCCGATTATCGCCGACCTTCGCGCCAAAATCGGCCTGCCGGCCGGCACCGAGAAAATCGCTTTTGAGGAAGTCCAGGCCGGGCCTCCTGTCGGGGAGGCCATCGTCGTGCGCGCGCGTGGGCGCGACCCCGAGGTCAATCGCCGCATCGCACAGGAGATCAAGGACTACCTCGCGACCATCCCCGGGGTCACCGACATCAAGGACTCGCTTCAGGACGGCAAGCGGCAGTGGCGCATCATCCCTGACGAGAGGGAGATGGCCTTCGCCGGGCTCGACGCGGAGCGCGTCGCCCGCGACCTCTTCTACGCCACCGACGGCATCAAGGTTTCCAAGATCCAACGTCCGGACGAGGAGGTCGATATCCATCTGCGCCTGCAGCCCGAGCAGCGCGATGAGGGCAAGGACTTCCTCTCCCTCGACGTGCTCAACGCCGCGGGGCGCCCGGTGCGCCTATCGAAGGTGGCTTCAGTCGAGGAGCGGCGCGGCCCTCCCTTCCTGCCGCGCTATAACTTCAAGCCGGCGATCACCGTCTCAGCCGAGGTCGATGAGAAGCTGATCACCTCGCGCGAGGCCAACAAGCGCGTGCGGGGGCGCTTTGCCGACTTGCCCAAGCGTTACCCGGGCTATGAGCTGATCTACGGCGGCGAGGAGGAGGAGACGCAGAAGTCCGTGCGCTCGCTGCTCCGCGCATTCCTCGTCGCCATGCTGCTGAACTTCGTGATCCTTGCCGTGCTCTTCGGCTCCTACGTACAGCCGCTCATCATCCTCCTGACCATCCCGATCGGCTTGTTGGGGGTCGTCTACGCGCTGCTTCTGCACGGACAGCCGGCCTCGTTCATGGCCCTGCTCGGCGTCGTCGCGATGACCGGGGTGGTTGTCAATAACGCCATCATGTTGGTGGACTTCATCAACAAGAAGAGAGCGGAGGGCCTGCCTCTGGAAACGGCGGCCGCCGAGGCAGGCGCTCAGCGTCTGCGCCCAATCTTCGCGAGTTCGATCACGACCCTGCTGGGTTTGTTCCCGACGGCCTACGGCTTCGGCGGCTACGAGCCTTTCGTAGCACCCATGGCGCTGTCCCTGGCATGGGGGCTCACCTTCGCGATGCCGATGACCCTCTTCCTCATTCCCGTAGTCTACGTGACGGTGGACGGCTGGCTGGCGACGGCGCGGTTCTGGATGTCGGCCCTGCGCGGGCGACTCGGGTCGCGACGCTAGAGGTCGCTGCGGTCAACTCAATCGTCCATTTGACGGGATATCTTCGATACTTGAAATCAGGTATCGAATCCGGTATCGACCCGCCGCTAAAATCCAACACACCCCCACCGAATAAATAAAAAAACTTGATCGTGGTGGCGACCGGCCAGTATTTGGGCGAAGGCTTCGACTGCCCGCAGCTCGACGCTCTGTTCCTGACCTTCCCTATCTCTTTCAAAGGCAAGCTGGTTCAATACACGGGGCGTGTCTTGCGTGAGATCCCTGGAAAGACGGATGCGGAGGTTTACGACTATGCGGACGCCCAGGTTCCGGTCCTCAAGCATATGTTCGCGCGCCGTGCTAAGACCTACAAGACGCTTGGCGTTGAGATGGCAAAGGCGGCTTCATGAGCGGCGTGACGAGAAAGCGCTCGCGGCAGCTTGCCTCCATCGTGCTGAAGTGTGATCTTAAATTACTCTCGATACTGAGTGAAATTACTCGGCATACTGAGTAATTTAACATCTTGACGGGAAAGGGGCTTCCCGCTATACTTGTTATGTTAAACTAACAACTGTAAAGTATGCCTAACAATAATGCCGCCGTATCGCCGGCCGTCCTTCATGAAGACGCCCAATCGCGTGTCTTGAGGTTTCTTTGGCGCAGCCGGGCCGAATGGAGCGGGCGGGAGATCGCCCGAAAGGTCGGCCTGAGCGCTCCCGCCTGTCACGAAACGCTCAAGAAACTCGACGCCCGGGGACTCGTTGAACTGAGGCGGGTTTCGAACGTGCACCTCTACAAGATCAATTCCGAGAACTATCTCGTCCGGAGCGTCTTTGCATTGCAATTCGAGGCCGAGGCGGCCATGCCTAAGCTGATCGCGGCCGCGGTCAAAAAATCCCTGGTTGATTCTTCGAAGTCCGATATCGTTTCCATCGTTCTGTTCGGCAGCATGGCGAGGGGAACGGAACGGCTCGGCAGCGACCTCGACCTTCTGGTCGTTGTTCCCGCAAAGGAAAGCGTCAAGGCTCTGGAGCCGCGCATCGAACGCCTGCGGACTTTGTTGTTTAAGCGCTTCAGCATGCCGTTGTCGCCCTACGTTCAGACTTTGTCGGAATTGCGGGAGAAACACCATCGAGAGCTTCCGTTGATCCGCGAGATTCTGAAAGACGGACGAACCATATTCGGCCAAGACCTCAAGGAGCATTTGGCATGACCCCGAAGAAATTCAAGACGCGCACCGTTTCTCGCGAGCGCTCCGGGACGTATCTGAAGAAGGCCGGGGAATTCCTGCGCGCCTCGGAGTCGGCGATGAAGTTGGGCGACTGGGACGCGGTGGGCTTAAACGCCGTCCACGCGGCGATCTCGGCGGCGGACGCGCTTCTGGTCTACTACGGCGGCGTTCGCTCGATCGGAGACTCCCATCACGATGTCGCAGGACTTTTGCAACAGCACATCAAAGACGACCAGTTGGGCTCGAAGATTCAGACGCTGTCGACGGTGCTGTCTTACAAGAGCCTCTCCGCCTACGAGGACCGGGAAGTGACCGAGGCGGAAGGCCGGGACGCGGAGAAACTCGCGCGGCGGTTTTTGGAGTGGGCTCGATCGCGTTTGGCTTGGCGCCAGGCGGCCGAGCTGTTGGACTTTTGGTGTCGGACCCGGCTCTTTGCGAACACGCAGTTCCTACCCCTTCACAAGTTCGCTTTCCCTGCGATCTTTTGAGCGGTCTGGGCGGACAAGGCAAATAAAAAAACGCTGACATTGTCAGCGCTTTTCGTGAAAGAACCCTTCGGGGAACTTCTCGCGGTTATGAGCCTTGCGAGCTACCGGGCTGCTCTACCCCGCACTTCATAGTAGCAGAGAAACCCAATAACTTTAAGGCGAATCAGGGGGGAATGTCATTCGCGGAATCAATCGCTCAGATGCACTGATCGGATTGGTGATCGGTTCTCAGTTTTGAGTCACCCTGATTGCTTCTGATTCCACCCGGCAGCTTCTGCGCGTCGACCATGGCATGTATCGACCAGAATAGTTTTCGTTCGCCCGATCACGCGAAGGGGGCCGCTCAGCCCAGCGCGGGTTCCCAGAAAAGTACCCGGAAGTTCCCAGAAAATCCTGGCGTTGCTGGGGCAGCGCTCTGAAATCACGATCGACGAGTTGGCGCTGGAATTGAGAATAAGTTCGCGCGCCGTCAAAAAACATCTCTCCAACTTGAAGAAGGGCGGCAGGATTAAAAGGAACGGGCCTGACAAAGGCGGCCATTGGGAGGTCTTGAAGTAACCGGTGGCTATGGGATTAATAGGACCTTGCGCAATATCGTTATGAAGGCCTGCGCTCGTCCGCTCAACATCTAAATAAGAGATACTAGGATGTGAAGCACACATCCGATCCGCAGAAGCCCTTTCGTGACGAGCTGCTGAGCATAGAGCTTTTGGAGGAACGGGCGCGGGCTCTGGCGGCGCGCTTCACCGTGGATCCGTCGCTCCGGGCGGCGCGCAGCGTGTTTCCGCGCTTCGATGAGAATGCCCGGCTGCTGCGCGACGCCTACCGCACGCTCGGCGACGATGTGCATCGCGGCGAGTTCGTCACGCCCGCCGCGGAGTGGCTGCTCGACAACTTCCATCTCGTGGCCGCCGAGATCCGGGAAGTCCGTTGGAACCTGCCGCATGGCTACTACCGTCATCTGCCCGCACTGGCGTCGCCGGAGGCGCGAGGCAACGCGCGCGTCTACGCCCTGGCCGTGGAGCTGATCCGACACAGCGACAGCCGGCTCGATCGGCCCCAGCTCGTGCGCTTCCTGAACGGCTTCCAAACGGTCGCGCCGCTGACGATCGGCGAGCTCTGGGCTTGGCCGAGCATGCTGAAGCTGGCCCTCATCGAGAACCTGCGGCGCCTCACCGACGAGATCCTGGCGGCCCGGGCGGCGCGGCGGGCCGCGGACGCGTACGTGGCCCAGATCGACGCGGCGGGCAAGGGAGTCCCCCCGCCGCTGCCTCGCGAGCTCCACCTGGCGCAGGTCGTGCAGCTGCTCCAGCGCGTGCGCGAGTACGGACCCCGTCTCGAAGCCGTGCGCGCGGGCCTCGACGCGCATCTCGCCGCCTCGCGCTTGACGGCCGAGGACGCGATCCGCGGAGAGCACCAGCGCGTGGCCGTCTCTCAGGTGTCCACGGCCAACGTCGTTACCAGCCTGCGCTTGGTCTCCGCCTTGGATTGGAGCGAGTACGTCGAGACCGTCTGCCTCGTCGAGCGCGTGCTGCGCCGAGACCCGGCCGGCGTCTACTCGCGCATGGATTTCGCGAGCCGGGACCGCTACCGGCAGGCGATCGAGGAGCTGGCCGAGCCCGCCGCGGAAGCCCAGGTCCGCGCGGCTTTGCGGGTCGTCGAAAGCGCGCGCCTAGCGGCCGAGGCGGAGGGTCCGGGCGCGCGCGCGGCGCACGTGGGCTATCACCTGATCGGCAAGGGCCGCCGCGCCCTCGAGGAGGACGTGGCCTGGCATCCCGGCCCGCTGCAGCGCCTGCGGCGCGCGGCGTTCGCCCACGCCAGCCTCGTCTATTTGAGCTCGATCGCTTTGACGACCAGCGCGCTGCTCGCGGCCGCGCTCTGCGTCGCCGGCCGCGAAGGCAGCTCGCTTGGGACGAAGCTCGTCCTGGCGGCCCTGCTGCTTCTGCCGGCCAGCGAGGCGGCCATCGCCCTCGTGCAGCGCCTCGCCGCGCGGTTCGTGCCGCCGCGGCGCCTGCCGCGCCTGGACCTGCTCACGGGCGTTCCGGAGGAGGCGCGGACCCTCGTCGTGGTGCCGACCCTGTTGACGAGCGTCGAGGGGATCACGGAGCTCGTCAAACATATGGAAGTCTTGGCGCTCGGCAACCTCGACACCCGGATCCATTTCGCGATCCTGGGCGACTTCGCGGACGCGCAGGCACGCGAGACGCCCGGCGACGCCGCAATCTTTGCCGCGGCGAGCGCGGGAGTGGCCGATCTCAACGCCCGCCTGAGCGAAGGGCGCGGCGACCGCTTCTTCCTGCTCCACCGCGAACGCCGTTGGAACCCGGGCGAGGCGGTTTGGATGGGCTGGGAGCGCAAGCGCGGCAAGCTCGAGGAGCTCAACCGGCTCCTGCGCGGGGCGACGGACACGAGCTTCGTCGCTCAGATCGGGGCGCTCTCGGTGCTGCCGCGCGTACGCTACTGCATCACGCTCGACTCCGACACGCGCCTGCCGCGCGATGCGGCCAAGAAGCTGATCGGCGTGATCGCGCATCCGTTGAATCGGCCGCACTACGACGCGGCGCTCGGACGGGTCACCGAAGGCTACGCAATCCTGCAGCCGCGCGTGAGCGTGACCGCCTCAAGCGCCGCCGGCTCTCGCTTCGCGCTCCTCTACGCGGGCCATACCGGCGTCGATCCCTACACCACGGCCGTCTCCGACACCTACCAGGACCTCTTCGGCGAAGGGATCTTCACGGGCAAGGGGCTCTACGACGTCGACGCCTTCATGGCGGCGCTCAAGAGCCGCGTACCCGAGAACGCGCTCCTGTCCCACGACCTTTTCGAGGGGATCCACGCGCGCGCGGCGCTGGTGACCGACGTGGAGCTTGTCGACGATTATCCGGCGAGCTATCTGGCGTACGCGCGCCGGGCGCGCCGCTGGACGCGGGGCGATTGGCAGCTCTTGGCGTGGCTCCTTCCCTTCACCAAGGCGCACGCCGGCTTGCGGCGCATCCGCCTGCCGGCGATCTCATGGTGGAAGATCTGCGACAACCTTCGGCGAACCCTCGTCGCTCCAGCGACCGTCGCCCTATTCCTGTTCGTCTGGACCCTGCTGCCGGGAAGGCCCTGGGCCTGGACAGCGGCCGTCTTGGCGGCCATCGGGTTTCCGTTGTACTCGCTCTTCTTCGAGATCCTCGGCGGCCCGAGGCCGCAGCAGTCCTGGCGTGTCTTCCTTCGCGTGTTTTGGGAAGACGCGGCGAGTGTCGTGGCGCGGATCGCGCTGCAGCTCGCCTTTCTGGCCCACCAGGCGTACGAGGCCGTCCATGCCATCCTGACCACGCTGGCGCGGGTCCTGGTCACCCGCCGCGGCCTGCTCGAATGGGAGACCGCCGCCGCTAGCGGTGCGCGCGACGCGAGCCGGATGGAAGGATCGGCCGCTCGGCTGTTCCTCGTCGACATGGCGGCGAGCCCGGCGATCGCGCTGGCCATCGCGGCCATAGTCGCCGTCCTCCAGCCGGCCGCCCTGCCCGCTGCCGCTCCGCTGCTCGCCTTGTGGGCCGCGGCGCCTCTGATCGCGTTTGCGTTCAGCCGGCCGATCCCCGAGGAAAGCGTGCACCTCGGCGAGGCGGACCGGGAGTTCCTGCGCGCCAACGCGCGCAAGGCGTGGAATTATTTCGCGACCTTCATGGGGCCGCAAGACCACGGCCTGCCGCCGGACAACTATCAGGTCTCGGCCGAGCCGACGCTCGCGCACCGGACCTCGCCGACCAACATCGGCCTGGGCCTGCTGTCGACGCTCGCGGCTCACGATCTCGGCTTCATCAAGACCCCTGAGCTAGTCGAGAGGCTCGACGCGACGCTGACGACGATGGAGGGCCTCGAGCGCCTCGAGGGCCATCTCTTCAACTGGTACGACACCCAAAGCCTCGCCCCTCTAATTCCCCGCTACGTGTCCAGCGTCGACAGCGGCAATCTCTATGGAGCGCTGATCGTCCTCGCCGAAGGACTCCGGGAGCTCGGACTCCACAGCCTGGCGGCCCGCGCCGCCACGTTCGGCGACGCGATTAACTTCGGTTTTCTTTACGATTCCAAAAAACGCCTGCTCGCGATCGGGTATCGCGCGGCGGACGCCGTGGGGCCCGGCGAGCTCGACGTTGCCAATTACGATCTGCTCGCCTCGGAAGCGCGCCTGGCGAGCTTTCTGGCCATCTCCAAGGGGGACCTGCCGCAAGCGCACTGGTTCCACCTGGGGCGCTCGGTGACGAGCGTCCGGGGCATGCCGACGCTGTTGTCTTGGGGCGCGACGATGTTCGAGTACCTGATGCCGCTGCTCGTGATGCGCCGGTATCCGGGCACGCTGCTCGACGAGTCGTGCCGGATGGCGGTGAGCCGCCAGCAGGACTACGCGAAGACGCGCGGCGTGCCGTGGGGGATCTCCGAGTGCGCCTACGCCGTCGTCGACCGCCACGACACCTATCAATACAAGGCCTTCGGCGTGCCCGGCCTGGGCCTCAAGCGCGGCCTAGGCGAGGAGCTGGTCGTAGCACCCTACGCCACGGCGCTGGCCGCTCTCGTCGATCCGGCGGCGGCCGCGAGCAACCTGCGGCGCCTGACGGCGGAAGGCCTCGAGGGCGAATACGGCTATTTCGACGCCGTCGACTACACGGAGCGCGTGGAGTACGAATCGGCCGTCCCGGTCTCAGACCGGCGCGGGCGGGAAGGCGTGATCGTCAAGACGTACATGGCCCATCACCAGGGCATGACGCTGGTCGCCCTCGCCAACGTCCTCGACGGACGACGGATGGTGGAGCGGTTCCATGCCGATCCGCGCGTCCAGGCGACCGAACTCCTCCTGCAGGAGCGCGCGCCGCGCCACGCGCTGATCATCCGCCCGCGGCCCGATGACGGCGGACGGCTCACCGCCCCCGTGCCCTCTGCGGCGACCCGGCAGTTCCGCTCTTCCTTCACGACGTTCCCGCACTCCCAGTTCCTCTCGAACGGCCGCTACACCGTGGTCGTCTCCAACGCGGGCGGGGGCGCCAGCTTCTGCGAGGGCCGCGCGATCACGAGGACGCGCGCGGACGCGACGCGCGACCCCGGCAGCCAGTTCCTCTATCTGCGAGACGTGCGCAACGGCCACGTCTGGTCGGCGGCGCATCACCCGGTCGGGACGGAGGGAGAGGATTCCCTCGTCACGTTCGCCGTCGATAAGGCCACCTTCCGCCGCCGCGACGACGGCATCGGCACCCAGCTCGACATCGCCGTCTCGCCCCAGGACGACGTCGAGGTGCGCCGGCTCACGGTGACCAACCACAGCGAGCGCGCCAGGGAGCTCGAGGTCACGAGCTACGCGGAGATCGTCCTGGCTCCGGCGGCAGACGATCTCGCGCATCCGGCGTTCGGCAAGCTCTTCATGGAATCGGAATACCTGGTCGACGGCGCCGCGCTGCTCTGCCATCGCCGGCCGCGCTCTCCGCAGGAGGCGCCGGTCTGGGCGGTCCACGTCCTGAGCCTCGAAGGGCGGGCGCACGGACCGGTGGAGTGGGAGAGCGACCGCCTGCGCTTCCTCGGCCGCGGCCGCGGCCCAGAGAACCCCCAGGCCCTCGATGGGCGGCCGCTGACCGGCACGACCGGCGTTTTGCTCGATCCCATCGCCAGCCTGCGCCAGCGCGTGCTGCTGGCACCCGGCGCCGTCATGCGGCTTTCGTTCACGACGGGGACGGCGTCGAGCCGGGAGACGGCCCTGGCGCTGGCGCAGCGCTACCGAGATCCCAGCGCCGCGTCTCGCACGTTCGCGATGGCCTCCGCTCACGCCCAGAGCAATCGTCGCCACCTCGGCCTCTCGCTCGAGGAGACTCTCCTTTTCGACCGGCTGGCCTCGAGGGTCCTCTACCACGACGCCTCTCTGCGCGCCGCGCCCGAGGTCATGGCTCGCAACGCTCTGGGCCAGTCGGGACTCTGGCCGCACGGGATTTCCGGTGACCTGCCGATCGCGCTGGTGCGCGTCAAGGCGCAGGACGGACTCGCGCTCGCGCGGCAGGTCCTCCAAGCTCAGGAGTACTGGCGGCTCAAAGGCCTGATCGCGGACGTCGTGATCCTCAACGAGCAGCCCGTGAGCTATCTCGATGAGGTCCACGCCCAGTTGACGGCGCTGCTCGACAACGGCCCCTGGAGGACGTGGAAGCACCGCTCCGGCGGCGCCTATCTGCTGCGCGGCGACCGCATGCCCGAAGCGGAGCGACTCCTGCTTGAGACGGTCGCGCGGGCGATCGTCAGCGACGACCGCGGGGGCCTCCTGCAGCAGCTCGACCGGCCGGAGCCGTCTTGGGCCGACACGGCGTCGCGCGAGCCCATGCCGCCAGCGCGGCCGGTCGCGGCCGCCGCACCGGGCGCGCCCGTGCCAGCGCCGCCGCTGGCCATGGCCAACGGTCTCGGCGGCTTCGCGGAGGGCGGCCGCGAGTACGCGATCGTGCTGGAGGGCGCCCAGACGACGCCCCAGCCTTGGGTCAACGTCATCGCCGGCCCCACGTTCGGGACCGTCGTCACGGAGTCGGGCGCGGCGCATACCTGGTCCGAGAACAGCCGGGAAAACCGCCTCACGCCGTTCGCCAACGACCCGGTGGAAGACCCCACCTCAGAGGCTCTGTTCATTCGCGACGAGGAGACGGGCGCGGTCTGGTCTCCGACGCCCGGACCCTTGGCCCGCACGGCCGAGGACGGGCGCTTCGTAATCCGCCACGGGGCCGGCTTCACCCGGTTTGAGCGCGTCGCCGCCGGCATCCGGCATCGCTTGGAAGTCTTTGTGGACGCGACGGACCCGGTCAAGTTCTCGCTCTTAACGCTCAGCAACGAGAGCGCCGTGTCCCGCACGCTTTGCGTCTTCGCCTACAACCAGTGGGCGATGGGACCGCCTCAGGACGCTGCGCGCCTGCGAGTGGTCACCGAGCGCGACGCTCGGACCGGAGCGATCTTGGCCTCGAATGCCTGGAACAGCGACTTCGCGGGACGCGTGGCCTTCCTCCACGCCGGCGAGGCGGCAAGCTCGGCCACGGGCGATCGGACTTCTTTCCTGGGGCGCAACGGCTCGCTGGCCCGGCCGGCGGCGCTGTCCCGGGGCACGCTCTCGGGACGCTTCGGCGCCGGCCTCGATCCGTGCGCGGCGCTGCAGGTCCCGGTCAAGCTCGCCGCGGGCGAGACGAAATGCATGGTCTTCCTTCTCGGCCAGGGGAAGGACGCGGCGCATGCCCGGGGCCTGATCGACCGCCACGGGAACGTTGCGGCGGCGCACGCCGCCCTCGAAACGGTGGAGCAGGACTGGGACAAGACCCTCGGCACGGTGCAGGTCCGCACGCCCGACGACTCGTTCGATCTGATGATGAACCGCTGGCTCCTCTATCAGGACCTCGGCTGCCGAGTCTGGGCACGGACCGGCTATCACCAGTCCGGCGGGGCCTTCGGCTTTCGCGACCAACTTCAAGACACGATGGCGCTCGTGCTGTCTCGGCCGGACTTGGCGCGCGAGCACCTCTTGCGCGCGGCCTCCCGGCAGTTCCTGGAGGGCGACGTTCAGCACTGGTGGCATCCGCCGAGTGGCCGCGGCACGCGCACTCGCTGCTCGGACGACCTGCTCTGGCTTCCTTACGCCGTCGCGCACTACGTGCAGACGACGGGAGACAGCGGGGTGCTGGAGGAAAGCGTCCCGTTCCTGGAGGCCCCGCCGCTCGCGGCGGGCGAGATGGAAAGCTATGCTCTGCCGGGCGTCGCCGCCGAGAGCGCCTCGCTCTTCGAGCACTGCAAGCGCGCGCTCGACCGCGCGCTCACGGCGGGCGNNCTGCCGTTGATGGGCAGCGGCGATTGGAACGACGGCATGAACCTCGTCGGGCGCGAGGGTCGGGGCGAGAGCGTCTGGCTCGGCTTCTTCCTCCATGCCGTGCTCGTCGACTTCGCGCCCCTCTGCGCGGCGCGCGGCGACGCCGCCCTCGCCGAGCGCTGCCGCGCCCAAGCCCGGCACCTGGCGGCGGTGCTCGAGGAGTCGTGGGACGGCGAGTGGTATCGGCGGGCCTACGACGACGACGGCGTCCCGTTGGGCTCGGCGCAGAACTCCGAGTGCAAGATCGACTCCATCTCGCAGGCCTGGGCCGTGCTCTCCGGAGCGGTGCCGTCGCGCTTCACGGAACGCGCGATGGACGCGGTCCGCACGCACCTCTTCCGCCGCGGAGCCGGGCTCATCCTTCTGCTGACACCGCCCTTCGACCGCTCGGCCCGGTCCCCCGGCTATATCATGGGCTACCCGCCGGGCGTCCGGGAGAACGGCGGCCAGTACACCCACGCGGCCGCTTGGATCGTCATGGCCCTGGCGCGGCAAGGGTCCGGCGACGAGGCCGCCGAGCTGTTTCACATGCTCAACCCCATCAACCACACGCGCACCGCCGCCGATGTCGGCCGCTACAAGGGCGAGCCCTACGTCTTGGCCGGCGACGTCTTGGCGCATCCCGACCACTCCGGCCGGGCGGGCTGGACTTGGTACAGCGGCTCCGCCGGCTGGATGTACCGCGCGGGCCTCGAGAGCATCCTCGGCCTGCGTCGCCGCGCATCGACGTTCGAGTTCGATCCCTGCATCCCGTCCTCCTGGGCCGGATATGAGATCTCGTGGCTCTTCGGCCGCACGCGCTATGAGATCCGCGTGTCGAACCCCGCACATCGCTGCCGCGGAATCGCCGCGGCCGAGCTCGACGGCGCGCCGGTCGATCCCCGCGCCATCGCGCTCGTCGACGACGGCGCGACTCACGCGGTGAGCGTGGTCATGGGCGAACCCCCGGCGCGCTGAACCCTTTGCGCGGTTTTCTCGGCCGGGTTGACGTTGCCCGCGCTGCCCGTCTCCATGCGTGCGCCAGGAGTGTTTAGTCCAAGGTCATCTTGTTGTCCACGCCCTTGACCCCCTCGACCCTGCGCGCGAGACGTTCGACGAGCTCCTTCTCGGCCTCGTTGCGCGCGCGTCCCTCGAGAAACACGACCCCGTTGACCGTCCGCACCTCGGTGTTCACCGCGCTCGTCGACCGGCGTCGGAGCAGGGCCGCTTTCACCTGGGCCGTGATCGTCGCGTCATCGATGCGTGCGTCTACCGAGCGTTCACCCCGCACCGTCATCCGGTTGTCCACCCCTTGGACCCCCTCGACATCCTCGGCATAAGACTCAACTAGGTCTTTCTGCGCTGAACTGTCGGCCTCGCCGGTGAGCGTGACGATGCCGTCGGTCGTCTCGACCCCCGTTTTTAAGCCGCTGACGTTTTTATGCGTCATAAGCTCGGCCTTGACCTTTGGCGTGATCCATGAATCGGGTCTTTTGGCGGGTTTTTTCTTTTCCGCGCGCGGCGTAGAGATGCCCTTGAGTACTTTATTGAGGGCGCGGTCGGCCGAAGTCGACTCTTCATTCTGAGCGAACGAGGGGAATGCGGCAGCCGCGCATAACGCCGTCGAAAACAGCGCCGGCAGGAGATTTTTCATGGTCCACCTCCGAGTGCCGATAGAATAATGCGCCCCGGAGTCCGCGCCCATGGAGGCCGCGCAACGATTTCATGACGCCGGCAAAGGCGCTGCGGCTGTATTGAGTTGAGCAGAGCTCCGCGGCATCGCGTCTCCGGATTCTAAGGGAGCATCTTCGCTAAAAGATCCGTGTCCTGGCAACCGCGTCAATGTCACTGCATCGAGACAGTAACTTTGCCGAGGCGTCGTTGGCTCGCCTTAATGCCGAAGTTAGAATCTTCCCATCGCCTATCTAAATGCGAGGGAGGTCCTGCAATGATCACCGAGTTATTAAGGAAAAACACCATCACCGATCAGTTGAAGGAAGATCACGAGCGCTTTCGTGGCCTGTTTTCTCAGTACGAAAGCGGCGATCAGAACGTCCGGCAGACGGTCGCCGCCGAATTCATGCGCCTAATCGCCATACATGACCAAGTCGAGAAGAAGCTTCTCTATCCGAACGCCAACGAGGTGTCTCCCGAGGCCGAGGAGATCGTCATGCGGTCGAAGGAAGCGCATCATGTCGTAAATTTCCTGCTTCTTGAGCTTAAAGCCATGCCTTTCGGACCGCGCTTCGATGCTAAGTTTTTTAAGCTCATCGAAGGACTCCAATCCCACATGACCGAGGAGGAAAACGAGCTGTTTCCGCTGGTGGAAGCCTCGGACATGGACATCAAGGGGCTGGGCGAGCAGATGGTCCAGCTCAAGAAGCGATTGTCGGCGGGCGGAGTCATTGGCCGGGCCGCCAGTCGAGGCGTGGGCACCTTGCTGGCCGCGGGCGTCGTCGCGGGGCTTGGCTACCTCTGGTACCGCTCCGGCAAGTATAGCGTCGACGATGTGAAGGAAGCCGTCGGCATCGGCGGAAACGGCCGGGCCCACAACGGACGCAGGCATTAAGGATGCTGATCCGGCGGCGGCTTGCCCGGTCCGGGCAAGCCGCCGCCTCTTAACCATGCAGAGGAAAGGGATGCGATGAAGGCGACCCACAGCGAGCTCAACACCTTCTCTTATTCGATTGCCCATGATCTGCGCGCTCCGCTGCGGACGATGAGCGGCTTCGCTCAGACCTTGCTCAAGAATCACGCGCAATCCCTTGACGCGGTCGCCCGGGAGTATCTTGAGCGGACACGGATTTGGGTCGAGGACAACGGCATCGGCATCGCGCCCGAGCATTATGAGCGGATCTTCAAGATCTTCGAACGCCTGGACGCGCGCGACAGCCGGCCGGGAACGGGAATCGGCCTGGCCATCGCCCGCAAGGCCGTCGAACGCATGGGGGGCGAATCGGCGTTGAGTCGGTTTACGGTCACGGCAGCCGGTTCTGGTTCGAGCTGAAAACGGCCGAGGGGGGAGCGTGAGGCGCCCCGGGTTCACCATCCTGCACATCGAGGACGATCCCGACGACGTGCTCTTGACCCATGACGCCTTCGCCGAGGCCGGCCGGGGCACGGAGCTGATCGTCGCCCGCGATGGTGAGGAGGCCCTCCGCTACAGGTCCTGGAGTGGCTGCGCGTGAAATCAGGCTGCCCCTGCATTCCGGTCGTGATCCTGACCTCCTCGGAGAATGGCGACGACATCCAGCGCGCCTACGACATAAAAATCCATGGACGAAAAGGTGAAATCCGGCTACCCTGCTCCTCGGCGGACAAATGGATCAAAAAAATCACCCGGGTCAGGCGCGGTTGGGCGCGATGGGCGAGCTTGCCGCCAACGTGGTACATGACTTCAATAATATTTTCAGCTCGATCCTAGGCTACTGCGAGGTCATGGCCGTCGATTTCCAGCCCGATGACCCGCGCTTGATGAGCGTGCGCGGCGTCGGCGAATGCGTCGACAGGGCGGTGGCGTTGAGCCACCGGCTGCTGGCGTTTAGCCGCGGCCAGGTGCTCAAGTCCGAGATCGTGATCCTCGACCTCTGGGCGTCGTGCGTGATGCCGAAGCTCATGGGGCTATTGCCGTCTGGGATCACCCTGACATCCGAGTTCAAGGCGGGACCGGCGCGGGTGAGTCTGGACCGGGCGCAGTTCGAGCAGGTGCTTGTTGATCTAATTCTCAATGCCCGCGACGCCATCAAAGACCGCGGCCATATTCATGTGCGCACGGAGACCGACGGTGCGCGCGTGGTCCTATCGGTGGAGGACGACGGCGAGGGCATGAGCCCGGATGTGCTGGCGCGGATCTTCGAGCCTTTCTTCACGACCAAGCACCGCGGCAAGAACCCGGGTCTGGGGCTTGCGGCCGTCTATGGGATCGTCGGACAAAGCGGAGGAACCGTGGAGGCGACCAGCGTGCCGGGCCGGGGGAGCCGCTTCTCGGTCTACTTGCCGCGCGAGAGCTAGGAGAGTCCCTTCAACCGGGCTTGTCGTCGACGATGAGGATGCGCAGGCGGGACATGTCTCAATTGTAGATTACTGCGAAGCGATGTAGCATCGAGCGGAAATAATGTTACATGGACTAAGGAATGAGGAGTATCGGCACCCAGATGGGCGCCGTGGCCGCGCCGACTAAAACCCCGATCGCCAGAGGAACGACGACCAAGGCCGCGGGCACTTCCCAGAGGCGGTTCCAGCAGGAGTGGCGGGGGACGTTTTCGGGATCATCGCGGTGCGGCGAGATGAACACCGGCTTGCAGCCGCCGGTTTCCGATGCCAAGATCGGAGAGCCTTCGCCGACGTAGGTGCGCGGCGCTGGATCGGTGGTGGCGCAGGCGCTAAAAAGCGCCGCCAGCGCCGCGATCAGGACGGGACGACTTCGGCCGTAAAATCGCACTTGGCGATGCAGCCGCAGACTGCGCCCGCGGCGCCGCTGTAGGAGGGCTCGGCGCAGACGATTTGGTTGGCGCCGCGCGACTGCAGGCCCTCGAGAGCTTGGGAGATGAGAATGGCGAAATCGTAAGAGCCCGAGCCGCAGGAGCCGGGGCAGTCGGCCTCGAGGACGAAGGCGTCATTGGGGCCGTAGGTTTCCTCGGACTCTTCGAGCACCACGCCCTGGGGCGTGGCGATGGAGACTTTGACCTTCAGAGAGCGCAACGCGGGAAACCGGCTGGACAGGGTGCCGGCGGCTCGCTCTTGGTCCCCGGCGGTTTGCGCGCGGCGGACCTTCTCGTCGTTCTTGCTGGGTCCCGCCTTGCGACGCTTCTTCCGGTAAAAAGCCATTCGGCCTCCAATTGACGCGATGAATTCTAGCATTTCTTGGTAGCATGTCCGGGATGAGCGCTTTTATTCATGATGTCTTGGCCCGCGCCGCATCTTTGGGGGTTATGGGCAGTGCTGGCTTTGTGCTCCTGTACGCTTTTGCCTGCTCCACGTTCCTGCCGGCGTCGGTGCTGACGCTGAGCGCGGGCGCGGCTTTCGGGCTGTGGCGCGGGGTCGTCCTGGTTTGGGCGGGAGGGCTGCTGGGGGCCTGCCTGTCCTTTCTAATCGGGCGGCATTGGCTGCGCTCCTGGGTGCAGCGGCGTATGGCGGGCGTGGCCTCTTTTAAGGCGATCGATACGGCGGTGACCAATCAAGGCTGGCAGGTGGTACTGCTGACCCGGCTGTCGCCGCTTCTGCCTTTTACCCTGCTCAACTATGCCTACGGTTTGACGGAGTTGCGCTTCGGCGAGTACGCCTTGGCCACCGCCGTGGGAATCATCCCAGGCACGATTTTCTTCGTCTATCTGGGCGCGGCCGCCGGAGAGGCGGTGTGGGCCAGAGGACGGGTCAGGTCGCCGTTTGAATGGGCGTTCTTCGGCGGCGGGCTTATCGCCACGGTCGCCGTCGCCTGGCTGGTCGGCCGCGAGGCGCGCAAGGCGCTCGACAAGAAGATTTAGCGGCGGGCTAAGGTGTCGGCCTTGCGGATATGGACGCCCGCATAGGCATCGCCGTTCCAATACGCTAGCGCCACGTTGCCGTTGCGGTAGATGCCCACGACCTGCGCGTCCTGATGATCGGCGGTGAAGACTTTATCGCCCACGGTGATGTCGCCGAGGGAGCCGTAGCGGCGAGCGACGCTTCGGGCGGGATAGGTGAATACCGGTCCTTCATACATCCAGCCGTGCCACTTCTGCACCGCGACGTCGCCGTTGGGATAGACGCCGACGACTTGCGCGTAGTCCGTCTGGGCGGTGATGACCTGCTCTCCGGCGTAAACGCCGTCGACGATGCCGTACTTGCGGGCGAGGCTGTCCGGGGTCACGGTGTAGCGCGCGCCGCTCTCGAATTGGATTTCCACATCGCCGTTCGGAAAGAAGCCGACGACTTGCGCGAAAAAACCGAACGCGCTGACGACGTCCTCTCCGATGCTGAGAGGGCGGCCGTAATAATTGGCCTTGTGAGACGGTGCTAGGGCCGCGGCGATTTCGTCCGCCTTGGCGGCCATCAGCTGCGAACGCCGGCTTATGTCTGGGGTGGTCGTGACGGAGGTCTTGGCCGTCGCGGAAACCGCGGTCTGGATTGGAGCAGCAACAGGAGCCGAGGGCGTGAGAGCGGGCGCAGACGGCATGACGCCGCTGACGGTCGAGGCCAAAGGCTGAACCGAAACGGCGGTCAAATTCCCGGAAGTCATCGGACCCGTGAGGGCGCCGCCGATGGCCATGCTGCCCACGGTCTGAATGGGAGCGATGCGGACTTGCGCGTGCGCGCCGGAGGCGAGAACAACGAGAGCGGCCAATGATTTGATCATGCCTTCATTGTACGCCCGAACGGAAAAATCGTTATAGGCCCGAAGTCCCAAATAAGGAAAGTTATTGGGCCCAGCGGAATTAGGCCGTCTTCAATGTCAGCGTGACCGTCGTGCCCTTGCCGATCCCGGCGCTGGCGATGGCCACGTCGCCTCCGTGCTTGTTCATGATCCAGCGCGCGACGTTGAGGCCCAGGCCGGTGCCGCCGCTCTCGGCGCGGCCGGTGGCGAAGGGCTCGAAGAGGCCCTTGAGCTTTTCGGGCTCGATGCCCACGCCGGTGTCGAAGACCGTGATCTTCGTCTGACCGCGCAGCGGCTGAGCGCGCAAATCCAGGCGGCCGCCGAAGGGCATGGCGTCGAGGGAGTTGATGAGCAGAATAGTCAGCACCTGATGAAGGTGGCGCTCGCTGGCCTGCACGCGCAAGTCCTCGGGCACGGTGAGCTTGGTGTCGACGCCGCGCTCGGTGAAGCGGATCTTCAGGCCATCGAGCACGGTGGCCAGCAGCGGCTTGAGCTCGACGGACTTAAGATCGAGGGCGGAGGGCTTGGCGAAGTCGAGGATGTCGGAGAGGATCTCGACGGCGCGGTCGGTTTCGCGCGAGACCGCCGCCAGCTGGGCGCGCGGGTCACCGCCGCGGTCGAGGATGCTTTGGGCGTGCTCGACGGTCAGGATGACGGTGTTTAGCGGAGTGCGCACCTCGTGAACGACGCCCGACATCATCTGGCCGATGGTCGACAGCCGCTGCAGCCAGGCCAGCCGCTCGACGTCCTCAAGCGCGGTCTCGGTGCGCGCGCGGCGGCGGCGGCCCAGGGCGTAGCCGAGAGCGGTGCCCGCGGCTAGGGCGAGGGTCATGAGCGCGAAGTGCTTGGCCTCCACCTCACATTTATATAAAATCCAGGCATGCCCCTAAAGGTTCTTCTCATCGATGACGACGGTTCTTTCCGCAAAGCGGTGGGTGACGTGCTTACCATGGAAGGCTACGAGGTCCGCCAGTCCCCGTCGGGGAAGGCCGGCATCTCGGCGGTGCAGTCGGACCCGCCCGACTTGGTCATCCTGGACCTGATCATGCCCGGCGTCAAAGGTCTGGAGGTCTGTCAGTTCCTGAAACAGGACGCGCAGACCGCGCGCGTGCCCATCATCATCTTGACCGGCAACGACAAAGAGGGCCAGGACATCGCCTGTCTCGACATGGGCGCCGACGACTACTTGACCAAGCCCGTCAAAAGCGAGCGGCTGCTGGCCTATTGCCGCGCGCTGCTGCGCCGCAACGCCGGCGAGAAGCGCAATGAGCCGCCCGCGAAGCTCGACGTCGGCGGCTTGGCTCTCGATTACCCGCGCAAGCTGGTCTCTTTCGGCGGCAAGGACTATCAGCACCTCACGCCCAAGGAGTTCGAGCTGCTGTACTTCCTGGCCAACCGCACGCCCAGTCCGACCGAGCGCTCGGCTATCTACCAGGAAGTGTGGGGCGTGACGGCCCCCTCGGAAGGCGCGCTGAAAACCGTCGAGGTCCATGTGCGCCGCATCCGCTTGAAGCTGGGCTGGCGCTCGGATCAATGGCTGGTCAGCGTGTCCGGCCGCGGCTACGCCCTGATCCCGCCGAAGTGAGCGCGGGCGTACGCCCGCCGCACGCCGTGCTTCTGCGCGATCCTGCGTTCGATTTCAACCTCGTCGCCGCCGCTCTGGCCGCCCGCTCGCAGCTGACCGCCGAGAATTGGATGCCGGCCCTGCGCAAGAATTGGGGGATTCTGCTCGAGCCGTCCGCCGCCGAGGAGGCCGAGGCGGTTGCCGAGGCCCTGACCAAGGCCGGCCATGCGGCCGTCGCCGTTCCCGTCGGCTTATTGGATGAGCCGCCCGCATCCGTGTTTGCCGCCAAGGCCGAGCTCTCGCGCGAGGGCTTCGACAGCGACGCCGCCGAGAGGCTGCCTTGGTCCCGCCTGAAGGTTCTGTCGGCCGGGACGATGGGTGAGAAAAGCGGGTCCTTCATCGAACTGATCTTCGCCGAGCCCGCCCGGAGGGTGCGCATCGCGGCCGCCAATTTCGACTACTCGGCCCTAGACGAGAAGATGAGCTACAGCGCCGAGCTTAATTTCCGCGCCCTGGTCGCCGAGCTCGCCGCGCGCGCGCCGGCCGCCCTGCGCGGCAAGGGAGCGCGCGCCGTCCTGGCCAAGGCCCCGTCCGGCGCGCTGGCCTATGAGTCCTTCGAGGAATTAGAGCGCGAGGAGCGCTGGCTGCTGGCCTTGGCCGTCCTGAGCGCGGCCCTTCCCCAGACATGACGCGGCGCCTGGGCGTCCTGCTGCTGCTCTTGTTTTCGGCCTGCGCGCCGCCGAAGCCCGCCGTCTTGCACCTGCCCGTGCCGCACCGCGCGCCGCGGCGCAGCACCTATCGCTTCCGCGTGCTGGCGACCACGGTGCCTAACGAGATCCGCCACGACCTGAGCCTAAGCGAGATCGCGCGCCTGCCGGGTGCCGTGGGCAGCGGCTTAAAGACCCAGGGGCTGACCACGATCCGTCACTCCATGGCCACGCGCACGCGTTTTGAGACGGCGACGCGCAGCCTGTTCGTCAAGGCGTGGTTTGACGATGTGATCGTCGAGGTCTCGATCTCCTCGGTGGTCATCTATATCCCCAAGGAGTATCCCGAGGGCTCCTGTGAGTACAACGCGGTGCTCGAGCATGAGCGCGGGCATGGCAAGCTCGCGCGCGAGAACGCCGCCGACCTGGCCGGAGAGATCGAGGCGGAGATCTCCTGGGCCACGGGCCTGCCCACGCGCAAAAACCCCATGGAGTCGCCCGACCATTCCGCCGTCGAGGAGATTCTCAAGGACAGCCTCTCGCGCATCACCGATCCCATCTACAAGCGCTATGAAGAGGTTGAAATGCGCGAGCAGGCCGCGCTGGATCGTCCCGATCCTTACGACGCCGTCTACAGGAAGTGCTGGAACTGGAAGTGATCACGCGCGCTACCAGCGCGCGTGATCGAGCAGGATCAAGACGGCGGAGGCCGCGGCCAGGACCAGGGCCGACGCGCTGAGATCGCGGCGGCGCCCGCACAGGGCGTACAGCGCCGCGTGCGAGACCAAGCCCCACAGTATGCCCTGGGTGATGGAGAAGGTCAGCGGGATCAGCGCGATGGTCAGGAAAGCGGGAACGGCGTCCTCCAAGCGCGAAAAATCGATGCTCGTCACGCTGCGGAACATGAGCGCGCCCACGATGACCAGCACGGGTGCCGTCGCGTAGGGGGGCACCATCCCGGCCAGGGGGCCCAAAAAGAAACAGGGCAGGAAGGCGAGCGCGCAGAAGAATGCCGTCCAGCCCGTGCGTCCGCCCATCTCGATGCCCGCCGCGCTCTCGATATAGGCGGTGCCCGAGGAAGTTCCCATCAGCCCCGCGCCCAAGGTGGCGAAGGCGTCGACGACCAAGCCTTCCTTTAAACGGAGAGGGCGGCCTTTTTCGTCGACGAGGCCGGTGGCGTGGGCCACGCCCACGAAGGTCGAGATGGAGTCAAAAAGATCCGTGAACAATATCGAGATCATGGCGGGCAGCAGCGAGAGAGACAGCGCTCCGACGATGTCGAGCTTGAGAAAGACGCTCGAAAAATCGGGGGCCGAGAAGGGGCTGTCGGGCGCGGCGACAAGACCCATCGCCCAAGAGGCGCCGGTGACCGCGAAGATGCCGGCTAGAAAGGCCAAGGCGCTTTTGCGCCGCATGAGGTAGATCGTCAGCGCGCCGCCCAGCAGGCTTAGGAACACCTTGCGGTCGAGCACGCCGAGTTTGACCAAGGTCGCCGGGTCAGCCACGACGAAGCCCGCGTTCTTTAGGCCGATGAAGGCCAAAAACAGGCCGATGCCCGCCGCGGCACCCGTGCGCAGGCTGTCGGGGATGGCCTCGGCGATCTTAACGCGCACGGGCGTTAGCGAAATGACCGCAAACAACACCCCGGCCCAGAACACCACGCCCAACGCCGTCTGCCAGGGCACGCCGCGGCCGAGCACGATGGAGTAGGCAAAAAACGCGTTGAGGCCCATGCCCGGAGCCACGGCGAAGGGCAGGCGGGCGTAAGCGCCCATGAGCAGCGTCATCGAAAAAGACAGCAGGACGGTGGCGGTGAGCACGCCCGAAAAAGGCATCCCCGTCCCCGAACCCGACAGGATCGCCGGGTTGAGCACCACGATGTAGGCCATCGTAAAAAACGTGGTCAGGCCCGCCAGCGCCTCGCGCTTGAGGTCCTGGAGCGGGGGAAGCTTCACTCGCGGCGCTCGGGCAGGTCGGCGATGAGCTTTAGGACTTCGTTGATGTCGAGAGGCTTGGGCAGGAAGCCGCGGGCGCCGAGCAGCTCCGCGTCGACGCGGGTGTCCTCGCTGTTGTAGCCGCTCATGAGATAGATCGGCGCGCGGGTCATTGAGCGCAGCTTCCTCAGAGACTGCATGCCCGTCGCGCCCGGCAGGACTTGGTCGAGCAGAACGAGGTCGTAGACGCCGTTGGCCGCGGCTTCGAAGGCGTGCTCGGCGGTCTCCACGGCGATCGTCTCATGACCGCCGGACTTAAACAGCCGAGTCAGCATCTGCGCGCTGGCGTGGTCGTCTTCGACGAGAAGTATTCGGGCGGCCTTCATAGTGCATAGTATAAGCAACTCGCCCGGGCCGCGCGCAATCACTCACTATGCATGGAGGGCGGCTATTGGGCCGCTTTCGGCGCTTGGGCTTTAACGCCCGAAGCGGTGACCGGCCGGGCCTGCAAGATGACGACTTCTTCGCCCTCGATGGCGAACTCGATGTCCAGCGGATAGCCGAAATAATCCTCGAGCGCCGTGCCCACGCGGGTCAGCTGGCGGATTTGTTCCGGCGTTAGTGCGCGGCGCTTGCGCTCCTTGCCGGGGACCGGGCGCGTCTGCGTGCCGACGCCCGCAGCCGTGCGCACGATCTTGACGGTCTTGTTTCCCAGGACAGGGGCAACGAGCTCCTCGCCTTTGCGATTGGCCAGGTACTGGTCGGCTTGGACCAAGCCCGAGACGATGCCCTCGCCCAAACCGTAAGCCGCGTTGATGATGATGTCGCGGCGGCCGTTGACGGGATTGACGGTGAATAGGACGCCCGCCGCCTCGGCGTTGGCCATTTTCTGGACCGTGATCGCAGGGAGCAGCTCCACGGAGCGTATGCCCTGCTGCCAGCGATACTGGATGCCCCGCGGCAGCCAGAAGGACGCCCAGCCTTCCACGACCCTGTCTAACACGCCGTCGAAATCGACGTACAGGAAGGTTTCCGCCGCTCCAGCGAAGGCGGCCTCCGGGCGGTCCTCCTGAACGGCGGAAGAGCGCACGGCGAAAAGTTCCGTGTCGAGCTTGCTTGCGCGCAGGCTGTCGAGGATTTCCTTGCCCAGGCCTGCCTCGCGCGTGAGCTTGACGGACTTGATCAGCTCTTGGATGCGGGCCGAGCCTTGACGAATGAACTTGAGGGTTTGCGCGTCGTTGAGATCGGCGTCCGCAAGCTTGGCGTCCAGCTTCTTAGCTTCCTTCAGCACCGCTTCCTGGATACCGCTGTCGCGCAAGAAGCGCAGGTAAGCCTCGGTGGTAAGGGCGACGCCCGGTGGGACGGAGCTCCCCTGCTGAGACACGACGTTCATGATCTGTCCGAGCTTGGCGGACTTGCCGCCGATGAGCTCGGCGAAATCATCGTCGACGTTCTCCAGTGGGATGACGCTCGGTCGTTCGCTTAGGATCTTGGCCTTCTTCTGTTTGGCCAAGGCATCGGCTCTGGCGCGCAATGCCGTCAGTTCCGAGTTCAAGTCGGTTCCGGTGATATTGCGGATCAGGGCGCGCAGCTCGGGAAGGTCGGTCGTCTGCAGGGTGTGAAGTCTTTGAGTAAAACTGTGGGCCAGCGAGGTCAACGTCTCGACGGCGCGGCGTTGGACGGTTTGCGTGAGCCCTCGCCACTCCTGGAGCCGGGCCTCAAGTGTGCGCAGCGGCGAGCGGTCGACGTTTAGAGTCGCGGCCAAGGCGGACAGCCCCTGAAGTTCGAAGCTCAGGCTGTTGACGTCGTCCTGGGTGATGTCCAAGTCCTGCCCGGTTTTTCGCTCGACCTCGGCGGCGCGAGACTTCAACAGTTGTCGGCCGTACGCTTCGAGATGCCGCCGGACTTGAGCATTGACATTCATGACCGCGGTCACGAGCTTGTTCTTGCGGCCGGCCAATGCGGGGTTCCATAGAGCCTCTTCTAAAACAAACTCGGCGGCCGCCGTTTGAGGGGGCCCACGCATCAGGCCCAGGGAGGAGGCAAGAGTTCCTGCATCTTTGGAAAGCAGGGCATAGGTCTCTTGGATCGCGCGATTTATCTCACCCGGTGCGTCACGAAGAGGGGAGGAGACCAGGCCCTGGCGGCCGTCCACGCGGATGACGTCGCCCTCCTTGATCTTGAGGTGCCTTCGGTTTACGTGCGGGGTGATCCACAATCCGTTGAGGCCTGAGACGGCCTTGCCCGGCTCGGCGATCTCTATGTCCAGCGTCGTTTTACCATCCTTGGTCGTCCAGCGAGCGTTATTGAGGATGACGGCGGCAATCCCCAACTCGCGGGTGGTAATGGCGGCATGGCTGAGCAGGCCGCCGCCGGTGGTTACCACCGCGGCCGCCTGGCGCATCAGCTCTAGGTCGTCGGGCGTGGTAAATGGCGCCAGAAAGATGCCGTCTTTGTCCAGGGCGCCTTCTTTTCGGAATACCGCCCGGCCGGTGATGATCGAACCCTCGCCCGATGAGGCCGCCAGTCCCAGTGCCGTGGTTTTCAGCGACATGGGCAGGGGAGCTGCGGTCAACTGGCTGTGCCAGGACTGTCTTTGGATGGCACCGGGTAGGAAGGCAGAGAAGACATTGACGCCCTTAAGCTTTAGGACGTCGACCATCGCCTCGAAAGAAAGCTTTTTCAGGGAGGCGCCGTCCCATCGATAGGCCGAGGCATAGGCGAGAGCTTGGGACTGCAGATCGCGCAAGGCGTAGACGACGAGACCGTCGTTGTCTTCCCAAAGCCATTGGGCCTTCTCGGCCCTCAAGCGCCCCACGCCGCCCACGGCCTCGAAGTTTTCCGATCCAGACAGCGCTGAGGCCGTGCGCAGGGCGGATTCTTCATCGGCTAAGACGTCTTTGGCCAAGGCTTCGATGGGTTTGCGCTCGGTTCGCTGGGGGACGCCGTTCGAATCTAAGGCCAATTCCCCGCGGGCTAAGGCAAGCTTGATGGGAGAAGTGAAGTGTGCGTCGATTACCTCTTGGCCGAAGGTCATGTCCGTGGGTATTTCCGGCAGGCCTAGGCGCGCAAGCTCGCGATTCAGGGTGGCTCTGAATTCAGTCCGCTTTTTTTCGTCCTGAAGATACCGCAAATAGGAGAGATATAGATTAGAGGAATCGCTGATCACCGAAGAATCGAAGAAATTGGATCCGTGGGCGACGTGCGCGGCGGCCAGCGAGTGCGCGGTTTTCTCGGCTTCACCGTAGCCTTTGACCGCGGCGAGCCCCTCGAAAATGACGTCCAGGTTCCGAGTATTGACCAATGCTTTCAGCAGGCGAGGCAGGGCGTATTCAATCTGGGCTTTAGACGTCAAGCCGTGATCCTTGTCCCAAGAGCTGGTGAGAAACGCGTCTCCCTTAACCGTGGAGGGCGCGCCAAATAGCCTGAGAAGTTCGGCGACATGACTGCGCCGCAATTGATTTCCAAAATCAGAGCCCCCTTCGCTGTATCGGATGCTGAGCAGGCCTCCTTCATCGGGCTCGGCGAGCTTGACGTGAATCTCGGCCGTATGATGCCCCAAGTCGACGTGATACCACAGCTGGTCGTCTTTAAGGATTATGTGTCCCTTGGGCAGGTCCGGTATCGCGATCAGCTGCAGAAGCGGATTTCTGAATCGGCCGTTTTCTATGACGCGCTCGCTGCTTAAATTCGTGAAATCTTTGATGTCCCCGTTGATGGTCAGCCTGCCGGCGGCCTTGATGCGGCGCGTCGTCTCGGTCAGAACGAGGAAGCTGTTCTGATGGATGTAGTTGATCAACGTGTGGAGGCTGCGTATCTCCCGCAGGCGGGCGTTCGGCTTAAGCTCCGCGACCTTGCGCGCTATCTCCTTGGGCAGCGGCGCTCGATCCGGCAGGTTCGACCAGCGTGATTCCAAGTCCGAGCGCATCTTCTTGAATTCGGCTTCAAGCGTCGGGCTCCCGCCGGCTATCGCGAGATACGACGCGACCATGCGGGCGGTGTGTTCGAGGATCGTCCGGGCGGCGGCCTTGTCCAAGGACCCAGCGCTTCTGGCCAGAAGCTCCAAGGCCTGGAAATTGCTCTCGATCAGCTCGTCGAAGGCCTCAAACGTCTTGAGGAGAAACTCTTTGTCGGGAGTGTCCATGTTGTCGATATCCGCGCCGACGAGGACCGCTGTGTGCTCGACTTTGGAGGCGCTTTTATCGACGATGGGATACGGCATGTGGTAGCCGCTATCCGCGTAATCGGAATAGGCGGGACGCACCAAGACTTTGGATTCGATGGCGACAAGATCCGTCGGCGGCGGCTTGTCGGCGGGGCCAGCCGCGCCGAGCGTCCCGTATTGGGCGATCACTCTCGCCTTCTCGGCGGACATGGTCTGCGCGCCGGCGGCGACGGCATCGAGCGTTTGCGGGGGGTTGGCGGCCCATATCTGAGAGTCTTTCAATTGCTCCAAAGCGGCGAGTTTCTTTTCATAGCGGACGACTTGTTTTCTTTGAGGCGCGGGGACGGCCTTGCCGATCGCGCGCAGGGCCTGCAGCTCGGATATGACGGAGGGGGATGCGGCGGCCTGAGCGGCCGATTGTTTGGCTTGAAGCAGCACCGATTCGGCATAGCCGCCGACGGCCGCCTGGATCATCGACGCTTGCCGGGCGGCCGTCCTATTTGCCAGGGCCTGCGGCTCGAGCTGGGTTTTTCCCATCACGTTGATGAACACGGACGCGACGGCCTTGTCCGAGAGATTGAGGCTCAGCTGCTGCGAGAAATTGGGCGCGGGGGACGCGGCCGTTTGACGCACGAAAGCGCCCCAGGGCGAGTGTCCGGTGCGGATCGTTTGAGCCGCGGCACCGCAAAAAACAATAAGACAGGAGGCGACGGCGAGACTCAGGGATTTTCGGGCGGCGACCGTCCGCCGACCGAGCGATAACGCGAGGAAGTGTCCCTTCCGTACGCCGTTAGAAAGGGACCGCGGCGAAGCGTCAGTGCCAGAGGGGAGGGGCATAATTTGCAGCGAATTTCGGCGTAATCCGATCAAACGCTCTCATGGCAAGTATAGCCGGACCTCTTGAATTGTCAATAGAGATTCCAGCGCCTCCCCTGGCGCGGTTTGGAACGGGATGTTATCATCCCAGGCATGGATTTCCGCCAAAAACTCGAGGCTCCGATCATCTTCGAGGACGACCGCATCGTGGCGGTGTGCAAGCCCGTGGGCTTGCCCACCATCCCCGGGCGCGGGGAGATCGGCGTGGCGGTTAACACCGACATCGAGCGGCGCCTGCGCCGCAAGATTTTCGTTGTGCATCGGCTTGATCTCGACGCCAGCGGGCTGCTGGTCTTTGCCAAGGACGCCGATACCCACCGCCTGCTGTGCGGGGAGTTCGAGACGCATAAGGTCCGCAAGGAATACCTAGCCGCGGTGGCCGGCGAGCTGTCGGGCAGCGGGGAAATCGACAAGCCCCTGCGCGAATTCAGCTCCGGCCGTGTGGCACCGGCTCCCGACGGCAAGGCCGCGCTCACGCGCTGGCGGGTGGAAAAGCCCCTGCGGGGCGGGACCTTGCTGCGCGTGGAGCCGCAAAGCGGGCGCAAGCACCAGATCCGCGCCCACCTAAGCGCCATCGGCCATCCCATCCTCGGCGATCCCCGCTACGGCCCGCCGCCGCGGCCGATCGGCGGGGCCAAGCGCCTGATGCTGCACGCTTTGAGCCTGCATCTGGAGCTTGGCTATGACCTGCGCGCCGAACCCACCGAGGACTTCCAAATCGTCCTGGCCGCGCGCACCCTATAGACCTATAGAGGAGCGGAGCTAATGCTCCCGGGCGTTTGGGCCTATCGGCCCCCAGTCAGGCCCAGGCAGATTGATATATTCTGCCCATGAAAAACATTTTGAGCGTGATCGTGGCGTTGCTGGTCTCTTCCCTTCAGGCCGCGCAGGGCGTTGTGATGAACGTCGGCTCGCTGCGCGCGCCGCTGAGCCCGTCGATGACGGGCGCCTCGGCCGTGACGGCGACGCTGGTGCCGGCGTTGCCGCAGCCGGCGGTCTTGAGCGTGCCGCAGCCGTTGATGATGAATCCAAGAGCGGGGGAGACCCCCTACATGACGCCGCCGATCTCGCCCGGCTCAGGGGAGAGGTATGTCGACGAGCCGACGCCGGCGTATCAGCCCGAGCGCCGGCGCATCTCTGAGAGCTTCCAATTCGACGGCAACGAGGCCGTGAAGGTCGCTTTCTTCGACGCCGACAGCACGCTGCGCGTCTCACCGGCCGGGGGCGTGTCGGCCAAGGATCCCAAGGATGTCATGTTGCTGCCGTGGGTGGGGCCTAAGCTCGCGGAGCTGGTGCGGCAGGGCTACCTCATCGCTATCGTCTCCAACCAGGCTGGAATCCCGAAGCATATCTCCCTGGAGAATTCCGACCGCGCCCTCGCCTACACCGTCGAGCTCATCCGCGAGCAGGGAGGAGACGTTCACTATTTCGACCTAGCCGAGTATAGGGATCATGACCGCAAGCCGCAGGTCGGCATGGCGCTGAGGCTGGAGAAAGCTTTGCAGGATAAGTTCGGCCCGAACGTCCGCATCGACAAGGCCAACTCCATCATGGTCGGCGATTCCGCGTACAAGAAGGCCAATAAGAAGGGTCCCGGCGACATCCGTCCGGACGGCGCGCCGGGGACTCATTTCGCCAATTCCGATCGCCTGTTCGCCGAGAACTACGGCATCGCGTTCGTCGAGCCCACGGATTTCTTCGGCTGGCGGCGCTTTGGCATCGACGTCTTCACGCGGGCCAAGCAGGTCCGGGAGTTTCTTAAGGCCCACCCCAATCCGTAATAAGCCCGTCTAGCCCAGAAGGAGCCAGCTCGCCAAGGTGAAGTAGAAGGCGTTGCTGAGCAGGTCGGTAGTCGTCGTGATCATCGGCCCCGTCGCGGTCGCGGGGTCCACGCCGAAACGGCGCAGCACGAAGGGCTCGAGCGAGGCCATCGTCGAGGCGACCGTCATCGAGAACCACATCGCCGTTCCCACCACCACGCCGAAGTTCCAACCGTAGCGCTGGTGATAGGCGTATCCGGCGAGTATGCCGACGATGACGCCGTAGGCCACGCCCAGCAGCGCGCCGATGGCGATCTCATGCTGGATGGCCCGCTTCTCCTGCCCATGGGCGATCTCGCCGGTGGCGATGCCGCGCACGACGATGGTCGCCGTCTGCGATCCAACGTTGCCGCCCATGCCCGCGATCAGCGGCGAGAAGCTCGCCAGCGCGATGATCTGTGCTAGGGTCGTCTCGAAGTTCTGGACCACGTAGGAGACCATCATGCCCCCGAAGCAGGTGATGACCAGCCAGGGCAGGCGCAGGCCCGCGCTTTTGAGCACTGAACGCGTGCGCGGCCGCGCGAAACCGGCCATTTTCGCGAAGTCCTCTTCGGTCTCGGCGCTTGCGATGGCGAAGATGTCGCGGTAGACGACGACTCCGAGCAGGCCGCCGGTCTCGTCGATGACGGGCGCGCTTTTGAGCTTGTACTTGGTGAAGAGTTTGACGGCCTCCTCTTGGTCCATGCTCGGCGTCAGCGTGCGCGGGGCCGGGTCCATGAGCTCGTGGACGGTCATGTCCTTGGGTGCCACGACCAAGCTTTTGAGCCCGACGACGCCGCGCAGTTTGTTTTTGGAGGCGACGACCATGAGCGTGTCGAGATGCGTCTCTTCAATACGACGAAGACGAGTGCTGTACTGAATACGCTCAACAGCCGCCTTAGTCGTCCATTTCTCATCCAGCGTCACGTAGCGCCCGCGCATCAGCGCGCCGACGGACTCGGGGGGATACTGCAGGTATTGCTGGACGCACTCTTGGCCGCCCTTCTTCATGATGGAGTTGAACTGGCGCACCAAGGGCTGGGGGAGCTCGCGCAGCATGCGTCCCGTCGCGGAGGGGTCGAGGTCGCTGAGCAGCTCCTGGGCGTCCTTCTGCTGCAGGCTGCCGAGCAGCTCCGCCTGCGCCGGGCTGTCGAGCTCCTCGAAGAGCTGCATGGCCTTCTGGCGCGTGCTCAAGCGGAAGATCGCCACGCGCTCGTCGGCGGTGAAATAGTCCCAGCCGTCGGCCATGTCGATGGGGCTGATCTCTCTTAGGCAGGTGCGGGCGGAGACGAAATCGCGCGCTTCGAGAAGCTCTTTGATGTCGGCGAGATAGATCTGCAGCGTCTTCATATATCTTTTAAATCCTAACAAAAGAACCGTGCCCACGTAACCCCATAATAAAATATGTTAGATTAGCTCTTGACAAATATTAGATAAGCTGTTATACATCGGCAGCTGTTAGACGGACTTAGGAGGTCAACGCCGATGATCGCCAAGGACCTGATGCCCTGGATGTTCGTGAAACGAACCGCGAAATGGACGCCCTACGTCAAGATCCGCTCGGAGCTGCTGCACTCCGAGGCGGCGGCAGCCGCCATGCGCGCCAGCCGCAAGACGGTCCGCAGGCCCGCGCGTGGCTAGGGTGATGAACTATGGGTAGGTTGTACCGGCCGCTCAGGCGCACGGCGGCGACCCCGATCTATACAATCGGGGCCGCCTCCCGCCTGACCGGCATTCCGATCTGGACTTTGCGCTGGATCGAGCGCCACGGCCTGCTGCGCCCCTCGCGCACGCGCGGCCGTCAGCGTCTGTACAACGACGGCGACATGAGCCGCCTGCGCGAGGTCCGCGCCCTGATGGAGCAGAAGGTCAATCTCGCGGGCATCCGCGTGATTCTACGCATGCGCGTGGCGGCTTAAAGCTCGGCGCGCAGACGCCGCAATTCGGCGAGGTAGCGATGCGTGCGCACCGCCGTGGACTTGGGCGCGGCGGCCTCGGCCAGCGCCGCGTCCAGGGAGCGGGCCGCCTCCGTCTTTCGATTCAAGGCCTTAAGGGTCTTGATCTCGAGGGCCACCGCCCGCAGCCAATTGTCGCCGTAGCCGGAGACGACCGCGCTGCGCGCGGAGTGCAGCGCGGCGGGGAAATCCTTCAGGTCGAAGAGCAGCCGGCCGTAGCCGTAGTGGAAGGTGAACTCGTTGGGATAGGCGCTGATCAAGGACGCGTACAGCGCGCGCGCCTCGTCCAGCCGCCCCGCCTTCCGCAGGCAATAGGCGCGTTCGAGGTTGGCTCCGCGCGCCAGCGTCAGCTTTGAATCCGCCGTCTGCGCGTCGTAGGCCTCAGCGGCGGCAAACCACGCCGCCTTGGCGTCGGAGTCGTGTCCGATGGCTTCCAGGTACGAGGCCTGGGCGGCGCGGACGTCGCCAGGCACCATCCCGCGGGCGCTTAAGCCCGGATCGACGGCCCAGCGGTCGGCGGAGGCCTTCACCGCGTCGACGAGTGCCGCCCCCTCGGGCTTGTCGCGGTCGGCCAGGCTCTCGGCCCAATTGGCGAACTCGGCCTCGGCGGGAAACTCAGCGGTCAAAGTTTTAAGCGCCGCCGTCAAGGCGGGGGCGTCATCTTGCTGGGAGGCCAATCCTTGGCGGGCCAGAAGCGCTTCCAGCCGCGCCTCGGGCGCCGCGCCGGCGGCGGCCTCGGCCGCGGCGAATTCGCCGCGCTCCAGGCGCCAGCGCGCCACGCGCGCGCGGCGCTCGCCGTTTTCAGCGGGCTTAGAGAGGGCGACGGCGTCGTCGACGCGCTCGATGGGCTCGCGCATCAGGGCCTTGGCCTCGGCCAGAAAGGCCTTCAGCGTCTCGGGCGAGCGGTAGCCGACGGCGCGCGAGATCTCCCGGCCCTGCTCATCGAGAACGAGCAGCGTGGGATAGGCGCCGATTTTGTAGCGCTCTTTCCAATCCCACGACAATTGCGAATCCGCATCCAGGGCCAGCTTGACGAAGCCCGCGGAGGCCTTCTTGAAGGTGTCCGTGGGATAGACGCCTTCCTCGAGCATGTTGCAGGGCGGACACCAGATGCCGAAAAAATGCGCGAAGATTGGGGCGTGCTCGCGCTTGGCTTTGGCCAAGGCTTTTTCCGTTTGGGTTAAGAACCCGGGCGGAGCGGGGTGGGACTTGGCCGGGTGGTTGGCGCGAAAAACCTTCTTCCAGGCCCCGCCCACTTTGACCTTGAAGCGCTCTTGGCGGCAGAAGGTTTTGGCGTCGTCGCAGACGCTGGTCACGATCTCGACCTTTCCGGAGGAGCGCAGCTGGCAGCGGAAGCGGCGGGGGGTGACCGAGTCGGCCTTGGCGCCGCCGCATTTCTGGGGCGCTTCGACGTTGAAATGGTGGCCGGAGATGGGCTTGAGCTCGACTTCTTCGTTGAGCAGTGCGGCGGTCGGGCGCGAGACCACCAGCGAGGGCTCGGAGGCGGAGACGGATAAAGCGAAAGCAGCGAGGAAAGCCAGCATAAGCCGATTTTAGCGTTTTAGCGGCAGAAATGCTTGCGGATGTCTTGCCGAGGCGGAGTGGAAAGGCGGTCTCGAAAGGTCCATTGCTTTAGCCCGGATTTTGCATTAGGCCTGGCACAGTCAGACATTCGTGTGTTTTAGGATACAAGCTTATATGCTTGAGCATATAGAACAAGTTCCGGGAACAGTTCTATATGGTTTAAGATATATCGAAGACTTCTTGGTTGAGGTCCGGGCTGTGGTCATCCCTTGAGCAGTTGCATTAGGAATAGACCAATCAGGACATATATCGAATCGGTCCGAAGAGAGGGGAAAAGAGCTGGTTTTAACCGCGTCCCGCGCCGCCGTAGCCGTGCAGAACCTTGCAAGCGCCGCCGCCTGTACCGCGGCCGCAGGGCTCGACGACTCGCTGCATGTTGCGCTGGATGGGGAAAGTCAAAATCGAGGGAGCTACGCCCGGCTCCTCGTACTTGGGAATGCGGATGCGGACATAGCCGTCCTGCAGGCCGTTTAGGGGAAACATGAACTGCACGGTGTTGTTGGCCTGAACCTTGAGCGCGTTGGATTTCCAGTGCCGGAATTTCGGGTCCGTGTAGTCTCCGGAGCCGACTTCGAGGACCGTTCCGCTTTCGAGCACGGCCTCGACGAAGCTGTTTACGGGAAAATTGTTCGTCTTGATCTTAAATGAGAGGAGACCGTCGCTGGATATCGCGATGCTTTCTTCCACGACGCGAGCCGTTTTCTGAGGCCGAGCGGCAGCCTGCGGCTGGGCGGCTTTGATCAAGGCGGGATTCGGCGTCAGCGGCGGGATCGGGCTCTCTTTGTCGGGGGTCGCGGCCGCAAGAGGCGGCAACGGCGCCAAAAACAGGCTGAAAAATAGGATTCCTAAACACGGTTTCATCGCCATCAGTATGCCTCCGGAGACCGACGCTGTCAAGACGAGCTAGTTGATGAGGGCGCCGCCGGCGGACAGCATCTTCTTGGCGATATCGCGGATGCTCGCGTCCGCGTCGGAGGACGCGATGCGGCGCAGATCCGGAGCGATCTCATCCATGGAGACGGCCTTGATCTCGAGAAGCCGGCTCAAGGACCAAAGCCCCTCGTTCATGGCGGTGGGATCCTTTTCCTTGCGGAGACTCGACAACAGCATGGGAAGGAAAACCGGACCCAGGCGCGCGCTCAGTGCGGGCGGGATGTTCAGCGTCGCGGCGCCGAAGAAATACAGTCTTTTGGCGCGCAGCTCGGGAAGACCCGCCTGTCCCACAGCGGCCATGCCCTTCTGAAACTTGTCGGTCGACATAAGCGCGACGATGTTCTCGGCTCGTTCGACGTCTTCCGGGAGGATATAACTGATGGCTCCGCTCAAGCGGACGAGGGCGGTCACTCGGACCTCGTCCTTCTCGGCCGGCGCGCCGGCGACTTGCAGCAGCGTCCAGAAAGCGCTGTCGGTGAGATTGGTCGTCTTCGTAAAAAAGCTCAGGGCTTCGAGCTTGGTCTTTTCGGAGGCGCCGCGATCGTTTAGGATGGAGATGGCGACCGCCACTTGACGGGGATCGTCGGGCGGCTCGATGGCGGCGCGGGACGGGTTGGACAGGAGCAGCAGTCCCAATATGACGGCGACGGTGCGCATGTGCGTATTATAGCAGGCTCTAAGCGCTCGGCACCCCATGACGGCGGAACAGGTTCGTCCACTGCGCCTTGAAGCGGGCTTGAGGGACGTCGAGGGCGACCTTCAGCGGGCCGGACTCGAGCATGCGCTGGTCGCGGGAGGGGATGAATTTGCCCAGCGCGCGGCGGCCGCCGGGGTAGACCTCGAGCAGGCCGGCCAAGGCCCGGGCGTAGCCGGCGGGCTGGTGCAGGCGGTCCCAGCCGTCGATCAAGGCGCGCGCGGTTTCGGCCACGTCCTCGGCCGAAAGGCCTGGGTGGCGGCCCACGCGCCGGCCCCAGTCGTCGAAGAACGGCCCCACCGGCAGGAGCAGGTCGCCGCAGCGGCGCAGGCCCTTGGCCGCGCGCAGCGGGTAGTGGCGGTGGTTGTCGGCGCTCATTAATTTCTGGTTGAGCAGGCCGGCGCGGCCCAGGCGCCCGCCGAACAACGGCGAACCGGGCTTGGCCGCGTCGTAAAGGGCGGGACGAAGCGGGTCGTCGGCCTTCAGCTCCCATTGGTCGGCGACGCGGTCGAGGTCGCCGAAATTGTGGGCGATCAAGGCGGACGCTTTTAAAATCTCCACGGCGTCGCCGGAGGCCAGGATCGCGGCGAAGGCCGCGTCCTCGCGCTCGGCCTCGGCGCGCATGGCGTCGAGGATGGTCGAGCACATCCCCGGCCGCGCCTGGCGGCAGGCGGCGTAGGCGCCGACGGCGACGGAAAACCAGGTGCCTTCGTGAGTTGACAGTCGCAGCGGCGGTTTGCCCGCGATCCGCGCGGTGACAGGCGTGTAATCCCAATTCAACGCTTCAAGCACCAATTGGGCTTGGGCCTCGATGAGCCCCGGCTGGGCGTCCTGCCACAGCTTCCAACGGATGGCGTTATCGACATCGGTGGGCACGAAGCTTCCGGCGGTGGCCCAGTGCGCGCACAGGCACAGTTCATAATAGCCCAGCGCGGTTAAGCGGCCGCCGTCGTAGGCGCGCAGCACGCGCAGATAGCGCAGGGCGGGGCCTTCGGGTTCAGGGCCATCGAAGAGAAACGGCGCGGCCGAGCGGACTTGCTCGATGAGCAAAGTCGAGGCTATGGCCAAGAGTTCATGTCCTCAACGAGATAATCACTGACGGCGCCGTCAGTTGCGGTCAAAATGGGTTGTCGGCGTCGGCCAACAGAGGAAGCGCGGCATCTTTGGCGGTGACGATGGCCGCGCCGCCAGCGACGGGCCATTTGATGCCGAGCGCGGGGTCGTTCCAGCGTATGCCGCGATCGACTTCTTTGGCCCAATAGTCGGTGACCTTGTAGGCGACGAGCGTGTCGTCGGTCAGCGCGCAGAAGCCGTGGGCAAAGCCCGCGGGGACCCAGAACATGCGATTGCCCGTGTCGTCGAGCTCGATGGAGGCGGACTTCTTGAAAGTGGGCGACTTCTTGCGCAGGTCGACGACCGCGTCGAAGATCTTGCCGCGCACGCAGCGCACCAGCTTGCCGATGGCTTTGGGAGGGATTTGGTAATGCAGGCCGCGCAGGACGCCTGTCTTGGATCGGGACAGGTTATCCTGAAGCAGCGGCGGCATGCCGGCCTTGGCCCACTCGTCGGCGCGGAATGATTCAAAAAAGAATCCGCGCTCGTCCGGGAAAAATGGACCTTCCACAAGAAGCAGATCGGCGATGCCGCCGTACGGCGTGAATTTAAACGCCACTACGCCGCAACGGCCGACTTTTGGAATTTACGCCAGTAGTCCTGGCCCTCGGGAGGCAGCGTGTATACGGGATCTAGATACTCATAGCGCCGAGTCAATGCATCGGCGTCGTCGGTCTCGATGCCGGTGCGATAGGATTTCGTCCAGTACGAAATCCCCTTGACCTTGTCGTAGTCGGCGAGCTGGTGGATCCAGCGCTTGCCCACGTAGGGGACGTCGACGGTCACGCGCGGGGTGGCGAAACCGGGCAGATAGCCCATGATGTCGTGCTGCAGCTGCATGCCCTCGGCGATGGACAGGCGCCAGTGCTCGGAGTTGGGGATCATGTCGGCCATGTAGAAGTAGTAGGGCATGATCTTGGCGTGGTCAAGGAGCATGAAGCACAGCTCGAGAAGATCTTTCTGCGTGCCGTTGACGCCGCGCAGGAGCACGCCCTGGTTGCGCACGTCGCGGAAGCCCATGTCGAGGATCTTGCGCACGGCCTTGCCCACCAGGGGCGTGACCTGGCTGGCGTTGTTGACGTGGGTGTGCACGGCGATGTCGATCTCGCGCTCGCGGGCGCGCTTGGCGATGCGGTCGAAGGCCTTGAGCACGTCCTCCTGGAGGAAATGCTGGGGTAGGCCCTGCAGGCCCTTGGTCGCCAGGCGTATGTCGCGGATGTTGGAGATGTCCATGAGAGAAAAGAGAAAATTTTCTAATTGGGCGACGGGCACGTTGGCGATGTCGCCGCCGGAGACGACGACGTCGCGGACCATGGGCGTCTTGCGCAGGTACTCGAGCATGGCCGCCCAGCGCTCCTTGGGCTGAGCCTCGAACTTGTGCTTTTCCACTTGGGGCACGGAGTTTCCGACTAAGTCCATGCGCGTGCAGTGGCCGCAGTACTGGGGACAGGTCGAGATCATTTCCGCCAAAACCTTGGTCGGGTAGCGGTGGGTGAGGCCTTCGGTGGCCCACATCTCCGACTCATGCAGGCTGTCGCGGCTGGCGCGCGGGTGGTTGGGCCACTCCGCGTTGCGGTCGCAGACCATGGGGATCATATATTTGCGGACGGGATCGTTCTTTAAGTCCTTCTCGTCCATGCAGTTGAGCATCTGCGGGGGGATGAGAAGGGACATCGTCGCCTTTTCTTTCTGGTCGCGTACGATCTCCTCGGCCAGCGCGTCTGTCAAGAAGGGGCCGAAGGCGTCCTTGAGGTCTTTGAGATTCTTGGCCGAGTGCTGGCGCTGCCACAGCGCGGACTCCCACTGCTCCTTGGTGACGCCTTTATAGCCGGGCAGGCGAGTCCAATCCGGCTCCTTGTATTCGCGCTTGAGCGGGTACTGAAAGGGCTGTCGAGAGGGGTCAGCTTTGACTTTCTTGGCCATAAACCCATTTAAGCAATTTTGATAGGATTCGTCGTATGGACATCAAGCGGGTGTGCGTAGTCGGCGGGGGGACGATGGGCAACGGCATCGCCCACGTCTTCGCCCAAAAAGGATACTCGGTCGTTCTCGTCGAAATGAAAAAGGAGCTCGCCGACAAAGCGCGGGCGACGATTTCCCGCAATATGGAGCGGCAGGTCGCCAAAGGCGCGATGAGTCCCGTCGAGAAGGACGCAGCACTTGCCCGGGTCACGACGGCGTCGACGATCGCCGAGGCCAAGGGCTTTGACTTCGCAGTCGAGGCGGTGCCTGAGAAGCTCGAGATCAAGTCCGCGGTGTTTAAGGAACTCTCCGCTCACGGCGCCCGGGGTGCCATCTTGGCCACCAACACGTCCTCGATTCCCATCGGCGACATCGCGGCTGCCGCGGCCGACCCCTCGCGCGTGATCGGCATGCACTTCATGAATCCGGTGCCGGTCATGAAGCTCGTGGAGATCATCCGCGGCAAACGAACCTCCGATGAGGTCGTCGCCGCGACGCGCGCGCTGACGGAGAAGCTGGGCAAGGTGCCGGCGGTGGCCAACGATTTTCCGGGCTTTATCTCCAACCGCGTGCTGATGCCGATGCTCAATGAGGCCATCGAATGCCTGCGCGAGGGGGTATCCTCCAAGGAGGACATCGACACGATCATGAAGCTGGGCATGGCCCATCCGATGGGCCCGATTCAGCTCGCCGATTACATCGGGCTCGACGTGTGCCTGGCGATCATGGAAGTCCTCGACAAGGGTCTGGGGGGGACGAAATACAAACCCTCCCCGCTTCTGCGCGAGATGGTCGCGGCCGGCAAGCTTGGTGTTAAGTCCGGCGCCGGCTTCTACGGGTACCCCAAAAAATAAGGGGCGTTGATCCTACCGCGGCACGCGGATCACGACGTATTCGACCCTGGAGTCCGGGGTATAGTCCATGTCCTTGGATAAGATCAGCAGGACATTTTTGGGCTTGAGTCTGAGGATGTCCTGGATGTCTTGGATCCGGCCGACGGCCTTGAACGTGGGTTTGCCGTCGGCATCCATTGTGACGATTTCCCGGACAAACGATTCCGCGGCTGTTCTAGTCGCGCTTTCCGGGTTTAAGTCCCTATCGATCCATACTCCCTGATCCGTTTGATGGAGATCTAATCTTAGAAGGGTGACGGTGTCGCCGCTTAAAGACGGCCTGGACGGATTGGTTCTTGAGGAGTCCGCCGCGTGGAGGGCTTTCCAATTCTTGCGGTCCGGGAAAAACGACATGCGCCATGACGAGGACGGCTCGGAGGCTTGCCCGCCGCGGACCAGATGCTCGGGGATGACGTCGTACCTCATGGCGTTTTTAGGCGCCTGAGGGTCGGAGCGGTCCCACGGACTGAACAGCGTTCCGGCCTCGATGTCCCGAGCGCCCTCCAGGCGTTCTTTCCTGAGTCCGTTGACGCCGACGACAATATCACCTCTTTTGAGTCCGGCGCCGTCGAAAAATCCCGGCGAGCCGGGCGCGCTCTTGGTGACGATGGCGCCGGCTCGCGTGGGAAGACCGAGCAGCTCCATGAGATCGCCGGTCAAGGGCTGCATGCTCACGCCAAGGCTCGCGTAGCGCATTCTGTCCATGGGGACGCCGGTGTTGCGGCGGAGTTCGGAGGCAATCTGTTTGAGAATATTCGAGGGAACGGCGAATCCAAATTGGGCTCCGTCGGGAAGCATCGAGGTGGCCATTCCGATGACGCGCCCATCCCCGTTGAGGATGGGGCCGCCGCTGTTGCCTGGAGCCACGTTGCCTTCGAAACTGATCATCGGGACCCGGTCTTGGACGAAAGCTCCCGTGCCTCTGTATTTGGCCGTGGCTGAAAACTTTTTATTGGCGAGGGGATTTCCGATAACGAGGATTTTTTCCTCGTAATGGAGGCGATCGGAATCGCCGAACTCCAGGACGGGGATCTGCCGGGCTCTCCGCCTTTGGGATGGCGTCATGGCGGCGGGATCGAGCCGGATCAAAGCCGCGTCTCCGATCCTGTCCACGCCGATAATGAGCCCCTCCTGGACATTCATCTCCGGCCGGAGGAACTCGACGCGGGCCGTGAGCGTTTTTCGTGCGAATACGTCGGGGCTGCTGGCCAGATTGTTGACGACGTGAAAATTGGTCAGCACGAAGAGGCCGTCGTCGCTGTTTTCGACCACGAATCCGGTGCCCAGGAGATTTGTGTGATTCGGCTGATCGAAGGCGGTGCGAATGGCGACCACGGACTCGGTCTTGGTTTTGGCGAGGGAGCCCCAGTCCGGCTCCTCGGACGCATGGGCCCAAGACAATAGGCCCAAAACAAGCGCCGCGGCGATCCGGTGGGCTCTATTCATTGGTTAAGGCAGATTCTCATTAAGCCAGCGCCGCGCCTTGGGGCTGTCGAGCCGGACGGCGTCGATCGAAGAGCTCCCCGAGGCTCCGGTGATGGCGACGAGCAGGAATTGTCGCCCATCAGAGGCCAGAATGGCGCCCCCGGATGTCCCGCGGCACACGGTGCCCGACAAATGCAGGAGATTGTCCGATACGGCTTCGATCTTGGCGAGGAGAGACCGGCCGTTGCCTGAGCCGCAGTCATATTCGGTCGCCACTGACAGCTTATGCCTCCACTTCGGCTTCGGCGGATCGGCGGGCATCACCGCAATCGGGATGTAGGGGGTGTCGGACTTGAGCTCGATGAGTCCGAGGTCTAGGACCTGCATGTATATCTCCTCGAACATCCATCCCATCCCGGGGAATTCGGTGAGATCGAGCTTTTCGGCTTTTTCCAGATAGCTGGGATGCATCGCCGGTTTAGCGGCGAGAACGACCGTTTCCGGGCGCATGTCCGTGGCCGCGTAAGCCAATCTCAGAGAGTCGCCCGGCCCCCCTTGGATGTCGCGGGCGCAATGCCCCGCCGTCAGAAATTTCCGGGCGGAGACCTTGACGGCCTGGCAAAATTGGCCCGACTCGTTTATAAGGACCACTCCGCTCATGAAGGCATTCTCGCCAGCTTGGGCCGCCGGAGCGAGCAGGCACCCGGTGAGGCCGAGGACGAGAAGCCCGTTCCTCAGCCGACCGGTCGCGCGTGCCGGAGACATCATGCCCTCGGGTACCACCGCTTGTCCTTGTTCTTTAAGATGACTTCGATGAGCTCCGCCGTCCAACCGCCGTTGGAGCGGCTGCTGGGGGTATGCATGAATGAGTCCAGCCTCGGAGTGTGTTCCAAACCGAAGAGGTGGCCAATTTCATGCTTGAGCGCGGTTTCGATCGCCGGATGGCCCGCCGCGTCGTATTTCTTCGAGCGGGCTTCAAAGTTCAACAAAACGATGAATCCGAAATAAGCATGGCTGGTGCCGGCGAATTCATCATTGATATTTCCTTCTTGCTGATCGGGGGAATAATCCAGGTCCTTTCTCGTGACTCTTTGATTGGAGAAAACCATCCGGATTTCCGTGTCCTTCGGGCAGACGCGCCGAAGATCCATTCCCAGATCGAGCGGCCATTGGGTGTAATCTGGAGAATACGAGATCATGACGGCCGGCTGGAAAAAAATGCCGGTATTCTTGGAATACTCGGCGTTGACGGACGCCAGCGTGCGCAGGATTAGGTCCTGGGGAACCGGCGCTTGGGAATCATTGATCACGCAGACGGGAATCTCCCGGGGCGGCGCGTTCAGGTGCTCTTGAGAATGACCCCTCAATGAGGAGAGAAGCAGCGCCGCAAGCATCAGACCTTGGATTTTCGGTTTCATATCATGATCGAGAGTTCAGCCAAATGTCTCGCGCTCCTTCATTTGATTGTAATGCAAGCCCCCCGCGCGGGGTTGGGCCTTTCGGTCCTAGATGGGCAGTCTTTGGACCTAGCGCTTATCGGCGTCATAAAACGACCGCGCGGACCTGCGCCCAAGTGGTAATATACGGACGATGGACTTTAATTTTACCGACTCGATGGCGATGCTGCGCGACTCCGCGCGGGAGTTCGCCGAGAAGCGGCTGAAGCCCGGCGCCCAAGAGTGGGACGAGCACGAGGCCATCCCGAAGGAGATATATAAAGAAGGCGCCGAGCTGGGCTTCTTTGGGTTGTCGGTTCCCGAGGAGTTCGGCGGTCTGGGCGTCGACGCGTTGGCTTATGCCGCGGCGATGGAGGAGTTGGCGCGCGGGTCGGCGGCCTTTCAGGTCTGCGCGACGGTCCATAATTCCTTGGTCTGCGCGGCGATATCCAAACATGGAACCGACGCGCAGAAAAAAAAGTTCCTACCTAAGTTGGCTTCCGGAGAGTGGATTGGCGCGTACTCGCTGTCGGAGCCCGGCTCGGGCACCGATGCCGGCTCTTTGTCGACGGCGGCCGTCGATAAGGGAGACCACTATCTCGTCAGCGGCACCAAGGCCTGGGTCACCAGCGCGGGCTTCGCCTCTGTTTTTTTGACCTTTGTTTCAACGGATAAAGCGGCCGGTGCCAAAGGGATCACCTGTCTGCTCGTGGAAAAAGGAACGGCGGGGTTTTCGGTCGGCAAAAAAGAAAAGAAGATGGGGTTGCGCGCCTCGGACACCAGCGAACTGATTTTCCAGAACGCGAAAATCCCCAAGTCGGCGGTGCTGGGAACGGTCGGCGGGGGATTCAAGATCGCCATGTCGCAGCTCGACAGCGGCCGCATCGGCATCGCGGCCCAGGCCGTGGGGATCGCCCAGGCGGCGCTGGAAGAGGCGGTGTCCTACGCCAAGCAGCGCAAGCAATTCGGCAAGACGCTCTCCGAGTTCCAGCTCACCCAGGCTAAACTCGCCGACATGGCCACCAACATCGCCGCCGCGCGCCTGCTCGTCTATCAAGCGGCTTCAAAGCTGGCCAAGGGTGAGAAGTGCACTCTTGAGGCCTCGATGGCCAAGTCTTTTGCCTCGCGCATCGCCAACAAGGCCTGCTACGACGCCGTGCAAATCCACGGCGGCAACGGCTTCGTGCGCGAATTCCCCGTCGAGCGCTACTTCCGCGACGTGCGCGTCACCGAGATCTACGAAGGCACGACCGAAGTCCAGTCGCTGATCATCGCCCGCGAGATTTTGGATTAGTTGGGACCAGGGCCTGAGTGAAACGAAGCCGCGTTAATTCGGAAGTGAATCTGGGTCGAATTCACAGCGGGACTTTAAATCACGTGGTAATTGCTCGACCATTCCGTTGAGTAAATGGCTGTAATCGCCATAGGCGCGACTACGCTCGCGCGTATTGAGATATTGCGCTCTTAATTCTTGCCACAGCGGGTCAGCATCTAATTTAAATAAATAATGCAGGCAATACTGCGCATTGCCCGTCTGCTCAGCCGCAGCTAATGCCTTCTCTTTACTTGCCGCTGCAAGCAATTCCATCTGCATGCCTTTTGCAAACTGGGTCAGCGCGGCGCGTGTTTTCACCGAGGCAGGATAAGTCAGCGCAATATAACGTTGGATATCATCGCGAACACCGTCATTGTCCGAGTCGACGCCGGCAAGCGTTTGCTTGCCGATTCTTCCGGGATCGGGCGGCAGACTGGTTGCCCCGGCAACGATGTTCGCGGGAACGGGTTTATAAACTTTTATGGCGGGGGACGGTCTTTGCGTTTTTATAGGGGGGCTTTGCTGGGCGCTCCTATTTGTCATTTCTTTTCGACGATTTCTCTCAATTTCAACTTCTCCTGCTTGGACGCAATCTCTGCCGGTGAATTTCAACTTTTCCCGATTTTCCATCCCGCAATTATTATCGCCAAATTCCTTAAGTTGACGGTCGCTGTAAGTTTTAAATTTTTCTTTTCTTCTTGCGCCGTCTTCTTCGTCGGCGACTTCGCACTCAACGCTGCGCATGTGGCCCGCTTTAAATTCGCTTTGATTGAATAAACCGCACTGATTTAATGCCCTCGATAGTTCTTCGGGTGTTTTTTTGCGGTACTCGCTCTTGATGTCCGCAAACTCTGCTTGTCCGCGATATTTCGCTCTTGCTGAGTGCGCTTTGCTCATTGCAACACCAAATTGTATGCCTGCTTCTTTGTTTGCGGCCCTTTCAGCTGAGCATAAGTCGATTTCCTCGCTCCTATAATTAGGGTCATCAGGCGATTTGCGATTAGCCTTTATGCATTTCATGAGGGCTGCGAAGGTCTTATCTGATTCTTCACTTGCCGCTTTTGCTTCATTTGCCATTGGATAACTATGATGCTGGGATTCTGGGCTAGCCGCGAAGCAGGGAATCGCGAAAATAAAAAATATGGAGAGACCGGCTGATCTGCTTGTCGTCATAATCAGCTTCGAGGTTAGCTCGCACTGTTTGGGTTTGTCAAGAGCCGAGGGGTCGGCCCCACCGAGTTTCCCGTCGAGCGCTGCATCCTCGACGTGCGCGTCGCCGAGATCTATGAGGGGACGACGGAAGTCCAGCCGCTGATCATCGCCCGCGAAGTCCTCGCTAACCCCGCCATTCATTCGCGCGCATACCTGGTGCGTCCGGACGCACCAGGTATGCGGCGTTTTGAAACGATCGCGGCTGGCCGCCGGACCCTTAGCCGCGCGTCAGCTTCTTGTAATGGATGCGCTTGGGCTGGACGTCGCCGAGGCGCTTCTTGCGGTCTTCTTCGTAGGCTTGGTAGTTGCCTTCGAACCAGACGGTGCGGGAGTCGCCCTCGAAGGCGAGGATGTGCGTGGCGATGCGGTCTAGGAACCAGCGGTCGTGGCTGATGACCACCGCACAGCCGGGGAAGGTTTGAATGGCCTCTTCCAGCGCGCGCAAGGTGTGCACGTCGAGGTCGTTGGTGGGCTCGTCGAGGAGCAGGACATTGGCGCCTTCTTTGAGCATCTTGGCTAGATGAACGCGATTGCGCTCGCCGCCCGAGAGATTCTTGACGAGCTTCTGTTGGTCTTGGCCGACGAAGTTGAATCGGCCGACATAGGCGCGTGAGGGCATTTGAACTTTGCCGAGCGTGACCATATCCAAGCCGTCTGAGATCACGTCCCAGACATTCTTCTCGCCTTCCAGGTTCCGATTCTGATCGACGTACCCGAGCTTAACCGTCTCTCCGACTTTGAAGGTTCCCGCGTCGGGCTTGTCTTGTCCGGTGATCATCTTAAACAGCGTCGTTTTACCCGCGCCGTTGGGTCCGATCACGCCGACGATGCCGTTGGGCGGCAGTTTGAAGGACAGATTTTCGTACAGCAATTTATCGCCGAAGGCTTTTGAAATCCCGTTCGCCTCGATGACCACGTCGCCCAATCGCGGCCCCGGCGGAATGTAAATCTCGAGGTCGTCGTAAGACTTTTCTTTTTGCGCGTCCTCGAGCATCTTGTCGTAGGCCGACAGACGCGCCTTGGACTTAGCACGGCGTCCCTTCACGCCCGAGCGCACCCACTCGAGCTCCTCGGCCAGGGCCTTCTGCATCTTGCCCTCGCTCTTAGCCTCCTGAGCCAAACGCGCGCCCTTCTGCTCCAGCCACGACGCGTAGTTGCCCTTGTAGGGGATGCCCTCGCCGCGGTCGAGTTCGAGGATCCAGCCGGCCACGTTGTCGAGGAAGTAGCGGTCGTGGGTGACGGCCACGATGGTGCCTTCGTACTTGGAGAGATGGTGCTCGAGCCAATCCACCGACTCGGCGTCGAGGTGGTTGGTGGGCTCGTCCAGCAAGAGGATGTCGGGCTTGGACAATAACAGCCGGCACATCGCCACGCGCCGCTTTTCTCCGCCCGAGAGAGTGCCGCATTTCTGGTCGGAGGGGGGGCAGCGCAGGGCGTCCATGGCGACTTCAAGCGTGCCGTCGATCTCCCAGGCGTTGCTCGCGTCGATTTTCTCCTGGAGCTTGCCCTGCTTGTCCATGAGCTTTTCCATGTCGTCGGGCTTAAGCTCGGGGTCGGCCAGCTTCTCGTTGATCTCGTCGAAGTCCTTGAGCAGCTTCATGGTCTCGGCCACGCCCTCGGAGACGACTTCCTTGACCGTTTTCTCGGGGTCAAGCTGCGGCTCCTGCTCGAGCAGGCCCACGGTGTAGCCCTTGGACTGCGTGATCTGTCCCGTGTGCTCGGTGTCCTTTCCCGCCATGATGCGCAGAAGCGTGGACTTGCCCGAGCCGTTGTCGCCGAGCACGCCGATCTTGGCGCCGTAGTAGAAGGACAGGTAGATGCCCTTGAGCACCTGCTTCTTGGGCGGGTGGATGCGGCCGACGTCGATGAGCGAGTAGATGATCTGTTTGGTGTCGACAGTTGAGCTGGCCATGATTACCTCTTAGGGGGATGGGACTTGATCCAGGCGTCGGAGACGGCCCAGGTGGACAAAGCGGCAAGCACCGCCAGCGCGCCGAGCATTGCGGAGATCGGAAGGTCTCCGGCGGTCGCGACGGCGAGCGCGACCACTCCGGCCTGCACTTGCGCCGCACCCACGCAGGAGACGAAAACGTCCTCGCCTGTGGTGACCATCAGCGCCAGGGGCATGGTCGCGACGCTGTAGGCCCAGAATACGCGCAGGACCACGGGCAGTATGTCGCGGTCGAGCACCGGCCAGGCGGAGGCCCAGGTCCAAGCCATGAGCGCCAGCGCGGTCACGAGTGCCGCGACCGTCGCCTCGAGGCGGCCGTGGCGGCGGGAAAGGACATGCACGGGCAAAAGGATCATCTGCAGCACCATCGGCATCAGTGCCGCCCCGAGCAGGCCGGCGCCGAGCAGCTTCCATTGGCCCTCGATGAGCAGCCAAAGCGCCGCCGGCCACATCAGCCACAGCGAGAGATAAAGCGCCGTCCGCCCCCTTTCTACGGCATGTCGCCATGAGGGCGGGACGCTCAGATGCGACAGGGGCAGACGCGGAGTCGTCATTTGATGTGCAGTCTCTTGGGATCGAGCTTGGTGCGCAGCAGGTCGATCTCATTGACGGAAGGAAGGGACACGTCGTCGAGCTTCGCTTTCTTTTTAAGCGGCCAGCCGACGTTTTCCTGGACCTTCTCGAATGTCACGCCCGGGTACAGCGCGGTCAAAGTCATCTCGCCGGTCTCGTCGGGCTGCAGAATGCCCATGTTGGTGATGATCTTGGCCACGCGCTGGCCGCTGGAGGTGATGAAGTCGACCTTAGCGGGGAAGGCGCGCTTGTCGAGCTTGGTCACGATCAGAACCTTCTGGGCGTGCTGGGCGATCTCGCAGGCGCCGCCGGAGCCGGGAAGCCGCACCTTGGGCGAGGCGTAGGAGCCGACGACGGTGGTGTTGATGTTGCCCATGCGATCGACCTGCGCGCCGCCCAGGAATCCGATCTGGATTTTTCCGTTCTGCAGGAAGGATTGAAAAATGTCGGCCATCGAGGTCACCATCAGCGAGCCGGTGACCAAGGCGGGGTCGCCGATGGAGGGGGGAACCCGCTCGGGCACCGCGCCGACGGCACCCGACTCGTAGATCAAGGTCATGTTGGGCGCGTGCGTGGCGCGCGCCAGGTTGCAGGCCAGGTTGGGCAGCCCGATGCCCACAAACACCACGTCCCCGTCTCCGATCTCGCGCGCGGCAAGCACGCACATCAGCTCGTTAAGGGTATAGTCGGTGGCCGTCGCGGCGCTGGCGGTCATGGGGTCATTTTAGCTTTTTGGAGGGGGGCAAAGACGTCTTGACGGGCAGTGGAGAGCCTGTTACACTCAGAGAATGGTTGGTGAATACAGGAAAGGAGGCATTTCCTTGCAGTTCTCTCTCGTCCGCTTTCTCTTCGCCGCGGCGATCGTGCTGTCGGTGGTTCCGGAGTTGGACTCGGAGAGCGTGACTTTGACCACGTATTACCCGGCCCCCTCCGGGGTGTACACGCGCATGATCACGACGGGAGACACTTACCTTGCCCGCGACGGCGGCAGGCTCGGCATCGGAACAGCCGCGCCCAACACCAAGCTGGACGTCAGGGGGGTCATCCGCTTCGGACCGGACAATGCGACCTTATGCGCGGCCGCGCTCTCAGGCGCTGTCCGCTGGTTCGTCAAGGCCGGCGATCCTAATAACAACACCTTGCAGGTATGCGACGGAACGGACTGGTTGGGCATCGACACGTATTCGCTGGCGACGAACGGCGGCGTATGCGCCGTGCCGGGGGCGACGACGACGAGCAATTATTACGCGTGCTCCTGCGGCTATGCCGGAAGCCCGATCTGGCAAGGGACCAAGACCTCCACCTGCACCCCCCAGCCGGACGGCACCAATATTTGGGTGACGACGAGCACCGATTGCACCCCGGCGCCAGTTGTATGTCCATGAGATCGGCTTAATAAACGGGCTTCCAGAGATAGGAGCAATCGATCGAAAAGCCGAAGAGTAGATTGTAGCCCCGCGCGGGCAGAAGCTTGCTGTCGAATAAATAGTAAGAGATGAACGGGCTGAGCTGAAGCTTGCCGAACACCGGGACATGCAGCTTGGCGGTGACCTCCAATTGGCGGCGCAGATCGCCCAACGTGTCGAGATGATTGGGCGCGAATTGGATATAGGACGCCTTGGATTCAAACGTCGCATTCGAACGCGGGATCGAAGACAGCCAATCGTAGCCGGTCTCGAAGCCGTACACGGTTTTTGTCTGCGCCCGTGAGTAATCGGTTTGGGTCACCGCGGCGACCCGTAATTCCCGAAGGCTCTTGCCTTCGAACAATTTAAAGCCGGGCTTCAGCCAGAAATAGCGCCGGAACGGGACGATCGCAGAAGGCGTCGGCGTGAACTGCGTGTCGTAGGAGGCGTTGAGGTAGGGGCCCAAGCTGAAATGGGCGCGGCCGCGGTCGAAGCGGAAGGTCCGATGCCGGACTTCGGTTTCCGTCAGGAGCTGGTCCTGTGTTTTGTTCACGACTTCCGGCGCGCCGGGGGGCTTGATGATCACTTTTCCGTACTGCGCAGTGGTGCCGACGTCCCAGCGCCATTTCCGCCAATACACTTCCGAAAACAGCCTCAACGTTCCCTGTCCTTGGACCTGGCTGACGCCCTGAATCCGAGCGTCCGGCACTTGGCTGAAAGGCGCTTGGTTGTGAAGCTGAGTGTTCGAAAATTGGCCGGAAAGCTCCCTTAAGTCGAGCCGCCAAACGGGACGCTCGGGTGTGATGCCCTCGGCCATGGAGCGGATGTCGGACACGTAGCTTGTGCGCGCGTCCGCGGCAGCGGACGCGTCGGCTTGACGCCTTCTCCGCTTAAGCCAGCTGATGACGGCTTGGTCGAGGGTGAGATCTTGGATCTGCACGTCGGAAGCCGCCGTAAGCGCGGGCAATTCATCGGATTGTTTAAGAAGGTCTTCGGTAGTCGCGACGGAATACATCTCTCCGTCTCGAAGGGGGAGGTTGTGCGTCATGCCGTTTGAAGTCAGGCCGGCTTGCGCGAGCCAAATCTCATACCCGTATTTCGCATCGTTGGCATTGGGCAAAGGAAATGTCCCGTATATGATCCGAGGCAAGAGCAAACGCAGGTCCGCGCCGGTCAGCTTCAGGCGCACGAGCCGCTCCTTAGTGTCGAGCCAGTTGGCGACGAAGTTTTCAGTTTGCTCTCCTGAAACGTTGTTGCCCATCGGCCGTATGCGCAGAAGAGCGATCTCCGCGCCCGTCTGCCGCCGCACCGCTTGCGCGGCGATATTCCAAAATTCCGGAGGTTGAAAACTCAGCTTCGGTTTGGCCGCCTGCGGCCACAGCGCGCGTGCGTCGGGCAATATCGGATCCTTGCCTTCTTCGAAATAATTGAAAAGCCTCCCTTCTAGATCCGACATATCCTTGTCGATCGGCAGATTGGGGCCCAGCGGGCCGGGCAGCTCTTCGATCCGGGTCAGTTCGTAGCCGTCGACCCGCCGGCTCATTTCCAGCGCGATCTCGTCGTACGTGAAAGAGGGCGGGGTCGCGATCAGGGCGGGTTGATTGTGTTCCTCTTGAGCCCATCCGGTCAGATCCACGATCGTGCGCCTTCGGCTGGCGCGTTCTCTTAACGCGGTCCCTAAAAAAAGATCGATGCCTCCGATCTCCTGAATCAGCTTGGCGTCGAACCCGACGGGCATATGCGATATGCAGACGACCAGGTCCACCTTGTCCTTGGTCCTCAGTTCCTCCACGATATCGCGCGCCACGGCGATGGGATCGGTCGCGGTCCAGGGCACTTTCCTGCGAGAAATGCTCGCGTTGACGGACAAATCCAACAGCGAGAAAAGCCCGACCTTGACTCCGTCGATCGTCTCGATATGCGTGCGATGGATCGCCGCCGCGGCCGTCGGGTTGTTGGGCTTGAGGTTTGACGCAAGAAGGATCGCGCGCTTCTCCGGCGGCCCGGTTTGCGAGTATTTAAGGAGCCAATCCCAACCGTACTCCATGTCGATCCCGGAAAAAGCGATGAGCCTGAGTCCCGAGTCGAGCATGGACTTAAGCAGAACGCCCTGTGTGACGCCGAACTCGTCTTGGATGGCCGTCCCGCCGAGGTTGATGAAAAGAGCGGGCTCGGTGATTTCTCGCAAGCGCCTCTCCAGCGCCGGCTTGACGCGGCTGAACCCTCCGGCCGGTTTGCCGATGAGCGTTATTTCGACCGGGTTGCCGTCCACCGTGAGCTTGTAATGAGACGCGACGGTTTCGATCCAGGTCGCGCCCAGCGGCGAGGCGCCAATCCGCAGGGCTTTTAGGCGCGCGCCGGATGCAGCGCTGATCTCCTCGAAGCTCGCCGATTGGCGGCGCACGCCCAGCTCATAGGTGACCGCGTCGGAACGATCGTTGGCGCGCTGAAGAATGTTCTCCACGAATGGATAGTCGGTTTTGGACTGCACCAGCAATATCGATCGGGGACTTTCGATGACCTCGGTGGGTTCCATTTGGGCGACCGCGGCATTCGGGCCCGGCAAACGATCTTTTTTGAGGCCTGCTGGAATATGCAGCAAGTAGTGTCCGTTCGCGTAATAGAGGATCTCAAAATCGATCTTTTCAATCTTGATGCGGTCGGGATTGTCCGTGAGCACCCTTTCAAGAGCGCCGGCCGAGAAGCTGATGCCCAGCGACCAGCCCTGCGCGGTGAAAATCCTAAACTTTTTGGTAGCGGAGTCGGCCGAGTCCCCCGCCAGAACGGGGCCTGACGTAGCGAGCAGAAACAATAGCGCCAGCGGCCTGATGGACTAGTCCCCGCCGCCGCTGCCGCTCCACGTGCAGGACAGGTCGTGGCGGCGCATCTCCGAGCGGAAATTATCGCATTCGTCCTTGGTCAGGCATCGGGGCCTGACCGTGACGATGCCTTTGCAGGAGCACCAGCCCCAAGGATACTGGCAGGGGTCCTGGCCGTAGACGGCGCCGTCCTTCGGCGGTTTGGGTTGGGGCTTGGGCTTGGCCTTGCGCGGGCTGGAGAGCTGCAAGAAGGCTTTGGCCGCGGCGGCACGGACGCCCTTGTCCTCGTCGCTGGTCGCCGCGCGCTGCACCGCGCCGCGCGCGACCAAGTCGCCGCGGGTGCCCAGGGCCTCGGCCGCCGCGAGGCGGACTTCGACGCTGGGATCTTCAGAGAGCAAGGCGGCTATCGCCCTCGTGGCGTCGGGATTGTCCAGATGCGCCGACGAGGTCGACAGCGCCGCTAGAAGCTCGCGCCGGACCTGGGCGCCCGGCTCGCTCTTGAGAAAAGACTCGGCCAGGGTGAGCGCATCGCCGCCTGGCATGGAGATGATCTCGAGGGCCGCGCCCAGGCGCGCGCGTTCGGAGAGGTCTCGGCGCATGATCTCGGAGAGGGCTTTTAGTCGCGCTTCTCCCGTGGGCGCGGGAGCCTGCGTGCCTGCGGGCGGCTGAAGCTCCTCCTCGCACGCCCCGGGCGACGCCAGCAGAAGTGCCAGCGTCAGGAGCGCGCTCGTCATCAATCCTGCCCCTTGGTGTCGAGTCTGCGCCAAAGATACCAGCTGGCGACGGTGCGGTAAGGCGCCCAGATGCGCCCGTGTTTTTCCACGGCCGAGGGCGGGGGCAGGCGCCCGTTTTTTCGGTAGAGCAGGCCGAAGGCTTTGCGCACGCCGTAGTCGCCGACGGGCAGAACGTCGGGACGCCCGAGCTTGAACATGAGGAACATGTGGACCGTCCATTCGCCAATGCCGCGCACTTCGGTTAGCCGCGCGACGATCTCTGCGTCAGGCAAAGCCTCGAGGTCGGCGCGCGGTGCTACGACGCCGCTCAGGCATTTTTGAGCCAAGTCGCGCACGGCGAGGAGTTTGTTGGCCGAAAGGCCCGCGGTGCGCAGCTTGGCGGGGGGCGTCTTAAGGAGGCGCTGAGGAGTCAGCGTCTTGCCGCCGTCGAAGAGGGCCAGCACCCGGCCGTGGATCGTCGCCGCCGCTTTGCCGTTGAGTTGTTGATAAACAATGGACTGAACCAATGACTCGAAGGTGTCCATGTCGTTGGACGTCAGGGCGCAGGGACCGACGTCTTCGATCAGGCGCGCGAGCACGGGATCGGCCGCCTTGAGATGGCGGATGGCCGCGCGCGCGTAGGGAAGCTTAGTACCCGTAGTTGACTCCGGCGCAGATTTGCTCTTTGGCTTTTAAGCGTTCGGCCAAGCCCGCGTTCTTCTTCATATAACCGGCACGGTCGGCAACGCCGTAGACGAATTCATCCAGATATTTTTTAAAAGTCGATTCTTCTCGGGCAATCTTATCCCAGGCGACGTAAAAATCGTTGTCGCGGTCGTAGTAGCCTTGGGCATAAGAAGGATGCGCGCCCCAAGGCTCGACGACAACGGCGTCCACCTGGAGGCCGGGAATCAATGTGCGATTGGGGTCCTGGCGGATGACCGACTCCGACACGAGCTCCTCGACGACGACGATCACGCGCTTGGAGGCGAAGGCCGCCTCTTTCTGGACGCCCATCAGACCCCAGATCTGGACATTGCCGCTTTTATCCGCGCGTTGGGCGTGGACGATGGTCACGTCCGGGCGCAGGGCGGGGACGGCCGCCAGCGTCTCGCCGGTGTAAGGACAGTCCACGGTCTTGATCAGCGGGTTGGCCTTGGGGATGTCGGTGCCCGCGTAGTTGCGCAGCGGCCAGAACGGCAGGTTGGCCGCACCCGCCGAGAGCCGCGCCACCATGCCGAAATGCGAGTACTCCTCGACTTGGAGCGTCGGCGGCACAGCCTCGACCGCGCGCCGGAACGCGTGCAGCGAGCCCACGCCCGGGTTTCCCGCCCAGGAGAAGACCATCTTCTTGGCGACCCCGGCCTGGATCATCTGATCGTAGATCAGGTCGGGGGTCAGGCGCGCGAGGGTCAAGTCCTTCTTTTTCTGACGGATGATCTCGTGCCCGGCGGCAAAGCTGATTAGATGCGTGAAGCCTTCGATGACCACGACGTCGCCGTCCCGGACATGGGCCGCGACCGCCTCCTTCATCGATAGGACTTTGTTCTTCAAGTCAGTTCAGTCAAGCATTCGTCGAAGATCTCGAGGCCTTTGTCGACGTCGTAGGCCGTCAGCACCAGCGGCGGAGCCACTCGGATGGTGGACTTGCCGCAGCCAAGCAGGAGCAATCCTTTCCTGAAGGCCAGCTGTTCGAGCTTGCCCATGAGCTCGGACGCTGGCTTCTTCGTCTCGCGGTCGGTGACAAACTCCACGCCGATGAACAGGCCGTGGCCCCTGACGTCGCCGATGCACTCGTGCTTGGCCTGGAGCTTCTTGAGTCCCGTGATCAGACGCGAGCCCATTTTGCCCGCGTTGGCGGCGAGCTCATTTTCCACGAGGTCGAGCGTGGCCAGCGCCGCGGCGCAGGCGACCGGATTTCCGCCGTAGGTCGAGCCGTGCGAGCCGCGCGGCCAAGTCATCACCGACTCCTTGGCGATGATGGCTCCGATGGGCATGCCCGAGCCCAGGCCCTTGGCCGTGACCAGCACGTCGGGAGCCACACCCATGACCTCGGCGGCCCACATCTTGCCCGTGCGGCCGACGCCGGTCTGGATCTCATCGTAGATCAAGACGATGCCGTGCTCCGAGCACAACGCCCGCCAGAAGTTGAGGAATTCCTTCGAGGGCAGGACATAGCCGCCCTCGCCCTGCAGCGGCTCCATGATCACCGCGGCGACTTCCTCGGGGGAGATCTGCGTCTCGAAGAGTTGATGCGCGGCTTTGACGCAGTCTTCAAGAGTGTTGTGGTAAGGCGTGTGGAAGGGCAGGTGATAGACGCCCGGCAGCAGCGGCCCGAACCCCTTGCGGTATTTGACCTTCGAGGAGGACACAGACATCGCCGCGTAGCTTCGTCCGTGGAAGGAGCTATGAAACGAGATGATCCCGTGGCGGTGCGTGTGATGGCGCGCGAGCTTGATGGCGCCCTCGACGGCCTCCGTTCCTGAGTTCGACAGGAACACGCGCGAGGACCCTTTCCAGGGTGCCAATTTGGCCAGGCGCTCGCACAGATCCGAAAACCCCTGGTAATAAAAATCGGTGCCGCAGATGTGGAGGAACTTGGCGGCCGCTTCCTGCACGGCCTTGGTCACGGCCGGGTGCTGATAGCCGGTCGAGGAGACGGCGATGCCCGCCATCCAATCGATGAAGCGGTTGCCGTCGACATCTTCGACCATGGCCCCTTTGCCGCCGGCCATGACCAGCGGGTATTCTTTTATATAGGACGGGGAGGAGAAGGCCTTGTCCTTGGCAATAACGGCTTTAGCCTTGGGCCCGGGAGGCGCGACGACAATTCGCGGATAATCAGCTTTGACCGGCGCAATAGTTTTGGGCATATTACTCCATGATGGTGCGGCTTTGCTCGCGCATGAATTGAGCGACGTAATAGGGTCCGCAGCCGCCTTTACCGGTCGAGCCCGAGCCTTTCCAGCCGCAGAAGGCCTGCACGCCGGGCCAGGCGCCGGTGGTAGCACCCGTCTTGCGGTTGGCGTAGCACACGCCGGACTCGACTTCGTCGAAGAACTGGTCGATCTCCTTGCGCTTGGCGGTGAAGATGCCGGCGGTCAGGCCGTACTCGGCCTTGTTGCACTCGGCGATGGCCGAATCGATGGACTTCACTTTGCCGATAGCCAGGAACGGGGCGAACAGCTCGCGGAAGAATAATTCGTGGTCGAGAGGGAGTTCGGCGATCGTCGGGGCGACGAAATGGCCCTTGTCGAAGAGCGAGCCCTTGAGCTTCTCTCCGCCGATCAGAATGCGCCCGCCCTTCTTGGCGCTTTTAACGGCGGAGAGATAGGTCTTCACGGCGCGATCGTGGATGACGGGGCCCAGATAGACGTCCTTGTCGCAAGGGTCGCCGATCTTGATGGCCTGGGTTTTGGCCGCGAGTTTGGCTTTGAAGGCGTCGTAGACTTTTTCGTGGACGTAGACACGCGAGCAGGCCGAGCATTTCTGGCCCTGCAGGCCGAAGGCCGACTTCATCACGCCCTCGGCGGCGGCGTCGAGATCGGCGGTCTCCGAGACGTAGGTCGGGTTCTTGCCGCCGAGCTCCATGAGCACGGGTTTGGCGTAGCGGCTGGAGAACTCGTTGTACATTTTCATGCCCACGTCCTTGGAGCCGGTGAAGACCACCCCGTCGACGAGCTGGTGGCGCCACAGCGCCTCGCCGGTGTTGGGGCCGTCGCCGGTCACGAATTGGAAGACGCCGGCGGGCACGCCCGCGTCGCGGTAGACTTCATAGAGCAGCTCGCCGGTCCAGGGCGCTTCCTGCGAGGGCTTGTAGACCACCGCGTTGCCGGCCATGAGCGCGGCCGAGGACATGCCGGCGGAAAGCGCCATCGGGAAATTGAAGGGCGCGATGCAGGCGAAGACGCCGTAGGGCCTGAGCACGGAAGCGGTGTTCTCGTTGGGCAGGAGCTTGCCCAGCGGCACGACGAAGCCGTCGGTGTCGGAGACCTGCTTGGCGTAGTACTCGATGAGATCGGCCGACTCCTCGGCGTCGCCCATGGACTCCATGCGGTTTTTGCCGACCTCGAGGCTCATCATGGCGGCGATGGTGAACTTGCGCTCGCGGATGAGCGCGGCGGCCTTGTGCATGACGTCCAAGCGCGCCTGCCACGGTTTGGCGGCCCAGGCCTTTTGCGCGGACTTGGCGCCGACGACGGCCGCGTCGATCTGCGCGAGGGCGGCCAGCGGGTACTTGGCGAGCAGAAGCCCCGTGTTGATCGGGGAGACGTCGTCGAAAGTCCCCTTGGGCGAGGGAACCGCCCGGCCGTCGATGAACATCGTGTGCGTTTTCCCGGCGCGGGACTTGATGTCGAGCAGGGCCTCGTCGAAGGCCTTGTGGAACGCGCTCATGTCGGCGTTGGCGGAGGTGTAGGTGATCTTGGACGGGGCGGTTTTAACGGGGGACATGGCAAGCCTCCAGTGCGGCAGCGTGGGCGGTCTTGAAGCGGGAGACGATCTCATCGATCTCTTTTTCGGAGATGATGAAGGGGGGGGCGAGCATGACCAGGTCGCCGTTGTCTCCGTCGACGTGGCCGATGTTGGGCCAGACGATGAGGCCGGCGTCCTGGGCCTTGGCCACGAAGGTCTCGGCGAACTTAAGCGAACGAGGAAAAGGCGCTTTGGTCTTTTTGTCGGCGACAAACTCGATTCCGGCCAATAGGCCGAGGCCGCGGACGTCGCCGATTGAAGGAAGGTCGAGGAGCGCGGCCAGTTTTTTGTGAAGCACGACGCCCATTTTCGCGGAGCGTTCGACGAGCTTGTTTTTCTTGATATGCCGGACCGCGGCCAAGCCCGCGGCGCAGATCGTGGGCGAATGAGAAAAGGTTTGAGCGTGTTTGAAGGCCCCGGAGCCCTTGGCGATGGGATCGATCACTTTCTTTGTCGCGATCACGGCGGATAGGGGCACATAGCCGCCCGACAATCCTTTGCCCAGGGTCATGATGTCTGGGGTGACGTCGAAATGTTCGATGGCCGCCCATGTCCCGGTGCGGCCGCAGCCGGACAAGACCTCATCGGCGATGAACAGGATGTTGTGTTTGTCGCAGATTTGTCGGACTCGCTTGTAGTAGTCCTTGGGAGGCACGGAGGCGCCCGTCGAGGACCCTCCCACCGGCTCGGCGATGAAGGCGGCGACCGTGTCGGCACCCTCGGTCGCGATCGCGGTTTCCAAGGCCTCGGCCGTCATCGCCGGGGCTTTGGCCGCGCAGCGATAAGGATAGGGGGCGCCGATCATGGTCACGGGCACCAGCCAAGGCCCGAACATCTTCTTGTAGCTCTCGCGCGCCGAGGCGGAGAGGGCGAGCAAAGTGTTCCCGTGGTAGCCGGGCGTGCGGGCGATGATCTTGTGCTTGCCGGGCTTGCCCGCCTCGACCCAATGCTGGCGCGCGAGCTTGAGCGCCGCCTCGACGGCCTCGGAGCCGCTGGACAGGAAGTAGGCGAAGTCGAGCCCTTTGGGATTGAGCGTGCGCAGTTCCGCGGCCAACTGCTCGGCGGGCTCGTTGGTAAAGGCCGTGCCGTTGACGTAGGCGACTTTGCGCACCTGCTCGGCCACCGCGTCGGCGACCTCGCAGACGCCGTGGCCGAGATTGGCCACGTACGCGCCGCCGCAGGCGTCGAGATAGCGGCGGCCCCTTTCGTCGATGAGCCAGCATCCCTCGCCGCGCACGATCATGGGAAATTCGCGGTCGAGGGCGCGGTAGAAGACGCCGGTCTCGGGGTAACGGTGTTTGGCCGCCATCGCGCGCCTATATTATCATTTCAAAGCAAGGTGCTATTTTGTCTTTATGGGTCTGACGTATATCCGCATTCTTTCCAGTAGAGAGCGGTTTCTTTGTCTGCCTGCCTCTGTTCATTTTCAATTTTGGCGATGAGCGTGTCAGAGCGGGGTAAAAGGACCAGATCGCAATCCAAAGCGGCGAATATCCTGCGCAGCGTGCTCAATTGGATATCGCCGCCCCGTTCCAACTGGATAATCTGACAACGCGACACGCTCGCGCGCGCGGCCACATCGGCCTGGGTCAATCCTCGGCTGCGGCGAAAAAGCCCGAAGGCTTTATGAAAGGGCCACTCGATCCATTTGGCAGGGACGGCTTTGGCGGCCAGCAACGCCCCTAGAAACGGGCTTTTCGCGTTCGCTAGTCGCTCCGCCAATATGGCGGCCGCATTTTCAATCTGATCCGTCATCACTTTATATACGATTTGACCCCCGATTTTGTTCCCTGAATGTAGGGGATACCCGACATTCACTATTCCCGGGATGAGTGAATGTATCGCGTGCGCTGCAGCCGTTGTTAGGCCGCGATATCCGCGGTCGTAACGGGGCGGGCGGCCACGTCCGGGTGCTTCGCGCCGGCGTCATCGATCAATTGTTCGCCGATCCAGCTGATGGGCTGGGGCTTGAAGGACGCCTCAAGAAAGTTCCGGCAGCCCGCCGCGTAGGCGGCGCGCACGGCCGCGAGGTGCTTTTCGCAGGAAGTCGCCTGCTCCACGAGAAGCTCCGCGATCCTCGCCGGATCCGTCTCGGCCTTGCCGGATGTGCCCATGAATACCGGCACCGCCGGGCGCTTGAGCTCGATGGTCTTGAGCGCCTCGCGCAGCGGCGCCTTGGCGGGCTCGAAAGCGGAAGTGTGGTAGGGCCCCTCGACTTTGAGCAGGTTGACCTTCACCGGCCAATCCTCGGCGCGGGCCTTGGCCGCGTAGGCCTCGAGAGCGGCCATGGTCCCTCCCAAGGTGCCCCGGCCGACCGTGTTCCACAAGGCGACCGACACGCCGGGAACTTCCGAGACGGACTCCGCGACGTCGTTGAAATCGTCGGTGGACACGGCGGCTAGTCCCATAGGCTCGGAAAAACCCTTGCAGCAGTCGGAAAACGCCTTGGCGCGGACGGCGACGAATCGTCCCGAGTCCTCGAGCGTCATGGCCTCGGCTGCGACTAGGGCGGCGACCACACCCATGGAGTGGCCTATCGCGCCATCCAATCGAAGCGCGGGATGCGCCGCCTTATAAGCCAGCCAGTGGGCAACGTGCGAGGCGTGGATGGCGCGCTGGGCGTTGAAGGTCAGCGCCAGCGTCTCCTCCGGGGTGGTGGTCAGCAAGGTCTCGAGGTCGGCTCCGAGCGAGGGTTTGAGGCGTTCGATGACGGCGCGCGCGGGGGGGATTTTCAGGAGCTCGGCCCCCATTCCCGTCTCCTGCACCGACTGTCCGGCGAAAAGCGCGCAAACGGGTTTGCTCATCGGTTTTTCCTGGCAGTCATGCGAAAACCTATCCGGGAGGGCGAATGTCGGGTATAGCCGACATTCACTGTTCCCGGGAATAGCCAATGTCGGCTATACCCGACATTCCTCGTGTGGAGGCTCAAAAGGGCCGCCGGATAATGTCTGGTCATGAGATCATCAGCGAACAGGCCGCGAAGCGTCCGGAATGGGACAGCGACAGGCTCCAGTCCTGAGGTTTGCCGCGCCACAGCACGGTGGGCAGGCCGCCCTGCTCGGAAAGGGCCAGGCGCGCGGATGATCGGATCTCGTCGTTGGTGGAGGCGATGAAGTCGAGGGCCATCTCGCGGGCGAAAGCGCCGGGCGCCGTCCCGGGGGGGATTTCGGCCACGTTCCACAGCGCGTCGCCCTCGGACTCGGCGTCGCCGATGTAGCCGCCGCGCAGGACCGCCACGCAGTGCAATTTGTCCTCGTCGTCGTCGGTGAAGCGGATGTCGAGCTGCAGGCCCGTGGTCAGATGGGTGGCCTTGCGGCGGAACAGGTCGATTTCGATCTCGTGGAAGGCGCCGTTGGGAACGACGACGATCGCCCGGCCCAGGGCCTTGTGGCAGGCCTCCTTGGCGCAGAAAAAGCGCCAAAATCCGCGGAACAGGCCGGCCGGCCCTTGCTCGGCGAGATAGGCCAGCTCGCGCTTGGTGAGGTGGCGCTCAAGCCACTCTTGATCGGCCTCGGCGAGATCCTCCGAGAAGTTCTCGCGCAGCAGGAGCCCCTTGAGGTCGACGACGTCGTTGCCCGCGCAATTGCGCGCCATATCCGATCCCTTCCACCAATCCTGCTGCAGCTGTGCCAGGCGGTCGAACAGACGCTGGCTGATGTCGCGCGGCTTCTCGCCGGGACGGGCGCCGTCGATGAGATCGGCGACCACGCGCAGGCGATCGCCCTTGGGCGGATAGGCGGTGGTGGCGATCTGGGTCTCGGCGCGTAGGTACACGCACAGGAACTTCGACGACGGCGCCTCGAGGGCGAGCTTGCCCAAGAAATCCTTGGGGCGCCGCGGCTCAAGCCACCCGGAGCGCGACCTTCCCGCCTCGGGATAGACGAAGACGGAGCCGCCCTCACGCAAGGCCCAGGCGCACTTGTCGAAGGCTTTCTGCCGCCAGGCCTCGCTTCCCGAGTCCTCGCCGCCGCGCAGGAAGGGGATGCAGCGGCAGATATAGAGCATCCCGCGGATCACGGCGCTTTGGATGGGGCCGCCGAGTTTGTAGTAGTTGGTGTACTCGGGCGTCGACCAGGGGATGCGGCGTTCCTCGAGCAGGCGGCTGACGGGAAACACCGCCCAGTAGACCAGGAAGCTGTCGATGAGCGTGAGGTGATTGGCGGCCCAGATCACCGGGCCGTCGTGCTTATCGAGCTTCGTCCAGATCCGCGCGCGGATGGCGGCGATGTCTTCGTCCAGGCGATAGCCGAAATAAACCCGCGCGAGCAGGGCGACGAGAAGCGACACGGGCACGACCAGCGTCCGGCTGAGCAGCCGCTGCAGTCGGAGGGACTTGAGGTCCCCCGGAGTCAGCGACATGCTCTAGAGCAGCTTCTCAGCTAGTGTTACGGCCTCCTTCATGGCGGCGCGGACGTCGGCGACTTTCTTGTCCTCGACGGCGCGGCGCCGGCCGGCGGCCTCGGCGACTTCCTGCGAGACGCGCAGCTTGGCCGCGCTCATCTTCAGGCGGGTGCGGATCTCGGCTTCCTCGGCGCGCATCTTGGCCAGGGCGGCGACGTCGCCGCCGCTGGAGAGGCCCTTGATCCGGTCGAGGGTGATGTTCAGCTCGCCCTGCAGGGCGTCGTAGCCGGCCTTGTCGTTCTGGAAGCTCTTGCCCTTGGAGGCGGCGAGCTTGGAGGCGTCGGCCAAGGTCGCGTCGTACTCCTTGGCCTGGGCGGCCAAGGTCTTGAGGTTGGCGGCGGCCTCGGCGCGCTCGGCGCCGGCGAGTTTCTCGGCCTTGGTCGCCATCTTCTTAAGGGCGTCGGCCATCTTCCAGGCGTCGCCGCAGGCCATCACGTAGGCAAACGACATGACCTTCTCGAGATAGGCCTCGTTCTTGGGCATATGGCCCAGGTCCATGAGCATCTTGACCGAGAGGCCGGGTGTTGCGGCCAGCGCGTCCTGGCCGTCGAGGATGCGCAGCTTGCCGAGCTCGCCGGGGGCGAGCTTGAACTCGGCGGAGCCCTCGGAGACGGGGACCTTGGTGGTCATCTTGGTGAGGAACTGGCGTTCGATGGACATGGTGATGTCGGCTAAGTTGGATGACTCGATGCCCATGCCCACGATGTGGCCCAGGTAGGGGGTGTTCGCGTCGGCGGAGGCGAAGTTGGCTTCGTTGGTGGCGTACTTCTTGACGCCGGCGGTGATCCGCTGCTCCGCGTCCTCCGGCGTGATCGTGTTGAGATCGATCGCCTCGATGACGGCCTGTTTGCGCATGAATGCCATTTTTATGTTCCTCCTAGACTTAAGCCGATTCTATTATTTTCCGTCCCAGCGTTTGAAGAGAATACAGCCGTTGACGTCTCCGAAGCCGAACGACGCCTTGATGACGTACTCGAGCTCCTTTTTGACCATCTCGTGGGGGATGCTGCCGCCGATGGGGATCTGAGGGTGGACGTCCTCGCTGTTGATCGAGGGGTGGACATAGCCGTTGACGATTTGGTCGACGACGGCCACCGACTCGAGCGCTCCCGCCGCGCCCAAGGTGTGGCCGATCATGGATTTCGTCGATTGGATGAGAGGGAATTTTTCCAGAGGAAGTTCCAGGGCTTTGATCCAACTGCCCACCTCTCGCGGGTCGGCTCCGGTTGAGGTCAGATGTCCGTTTATTAAAGAAACGCGCTTGGGATCGAGGGCGCCGTCTTTGATCACCTGACGGATGCAGCGCATCACGCCGTCCGGATTGGGGAAAGTCATCGTCCCGCCGTCGCGTTGCCCGCCGGAGTTGCAGTAGGCGGCGACAATCTCGCAAAGGATTGCCGCACCCCGCTTTTGCGCGGACTCAAGCGTCTCCAGGCGCAGAACGCCCGCGCCGCCCGCCGGCACGAAGCCGCAGGCGCCGGCACCCATAGGCTGCGAGCCTTTCTCGGGCATGACGTTGAACTTGGAGCAGAGAACGTCGCGCATCGCGTCGAAGCCCGACCAAGTGCCGGCGTGCGTGCCCTCGGAGCCGCCCGCGTACATGGACTCGGCGTAGCCCAGCTGCATGTGTTTGAAGGCCTCGAAGATGGCCTCGGTGCCCGTGTTGCAGGCCGAGGAGTTGGTCGTGGTCTGTCCGCCCAGTCCCAGGAACTTGCCGACGGCTACTGAAACCGAACTTTCCATAATTTTGGGAACTATGTCCGTGCCCATCGGACGGCAACCCATGCCTGGGTCCTGCTCGGACGCCCCATTCAGCGTGGGAGCCAATTCATCGATCAGGGTGTCCATGCCTCCGATGCCGCAGCCGATGATCGCACCGGTGGTCCAGTCGACGGGAGTGTCGTTGTAGCCTTTCTTGAGATCGACGTTTACCCCCGACATGCGCGCCGCCTCGATGGCGGCCATGGTCGCGTACACCATGGCCTCATNNAGCCTCATTGAGCTTGGCTAGGTCGGCGTTGGGAATCAGCGCCTCGGCCTCATCGGGCCCGACGGGCGGCTTGCCTCCGATCTGGCAGGCGAAATTGAGGGCTTTGAGTTCCTCATGGTGGGCGATGCCGGACTTGCCGGCCTTCAGCGCGGCGCGATAGGCCTCCAGGCCCAGGCCGTTGGGGGCCACGGCGCCGATTCCGGTCACGACCACGCGTTTTGGAAAGCGGCTCATTTGAGTTTCTCCGAGTCCTTGGCTATCCACAGTCCTGAAGTGACGCCCGTAAACGCCGTTTCACCGTCCTTTGGGCCGCCTATGAATTTGATCTCGATCTCGGCGACGAGCTTGCCGTCGCGGAAAAAGCCTTCCGCGCCAAAGCGCGCCTGGCAGGTCAACGTGTCTCCGGGGCGCACCATCTTCTTGAAGGCGCCCTTGTCGACGTGGGTGAATAGGTTGACCATGTTCGCCAAACGCTCGGGCCCGGCCTTGGCTCCCATCAAATAAATGCCCCAGGCCACGGCCGAAGTCTGCACGGCCATCTCCACCATCTTCACGCCCGGCACGACCGGGTTGCCCGGGAAATGCCCGGCGCAGTCCTCGTTCTTCCAGGTATACTTCGAAACAATGTGCTCTCCGTCGATCTCTAAAATCTCATCGATGAAGCGCATGGGCGGCCGCTGAGGGACCAGCCGCAGAACTTCTGCTGGAGTTAGATCATTCATAACTGTTGGCGCCAACAGTTCGAGAGCAGATCAAAGGGCCATGCCTCCATCAACGGCGATGACGGCCCCGGTCAGGTATTGGTTTTCGATGGCATGCCAAACCGTCTCGGCGATCGCTTCGGGCGCGCCGAAGGATCCGAGCGCGACGTCTTTCTTGATGCCCGCGCGCTGATCTTCGGGAATCTCGGCGGTCATCGCCGTTTCGATGAAGCCGGGCGCGATGGCGACGACGCGCACGCCTTTGGGGCCGAGCTCGGAGGCGAATTGAGAAGTCAACGCTTCGAGAGCGGCCTTCGAAGCGCGGTAAATCGCGGAACCGATGACGGCTTTGCGGGCCAAGACCGAGGAGATATTGACGATCACCCCGCTCTCGTTGCGCGCCATTTCTTTAGAAAAATCGCGCATGAGAAACAACGGAGCTTTGAGATTGGTGTCGAGAATCTTGTCGTAGGACGCTTCGGAGACCATCAACGCGGGCTCATGGGGCCTATCGATGCCGGCATTATTAACCAAACAGAAGGGGGTTCCCTTGGACAGCACGGCCTCCAAAAGGATTTTTCGGCCTTCGGCCGTGGACAGATTAGCTTGAACGGCAAAAGAACCGGGGATCTCTTTGACGAGCGCATCCGCCGCGGCTTTGTTCCCATTATAATGAAGACAAATTTTAAGTTGGCCCTCGGATTTCGCATGGATCAAGCGGCATATCGCGGCCCCAATCCCTCCTGAAGCACCGGTAACGACCGCGATATCCGACATTTACTTAACCTCCATCAACCCGCCGCCCCACGCAAGTCCCGCCCCGAGGACGGCATACACGATTTGGTCCCCTTTTTTCATCTTGTCGAGCCTCTGAGCCACGGCCGAGGGCATGCCCGCGGCGGCGATGTTGCCTTGCTCTTGGACGTTGCTGATGTGGTGCTCCTTGGGCAGGTGGAGATGGCCGATGATGGATTCCTGCATGACGAAATTGGCTTGGTGGGTCACGGTGTAGACGTCCTCGGCGAAGAGCTTCTTTTCGGCGGCGATGGTCTCGAACATTTCCACGGTTTTGCGGATGGAGAACTCGCGGATCTTGGCGCCGTCCTGGCGGAAGTGGCTGGTGGAGTCGACGGACACGTCCTCGGAGTTTAAGGGGTCGGAGCTGTAGACCAAGGGCTCCACCGTCAGGCGTCCGGGATGGCGCAGGGAGCACAGTTGGGCCGAGGCGCCGTCGCCCCAGATGTAGCCGTCGATGTTCTCGGGGGAATAGTCGGTGCGGGTCGTGTAGCAGGAGGTCTGCACGGTCAGCACGAACTCCGGACAGGCGCTTTCTTTCATGTCGGCCAGGTATTTCATGTGGCGGGCAAAAGACGAGCAGGCCGTGTTCATGTCGATGTGCGGACCGGGGCCGATGCCCAGGGCCTTGGCGATGTAGTTGGCCGTGCCCGGGACCATATCAAAGGGCAGGTCGCAGTTGCAGACCACCATGCCGATCTGCTCGGGCTTCACACCGCTGTGCGCCAGTGCCTTTTGCGCGGCGCGTACCGCCAGGGTCACCGGCGTCTCGCCGTTGGCGCGGGCATGAATGATGCCCTGGATGGGATTCTGGTTGTGGGTCTTGAGGATGTACTCCTTGGAGAGCACGGAGTAGCGCCGGTTGATGCCCAGGCGCGAGGCCACCCAATCCGGCCCTTTTTTTAGGCCCACTTCCTTGTGCAGGAAGTCGTTGTCGAGCTCGTTCTTGGGAAGAGCCCAACCCATCCCCAGGATGTTGACGTGGGCGCTCATCTAGAGACCGGAGACGGCCTCGCCTCCGTCGGTGCGGATGATGGTCCCGTTGGCCCAGCGCAAGGTCGGGCCGCACAGCCCTAAGATGGTCTCGGCGATGTCCTCGGGCGTAGTGAGGCGATGGAAGGGGTTGCGCAGACGCGCTTGGGCCTTCATCAAGTCGAAGTTCGGGATGGCGTTGCCGGCGGGGGTGTCGGTGATGCCGGCTTGGATTATATAGGAAGAAACGCCGTACGGCGCGAGCTCGACGGCCATCGCGCGGCAGGAGGCCTCGAGCGCGGTCTTGGCCGCGGAAACTGCCGCGTAGCCCTTCCACGCGATCTCGTTGCCTTCCGAGGTCATGGCGACTAAGCGCGCATCCTTACTGAGCAGGCCTTCCTTGCACAACTCGCGGCCCCAGAGCAGGTAGTCGTAGCCCATCATGAAGATCGTCTTCTTGAGGTCGTCCTCGGTGAGCAGCTCCTCGCGGTACGGAATGCGGGAATCGGCCAAGGTGTGCAGCGCGTCACAGCCTTTCTCATGGAAAGCCGTGTTGACGGCCGCCTTGACCCTCTCGGGGGGCAGGCCCAGCGCTTCGGCCAGGCCTTTGATGGCCATGCCCCGGAAGTCCGGAGTTTTGTCCTCGATCATCAGGCGGCAGGAGCCGGCCGCGATCGACTGCATGAACAGATGTACTTTGCCGCTGCCGCAGTTGGACACTATGCTTTCGAAGAGTTCTCCTCGGCCGTCTTCGTCGAAGAGATTGATATTGTGCGTGATGAGCTTGACGCCGGAGGCTCGTATCTCGTCGAAATGGGGTTTGATCACCGTTTCGACGGTTCCTTCTTTATCTTTATGGCCGATGAGGATGTTGAAACCGGCTTTGGCCAGACGCTTGGCTGTTGCCAGGCCGAAGCCTGACGATCCGCCCAGGATCACCGCCCACAGTCCGGAACCGTGAAAATCGAGTGAATTTTTATCGCTCATGTTATGTTGCGATTATACGACTTTTAGCCGTGATTTCTAGCCGCGCGTGAGCGCAAGCAGCCAGCGCGGCACCGCGGGCAGAAGTCCGCATGCGGCCAGCACCCCCTCGGCGGCGTGCGGCTGAAGCAGAAGACGTTGCAGTCCTCGTCCCAGGCGCAGGCGCGCGGAGTAGCGCCGATGCCAGGCGGCGGCCCAGGCTTCGGGCAGCGCCGTCCGTTCGACTTTCGCCATAAGTTCGGCGAGCAATAGCGCCGAGTCCAACGCCATGGCCTGGCCGTCGCCGCACAAGGGCGCGATCATTCCGGCGGCGTCGCCAAGGCGCAGCAACGGGCCCGCGACGGGGCCGGGGGCGGACAGCGATATGCGAGCGACGGCTAAAGGGTCGCTGTCCGGGCGAAGCGCCCGCAGGCGCCGGCCGAGGGGGACATTGAGGCGGCTCATTTCGGCGGCCACGGCGTCCCACTTCGGGGAGGACAGCGAGACCAGCCAGCGTTCGTCGGCCAAAAGACAGACGTTGACGGCCCCTGCTTCGACTGAGTTGACGCCGCAATAACCACCTTTAAAAAGATAGATCTCGACGCAGCCGTCGAGATCGGCGGCGTCCGATCCCGGCGCGACGCGATGGCGACGCTTGAAGCCGACGAACAGGGGCGAGGATGTCGCGGCAGCGGGTGCCAGTCTGCGGCCGCCGGCGGCGATGACAAGATCGGCGCGCAGGGCGCGGCCCTTGGAGAGAGTCAGCGTCGTCCCGTCCGCGTCCGGGACGATCTTAAGGACCTCGACATCCTCGAACGCGTCCGCTCCGCTGGTTTGGGCATGCCGGAACAGGAGCTCATCGAGGGCGAAGCGGGTCAGCCCCATGGTGCCGGCGCCGAGCGGGAACTCGACTGTCCGGCCCGAGGGCGAGGAAAAGCGCGCGCGCTCGATGACGGCGGGGAAGCGGCCTTGAATACCCTCAAGACAACCGATGCGGCGCAGCAACCCCTGCGCTTCCATGGACAGGAACTCGCCGCACACCTTGGCGCGTGGAAACCGATCCTTCTCAAGCAGGACTGGCTTACCTCCGGCGCGGGCCAGAAGGGCGGCCAGCGCGCTGCCGGCCGGCCCTCCGCCGATGATGGCCACCTCGCAGCGATCGGGGAGCGTCACCTTCGCACCGCCATCTGCCAGCGGAACGCCCAGCGCCGGCGTATCTCGGGCGCGGGAATGCCGGCGCGACGGCAGAGGTCTTCGAGCTCCGGCTTAAGGAACCCGCGCAGGACGGACAGCGGCGCGTCATAGCGCACGAGCCGGCTCCGGGAAAAAACGCGCGTCAGCGCCTTGATCGCGTGATAGGCCAAGGGATGGCGGTGCAGATCGTTGATCGCGACGCCCAATCGCGAGCGTGCATGCATTGCTTTTAGGGCCCGCTTGGCCTCATCTCCAGGACAGTGATGCAGCATAAGCTCGGCGTGGACGATGTCGTAAGTCTCATGCGCGGGGAGTTCGAAAAGATTCCGCCGGAAAAAGGACAGCCCCGGGCGGCGGCGTCGTTCCGCGAGCCGGATCGCGGCTTCCGAGAGGTCGATCCCCGTCACCTCGGCGGCGATCCCGCGCCCCCGGGCCCAGTCGGCGATGCGCTCGGAGGTTTCGCCGTCTCCGCAGCCGACGTCGAGTATGTTCAGACGCTTGGCGTTTGGCGGCGTCAGGGCGTCAAGCGCGCCGAGGGTGGCGGCATGTCCGCCTAAATACCTGTTGATGAGCGCCAACTCCCGGAATAGGACGCAAAACTCTTCGTCACGAACGCCGTCAGCGTCCATCAATTCAAGTTCATCGCTGCGTCGACTGAAATCAGGATGCGTCATTAAAGGGGAAGAAAGACCGCGCCTTCCATCGTCAGGCCCGGCCCGAAGCTGAGGGCCGCCAGAGGCCCCGCGCCGCCGCGCGCGAGTTCGCGCTCGAGCACGAAGAAGATTGTGGCACTCGACATGTTGCCGCACTCGGCAAGAACTTGGCGCGCGGACACCGTGTCGTCCTCCTCAAGCCTCAGCGATTCGGCGAGTTCGGCGATGATGCGCCGGCCGCCGGGGTGGGGCGCCCAACGCCCGACCTCGGCGCGCGAGAGGCCCGCGCGGGCAAGAAGCTCGGCGAGAAAGCGTGGCGCATGATCTCGGATCGTGGCGGGCACGCGGCGGTCGAGGCTCATCTCAAATCCGGTGTCGCCGATGCGCCAGGACATTTGATCGAGGCTGTCGGGTGCCACGCTGCCGTGGGCGGCACCTAGATCGGCGATGCCGCCGGCGCGCGCTCCGGGAGCGGCGAACACGGCCGCGCCGGCCCCATCGGCGAACAGGCTGTTGGCGACCATGAAGTCGGGAAGAAGACGCTTTTGAAAGTGGAGGGTGCACAGCTCCACCGAGACGACGAGAACGACCGCCTCGGGATCGGCCGCGACGGCGGCTTGGGCAAGCTTCATGGCGTTGAAGCCGGCGTAGCAGCCCATGAAGCCGATTACGGTGCGCGACACGTCCGGACGGAGGCCTAAGCGGTTGATCATCTGCAAGTCCGGGCCGGGGGCGAAGAAGCCGGTGCACGTCGTCACGATGAGATGGGTGACCTCTTTGGTCGTAAATCCGGAGCGCGTCAGCGCCGTCCGCGCCGCGGTGTCGGCCAACGAGACGCACTCCCGCTCGTAGACTTCCAGGCGCCGCGCCGTGGAAGGAAATGGCTCCAACGCGGTGTTCTTCGGGTAAAAGCCGAAGCCGGAGGGATCGTCCATCGCGTAATCGGCCAGGACGCTGTGGCGCCGGTCGATGCCGGAGCCGGCGTATATCCTCTCGAGAAAGGGGATCGCGCGCGCGCCTTCCTCGGATTTGGCGGCATCCGCGACCGCGGTCATGAACCTCAAGATCGCGGGCTGTGCGGTGGCTGTCGCGGGCAAAGCGGTGCCCAATCCGTACAGGCGCGCGGCGCGGCGAGGTGGGGGCATGACCGTAGTTAGCATACACCGTACGGTCAGTCAACGGACACGGTGTCTTCGACTTATGTGTATAATGGGCACTTGAAAGCTGCCTCTTCAAGGAGAACAAAAATGAACAAACTCTGGATCGTTGTTTTGACCGCCGCGCTCGTCGTCCCGGCCATGGCTCACGAGGGGCACGACCACGGAGCCGAGTCGAAGCCGGGCGGCAAGACCGCCGCGGCCGCCAAGACCAGCGCCGCCAAGACCGACGCGGCCAAAACCGCGTCCGCCAAAACGGATGCCGTGTCGGGAGAGCTCGTGGACATGGCCTGCTACATGAACCATGAGGGCAAAGGCGAGAAACACACCAAGTGCGCGGAGATGTGCGTCAAGGGCGGTTCGCCCCTTGGAATGGTGACCTCTGAGGGCCAGGTGTACTTGCTCGTCAACGACCACGACAAAGAAAAGGCTTTCGCCGAGGCCAAGCTGTTGGCCGGATCCAACGCCAAGGTGACGGGCAAAATCGTCAACCGCGGCGGCGTCCAGGCGATCGTCGTGGATAAGGCTGAAAAGCTCTAGGGTCGGCCTAGTTGGAACTGAAGCTTTACCACCTGCACCCGGCGGCCGTTCATTTTCCGATAGCGCTGCTTTCATTGGGCGCGGCGGCCGCCGGGTGCCGGTTATTTCGGCGCCCTCCGCAGTGGCTGAGCGGCGCCGAGTCGTGGCTGTTGTGGCTCGGGACGGCGTCGGCGTCGATCGCCCTCGGCCTCGGTTTTTTAGCGGAGCGCACCGCGCCGCACGTGCCGCCCGCTTGGGAAGTCCTCGCCGATCATGAGAGCTTGGCCTGGTGGACGTGCGCGGCCTTTGCCTCCCTGTCGAGCCTGCGCCTGTACTCGGTCCGCACCGGCCGCGACGCGGGAATGTTCCGCTACGCGCAAATCCTGATGTGGCTAATCGGCCTGGGCCTTCTGATCGCGACCGCCATGCACGGCGGCGAATTGGTCTACCGCTTCGGCATGGGCGTCGGCTAATGCTATGAGGCTTTCCTCGATCGCATCTGTGCCGGGCCCCTCGGGCCCGACCCTGGTATAGCCGACCCGACTTATCCACAGACTTGGTCCAAACCAAGTTGGTGGATAAGTCCCGCCAAATCCTAGGCCATTTGTCGTCGGAGATTTGCCCATAGGGCCTAGGGCGACCGTCTGGGCGCTTCGATATAATCCGTGCGGAGCTTATCGTGCCCACGGAGACATTTCTCATGCCCAGAATCTTCCGCCGCGCCCTCGCGGCCGCCCTTTCCTCGACGCTTATTATCCTCTCGTTCGGTTTCGACGCGCAGCGCGCCGCCGCGCAGACTCTGACCGGCCGCGCGGGTCCGGTTGCGGCGACACCGCAGATGGTTCTTCCGTCTTCCGCGCTGACGGCGCCGGCGATCTCAGCTCCTTCGCTCATTAACGGCTCATCTCTTTTGCTCGCACCGGCCGCTCCAATGGTCGCGCCCGCGCCCGCCGCTGCGCCCGCGTCCGTGTCCGCCGCCGCCTCCACTGCCAAAACGGCGGAGGCCATAGTTCCGGCCCTCAAGGTCATCGCCGACAACAAGGCCTCAGTTGACGATCAGCAAGCCGCCTCGCGCAAGATCGACGCCGCTATATTAGGGAAGCAAGACGTTGAGACTGAAGGATCGGTCTCGGCCGTGTCCTCCAGCAAAGCCTCGCTTCAGGCGGTTCGCGCCGTTAAGCCTCTCGCCGCCAGCGGCCGGCGCCTGACCGAGACCACGTTCGTCGTCTTCGATATCGAGACAACCGGCCTCAACGCCGAGGTCAACCACGCGACTCAGATCGGCGCGGTCAAGATGAGGCTGCAAAAAGACGGCACGGTCAAGGTCTTGGGCCGTTACGAACAGCTCGTCGATCCTCAGGTCCCGGTTCCTGCCGAGATCAGCGATTTCGGCGATATCACCAACGGCGATCTCAAGGGCCAGCCGACACTGGACAAGGTGCTTCCCGGTTTCGCCGAATTCGCCGGCAAAGACGTGATCCTCGTCGCCCACAACGCGCCCTTCGACGCGAGCTTCCTCGGCTACCAGATGAAGGCGCTGGGCCTGCCGGTGATGCCCCAGCTTATCATCGACACCCGGGACATCGCCCGCTCGCTGTTTCCGGGTCTTAAGAGCTACAGCGTCCAGGCCTTGATTCAAGAGTTCAACTTGGGGAGCTTCGAGGCGCATCAGGGCCTATCGGACTCCCTGCAGGAAGCCGCGATCCTCGCCCATTCGGTGAAGAAGCTTGCCGCCGACAAGGGGACCGCGATCGGCGGGCTCACCGTCGCCGATCTTGCCGCGCTTTCCGACAAGCTCCATTTCGACACGATATTGGAACGACTGGAACCCCTGCCTCTTCCCGGCGCGCCGCGCCCGCTTCCAGATGACTATCAGGCCGAGGCCGCGCGGATATCCAAGGAGCTACACAATCAGGGCAAGCCCGCCATGCTGCGCGACATCGCCTCAGCGATGGGCGTGGACTACGCCGCGCTGCGCGACAAGATGCGCGAGGCCGCGCTGCGCGTTCCGGTCGCCGCCGCCGATGAGATCGTCGCCGACCTCAAGGCCCATCCGCCCGCGGCGGTCATCACCGACTACGACAACACGCTCACCGACCGCGGCGGCAACGGCTTCAGCCTGCCGACGTCCAAGGAGTTGATCGCCGCGATCGAACAGACGCTGAAGTCGGGCGTGCCGGTCGTGATTGCCTCGGCCCGGAACTTCAAGTACCAGCCCCCGGAGATGTCCAAGCCCGACTCAAAGGGGATTATCCCTTATGAGATCTATAAGACCCTCATCTCCCGCATCGATCCGGCCCTGCGCAAAAACTTATTCTCCATCGGCAGTTTGGGAGGGGAGATCGTCCTCTTCGACGCGAAGGGCAAGCCCGTCCCTTATCTGCAAACCCTCTGGGACCTGGGCGAGAAGGAGCGCATCCTCTCCATCGTCGACGCGGCCTTGGCCGAGCTCGGCATCGACAAGGGCGAGCTTACTATTTCCGACAGCAATCCCAATCAGATCAACCTGATCTTCAAGGTCACCGACGAGGCTAAGGCGAAGTCCTTTGGGGTGCTTCTGCGGCAGCGTTTCAAGGACAATGATATCCCCTACCCGGTGATGTCGAACAGGCAGTGGGTTTATTTCAGCAAGTTCAAGAAGTCCGACGCTTCGCGCATGGCCTACGCCATTCTCAAGGCGAAGGGTTACCCCGTCACCCCTAAGAACATTCTGTTCCTCGGCGACGAGTTCAATATGAATAAGGGGATGCCGATCGGCGGCGACGCCACGATGGCCATGCCCTTCCCTGAGTCGCGCGCCATCAGCGTCGGCGACAAGCCGGGCGACACCTTAGCACCCAACGTGCGCCGCCTCGGCGTCCGAGGCTCCCGCGGAAGCTTGAGAGTTTTTGAGGCGATCAACACGGCGGTTGCCTTGCGCACCGGGGCGTCCGCGCTTCATGAAAAATCCGCTTCCGGTTTTTTCAGCCGGCCCGTCGTCAAGATTCTCGGTTCCGTCCTGGCCGCGGCCGTCGCGGCTCTAACCCTGCCTTGGCTGCTTGGCAACGCCGCGATCGCCGGCACCGTGGGCGGGCTTATCCTGGCCGCGATCGGCATCCCGCAAATCATCACCAACTACCGCCTTGGTGGGCAGGCCACCAAAGACCTATCTCTCAGCAGCTATCTGATCTGGTTCGGCGCGGCGACATTTCTGACCGCGACCTCTCTAATCCGGCATTCCAGCCCCCTGTGGGTCCTGTCCAATATCGCGGGGATGGTGGAAAGCGCTGTCTTGGCCTGGCAGGTCAATGGAAACAGTCCTCAGCCCGGGAATTGGAAGAAAACTATTCTCGCCGTCGGCGCCTCCGTCGCGGCCGCCGCCGCTTTGACCGCGTCCGCGCTGTTCTTCTGGCCGGCGGCGAGCGTGGGGTTGGGCTGGGCGGCGTTTGCCGCGGCCGTAGCACTGCTTTACGCCTTGAACATGCCGCAGATCCGCATGAATTACGACCTGTGGCAATCGTCCAAACGCGTTCCCAATGGCGCCAATCCGTTGATGCCGGGACTGGTGGCGCTGGGCAGCTTAATTAGCTTCGTTGCGGCCTACGCCTTGGGCGACGTGCTGTGGATGGTGAACTCGGTGATCGCGATCGCGACGAGCTCCATTGTCTTGAGCCAGATCTTTTTTCCGGCCGCGGCCAACGCCGTTCTCAATCCGATCATGCGCGTCGTACGGCGCTTTGTCGGCCGCTGAAAGTTGCTAGAATAGCCGCGTGACGGCCCAGCTGCTTCTATCCTGGGGAGCTTGCCTCCTTTATACCGCGGCCAGCGGGGCGGCCTTCGGCTATCTGCTGACCAAAAACTCCCGGGCCAGCCGCGCCATGCTAGTTCTCATGGGCGTGGGGTTGGGCGCGCATGCGCTGGCTTTCGCCGCGCGCCTGATCTTGTTCTGGGCTTATCCGGAAAACCGCTGGTTCCTGCCGGTCAACTCTTATTTCGGAGCGCTGTCATTTTTGTCCTTGGCCTTGACGGCGGCTTTTTTCATCATCGAGGCGCGACAGCGGCTGGGCATACTCGGCGCCTTCGTTCTGCCCCCTGCCGCGCTGTTTTTGTGGCTGGCGCTGCTTAAGGCGGACCAGTCAGTCAACCCGCTGAGTCCCGAACTGCGCAGCTATTGGCTCAACTTCCATCCCATGGTGCTCATGACCGCCTACGCCGCGTTCGCCAATGCCTTCGGCGTGGCCGTAGCACTTCTCATCCAGGAGCGGCAGATCAAGTCGCGCAAGCCGAGCGCTCTCTGCTACCGGCTGCCTTCACTCGATGAGCTTGACGCCCTTAACGGCAGGATCATCGCCATCGCCTTGCCCGTGCTGGTTCTTGGGCTTGTCATGGGAGCGATGTGGGCGTACGAGGCCTGGGACCGCGCTTGGTCCTGGGCTCCGAAAGAGACCATGGCCTTGATCACGGCTGTTTTCTACGCGGAGTTCCTTTGGCTGCGCTATGCCGCTGGACGACGCGGGCGCACGCCGGTGTACGTGTCCATGGTCGCTTTCGCCTGCATGCTGGCGACCTTTTTCGGCGCGGAGATATCCTCGGGGCGCCACGATTTTCTGGGGGGAAGATGAAGCTCCTCTCCTTGTCGTGGAACCACCGCGCCAAAGCCAACGCCGCGCGCGAGGCTCTCGCCGCGATCCCCATCGAGCGGGTTTTAGCCGAGCTCAAGGCCCGTGTCTGCGCCGAAGCCGCGGCGCTGTCCACCTGCAACCGTTTTGAACTCTACGCCGCGGGCGCGCCGTCTTCGGCGTCGCTTGTCTCGGTTTTAGAGGAGCTCGCCGACACTTCTCTCAACGCGACGGCGGAGATCCGCGAGGACGCGGACGCGGTCGGCCATTTGTTTTCCGTGGCCGCGGGTCTCGATTCTCTTGTGGTCGGCGAGACGGAGATTTTGGGGCAGGTGAAGACCTCTTACGAAACCGCCAAAGCCGCGGGCATGACCGGCAAGCGCCTCAACGTCCTGTTTCAGCGCGCGCTGTTCGTGGGCAAAAAAGTGCGCACCGAGACTTCGATTTCCTCCGGCGCGTCGTCGGTGCCGTCCGTCGCCGTCCAGCTCGCCGAAAGCATTTTCGGCCGGCTCGAGGGCAAATGCGCCTTGATCCTCGGAGCCGGCGCCATGGCTGAACTTGCCGCCAAACATCTTTCGGCCCGGGGCGTGAGCAAGCTGATCGTCACCAACCGAACCTGGGAGCGCGCCTACCAGCTTGCCGCGCGCTATCAAGGCGAGGCGGTCCGGTGGGAGGACTTCCCGTCCGAGCTTGAGCGCGCCGACGTGGTCATCGCCTCGACCGGCGCGCCCAGCGTGGTCCTCACGCGCGGCGCCGTCGAGGCCGCGGCCCGGCGCCGCGGGGGGCGTTCGCTGCTGCTCGTCGACATCGCCATGCCGCGCGACGTCGAGGAGTCCGTCCACGAGATCGACGGGGTCTATCTGTACCGATTGGAGGACCTCGAGGCCATTGTCGCCAAGACCATGGCCTCGCGCGCGGAGGCGATAGCCGCAGCACTTCGCATCGTCGAAGCCAAGACGGCCGAATTCAACGCCTGGGCGAGTTCGCTGTCTTCCGGCCAGGAAAGGAGCCTAAAGCACAAATGAAAAACTTGATGCCCGCCCTTGCCCTTCTGCTCGCCGCGCCCGCTTTCGCGGCCGCGCCGCCGTCGTACGGGATACTTCTCATGGCGCACGGCGGCGACGCCTCGTGGAACTCGGATATCGCCGTCCTGCGCGACACAGTCGATAGCACGATCCCCACCGAGACTGCCTTGGGCATGGCCGATGTCAAAGAACTTCAAGCCGCCGTAGACCGCTTGGAAAAGCGCGGCGTAAAAAGCATCGCGGCCGTTCCCTTGTTCATCCATACTCGCTCGGAAGTCCTCGATCAGACGCGCTACGCGTTGGGCTTGGCGGACAAGCCCTCCGAGGTCCTGCGCGCGGCGTTCGCGCGCATCGCCTCCAAGCACGCGGGCCATGGAGAGCACGCCGCTCATGCCGTCCACGCTGCGCCCAGCAAGGCTCCCGCGGGGCACGCGCATGCTTTCTCGACGGAGCGGGTGAAGGCGGCTATTCCTTTGGCGATGACGCCGGCCCTCGACGAGCATCCTTTCGTCGCGCGCATCCTCCTCGAGCGTGCCAAGGCCTTAAGCCGCAAGCCCAAGCTCGAGACCGTGATCCTGGTGGCGCACGGTCCCGTCGACGACGCGGCTCAGCCGGCGTGGGAGGCTTCGCTGGCCTCTCTGGCGGCGCGGGTGCGCAAGGAAGGCGGCTTTAAGGCCGCCGTGTTCGGCATGCTGCGCGACGACGCGGTCCCGGAGGTGCGCGCCGCCGCCGTCGCCGATCTGCGTTCTAAGGTCTCCGCCGCCGGAATCGG